>Ga0307515_10017866_pt1 | contig 12888 bp, 12 predicted proteins | sample 17_EM_MG_FD_194513 | JGI IMG/M metagenome (GOLD analysis project Ga0307515, IMG submission 194513) | Populus trichocarpa ectomycorrhiza microbial communities from riparian zone in the Pacific Northwest, United States - 17_EM | ecosystem: Host-associated > Plants > Roots > Unclassified | place...
AGCGTGCCGACGACGTCGAAGGTCAGGACTTTGAAGTTCTGCAAGAGCATGTTGGTTCCGTCAAGGGTGGGAGGCTGAAGAAGTCGAGTGGGCCTGGTATTGCCCCGGCGTCATGCCGCACAGGCGCTTGAAGCGTCGCGACAAGTGGCTCTGGTCGCAGAAGCCCGCCTCGCTTGCCGCGCCGGCCAGCGTCGCGCCCGCACGCAGCAGCGCTTGCGCATGGAGCACGCGCTGCAGGCTCACGTAGCGGTGCGGCGCCATGCCGACGCGCTCGCGGAACACGGTCGCGAAACGCCACACGCTCAGGCCGGTCATCGCCGCCAGGTCGTCCAGCGGCAAAGGCCCGGCGAGGTGGGCGGCGATGTGGGCCAGGACCGGCACCAGCGAGCGCGGATCGCGACCCGCGGTGGGCTTGTCGGGGATCGATGACATGGACCTGAGCTTAAGAGCACCGGCCCGCAGTCAGGTACCGTAAACCGCGCTCGGCACGGCAGCGAATTGCGTAGTGCAAGCGAGGCTGCGCAGATCCTGCGGTGCGACAAGAGCGTCCTATCGGCAGGGGCGGCGCGTCGATAGGCTGCGCGTGTTTCCATCACCTCACGACGACATGAGCATCCAGATGCTGCGCCAATCCGCCCACCTTGCCGAGCTCGTGGATGAAGGCCCGGTCGGTCGCCCGCTGTCGCAGCCGCCCTGCCTCACGCGCGGCATCGCCGTCGAGCTCGCCGGGGCCGGCGCGAACCGCAGTGGTCTGTGGGAATGCGCACCCGGCCGCTTCGAGCGGCAGCTCGCGCAGGCCGAAGTGATGCACATCCTGTCGGGTGCGTGCACCTTCACGCCGACCGGCGGCGAGATGCAGGCCATCCGCGCCGGTGACACGCTGTTCTTCCCGGAGAACACCACGGGCGTGTGGCACATCACGGAGACGCTGCGCAAGGTCTACGTGGTGATGGGCTGATCCTGCACGGCCGTTGCGAAGCGGCCGATCGCGAACGCGTCTATCGGCGTCGACGTGCTCCCCGTGGCGATCAGCTCGGCCATCACCTCGCCGACGCCCGGGCTGATCGCGAAGCCCTCGCCGTTGAACCCGAAGGCGTAGTGCAGACCGGGCACGCGCGCGCTCGGGCCCATCACCGGCGCCCAGTCGGCGGTGTAGCCCTCGATGCCGCTCCAGACGCGGATCAGTTGCACGTTGGCGAACGCCGGCACGAAGCGGCGCAGCTCGCGCAGCTGGCGCAGCGTGTTGTCGGGCTTCACATAGGCGCGGATCGCGTCGGCGAACGCCGGGCCCTTGAGACCACCGCCGAAGACGATGTTGCCGCGCGTGATCTGGCGGAAGTACAGGCCCTCTTCCTCGATCGGTGTCGACACGCCGATCGACGGGCCGATCGCGTAGGCAAGCGGCTCGGTCACGCCCATCTGCGGGCCGCGCGCTTCCAGCGGCACAGCCTCACCGAAGGCCTGCGCGAAACGTGCTGACCATGCGCCGGTCGTCACGAGCAACTGACCCGCGCGGTACTGCCGGCCGTCGACCGTGTGCGCGACGAAGTCGGCGCCGACGCGCTCGATATGCGCGACCTCGCTGTGCTCATGGATGTGCGCGCCGGCGCGCTGCGCGGCGCGCCCGAATGCCGGGCCGGCCAGGCGCGGGTTCGCGTGGCCGTCGACCGGCGAGAGCGAGCCCGCGACGACCGTGTCGCTGAAGATGCCCCAGCGCTTTCGCAGCGCATCGGCGCTGAACATCTGAAGGTCGAGGCCGAGCGGCTGCACGTCGCGCACATGCTGCTCGAGCCTGGCCGCCTGCGCCTCGGTGTAGCAGACACGCAGGTGGCCGAGGGGCGCGAACTCCAGGTCCTCGCCGAGCAGTTCGTTGACGCGTCCCCAGACGGCGCGTGCACGGTTCGCGAGCGGGATCTGCGAGAGGTCCCGGCCCTGTCGACGCACATTGCCGAAGTTGGTGCCGCTGGCCTGGCGGCCGATCAGCTCGCGCTCGAGCAGCGTCACGCTCAGGCCATGGTGGCGGCGCAGGAACAAGGCGGTCGTGGTGCCCATCAGGCCGCCGCCGATGATCAGCACGTCGCTGCGCTGCTGCGTTGCGTCAGTCATGTTCCTGTGCACTCATCATCAAAGGTTTCACCGGTGCCTGGCTGCGCAGCCGCCCGATCTTCTCGACCGGGATGCTCGCGGTCGCAGCAACGATCTCGGCCGCGGCGTGACCGCAGTAGCGGCCCTGGCAGCGGCCCATGCCGACGCGACTGAACGCCTTCGCACGGTTCAACTCCTGGCTGCCGAGCTCGCGAACGCTGCGGCGGAGTTCGCCGGCGGTGACCGCTTCGCAGCGGCAGACGACCGCGTCGTTCGGCAGCGCTGCGGCGTGCGCGTGCGGCCACGGGAAGGCTTGCGCCAGCCCTTCGCGAAAGCCGTTCATCGTTGCCAGCGTGCGCCGCAGGCCGGCGTGCTCGGCTGCGAACATCGCGCGACCGCGCTCGTGTTTCATGTCGTGCAGTGCGGCCAGAGCCGCGAGGCGGCCGGCCGCTTCGGCGCCATCGGCACCGAGGATTCGAGCGCCGTCGCCGGCGAGGTAGACGCCGGCGGTGCTGCTGCGGCCGCAGTCGTCGATTCGCGGTAGCCATTGGCGGCTCAAGGGTTCGAAGTCGAACTCGCAGCGCGCCAGATCGGCGAGCTGGGTTTCGGCGCGAAGGTGCCAGCCCATGCCGACGGCGTCGCAGCCGAAGCGCCGCTCGGCGCCTGCCGAATCGCGGATCACGACACTCGAGACGCCGGCATCGGCCGTGCCTTCGATCCGCAGCGGCACGACCGCGTTCAACAGCGTCACCCCGGCGAGCCGCAGCGAGGCCTTCAGTGCGAGCCCACGCAGCAGCAGGCGGGGCCGGTTCAGCAGGCCGCGCAGCGCGGCGGGTGTCGGCACGGCGCTCGAGGTGTCGAGCACCGCCTCGACGCGCGCGCCGGCCTTCACGTACTGCGCGGCGACCAGGTAGAGCAAGGGCCCGCTGCCCATGAAGACGACGCGCGAACCGATCGCACAGGCCTGGGCCTTCAGCGCGATCTGCGCGGCGCCCAGGCTGTAGCAGCCGGCCCGGTTCCAGCCCGGTACCGGCATCAGCCGGTCGGTGGCGCCGGCGCAGACGACCAGCGCGTCGAAGTCGAGCGTGGCCGTCTCGCCGCTCGGCGCGTGCAGGGTGTGGAGCTGGCCCGGCGTGACGTTCCACGCCAAGGTTTCGCTGCGGTAGTCGATCTGCGCGCGCAGCGCATCGAAGTCGCTGTGCAAGGCCTGCGCCTTCGCGGCCTCGCTGCCGTAGAGCATCGCGTGCGTGCGTGTGAAACCTTCCGGTTGGCGGCGGTAGATCTGGCCACCGTCACGGCGGCCCTCGTCGATCACGACCGGGCGCACGCCGGCCTCGACCAGCGCCTGGGCGGCGCGCACACCGGCCGGGCCGGCACCCACGACGACGACGCGCCGTGGCGTCATCGCGGCACCTCGCCGCGCTCGCGTGCCGCGACCTCGGGTGTCACCGGCCACAACGAGGCCGGCGGCGTGGTGCGCACTGCCATGCCCTCGGTGACGGCGGTCGAGCAAGCACGCAGGCGGCGACCGGTCTCGTCCCACACCCAGCAGTCCTGGCAGGCGCCCATCAGGCAAAAGCCGGCGCGCGTGCCGTCGCCGAACTCCGAGCTGCGCACACGCCGGCCATGCATCAGCAGCGCCACGAGCAATGTGTCGCCTTCGAGCGCGCTCGCGGGCGCGCCGTCGATCAGCAGGTGCAGCGCGGGGCGCGCTGTTTCGGCCAGGCGCACGAAGCGCCCGCCGCCGGGCTGGGGCAGGGGCTTGGTCATGCCGCCACCGGGTTCAGGGGTTGGACGGGAACAGCCGTTCGATCGGGTAGTGCGTCTTGATGAAAGGCGACTTGATCACGATGAAGCTGAAGTACTTCTCGATGCCGATGTTGCGTTCGAGCAGGTCCTCGATCAGCGCCTGATAGTGGTTGACGCCGCGCGTCGTGAACTTCAGCAGGTAGTCGTAGCCGCCACTCACCAGATGGCACTCGAGGATCTCGTCGATCCCGCGGATCGCAGCCTCGAAGCGCACGAAATCCTCGCGATGATGATCCGACAGCGTGACTTCGGTAAACACAGTCAGCGTGTCGCCGAGCTTCTCGAGCCGCAGTTGCGCCCCGTAGCCCGAGATGTAGCCGGCCTGTTCGAGCCGCTTGACGCGGATCAGGCACGGGCTCGGCGACAGGCCGACCGCATCGGCGAGGTCGACGTTGGTGATGCGCCCGTTCTTCTGCAGCTGGCTCAGGATGCGCAGGTCGAGGCGGTCGAGCTTCAGGGAGCTGGTCACGGCGTGTCGATGAGTCGGGGGTGGCCGATTGTGCGTCGGGATCTGGGACGCGGTGGCGAGGCGCGCCCACCTCAGCCCAGCGCCGCGCGCACATCGGATGCGGCGAGCACGTCGTCCAGCGTTTTCTTCAGCCGCTGGCCCATCAGCGCGAACTCGTCTTCGGTGAAGCTCAGCGCCGGCGCGAAGCCGAGGATGTGGTCACCGAACGAGCGGAAGATCAGGCCGTTGCGGTAGCCGGCGTCGAACAGCCGGTCCGACAGGCCGAGCGCCGCATCGAAGCCGCGCTTCGTGGCCTTGTCGCTGACCAGCTCCAGCGCGCCCAGCAGGCCGCGGTGGCGCGATTCGCCAACCAGCGGGTGCTCGCGCAGGCCGTCGAGCACGGTCGCGAAGTGCGGCGCCACGGCCTGGCCATTGGCGAGGATGCCGCCTTCGTCGTAGAGCCGCAGCACCTCGAGCGCGATCGCAGCACTCACCGGGTGCGCCGAGTAGGTGGCGCCATGGCCGATCGGTGCGCCCGCCGGTGCGCCGTCGGCGATGCCGGCGAAGATGCGCTCGGACATCAGCGTCGCGCCCATCGGCGCATAGCCGGCGGTCAGGCCCTTGGCGAGTGTCATCAGGTCGGGCTCGACGCCCTCGGCGTCGCACGCGAACATCGGGCCGGTGCGGCCGAAGCCGGTGATGACCTCGTCGACGACGAACAGGATGTCGAGCTCGCGCGCGGCCTCGCGCATCGCCTTGAGCCAGCCGAGCGGCGGCACGATCACGCCGCCCGAGCCCTGGATCGGCTCGCAGAAGAACGCGGCGACCTTGTCGGCACCGAGTTCGGCGACCTTGGCGCGCAACGCTGCGACCGAGGCCGCGATCACCGCCTGCGGATCGGCGCCGACCGGGCTGCGATAGGGATACGGCGATGCGATGTAGTGCTGGTTCGGCAGCGGCAGATCGAAGCCGCGGTGGAACACCGGCAGTGCCGTCAGCCCGGCACCGAACGACGATGAGCCGTGGTAGCCGCGCTCCAGCGAGATGAAGTGCTTCTTGTCCGGCCGACCGGTGTTGTTGTAGTACTGCGTGATGAAGCGGGCCGCCGCGTCCACTGCCTCCGAGCCGCCCAACGTCAGGTAGACGCGCGTCAACGAAGCCGGCGTGATCTCGACCAGCTTGGCCGCCAAGCGGATCGCCGGCTCGCTGCCGAAGTGGAAGTAGCCGGTGGCGTACGGCAGCTTGCGCATCTGCTCGGCCGCGGCCTGCACGACGCTCTCGTGCCCGTAGCCGATGTTCACGCACCACAGGCCGGCGAACGCATCGAGCAGCTCGCGGCCGTTCGCGTCTTTCAGCCATGCGCCCTGGCCGGACTCGAGCACGGTGACGCCGCGCTGCTCGTGCTTGCGCCACGGCGCGACCGGGTGGATCAGGTGGTCTCGATCGAGCGTGATCAGCGCATCGAGGGTGGAAAGGTCTCTGGAAGACATGCGTTTGACTCTTGAAGATGAGCCTCCAGAATAGGTCGGCGGCGCCGGTGCGTGGTGCTGCTTTCGGCTCGCGCCGCGCAATGCTTCATCGTTCTCGGCGCGGGTTCGGCAGAAGATGCGGCGGGCTGATCCGGCATCAGTAGCCACGCGTTCGGTCCACGCGGCCGACCATCGGCTCGCCGGTTTCGAAGCGGCGCAGGTTGTCCAGCACCACCTGCGCGGCGGTCTCGGGCTGCGTCATGCTGGCGATGTGCGGCGTGAGCCAGATGTTCGGGTGCTGCCAGAACGCGTGCCCGGGCGGCAGCGGCTCGGGGTCGGTCACGTCGAGCACGGCGTCGCCGAGCTGGCCTTGTTCGAGCGCGCTCAGCAGGTCTTGCGCCACGAGCTGCGGCCCGCGGCCGACATGCACCAGGCCGGCACCGCGCGGCAACTGCGCGAACAGCCCGGCGTTCAGGAATCCGCGCGTCTCGGCGGTCAGCGGCAGCAGGCAGACGAGCACGTCGGTGCGCGCGAGAAACGCCGGCAGCTCTTCGCCGCCGGCGAAGCATTGCACGCCGTTGAGCGCATGGCGCGAGCGACTCCAGCCCGCGCAGTCGAAGCCGAAGCTGTGCAGCCGCGTGAGCGCCGCCTGCCCCAGCGAGCCCAGGCCGAGCACGCCGACCCGGCACTGCGCGGCCGGCCGCACCGGCACGACCTGCCATTGCGCACCGCGCTGCTGGCGTTGGTAGTGCAGCATGTCGCGGTGCAGCGCGAGCACCGCCCAACTCACGTACTCGACCATGCCGCTGGTGATGCCGGGCTCGATCATGCGCACGACCGGCAGATCGGGCGGCAGCGCCGCGAAGTCGAACTGGTCGACGCCGGCGCCGGACGAGAACAGCACCTGCAGGTTCGGGAACACCTCGCGGATGTTGGCCGGCGGCTCCCACGCGGCCAGAAAGCGCACCTGCAGCGGGTCGCCGATGTCGGGCCAGATGTGGAACGGCAGTCGAGGCGCCTCGCGCGCGAAGACCTCGGCCCACCGGCGGCCGCGGACCGGGTCCGACTTGTAGACGAAGCTCATGGCGCCTTCACCCCAGCGCCTGATTGACGAGCGCGAATCCCTTCACGCCGTCGACTGACGCAGGCACGGCGCCGCGCACCATCACCGTCGGCGCATCGACGCGCAGCAGGCCCAGCGTCTCCAGCCACTCGGTCAGGCCGCTGTCGAAGTCCACGTCGATGCGCACGAACTTGCCGGCGTTCAGGCCGACAAGGTGCGCGATCAGCGCTTTCGCGCCGTCGGCGTCCGGCGCCACCACCGGCCCGAGGCTCAGGCCGCGGCCGAAACGGCGCAGCATCGCGAAGCCGCGCGCCTGGCCGTCCTGGTCGAGCACGACGGTGTCCACACTGCCTTGCAGCGCGGTGATCAGCGCGGTGCGCGGCATGCCGCGGGCCTGCGCGTCGAGCGTGGCGAGCGCGGCGGTGTCGTTCTGGCTGGATGGGCGCAATCGCCAACCCGCCTCCAGCGCCACCAGCGGTGCCGGCAACGCCGTGCCCTGGTGCTGGCGCACTTCACCGGTGCGCACGAAGCCGAGGCGCTCGTAGAGGCCGCGGCCATCGGTCGTCGCGTGCAGCAACACGCTGCGACCGGGCAGGTCCGCCAGCAGCGCCTCCATCAGCCGATAGCCGATGCGCCGGCCCTGGCAGCGTGGATCGACGATCACGAGGCCGATCGTCGCGTGCCCGGCGCCCCAGCGCCAGCTCAGCGCGGTGGCCACCAGCTCGCCGTCGCGCTCGGCCGCGAGGCCGCTGCCGAATTGAAAGCTGAGCTGCCAGTCGGCGAGACGGTGCGGCCAGTGCACGCGCAGCGAGAGCGCGTGAGCGGCTTCGAGGTCGGTGGCCAAGAGGGGGCGCAACACGACTCCGTCGGCAGCAGTAGGTATGTCGGTCAAGGACTTCTCCTGAGCGTGGTTCTCGCGTGATGGTTCCAAGCTTGCCACGCCATCGGATAGGACGATCTTGCTGCCTTCGGCAATACCGCAGCTTCGACTGCGGCGGGCTCGTGAATTGCAACTTGCTGCGTCCGCACCGCTGCGTTCAGGCGCAAATTCCACGCCACCCTGCCTAGGATTCGCAGTCCGCATTTCAAGGCCAGGCCGTGTCCAACTTCGACCCCGACCAGATCACCGTGACCAGCGGTCACTTCATCGATGGCGTGCCGGTGCGTGTACCGCAGGGCCCGGCCATCGATGTGGCCCGGCCCTCCGACGGTCAGCGCTATGCCGCACTGCCGCTGGCCGATGCCGACACCGTCGACCACGCCGTGACCAACGCCTGGACGCGCTGGCGCGCCAGCGATTGGGCCCACCGCCCGCCCCGCGAACGCGCCCGCGTGCTGCGGCGCTGGGCCGATCTGGTCGAGGCCGATGGCGCTGTGCTCGGCCCGCTTGAAGCCGTCGGTTCGACGCGCCCGCTGCGCGAGGCGCTCGCCTGGGACGTGCCGTTCACCGCCGAGGGCCTGCGCTTCTTCGCCGAGTACGCCGACAAGCTCGGCGGCGAGGTCGCGGCCACGCGCAGCGATCATCTGGGCATGACGGTGACCGAGCCCTACGGCGTCATCGGTGCGATCACGCCGTGGAACTTCCCGCTCGTGATGGCTTCGTGGAAGGTCGGCGCCGCACTCGCGGCCGGCAACGCGGTCGTGCTGAAGCCTTCGGAGCTGACGCCGTTCTCGGTGCTGCGCCTGGCCGAACTGGCGGTCCAGGCCGGTGTGCCAGCCGGCATCTTCAACATCGTGCAGGGCGACGGCCGCGTCACCGGCGATGCGCTCAGCCGGCACCCGCGCATCGGCAAGATGACCTTCACCGGCTCGACGCGCACCGGCGCCGCGATCATGGCCGCCTGCGCACTGCACGGCCCGAAGCCGGTGACGCTGGAGCTGGGCGGCAAGAGCCCGCAGCTGGTGTTCGACGACGTGCCCGACATCGACAAGCTCGCCGCGATGATCGCCGGGGCCATCACCGGCAACGCGGGCCAGGTCTGCCTCGCCGGCTCGCGCCTGATCGTGCAGCAGCGCATCGCCGAGCCGCTGATCGAGCGCATCGTGCAGCGCTTCAAGGCGCTGCGGCCGGGGCCGACCTGGCTGGAGGCGGCCACGCTCTCGCCGATCATCTCGGCGCCGCAGGCGGCGCGCATCGCCGACATCGTCGAGCGTGCCCGCGAGGCCGGCGCACAGATGCGCTGCGGTGGCGCGCTCGCCGACATTGGCGTCGGCGGGGCGTACTACCAGCCGACGCTGATCGAGCAGGTCGATGCGAGCAACCCGGCGGTGCGCGAAGAGGTGTTCGGCCCGGTGCTCACGGTGCAGACCTTCGACACCGAGGAGGAAGGTCTGGCGCTGGCCGCACACGAGCACTATGGCCTGGCGGCCGGCGTGCACACGGCCGACATCGGCCGCGCGTTGCGCGCGATGCGCCACATCCAGGCCGGCACGATCTGGATCAACCGCTACGGCCGCACCTCGGACTTCGTCATCCCCACCGGCGGCTATCACCAGTCGGGCATCGGCAAGGACCTGGGGCGCCAGGCGGTCGAGGCCAACCTGCGCGTCAAAAGCGTGCTGATCGACTTCGCGGCGCCGCAATGAAGTGCGCCGCCGCACCGGCGCGGCGCAGACCGCACGCCATGCCGAGAGCGGCCACCGAAACCACAGCTTCGACGTTTGCCGCCGGGCATTTCCCCACGAACTCGTTCTCCCCACATGCTTCAATGAAATGGTGATGACGAGCCTCACTCACTGACCAAAAGGACTCACTCGAATGGCTTTCCGCCCCAAATTCATCAGCTTCGACTGCTACGGCACGCTGACGCGTTTCCGCATGGGCGAGATGACGCGCGAGATCTTTGCCGACCGCGTCCCCGCCGACCGCATGGAGCAGTTCATCGCCGATTTCTCGGCCTACCGTTTCGACGAGGTGCTCGGTGCCTGGAAGCCCTATGTCGACGTGCTGAAGAACGCGGTGCGTCGCACCTGCAAGAAGTGGGGCGTTCAATATTTCGATCACGAGGCGCAGCAGTACTACGACGCGGTGCCGACCTGGGGCCCGCACGCCGACGTGCCGGAAGGCCTCGCGCGCGTCGCGAAGGAGATTCCGCTGGTGATCCTGTCGAACGCGTCGGACGACCAGATCCAGAAGAACGTGGCCAAGCTGGGTGCGCCGTTCCACCGCGTCTACACCGCGCAGCAGGCGCAGGCCTACAAGCCGCGGCTGCAGGCCTTCGAGTACATGCTCGATTCGCTGAACGCGAACCCGGAAGACATGCTGCATGTGTCGTCCAGCCTGCGCTACGACCTGATGTCGGCCGACGACCTCGGCATCAAGAACAAGGTGTTCGTGAACCGCGGTCATGGCCCGGGCTGCGCGGCCTACGGCTACACCGAGATCGCCGACATCGGCGGGCTGACCGGCGTGGTCGGCCTTTGATCCCTCGCACGTCGACACCGCGCCCATGAAGCTCGACTCGTACTGGACCGACACGGCACCGGTGTTCACACCGAAGCCGGCCGATCTGCCGGCGAGCGCCGATGTGGTCATCGTCGGTGCGGGCTTCACCGGCTTGTCGGCCGCGCTCGCGCTGGCGCGGCGCGGCGCCAGCGTGGTCGTGCTCGAGGCGGGCGACCGCATCGCGAGCGAGGCGTCTTGCCGCAACGGCGGCCATGTGAACAACGGTCTGGCGGTGGACTACGGCGCGGCCGCCGACCAATACGGCGCGCCGCAGGCACGTGCCTGGTACCACGCCTTCGATGCGGCGGTGGACACGGTCGAGCGCATCGTGCGCGACGAGCGCATCGATTGCGATTTCGAGCGCAACGGCAAGCTCAAGCTCGCCACCAAGCCGGCCCACTACGAGGCCCTGGCGCGCAGCGCCGAGCGCATGCGGCGCGAAGTCGATCAGGATGTCGAGCTGATCGATTCGGCGCACGTGCGCGACATGATCGGCAGCGATCGGTTCAAAGGCGCCCTGCTGCAGAAGAAGAGCGCGCAGATGCACATGGGCCGTTTCGCGCACGGCCTGGCCACTGCTGCGGAACGCGCAGGTGCGCAGATTCACCTCGGCACCGCCGCCACCCGGCTCGAACGCCAAGGTTCAGGTCATGCGCACCGCGTGCACACCGCGCGCGGCACCGTCAATGCGAAGCAGGTGCTGCTGGCCACCGGCGCGTCGCAGCACGGCGGCTACGGCAGCTTCGGCTGGCTGCGCCGACGCATCGTCGGCATCGGCAGCTTCATCATCGTCACCGAGCCGCTCGGCGCGGAGCGCGCCAAGGCGATCCTCGCGGTGCGCCGTACCTGCGTGACGGTCGCGAACATCCACCACTACTTCCGCCTGACGGTCGATCACCGCCTCGTGTTCGGCGGTCGGGCGCGCTTCGCGGTCTCCAGCCCGACCTCCGACCAGAAGAGCGGCGCGATCCTGCGGCGCGGCCTCGCCGAAACCTTCCTGCAACTGGCCGATGTCGGCATCGACTACTGCTGGGGTGGCCTGGTCGACATGACGCAGGACCGCCTGCCGCACGCCGGTGAACGCGACGGCCTGTACTACTCGATGGGCTACAGCGGCCACGGCACGCAGATGTCGGTTCACATGGGTCAGTGCATGGCCGAGGTGATGGCCGGCAATGCCGCCGCCAACCCCTGGCGCGACCGGCCCTGGCCCGCGATCCCCGGCCACCTCGGCCCGCCCTGGTTTCTCCCCGCCGTCGGCTTGTACTACCGTGTCAAGGACATGGTCGCCTGAGTCCTCGGCATTCCTCCCGCCCCACCCTCCCACAGGAAATCACCATGAACGAGCGCAAGAAACTTCAAGACCTCGTCGGCCCGCACGACAGCACCCGCATGCTGGAGGCGTTGAAGCGCGGCGCGAGCCGGCGTGATGTGCTGGCGATGCTGATGGCGGGCGGCATGCAGGCCACGCTGGCGGGTGGGCTGTCGACGCTGGCGCTCTCGGCGCACGCGGCCACGCCGAAGCGCGGCGGGCGCATCCGTGTGGCCGGCGCCACCGCGGCGATCACCGACACGCTGGACCCGTCCAAGATGTCGAACCAGACCGACTACTGCCGCGGCACCATGCTCTACAACGGCCTCACGTCGCTGGACGGCAGCCTGACGCCGCAGCCCGCGCTGGCCGAATCGTTCGACTCGAAAGACGCGAAGGTCTGGGTCTTCAAGCTGCGCAAGGATGTGAAGTTCCACGACGGCAAGCCGCTGACGCCGGCCGACGTGGTGTTCTCCGTGATGCGCCACAAGGACGCCGCCACGGCCTCAAAGGCCAAGGCCCTCGCCGACCAGATCGACACGGTCAAAGCCAGCGGTGCGAACGAGGTCACCGTCACCCTGAGCGCGCCGAACGCCGACCTGCCGGTGATCCTGGGCACCTTCCACTTCATGATCGTGAAGGACGGCACCACCGACTTCAGCACCGGCATCGGCACCGGCCCGTACAAGCTGAAGGAGTTCAAGCCCGGCGTGCGCTCGATCGCGGTGCGCAACGAGGCCTACTGGAAGCCGGGCAAGCCCTACCTCGACGAGATCGAGTTCGTCGGCATCGGCGACGAAGGCGCCCGCGTGAACGCGCTGCTGTCGGGCGACCTCGACCTGGTCGCCTCGGTGAACCCGCGCTCGGTCGACCGCATCAAGGGCGCGGCCGGCTTCTCGGTGTTCAGCACGCAGTCGGGCCAGTACTCCGACCTGATCATGCGCAAGGACGCCGGCCCGGGTACGAACCCGGACTTCATCCTCGCGATGAAGCACCTGATGGACCGCGAGCAGATGCGCAAGTCGGTCGCGCTCGGCCACGCGGTGCTCGGCAACGACCAGCCGATCGATCCGACCAACCGCTTCCACTTCGCCGGCCTGCCGCAGCGGCCGTTCGATCTCGACAAGGCCAAGTTCCATCTGAAGAAGTCGGGCCTCGGCGAGGCCGCGGTGCCGGTCGTCACGTCACCGGCCGCGTTGTATTCGGTCGAGATGGGCCTGGTGATGCAGCAGTCGGCACAGAAGATCGGGCTGAACC
>Ga0307515_10017867_pt1 | contig 12887 bp, 17 predicted proteins | sample 17_EM_MG_FD_194513 | JGI IMG/M metagenome (GOLD analysis project Ga0307515, IMG submission 194513) | Populus trichocarpa ectomycorrhiza microbial communities from riparian zone in the Pacific Northwest, United States - 17_EM | ecosystem: Host-associated > Plants > Roots > Unclassified | place...
TGATAGTATCCAAGGACTCCTCGCCCGCAAACGCCTCGACGACAATGAACATCATCGATCCAGACGACGACAAACTGTACTGCTTCTGTGGAAACATCAACTTTGGAGAAATGATCGGGTGCGATGGGCCTGAGTGCGAGACGGAGTGGTTCCATTTTGCGTGCGTGGGTATCGATCCCAGGGCGAAACCTGAGGGCAGCTGGTTTTGCGAGAGCTGTCGGCTGGGGAAGGATTCGAGTGTTGGGAAGAAGGTGGGTGGTGGTGGTGCAAAGGGTGGTGGAAGTAATCGCGGTGGGGGACGTGGTGGGAAGAAGAGTGCTGGGGGTGGCGCCAGGAGGGGCGGGAGGGTTTGAGCAAGGAGCTGGTGTGCGGATTGCCTTTGAAGTTTGGTGTAATGGTTCGGAATCGAATGTGCTCGCTTCTCAACTCCCTTCGCAATTGCATTTCGTGAAGCTTCGTCTGATTCCCTTTTTTAACATTGCGGACACTCTGGCTTTGTCACCCTGCAGTGGAGCAGTGGTACAGAACGTTAAACGTGAAACATTCGAGATTGGAGCAAGCCTGGGAAGTTGGCCGAGGTGCTCAGACCAAACCGCCCCTGCGTCCCGTGACCACCATCATAGTTCGTAAGGAGCGGTAAACATAGTTGAGGCCAGATCTCCGGTTGGAGATCGATGCGCTGTGCACCGAACATCGGTCTCGTCTTCCATATATTCCACTTCGCCTCCAGTTTGTCTCTTCCACTCCTTGTAGTTCAGCTCGATTAGTTCTTGTTGTCTAGTATATAACTACTCGTAGTCTGGGTACTTAAATGGACATCCAGTTTTCGGCTCTTTCGCACACACATCAGGTAAGGTCACTCACCTTGTCACCAAAGCACCGTAGGATGATTTGATCTCTAGGGATAGGGTGCCTTCACCTAGGAGCACTCAGCGGGCCTTTTAGCGTTTTCGATCGGACCACCCTGGGCACCTCCTCAGGCCGGTGGTCCCAATAGAACATTGTGTCCAAAATCTTGGCCTCAGTGGTGGTGGGAGGGCGACGTAAGTATTGCTCTTTGATCACAAAGAAAGGGTACCCTCCTCTTGAAATACCACAGTCTGACACCTGGTAGGGCGTCCAGAAAATGTTATTGTCTAGGCCGTACTGTTATTCGCGGCTCAACCCAAGTCGGGTGGTTCATAAGGCCATGCGGTATGGTAAATGAATTTCGCCTATAACGCTCTTCCAATCCATCCCTTTCAGTGCAGTCCCGAACTCTTCTCCAGGCTTCTGTTATTCTTCATTCAGTTTATTTATATATATTTAGTACTTTCCCCCCGATATTCCAGATATTCCACGAGATTTTATGAGATTATAGGAGAGGTATGGTCGGTGTATCACGCGGTACTGTTCCCTGTGGGTTCTCTTAAAAGCATGTATCGCATTGGTACAGGATCTCCAATCTGAATCTCGACTTGGACTCATGTTCTGTCCTTTCCTGTCCTTCAGTCTGTTCCCCCTTTTTCTCCCGTGAATCAGCTTCGATACTATCGTGGCTCGGGAAAACCACCACATTCCTACCATCAGCGAAAGCCACTCAACCGTTGAGAGAATGTATCTATCGAGACTCGCATGCGGTATTTATGCTTGTGTCCCGTCAGAAGCATCTGGGAGAACGAAAACGACGTGATGAATGGTACTCCATGACAAAGAGAAACACGCATGCGGTGAGATTGTCCATAACTCACAAGGAATTCCTAAGCTTCATCCAAAGCTCTGACACGATTAGCCGAAAGCATGCAGCTGGTGACTGGTGGCGATTCATGTTTTGTGCTGTGATGTTTTTCCCACTATCCGCATTATTGTAGGTCAAAAGAAGGCCAGACTCAGAGGCGAGACACATACCACCTGGAACATTGCACGCGGTTCCTGCGGGTTTGGTGTGCATAAAGGTCCTCACTTGAGTAAAACGCAGCGCGGCTATTGAACCAGAATAAAATGATCCGGAGGTTGGATGGGCCCAATACCGTAACTCGGAAGCAAAAAACTGCTGACCAATTATTAGACCCACATTCTCTACCATTGCAAATGTATGGTCGTCGTTCGAGATGACTATTGATGTGCGCTTCGGCCTGACTCGCAAGATGTGACCCCGGCCAATCACATGGCGTGTGGTTCTCATGCCAGGAGCACGTGAACATTCCAGTGCGCGGGTCGCGGTCCAGCAGTTGGAGCACCGCGTCGGCGGTGATGGGGTGACCATTCTCAAGTTGTAATTGGACATTTGACAGTATTTTCTGCATGTTATTCCTATCTGGATATGTTTCCCTGACTGTGTTCTGAAATATCTTCGTTCGGTGTGGCGCTGTTTCATTGTTGAAGGCTGGCACGGCTGATGTGTCATTTGGCTCTGCTTGGGACACGCCCACGTCCGAAATGGGTGCCTGGTTGCTACCATCGTTCTCATCATGTACGTCAGTGACTTGGGGGTAACGGGCGAGGGTCAGGTTGGCATGATCCAAGTCGACAAGCCGCTTCAACACCGGGTCGGTTTTATAGTCCCGGCCGTTCGGCTTCATAGCAGGTCATTATGATGAGCGTACATCAGAGTATGGGAGCTTACGTAGAAGTCGCGAGTGGCGAAGAATATTTGATACAACCGCCCTAGATCATACTTGTGATCCTCTTCGAACCGATACGCTTCATCGAGTTCCAGATTTCCGAGTGCGTCAATCTTATCTTCCAATTCCTCAAACGCACTGCATTTATCGTATGATAGCTGACGAGAACGAAACAGAAAGCAGACTTACTCATCTAAGTCCTTACCCTCGTCGTACTGCTTATTCGTTGGGCCGTCGGGGCCGACAAAGTTGTTGAATAGGATGATGAGGTGAAAGGCTTGACGGGCGATGTGAACGGCTTGGAGGGAGAACCACTTCACTCGTCTGCTCTTCCGAAGGATATCGCCAGCCTGAATATAGCTCGACAACAGGAACTTGCAGAGCTGCTTGTTAAGTTTCGGCGTCTGGAACTGCAAATAAGACAAATGGTTAAAATGACCATATGAGAGCCTAATGCATTGTTGAATACCGTAATAACTTCCCCGAGGCCGCAAATTAAGAGTTGGTCAGGTTCCCGAGATGCGACCGAACTCTCTTCATGCTGTCCAAGTGAACCATAGCTATGGCCATAGTTGTGAAGAGCAAGAGAGAGGGACTTTGTGTCCTCTTTGCCTGTCTGAGCAAGTTTGAGAAGGAGCGAGATAGCCTGCTTTTCAACTACTGCTGCTTCAGAAGTTCGGTTTAATGTCCCAAGTGTGATCCCATAATGATGGAGCGTCCTTGCCATCAGTTCTTTGTACTGAAGTGGATCTTGAGTTGACGCAGTAGAACAGATCTCCAGAACTTCCTTGTAAGCAACAATAGCATCATCATATTTTCCAAGGTCATGAAGGGTTATCCCCATACTCATGAGTATCTGAGCAATGTAGTGATTGTTTCCTGCCGGGGCATTATTTTCCGATGTGCGGTGAATAGAAATAGCCTCGTGGTATGCCTCTAAAGCATCGGAATATTGCTTGAGCTTGTAGAGGCCATTTCCATAGGTGTAGTAGATGGTGCTGCGGAAATGGGGATGTACCATTGCTGGTGGAAGCTCTTTTGTCATGAGCTGTACAGCACGCCCAAGCCATAGTGTACAAAAGGCATCTGAGTGACCCAAAGCCCAATAGCCAGCTCTGACCAACACAATAAGGAGGCTAGTTTTATTTGAGTATGAGGCATTATTTGCCACCACCTCCTCACAGATGGAGACGGCCTGGATGAAGAGAGTACGAGCACGGGGTTGATACACAGAGAGCCCGGCAATAAGTGCAAGTGTCTCTGCCTGCTCATGTCTGAACTCGAGTGACCGTCGGCCCAACGCCTCAGCAAGATCAAGTGCACAATCGGCCGTCAGGCGGCATTCATCATCCAGTTTCAGGTTGTCCAGGATCTCGGCGAGGTCACGAAGACGATGTAGAATGACAACCGTGGAGATATCACGAGATTGTACAACATCCCGCAGCAAAATTTCAGCCTGATCCAGGTATTTTTCCATTTCTCCTGCTTGCTTTCGGTAGATAACAGTCTTGCCATTCTCGGTAGAAAGCTCGATCGTATCCGAGTCAGAGGCAAGGAGGGTGCGGTACTCCTCTAGGCGAAGCTTGATACGATCATATGACAGGGAGGCGTCAGTGGACAAGATGGAGAAGGTGACAGTGGATGTGGTTGTGTTGACCACGACCTGAGAATGATACCTATTAGTATATATCCATAAGCGTGGATGGCGACGCACCCTCGTCGTCTGGCTATTGAAGCCAGCCGATTCACCTTGCGAGTGCATTGAGTGGGTACGAGAGCGTTGCCGGACCTGCCCCTGCTGGAGCATGGTGAGTATCTGTTGGAACTGCGCTGTCATTTCGGTCTGAACAGAGTGGTTTTGCTCAAGGATCACGTTCGACGATAGGAGTGCGTGAATTTGAAGTCGTGTCTGACCGTGATGGTGGTCAGCACAGTCCACCTCCGAAACCTGAGCGCCACCCCCCCCACATACCTGCCATCGAGCGCGAACGCTACCGATCTTCGCATTTGATGCGGTCAATTTCTCGCGCAGATCACCAGTTTTCCACAGTTCCTTAAGACCCGGCAGCTTCTTCTTGCCCAGGTCCGGGTTAATCGAGTTCAGACATTCGTCGAGGTCGCGTATGATTCTGCGCCATCGTCAGACTTAACCGCGAACGGGAAACAAGACTACGCGTACCCTGCAAGCTCCTTCAGGTCGGTGTGGAGTTCATGCGGGTCCAATAGTTCCTTGTTGTCGTTGTAGAGTGACTCGAGGAGGTTGATATCCTTTTCATATTCGATGAGCGCTGCCAAGAGTTCCGCTTTCTCCGGTGCGACCTGCAAACACGGATGGAGAATAATTGTGAGCGTTCTGAGGGTACGCAGAGGGTGAGGAGGATAACGGACCAATTTGATTCTGTCCCGTAATTCTTTTGCGAATTTGAAGACTGGAAAGGCCAGTCCGACGATTGCACTAGCTGCGGCAACGGCGTCCATAGATGGTCGAGTTGTTGAGGGGTACGGTGTACACACTCGGGGCAGTTCAAGCTGTGGTGGTGTAAACGGGCGTCTAACCGAATAAGAGAAGTGGCCAGTTGTAACGACCCGACCATCGTCACTACTCCGATCTCCGATCCCTCCGATCCCTATTCGGATGTTCCAATTTGGACCCTTACGGTCGGATCTCGAAAGCAGGCACCACCGAGCCTAGTCTGGCTCGGCCTCATGATCGGTAATACGTAGCTCTGAGGTAATTGTCTCACTGTATTCGATGAACTCATGTATATCACACTGTTGAGTTCGGGCCCTACGGTCCCTCACTGCTGCCAACATTTCTATACGAACACAGCCTGTTTCTCTACGACTACCTGCTGTATGAGAGTAAATCCACAAACCCTCACACCAGTCTCCGGCCAGAATCCAGACGAGACAGAGACAGCGGCTCAGTTGACAGCGAATGAATATATTGGCTGGCTCAGAGTAGAGAATGGTGTAGTACGTTTACGTCGTCCGTCGGCGAACCACGCACTGAGGGACTCATTATGCGAGCTGGAATGAATGTAAGCACTCCGATTCCGATTAGACAGATCTTTGACTCATGCCGCCCCTCACGTTACATTCCATGTGATTACTAATCGGAGTCCAGCGCCAGGCAATCACACTTTGAGACTCTGCCACCCAGCCTCTGGATATCACGTATTCACCAACATTCTCAAAGGACGAGCTAGAGTCTTATAATAAAGTAGCCACTACAAATTTATGATGTCAACATGCTGGGCTGCGGGGTACGGCGTTCCATTCCATTTCGTTAGCGGTCATCGAAATAAAATAAAATAAACCACCCATCACCATCATCAGGCATTTCAAAGCCTTCAGCGTGCATTATCACCTTGACCCTCGTGATCGCCGGCGCCAACGTGGTGGCATAGGACCAGGAATCGCAACCCGCCCACCAAACATCTGCACGCTCGGGAACATCCACCTGTTCATCGACTTGCACAACTTTATGTTCCTTGTGCTCCTCCTTCATCCGGCCGTGTGGGTACTATTGTTGTAGGTAGCACTGCGCCTGCATTTGCTCCTCGAGTGGGATCTTCCGCTTCAGCGCCACGTCCACCACCCGCGACGTGCACGTCGAGATTCCCCACCTGAAGTTGGCCTCGGTGCGCGTATCGGCCTCCACATCTGGATCGTGGACGGTCCTCCTCCCCCGGGCTCCGTCACGCCAGCACGCGCGCCGGAGCCGGAGATCGGAGAACATGCTTTCCAAGACACCCGAGACAGCAGAAAGCGGTGGGGGACTGGTGGTTACAGTGGTAGCTATTTTGTACATCAGCGGCGAGAGATTCAAGGCCAGAGGGGAAGTTCGAAAGGAGGATGAATGGAGAGAGCGCACTTGTGTTCGCGATCGTGCATGTCTTCGTCGATCGTGCTCGTGACAGGGTCAGGACACTCGAGTCGTGTCTGCCGCGCGTACCCGCAAAGCGGAGACTCGTGCTGGCGGGGTTCACATTTGTGGTGGTACTGCTCGAGGGGGATAGGACGGCTGAGCGTGAGAGGCTGCTGGTGTCGCTGTCGTTGATGATTTTACCCACAAACTAGACTCAGGTGCACACGGGTCGATGATCCGGTTGCATTGGCCTGCGCTCCCGAACGCCCACGCTGCTGGACGCCGCCGCCGATGCCCAGACTGTGCGCGATCGCGGCCGCACTACTCGTGCTAGTAGTGGTGCGACCGGGAATGCTCCTGTGCCCGTGGTTGCTTGGCGAGGATCGCGACTGGGCGAGGACGCAGGAGGGGCGGGAGTGGGGAGAGATCATCGATGACCTGTCTTATTGGTGAAAACCAGGGCCGAGCAGCTTGGATTTATGGAGCGCTGTAGTAAGAAACGAGTAGTTTAGCACTTGGGTTCACGAGGTGACTTAGAACTCGTCCTGGAAGGACAAGATCTCCCCCTTCAACAATTGTAAAAAAGGCGGTCACATTGAGGTGGTTCCTCTAACTGACGACGGCAGTGACTGGACGAAATGGAAGCTCATTTTCCTCGACCAAATTCAAGGTGGCAAAGTGGAAAGACGCGAGACGAAGAGCAACCAGCCCATCGATTGTTGTAATGAAGAATGTCCATCTATCTCTGGCTTTGTCGCCGTCGCCAGCAGCGTCGTGGGCGTCGAGAGGTTCAGACCTGCTCGGCAAATTCCGCATTCTTTTCTGCCCTCCGCGTCTTTGGATTATTGAACCCTCGTCCGTTGGTACAAGTGTAGCTGTGGAGAGTCTGCATAGGTGAGGTGGGTAGGAAGAGGAGCAAGCCGGAACCTGCAAGATTGAAGACAAACCTCCTCTCGGACTGAGTCTGACACGTGCTTGGAGAACAGACACACATGACACCCCACAAGGTTTACCAATATGTTGTACTAAACAATGTGTTCTACTGTTCTTTGCAGAGCGATTACGATCTCCGCTTGGGCGGGTGGCAGGCCCGCTTCGTGGCGCTGGTCACGCTGTCTCGAGTGAGAACATGGCGAAGCTACATCCACTCTGCAATACTCTGCTTCGCCTCTTAGATATTACATTCGGGGCGATAATGCAGTCGCCGAGCGCTTCTATGATTCCTTCTACCCCAACATTCACATATCTAAGGGCCCATGGGTCACTGCCTACTCTGCATGCCACGCTCGCTGGTGTACATACACATTTCCTTTCGCGCTCACATAACGAGTCCTTGCCAACCCAGCCACTTTATTTGCCAATGGTGTCTAAATTCGACTCCTACTGTCCAACCACATCGTATGGGATGTACCCCCAACATGTCTACTTGATCTTTCAGTCGAATCGACTCGTAATATTCCCACAGAGTAATACCCGGCCGATTCGCCAACGATAATCCCAGTATACAATACAACCACGCAGACCAAGCCTACTGTGAACGTACACGGAACTCTATTTTGAATCTCCTCGACTACACCCAGTCAATGGGCTTCATCGCCATTTGGGTCAGCGCAGTCGAGAAGAACTACGATAGCCCTCGGACGCCATACGGTGACTCATGTCATAGATACTGGGTCACTGATATCTCCAATCTCAAGGCTAGGTCTGGAACGGCAGACGACTTGAAGGCGTTGTCCAAAGCGCTCCATGACCGGAAGATGCTGTCATGGTCGATATATTCCTTAGCCGCGGTTGGTCACTCGCTATTTATGTGCCGTATTCGCATTGCTGAAATGAACCAGTGCCATTGCCCACGCAGCGCCCCACTGACTTTTCATCGGGTTCTTTCATGGATCCAGGGGCATGTCGTAACCAGGATACCCAACGACCCTCACTAATACCACTGGTCCAGAAACGATATCACCCATACTGTGCAATCGACTGCGGCAATGAGCTCCCCGAGCAGCAATGCTGGATGTGGGACGACAAGATTGCTTTGATGGACGTTGACACTGAAAACGACTCCGTCGTCAAGGCGTACTACGATTGGACAGGATGCTTTGTTGAGGAGTATGGCATTGACAGTCTGCGGACCGACGCCGCCCGGCGTATTCAGGCGGATTTCTGGCAACCATTCGCGGAGGCTGCCGGTGCTTCCTCTATCAGGAAGTCTTTGAGAATGACCCTGTGACGGCGTCCAAGTGGCAAGGACCCCTCGACTCTATTCTGAACTTCCCTCTTCGTAAAGCTATCCTCGACGTGTTTACTGTTCCGGGTCCCCAAAACATCTCCGCTCTCGAAACAACAAGGAAGGCTAACTGGGGCCTATTCAACGACGCTGGACTACTGGGGAACATCTTGGAGAACCAAGATGTTCCAACCTGTCAGTTGATCCCCAAGGTCTTTAGTTCGTGTCGTTCCTTCTTTCCATTTTCCTCGTCATTTCCAATTAACTATTCCTTAGTAACGCGGTCTCATTCATCTCTATGACCGACGGTATCTCCATCATTTATTACGGTCAAGACCAAGGCATGCACGGCAATTCCGACCCCTACAAACATGAAGCGTGGTGGCAATCTGGATACCAAAACACCATCACCGTGCTTCTCATAGCCAAGCTCAACAGATCGCGCCAGTGGGTGATCAAGACGGACAGCCAATCCCTAACACAGCAGAGTCCACCTTGTCGACCACGGCTACCGTATCGCCATTCAGAAGAGATATGTCACCTCCGTCATCACTAGCATCGGTTCGCCTGTACGTGACTGGCCGTCGTTCCATGATGTTGCTGACTTCAATATACTCTTGGCCGCAAAATAATAGCGTGCCCGTTTATACTCCCTACCGTCGCAATATAGCAACCACTGAGTGAGCATCTCGATGGTCCTCTGCTTGATCTGTTTGCTGACCTCCCACCTGTCAGTATCCTAAGCTGCAAGCAATATGCGGTCGGTAGCGAGATAGCCGTTTAGTACTCTACTAGAGGCCGTCCCACGGTGTGTCTGTAGTGTCGTCCTCAGCGAACGATCTGACTCAGATCCTAGTCCTCAACACGTATCTTCGCGGATCTGGTTTAATGGACATTAATGTTGCGGAGGCGACCGTGGTGGAGCTCCAAGGCAGCAATGCAACGCATTCAAACGCCTCGTTGTTCGTGCTGCTCGCTGCTGGAAATTGTTGGTTGGGCAGTGACCCAGAGACAATGACCCAACCTCTTCCCCCTGGCTTGCCCTTCGTGTTCTTGACGATGGACAGTCTCTCGTTTGGTGTGTAGAATACACGATAGGCTCTCTCTTATCTTGGTCGACCCTCGCCTTGCTCTTATTCAGAAGCCCACTCAACACAACGGCATCTTGTCGACCTTGTAACCATTTAGTGTGCGGCTCCTCGCATCATTCACTACCTTTCCTGCATTACTTTCTTGCCCTTTGACGACTCCAGTCGACTCTTATTCCCTCCTCGGTGTTGACTGGTGCTTGGGCTATACGTATGTTTGTTTACGAACTGATACCTTAGCTTTTTGTTGCTCCAGGGCTCAAAGGACGAGGAATTAACTTCCAGCTAATTCTTCCGAAACCTTACCAGAGGGCTCAGATATACCGGGGGCCGCGACACTCGGCAAGCAAACCTATGAAGCGATGACTGACCGATCTGATTAATTGTCCCCAGAGTGATCGCTCAAATACTGAAAATGCGCTATGTATGCTTATTGCTAAAGCACCTGGCTTTGGAGGTATGTTGCGCACCATATGCTATGGAACTTCCGGCTTAGATACACATGCCTTGTTATATTGGTTATCCTATGGACCTATGCCAAGGAGTCGACAGCGTTGGTCGTTCTGGTTGTTATGATCATTGTCGATCTGTACAGCGGCACCGGGTTATGGGCTCCTCCGCTTCATTGTTCCTCTGTGATACTTTCTGTATGTGTTGCCCTGTATCCACTCCTCTTGTTCTGAAGGCAGGAGTCGTTGAGAGGGACCAATGTTAAAATTCGTGGAGTCATACGAACTAGAACCATTCAATGACATTCATGGCCATGAGAGAGCCACCAGGGAGTCCCGATAAACTTGTGCTCGAGAGATCGCCCCCTTGTCGTCGGAATATGTTCATCAGCGTACTTATTATTACTACTTCGGATCCCTGGTACTTCCCCCCAAAAAAATGAAGCCCAAGCTGTATCATTATTCTACATTCACAAGCACTGTTACACATAATTTGAGCACTGGGGTGTTTATGCGCCTCGCGGATCCTCCCTTATTTGTATATATACTGGTAATGGGCGTGCATACTTTGAGGTAGGACGAACAGAAGCAGGCCGTGTAGATGAAGGTGCACAGTCCAACACTAAAGCACCCAAGCCGCTGCTTATCTCAATAGGCGACTAAGATTGACTGGGAAAATCGCAGGGCAGATAGAGTTGTACGCCCTGGATCTACAGTTGGTGTACGGTCAAATCCTTGCGCGCAGCTTGACCACTAAACTGTGCTTGGCGGTCTGAAAGTTATTTTGATGGAAAGCCTTTTCAGCAACCATGGTATCGTTAGGCCTGCCAATGTCGCTAATACGTTCGATCTCGTAGCCGGAAAGACCCTCGGACAGACACGCCCGCAAATAGTCGCGCACACACTTGTTCGTCCTCCTGTTCTGTTTTGGGAGTTCTAAAATAGGATGTAAACCAATTTTTTTTAAATCGGCACGAAACCGAAACACAGCGTGATCGTACCTAAAACAGAACCCATCTCTTCTTTTCCATTGTCTATTAGCGCGATCGCAAATTGCGGCGTATTCACGACGTAGTCTAAGACAAGCGCCCCGTCTTCGTATTCAACCTTGTCCATTGTGGGCGCGTCATGGAGGCGGAGGTTGAGACAACCATCGGCCAATTCCCAAAGTCGCCCCTTCGGAGTCAGTTGATGGGCATGGCCCTTGCGAAGAAAGATGCGAATATCTCCCTCTTCCTTGAATAAATTACGTTCTACCAGGTTAGTTATCAACTCGCTCGTCGTTGTGAGATCATCTGGGAGGACTGCAGGCATTTGTCAGCATTGAAGTAATCTCCCTATGATCTAGTACATACCACAGACACATTTGCTTCCTCTCGGGTCATCAAGTTGGTACAGTTGAATCTTGCAAGTCCTTGCTGTACGAGAGTAAGATTCAGTTCAAGTGAAATATATGCTCACTCACGAAGATTCAGTTGATCTCGTACTTCCTGAGGCTTGTGTCAGCGTATGGCGCTCTGTCACCACTTCGCTCACTTCGCTCACTGTAATTATTTGGTTCACTTTCATTGTGATCTCTTGAAATCGCCTCAACTCTGCCAACTCTGCACTGCTTCCTCCCTTGAGGAGTTCACAAACCTCCTGGTAGATGGCTTGGTGATATGAAATATCCGGCATGCGAACCGTTCCGCCTTGAGCATTGTGGGCTAAATTGAAGTTCCATTCTGCAGCTTGATCCGTCGAATCAAACTCTTCTAAAAGGTTAATCAGGCGCCTGATAAACCTTTTATTGTCTTTCGCTGCATTCTCAGCGATAGGATCTAGCTCTGGGGTTGTCTCTGCATCCATAGCGGTCGCGTGTGGTTGACTGCCCCACCACCTTAGAGGTGGTATACTACCTTGAGGCTGAGGTTGAGGCTGGTGTGTTTCTGTAGCTGTCGATATAGCTATTGGGGCTACTGGAGGCACAGTGACAGTGGGGGACCTCTGCGGTGCACTTGAATTGTCTAGAGATATTGGTGGGGCCCCAAGTTGCGCCTAGACAGGAAGATAATCACCTGCTACTCCAATAGGGAACGTGTAGGTAACTCGCCCAAATGGTAGTGATGTGATTGTTGATGTCTATGAGCGTTGCGGATGTTTGAAAGTGCTGGACAACATCGTACGTGTTACCCCCACGCGGATCGCTGTCGATCGCTCTACTGAGCTCCGCGGCTACTTCGTTTCTATGGAAAATTCAGATTGAGGCTGATAATGGTCAAGGCGATCACCTACATTGCGATCTGACCCCTTTGGGTGGTTGGGCTATTGGGGGCGCTTGACAACAGGCTTGTGAACCACTTTTTCAGCGCCGAGTATCGTCTCCCGACCACGTTTGCCAGGTTCTTATTCGTGGTACTATCTCGAACCCGCTGGATGTCTTTATCAACATCGCCTATAAGGTCATAAAGGGCCATGAGATAGAGAGTGTGGATCCGGGTCCAAGTGACAGTACGTATCATTGTGCTACCACCTAGCTCCGGTTGTGGAAGTGACGAATAGCATCCTTCTTGTTCTTCCAGTTCGCTCTTTTTTCCTCGGCGCAGAGCCCGCACTCGAACCGATCTTTCACCTTCTCCAAGAACCCGTCATACGCCCGAGAGAGGCGGA
>Ga0307515_10017868_pt1 | contig 12886 bp, 12 predicted proteins | sample 17_EM_MG_FD_194513 | JGI IMG/M metagenome (GOLD analysis project Ga0307515, IMG submission 194513) | Populus trichocarpa ectomycorrhiza microbial communities from riparian zone in the Pacific Northwest, United States - 17_EM | ecosystem: Host-associated > Plants > Roots > Unclassified | place...
CCTAACCCTAACCCTAACCCTAACCCTAACCCTAACCCTAACCCTAACCCTAACCCTAACCCTAACCCTAACCCTAACCCTAACCCTAACCCTAACCCTAACCCTAACCCTAACCCTAACCCTAAGGGGATTGTGCCCGTCACCCTGCATGGTTTGTCATCTTCACTCAGGTTGACTCGCTCTGAATCTTCTTCATTATCATCCGCATCTATTGCATCCTCCTCATTGTCAGAACTTGCGTGATTGCTGAGGCTGTCTTGGATCGCGTTCGACAACTCCGAAAATGGTTTTTCAGGCCTTCCTCTTGTCAATTCTGCCTTTTCAGCATTTCTCATATCTTCCAGCTCTTGCATAATCGCTGCCTCTGCAGCTGCAACTCGCTTTCTCGCAAAAGCGGTTTTTCTATCCATGTAATCTTCAATCCATTTTTCTTTCTCTTGGTTGCTTAAAAAGTGCATTTCTTGCGGTGTGACCACCACAAGGTTCTTTTTCGATCTTCAGCTGAGCTAAGGTCCTAGGGCTCGGTCTGTGTCTGCATCCAAGCCACTTATGCATTCATTCGCATCATGAAATCATGGTATGGATCACTTCATTGCTTTGCCGTATTTGCCTGCCGGAAGTGGTGAAAGGTTCTCTGTTGGAGCATTAACCATTGTATTTTGTGTTGACTTTGTTGTTGGGTGCGATGGTGCATGTTGCAAGATATAGACCACATGTAGGCAAGCTGCGTCTTTTATGACAAGGTTGGTACTTTTGATCAACCTGAACAAAGCAAAATCAGTGTTTTAACCGTCACTACATTGGGAATAGTAATGCTAACTTTACAACATCGCTTCATTTCAATTCTGTGTTTCATGTGAGATCCCAGAGATTTCATAACACAAACAGCACCAGACAACCTTTCCACCGAAGAATTCCCTGTTGATATCTTACAAACCTGGGCTTTCAGCAGTCGTTCACCACTGTCGTCCTTGTAACAAATCAATCAAAATCGCACCAACTTACTGTCAATCGCAGGACGGTTGGAAACCCCTCAATGTGCTTCTCTACTCATTAGGATTCATCTTGAGTAGAATGTGCAAGTTGGTTGTTACTCATTCCATTTTGACTTGAAGATAACAATATATTCCTTGAAACTTCCAACTTCTTTTCATTATCATCTTCCGCTTCTTTCCACGCAAGTAAATCATGCCTGCACATACTCCTACGCGAGGTGCAAGGGGTTCGAAATCGAGCCTACTGACCAGCACTTCATCCGATGCCCCACCCAGTGGGACACAGTAACAATGTTAACACTAGTGTGTCGACCGCAACACTGCCAATTCAGCCACCGACAATGTGACCCAGTACTCACATTTCACAACGCTCTGTAAGGATGCGTACGCCAGCTTCCGGCAATATAAGGATACAGTTGCACATGTCAATCTGAGTGATCTTAAAAGTAGGTTCAATAGTCAAATTCTCAAAAGTGATCTGAGATCGGTGGCGAGGTATAAGTATGGTTGAACTTACCCGGCCTATGACGTGTACCGCCGCAACCCTACACGCTAGTACATGACCCCCAGTGTTACATCATCCCTTTCTTCGTGCGCAGAACTCCTGGGCTGCATGATCCCGTACATGGAGAAATAACAAGAGACCAAAGTACCAAACAACAAAGAAAACAAGCAAAAGAATCCCACAACCGAGAAAACCAAGTGAACTAATGCCGGAATCGGTGGTGCGGTCCAGGGCGTCCCTTCGGTGGATCCAGCGCAAGGGGAAAGTCCACCTCCAATTGACTATTATCTGGAGGTGGTAGAACCCATGCCAACGCCATTTGTACTGGACCGGTATCTATTAGGAAGAGAAGAAAAGGAACACAAGTAATCCAACTGGTCCCATCTCAACGGCTCAACGTTGCATCCCCGGGTGCTTTCGGTGAAACTCCTCGCCTAGCACCTGAGTATGTTCAAGATTTGCCTCTGGTTCCCAACTCGTGCGTACATGGGTGTAGCCAGCCAACTGGACTAGATATTGGAATTTCCGGTAGTGTCGTTTGGAGTAAAAAAATCCGATCGACCACCCACTCCTCCGAATCGTCGATGATATCTGCCTGTGGCCCCGCTGGGGGTTGGCCTATGGTCAGGGGTGTATAATGATCCAGTAGTGACACTTGGAACATGTTATGATTGTGCATTGTCTTTGGTAAGTCTAATTTGTAAGCGTTCTTATCGATGGTCTTGTTTAGCGTATTCGGTCCAGCTCACCTCGTGTCAGATTTCTCTGAAGGCCTGGTTGTGCGGAAGTGCCCGGTCGAGAGCCAGACTCTATCTCCCACTTTGAAAGTGATCTCCTTCCTGCAAGCGTACTTGGTCTGTTTCGCTTGCGCCTAGAGCAAGTTGTGCCGGAAGACCCGGAGAGTATACTCTTGTCCTGCGAGCAAGACGTCCGCTTCGGTCTCCGACTTCGGGCTGGTATCTTTAGGCGTCTTGAACTGCGTCTTGGGATGCCGCTGATACACTACCCAGCACAAGGTCATGCTTGTCGAAGCGTGCCCAGAGTTGTTGTACGCGAATTCCGCCAAAGGTAAGAGTTCAACCCAGTTATCTTGCTCATAGTTGCAGAAGGCTCATAGGTATTGTTCCATGGTCTGGTTCTGGTGCTCCGTTTGGCCGTCTGTTTCGGGATGAAAGGCAGTCGATGGTCGGTAATTGAAGCTCATGTGAGAGCACACTCAAATCCAGACTCAGCTATTGAACGGTGTGCCATGGTCGGAGATGATATTATCCAGTAAGCTATGCTTGCAAATCACATGTTTGAAGAACATTGGCCACAGGTCCGGTGAGTTGATGTACTTCTGATAGGGGAGGTAGATTGCAATCTTAGTCAATCAGTCAACTATTACCAAGATCCCAGTGTATGCCGATGCCATTGACTCAGGCAGATCGGTGAAGAAATCCATGGTGACTCCTTCCGTTGGTCAATGGGGTGGTGTCAGTGGCATATTGGTTCCACAGTGTGCATGGCTCGGTGCATTGATATGGTGGCATACCACGCATCCGGCAACGTACTTTCGTACCTTCCCATCCATCGCAGGCCAGTAGAAATCTCTCGATACGAGTCCAACAGTTCCAAGGGCTCCAATCTGGCCAGATTGTGGATTGTCATTGAGAAGACTTATCACTTTGCTGTGGAGAGGTTCTGCTACGTATATCCTTCCTTCGCAGGTCAGGGCCCCTGAGATTACTTTTCAATTGTTATGTGGGTTCATTGCACCCTCCCCTCAACCATTCTCTGTGAGGTCAGTGTAGCCAACCATTGGCATCTCGACACTTTTCTTGTCTACGTCGGTAGCCAGTGTGTCGGTAGCCTGGGCTGTCGTGATAATTGGTAGGAGATAATCGTCAGGTTGAACGGCTGTTAAAGTTCCTACAAGTCGTGCAGTAAGTCTCTCACATCTGATCTCGTAATCAGGTCGTATAGAAGGTCCAGCTCCCAATGGCCTCTTTCCTGCCAGATGCTCGATAACAAAGTTGTATGAAGAAACAATCTCCGCCCAGCTAGCCAGTCTTCAGGAGGGCACTTTGGACATTTGGAAATACTCCGGAGTGTTGTGGTCGCATTGTGTCAGGATCGTTCAATCAGCCACCAAGAGGTAGTGTCGCCATTGCTTCATCGTTTACACCATGTCGACGTGCTACAAGTCTTGTGTTTCATTGTTCTGTTCGGTAGGGGAGCATTTTCAGGAGCAGGAATAGACTGGTCATAGAGTTCCGGTCACGTCATACTGATTGACGATGCTGGTGATTGCGAAGCCACTTGCGTCGGTCTGGAGAATCTGCGGTTTTGCCGGTTTGAAATGCTGGAGGATGTGAGCATCGGTAAAGGCCCTGTTGAGCTTACAAAACCCTACTAGTTCGGCCTCCCGAGTCCGTTCCCATTTTGGTAGATGTTTATTGCGCGTTCTTAGTGTCTTTCCAGGGGCTATCGCAGTGTGTGCTGTTTCTGTCATCGTCTTCAGTACATCACTTGAGGATAGCATCATGTTCCCATATTTCTTAATGAACCGCCGGTAGAAATTGGCAAATCCGAGGAGCACCTGTACATCTAGAATTGATATCAGCGTCGGCCAGTCCTCGATTGTTGCGATGCGCTCGGTTGCCATGCCAATCCTGTCCGAGTTGATGACAAACACAAGGAAGCCAACCTCGGGGACTACAAATTGACAGCGTTCAGCTTTGCGCTAGAGACCCCATTCCGGTAATCGCCCCAGCCGCTTTCGTAGGTGTTCTGCATGCTCTTTCTGATTAGTCGAGTAAACAAGGATATCGTCAAGGTAGCACATAGCGAAATGGTCAATATAAGGCAGTAGGCAATCGTCAATGTATGACTGGAATGTGGCAGGCGCGGTTGTGAAGGCGAGAGGCATAACCCGATGTTCGAACTGACCGGACCGAGTTCAGAAAGCCCTGTTGAATGTGTCCCCAGCTTTGATTCACATGAGGTGTTAGGCATTCCGAAGGCCAAGCTTTGTGCAGATATGTGCCCCACGAAGTGGGTCCAGCATCTCCGAGATCAAGGGTAGGGGGTACCGGTTGTTTACCTAAACCTCATTCAGTACCCAGTAGTGGAAGCAGAGTCTTAGGCCGATGTCTTTCCTGTCGGAGCTCAAGATTGGACCGGCAGCTCGTGATGGCGCTCACTGGATGAATCCAATGGCTAGGGTTGTTTCGATGTAGGCATTGAGTGTTGGAAGTTGGACTTCTCCGAGATTGTGGATCCGGCCATGAGGCAATTGGTAGCCCGGTTCTATGTCAATCGCGTGGGATATAGCTCGGTGTGGTACCAGTGTTACTGCCTTCGTCTTGCTACAATCCTCCACTGATTCCGAGTACTTGGCGGGGATGTGACCTCCGTCATCTGTACACACTGTCTCGAAATGTGCTCCATCTGTCTATGTTAGCCGATGCTTTTTCACGGGAATGGGAGTGTAGGAAGGTCTCTAACCCAGGAGGCCTTGTCATAAGCAGTTGGATCCCGAAGAAACCAAGCCCCGCCATCCAGTCACTCCTTTCGGGTCTCTGTGAGCCGATAGCAGTCATTCAAGGTTCCCATGTGGATGCTCATCTGTCCCTACTGTGGCCGCTGCTCCTTGCTCGCCCATTCAGCCGAGGAGGGTTTTCACCTTTTTTGTGAGTCGGCTCTACCGTAGCTCCCAGCTATTCTATACAATCCTCCATCTTTGAGGCGAAGGCCAAAGTAACCTCCTCGCCAGCAAGTAGGTCACCAAACTCTGTGGCTGAAAGCAGTTCAATGCTAACTCCACTTTCCTCCTGCATGTTTGGCAGGGTATTGTGGGTGTCGGAACCGGTTGGGTTCATCGATGACAAGAGTAATTTCTTTGACCAGGGAGTATCCGGATATCGAGCTCGGAACCATGGGAGCCCAAGAACAAGATCATATGCCTTGATCGGTACCAGTACCACCTCGGATGCCTCAACCGGAGCTAAATGCATCTAGTATTGAACTGAAATTGTTGTATTTCGGCTCTCATTTGGGCGCTCAATTACATGCCCCTTGAGGCCAAGGGTAGTTGTATGAGCCACCTGGTGTCGCAGTCCGAGCCTCCGAAGAAGTTTTGGAGACATATGAATGCTAGTTGCGCCTCAGTCGATAAGTGCTCCTACACACTGCATCTCGCCATGTCAGTCTCATATGTGAACTTGATGAATAATGTGCACTGAATCGGTGGTATCTGTGCTGTAGGGATATGGACTGAACATGCCAGCCCTCAGGCTCACTGAAACCACCCTCGGTTTTAATCATATCCAATGCGGTTGAATCAGCTCCAATGTTCCCATCAATGCCCTCGTCGTCACCGTCAGCATTCCCAGTACCATCACCTCCAACCGCTCTCGCCAAGCCAGATCACGGCAGTGGTAGACTATATTTTCTGTTGCGGCGTATGGTACAATAGTTGGCTGTTTGACATGGCATTCTCAATCATTGGTGTTGAGTTTTTGTGTCGACTTTTGTTCGGGCTTCTCGGCAGGTGAGTATTTTGGGCATTCCCAAGATTCAGGGCTTTTCACTCCACATCTCAAGCACACTCTCGCGTCGAATCGTCGCTGAAATTCATCCCAAATTACCCAAGGCACAGCTGGCTGAGTTGATTTCGACCCGGGTTTTGTTTCCGAGCCCGCTCCCAATGTTGAGCTTTCTCCTGCCGGGGTCGATGTCAATGCTTGATGAGGTCTCTGCTTCCCCTGCTGATTGGCACTTCAACTTTCCATTAGACCTTGACTCCATGCTGCTTATCGTAATTCCGGGGTTGTGTTTCAACGTCTGCCCCTGTGTCGAGTTGATCGTCGATGGAGTCGAATCTCCCCTTGGCCTTGTTCAAAGGCCTTAGCTTCGGTTGACAGTATATTTTTAGCTACAGTGAGCTACGGTTCCAAATCCGCAGTTTGGTTCCAGGTCACGGTTGGAACCAAGCTCGAACAGGTGCAACTGATTTACCCAGATCCAAAGATCAAACTGCAGCGAACCCACAGTTTTTTGGCAGGTTGCACAATTTCGCCAAGTCAGAAATGTGGCACCAATTATGTATTTGAGTTCTGATTGTATTACAACATGATATATACATAAAAGATGCAGTTTTGCATGCTGTTTCGCCACCTATTCCCCACTTTGCCATCCAATCAATATTCGTGGAGTTGCTGTGATATAACGCCAAAAGTTGGACGTTTTTCGCTGCGACACAATGAATATTAATTGGACCGCAAAGAGGAGAACAGGAGGTGAAACATCATACAAAACTGCATCTTTTACGGATATATCATATTGTGGTACTCTCAGAACTCAAACACCGAATTGCAGCCAAAGTTCTGAGTTCGCGAAAATGAGGCTCTGTTGTATGTTGAATACTGCTAAAAACCTCAGGTTGGGGTCAGGTCCGGGTAACACAGCCGCCAAGACAAAGCGGGTCAGGTTTTTAGACAGGTCCAGAACCGAACCGGACAGTTATACCGGTCGAAACCCAGACCGCTGCGGTGTTACCCGGACCGGGTGCTAAAACCAGTTTCACCCCAGCCCAGATCAAATCGTGAAGTATAATATTATGCTGCTCCTCGTCCCACACGGCTTCCCTCCTGTTTCGTCGAAGTAGATTTGCGTATGCGCATATATTCTCATCTGAGTTGTGATCGCCTTGCATCATTTGTTGGTATGGTCGGGAGGATGAGTTCTACTCCCGATCTTTGTCTCAGTACAGCTCCCAGATTTGGGTAACACAAAGATCGGAGTCATGTAGGCATGTGTGGTCATCGGCGAGTAGCTCATGGCCACAGGTTACAGAGTCGGTCAGGACCGTCTCTCGTTGAGTATGAACTGGATAATTAACCCAGCTCCCGAGGTGATCGAGTGCGTACTGAACGTTCTTCGTATCCCCTTCTGGGAATAGCTGATTGTGAGTTCGGAAGTTAAAGCGAAGGGAGCCGGGAAATGTCTCCGATTCGCCGCGGCCTCCACAATCGCATTTTGGGTGCGTCATGTCAAACTTGTCTTTTGATTTCGCGCTTGATGGTTGTGGCTTCATTTCCACGTTCTGGAAGAGTATCACGACGAGTTACTGCTGCAGCTCCAGCATATCTTGCATATTGGCCATGGTAACCTGGGATTCAATGGTATCCCCACAATCATCATCATCGTCACCATGAATTGTGGCTCCAGGCTCTTCATAGTTGTCGTAGGAATTGTAATCTGCAAGGTCGCTATCATCGATCTCGTCCTCTGGTAGAGCTCGTGGACTGACGCGTTTGATAGAGGTGGTAATTCGACTGGCTAGGCTTGGAGTACAGCAACCAATCGATGCCCGAATTTTCTCTGCTCTCCCGCACTCGTTAGCAGTATGTAAACGGAGTGTATTGGTTTCTGTTGCAGGCATTGGAGCAGTCGTTTGTATCGTGTAATGACTCGTCCAAATCGTGGTTAATTCTCCAAATCCCGTCAGTGAAATGTATCTAATTACTGAGAAATTGAGAATAGTGTAAGGAAGCGTATGGCAGCATCTGGCGATATAAGGATATAGTTGCACATGGGGATCAGAGTGATCTTAAAAGTAGGTTCAACAGTAAGATTCTCAATAGTGATCTAAGATCTGTGGCGGGGTCTAAGTAGGGTTGTGCTTACCCAGCCTATGATGTGTACCGCAGCAACCCTAACTGCTAGTACAAGACCTCCGCCATTACATGGTTTGTGAAACCTGAAGCGGCCTGGATAGAAAGTGGCATGCATTAGCATGTGACTAAATCCATCCCGAGGTAGACCGCAGTCAACTAACTATATAATGTACAGCTGGTATCCATACAGAACTACAGGACCAAATTACAGCTGCCAGTAATGGAAAACCTCAATGGTTGACCAAGGCATTTGTCTGCACAGACCACAAAATCTAACATCAAGATGTTTCCAGCTCTGGGATTATTGCGGTCAAATTTCATGATACGCATTCCCAAGACTGGATGAGACAGGCTGTAACACCCATAGGGTAGGTTATGGAAGGATATATCGTAGTATTAATAGCCGAATCTCATTTTTAGAAGCAGCAACTAATTTCTTGTAGCTTTTCAACATGTCTGCTACTATGGCAAGGCAAGGAGATAAGGAACAGCTAGAACAGTCCGACATGTACCTTGCCTTGAATATGGCCCAAATGGCCCTAGGAGGGTGTTTGTGCACCGCGATAGAGGAAATGCAATCCCAGATCAGGAAACCCCACACTGAAGTCCCAGAAGAGAGGAAGCGGGGATCTTTGTTTCCTGGGCATGGAATGTTGAAGGCTGCGATACAAAGCCACCTGGTTATGGTGTGTGAAAATCAAATGGATGGCTCCCTGTCTTGCGAAAATCGCACAGCGAGGAATATGCAGAGACGCTGGAGATGCCAAAGAACGGGTGAACCTCCACCAGAGCAACGCAGACAGTTGACACTAGAACCGACGCCACCACAGCCTGTAGTGCCAGCTGCGCCACTCGGTGACAATACGGGAGCACAAGGTTTCCAAATCGAAGGTGTCCCACCCGTATTTGATTATATCCACACTACTCTTCCCAATGTTCAATTTCTCCATCTCGATGCATATACCAAGGATACCGACCGCCATGATGATGTTATTCCAGATTTGCTGACAGATAATGGATCATCTACTGGTTAGTACACTATCTGCTGCGTGGTAATGCAGCTGATATCCATTTTGCAAAAGAGAGCAGCCTGTTGAGTGAACCTGCAAGGGAAGACGAGCATGGATACAAAGAATCGGGATGTTTGAGTGTATTATTATCTACCATTAGCAAACACTTTAAAGTATATTTTAAAGCATAGATTTATATATATTATTAAAGAAGAATGTAGTGATAAAGGAGAAAGTACATGAAGACGATAGAAAGGCTGCCAAATCATGAATAATGTTGCAGTATGACACACAAAATGATTGCATGTTGCGGATACGCTGGTGGCAAACTGAGCGTCAACAAAGCATCAACAATTCCTGGTCTTGTAAGTCAGGCAATCAAATAGTGATTTTCACCTTGATATACATATTCAAAGTATTAGCCACCTTTATTACCAACAGAGTAACTGCCATGCTCCCTGCCCCATGCTCAAAATGAGCATCGACAGAGCGTCAACCATTTTTGGTCTCGCATCTTGCGTAATGTAAGTGTCGCTTGATCGCTGACATCGATAACCATTGCGTTAGCAGCTTCTATCGGCAGATAAGCAAGAGATATACCTGTGACAGCCTCCCGGGCAGTAACAACGTATTTCATTCTCATACCTGCTACTGAGTGTTCAGGAGCATTATAGCCAATAGATGCGGTGAAAACTTCTTGTATAGACAATAACCGCCACATCGCACTCTGATTATCCATAATGCGAAGCCAAAGATCATTCACGCTCCTTGGACACTCATTTTTGGGAGATAGTAGCGGTGTCATCACTAGCGTTTTTGCCCATAAACGCGCCCAATAGTTTTATTATGCATCACAGTGACGAAGTCACTTATTCATTACCTGACTAACAAGACAGAAAATCATTGACGCTCTGTTGACATTTATTTTCCGAATCAGGCAGGGAGCGTGTCGCTCTTTCATTGTCTATAAAGACGGCTGATACCTCATTTATGTATGTCTGCAACCAATCGCCACAGAGATTACCCAAGTTACAAGACCAAAAGTTGTTGATGCTCCGTTGACGCTAATTTTCAGGATGGGGCTGGGAATGTGTCTCTCTTTTTTTTGATTATGCAGGAGGCTAATGCATTTAACAAAGACAATAAGGTACCAAAGTCAATATTTTCTGATTAACAGTAGGATATCTGAATGCAATCAGAAATAGAAAAACCAAAGAAGCACAATTCCAGATTGGACCCAACGAGTCTAGCCAAACCCAGCAAAACTGGCGCGTTGACAGGTATAGCTCCCACTTTGGTCTGCCCATAGGCAGCAGGTGTAGTTTTTAGATATGTCTGGGAACAAACGGAACTGTTTTTGTGGTCCGAAGCCAGACCCTTGCCATGAAACCAGGACCCATTGCTAACCCTACTGCTGCGCAGCAGAGGCATGGATATCCTGGTCCTGGATTTGAATGGTCATTCCATATGATTTAGATAGGGTACTGAAGATATGAGTCTTCACTGTGTCTTTCGTATTGTATGCTGTAGTTTCAATTGGCTTCTTGTGGAAGGTGATTAGATTGAACGATTACTGGGTGACCATTACCTCAGGCCATGGTCGAGAGGGTCATACCCTCTATAGGACTAGGCTTGAGCTGAGTTTCGTTGAGACATTGTTGAGTCAGGCACTCAGTGCAGGCCATATCTCCACTGGGTTATTGATTTTGAGGATAAGTGGAAGGAGTTCATCACTGCATTTGAGGTGTATCGATTGTATTGCTTTATTGGCTCAGTCATACCAGTTTTCTTTTAGACGGTATAGGTCAACACCATTGTTGAAAGGGAGGAGTTTGGCACTGGTGACAATATTGTAGACTTTGTAGACAAAGAGGACTTGGCAAATGTTTTGCTTCCAGACAGGGTGGTAATCAGCAGTGAACTTGGACACATTGCCCAGAACAGTATTGATTATTCAGTTTGACATGATGAGCGTGGAGGAGGTTAGGAAGGTGGCGATGGAGGGTGCTTGATGGTGATGGTGTTGTGGCTGATGAGCAGGGATGGTTGTGAGTGGGTTCAGGTTTTTGAGGCTCTTTTAAGATCATGTGGTAAAAATAGTAAGGGTGTCGGGCTCATGACCTGTTGAAATAGTGATGCTAGAGAAGCTTGATTGTGAATTATCTAAGAGGGCCACAAGGCCATATATATGTGGCATACAAGTGTAAATGCGTGCGTACATATCTATGTATAGATCGGGCTGAATGCCATCAGCCCGACAGCAATCTCCGGTCATACAAGACTCACCTCCGGCCATATGATGGCAGAGACCTATCATGCAATAGAATCCTTAAACCATCAGGTTCGCTACGCTGAGGCACCGAGCGAGGAAGTGGAATGGCAAGGGAAAACAATATCAACGTTCACGCTCGTGAACGTTCTATTTTTGCAGTTTGGATTCTTCTCTCAATTACGTCCTCTTGCATTGGTGATTTCTTACCGCACTGTAGTATAATTTTCTAATGCAATTATCTAGTTTTTTGCACCTGAAGCGCCGGGAGGTGTAATTTATATCGACACCTCAATGACTCGTTTTTGGGCGATAACCGGGCCAGGAACAGCTTTGTTCGTGCTTCCAACCGTTTGGTATCTCATTCTAAGCTAGTTCGAATTGCGCAAGATCTTGCGCTTCCTCTGGTATTCCGGCATGGTTGTATCCATCCTGTTCTGAAGCAACCGGACTCCCACGCACAGACCAGTTACCTCAAGGCGCTTCCAAAGTACAAGATCAAAGTTGTACACGTCCCCGACCCCACCCCAGCTTCGACTCCGATTCCGGCTACGGCTACGGCTCCAGCTTCGAAAACAGGTTCCGCTTCGACTTCGGCCTCGGCCTCGACTTCAGCTACGACTCCGACTCCGACTCCGGCTTTGGCTTCGGCTCCACAAACGGTCGCTGACAAATATCTGCAGGCTCCACCAGGTACCGAGATAGACCTTTTGTCGAGCCGGGTACTGACAAGATACAGAAGTCGACGCAACTTGAGGCTGTAGGCTTACTCTCAGCAACGGCACCCCTGGAAATTTTCGTTTTGACAAGAGGAATGGACGTATCTTTCTCGACTTTATTGATAATTTCGATTACATGTATTACGCCCACATAAGGCTATTGTTGCCATTCTCTTCGGGTAGCTATTGAGAGATTGTGTGGAAAAGGGTTCAGCTACCATTTGAGAAAAGTGCAGTTTACTTTCAGGGAAGGTTCGAGAGAGATGAACATGATGAACAGTGAGCCCTAATGTTAAGCAGAGGTAGAGTCATGTGGGATAAGAATGAACAAGGCGATTTGCCCAGTATCATCAACCACCGAGTTAGAGCCTTTGTCAAAACCCGCTGGGACCGCTACATAGCCCAAGCTAATGCTACCGGCTATACCGAACTGCAGATTTCTGGTATTCATAGCGGCGGTAGATCCCACGGTACGTTCAGCTACGACAGCAGAGACCACAGCGGGAAATATGTAGCGGATATGAAGGAAATCGGATTTTCCGGCACGGATGACGGTATAGATCAGTGTTCGAAACGGGCCCGGCCGACTCGTGGGCTTTCGGGCCGGTAATTTGGAAGCCCGCGCTAAGGGGGGCCGGCCGGGCTTATAGTTTGAAAGCCTGCGGGCTTTCCAAAAGCCTCCGGGCCGGGCTGCATATCTGAAACATGAAAATCAGGGGCGAAACA
>Ga0307515_10017869_pt1 | contig 12886 bp, 11 predicted proteins | sample 17_EM_MG_FD_194513 | JGI IMG/M metagenome (GOLD analysis project Ga0307515, IMG submission 194513) | Populus trichocarpa ectomycorrhiza microbial communities from riparian zone in the Pacific Northwest, United States - 17_EM | ecosystem: Host-associated > Plants > Roots > Unclassified | place...
CTCTTCCACGGAAAACAGCTCAGAGATCTGCACGTGTCTGCATCTGCCCGCTTTCCAGCCCGTCGCTTTTCCCACCGCCTTCCATAGTGCCTGTTGCTGGTCTCTCCACCGGCTGCAGTGGCGGAAGAGGTGCTCCCGCGTCTGGGCCGTCCTGCCTCCGCCGCCGCACCACCAGCATTTGTCGTCCTCTCGGTGGCCGAACCGTTTCAGGTAGACTCCAGTGGGTGCATGCCCGCACTTTAGTCTGTAGAACCTGGTAGCCAGCGACTTCACGCTTGTCATCGGAACGGGTCTCTTGGTCCCCGTCTTGCCCTTGAGTCTCTAGCTGAAGTGCTTGCTGCACTTGTCGGCCTCCCATTTTGCCTTGGCTGCTGACCTCCCCTCGGAGATTCGCCTAGCTCTATTCGAGGCCGAGGTGTATGGCCGCTCTATCACCGTGTCTCCGCTGGGGTCTCGGGCCAGGTTTGCCTGACGGTCCGCCTCATCGTTTCCAGGGATGCCGGAGTGTCCCGGGACCCAGTGGATCTCGGTTGCGATGCCGTGGGCGAGGAGTGCCCGCGCTCTCCGATTGATCCGCCTCGCCAATCGCTGCCCCGGGCCCGGCTCCAGGTGTGCCGCTCATCGAATTGCGGTCTGCGAGTCGCTGAAGATAGCCACCGTCTTCACTCCATGCCTTTGGAATGTTTCTCTCTTCTCGATCGTCTCACCAAGCGCGAGTCCAATCGCCCACAGCTCGGCGTCGAAGACCTCAATGCGCCCAGTGCCCAGAAAGCTGCGGCGGGACCTCCATTGATTTCCAAGTTTGCACACTGCTGCGGCCCCCACTCGGCCATCGTCTGAGCGCGATCCATCAGTCCACCACATCCAGACCCCCGCTCCCATTTTGGCTTCTTTCTCTCTCGCCCAGCGCTGCACGGTTCTCTCGGCAGCGGTGGTGTCGTCCAGTATGATGGTCCAGACCACTGATTCTTCGCCCGGGGCCGGCCACATCATGCCTTCGTTTGTTCGGCCGTGCTCATGCTCTTCCTTGACTACTCTGCATATCGGTGCACCGGAGGAGGGGTTTCGGTGTAGCTCTTTCAGGTTGCCGCTGCATGCGTCTGATAGTGTCGCTGCGAATCGCTGCTGTCTGGAGTCTAAGACTACAGGCGCGGGTGTAAGCCCTGACTCTCTCATATGTGCACCCCGTGGAGTTGTGGGCAGCGCGCCCAGGATGGACCTGGCTTGTCGATTGAGGAGGAGTTGGAGGTCATCCCGCCTGCCCGCTTCTTTGGGATCCCACCAGAGCTCACTCCCATACAGTGCGACCGCTTGGACGCACGCCACCTGGACGGCCCTTACGCTCTCAGGAACAATGCCGTACGTCGTGGTCGTTCAACTCTCGGTCAGCGCCGGCTAGCATCAAGGCATGGGCCACTGCGTCATGACCGTTTGTTGCAGCCCAATGCAATGCAGTCCAATTGTCCCCCTCACGCTGATTAGGATTCGATCCAGCAGATAGGAGTTTCTCGACCGCTATTAAGTTTCCCATTTCCGATGCCCAAATTAGAGGACTATCTTGAATTCCCGAGTCGGATCCGACATCAACGGCACCATCCTTCTCGAGACAGAGGTCGATGAACCACAATATGTTAAAGTAGGCAGCGATGTGAAGCCGTGATCGCCCCAATGGTGTGCACATGTGGTTGTCGTTCTCAAGTAACCAATAGCATTCAACAGTTAAGTCAATGAGATGTGGCTGCTGAAAGAAACTTTGAATCAGTTGAAGCAGCTCTGGTGAGGGCCTCGACAGCGCAGCTAGGTGATATCCAATGGCGGTTGTCGAATACGCCAGAAATGGTTCTTCGGGAAAACTGCCTCGGGTGTACAATAGTCGCCGCGGCCTGTCTCTGGCTATGCACTGAAGGCATATCTCGGCTAGCTTATCATGAGGGTTCCGCTCTTCTGCAGAGAACATCGACCTCCAGCGTTCGAACTCAGCGGAAAGGTATTCCCTTGCGGTGTCATGAACTAACTTGACTTCCTCGTTGTCGATCCGAATTAAAGACCCACAAATGAAATGAAGATCTCCAACAAAATCATACCAGTGAGGCAGCTCGTACTCGATGCATAGTGCAGTCTTCAAGTCATCCACGGTCAATGTCCTTCGTGCGAATACGAGCCAGCGAACGGTGCCCCAGACTTCATCGCGACCGATCTTACGAATATTGCCCATAATGTCGGCGTATATACTGCTAACCTGCAGAGGGACATTCAACAGTTTTGCTTCAATCGCGTCGTCCGTAAGCCGCACATCACGCCTGTGGAGTTCTTCTAGAACAAGTTTAACCCAAAGAAACATCCCGTTGGCCTTTTGCTCAAGGAAACAACGAATCTTTTCCCCGACTATAGACGAAAGAGCTTTCTTCTGCACAAAATCACTGACTGCAGTATATATGAAAGCTTTCATATCGCTTTCGGTGCAATCCGAGGTCATTTCAAACTTAACGGCCGAAGCAAGAATTCGCTGAAAGTTTATCTTGCTTGAGATAAGAATCGTGATACACGCACCAGAAACCAATCCGTTTCTAGAATCTTCCAATAAGTATTGGAGACTTTTCAGGAGTACTAGTTGAGATGTGTCATCGCATTCATCGACCGCATCGATAATCAATCTTACGGAATACTGGCCCAACGTATTCAATTTCTGCAACATGTTGAGGAAAATGGTCCAAAGAAGATCCCATGTCCAGGTGAAATTTGGTTTTTCCGACAGAGATGAATAGGGCTCTAAGATCAAGGATATGAGTGTGGGGACTTGCCGAAGGAGCTGGTAAACTATGGTTCTGAGGCAGGAAACAGCGGTACTCCCGGTTTGAGTGTTGCTCTTTTCAAAGAAATAGGATAGCGTCACGGCCCCAAAGCCGGTCATGTCGCCGTCAATACCGTTCAGACCCTTCAAAACATTGGCCAATAATGTAGTCTTCCCACAGCCAGGACCGGCTGAAATCCATAGAGTACTACTTCCTCGCGATTTGTCCCATTGTTTATACTCTTTCGTTTCGAAGAACCACTGATATGGTGAATTTTCAGCCGCAGTCCGTATAGCATTCCATCGGAACATTCGCTGATCAACCGGGGCCAAGCTCCTCAAACATTCTGAGATTCTTTTGTTCGTAGGAGTTTCTGTGATCATGTGCTGTATACCGGTGACGGAACTAACGGCAAGCGGGATAGAAAGAACCATGTCTGCTGTCCGATGACCTGCTACAGCATTCTCGATAAGGTCCTTCATATTATCAAGGACTAAATTGAAACCTTCATCGCCAAATTTGAACTTGCACATCGTCGAGTGATCTGCATCAATTGGGAAACACTTTTCCCGGTGGTCAGCTAGGCCCAATGTTGCTGACTCTTTAGAAACCACATTCTGCTAACGTCAATAGGAATTCAGAGCGTCCCTATGAGGAAGGGCATTCTGACCATCCCAAACCAGATACCGAACCGCCTGACCATTTTCTTGCGAGTCTCGTAGAAAGACACAACCATGTAGTCCTCCTGCTGTGCTCGAAACATATCCCTTGCCTCACGCGAGAATACTGATGATTTCTCCAAGTTCTTCAATATATCGTTGCTCGAAGATCCGTTAATGCACCTTGCTATTGTCGCACAAACCTATTTCAGTGTCAGCTCGCTACCAACAAATGTGTCGATCTGTTGAATTAGCACCTTGCCAACTCTTACACCGTTTCCACCGTGATGGGGAACACCGAAGAACATAAGCCCTGTTGTGCTTTGTTTAATGCTTGCGTACAGTCTGTGGCTGTTCAGTGCACGAATCAAAGCCTAGAGCATCATATCAGCAATAGACCTCCGAAATACGTAACTTATATAAGAGAAGAGAACAAACCTGCCGCATAACCAGCCCTCCTAAACTATGTGAAATGAATATGATTGGAATACCCGGCAACTTTCGCTTCAGCGCCGTATTTCATAGCACTCTAGTATGAATAAATACCTGAAGTGCTCTGTACTTAGAGAAGAGCATCATGGCATGGTCCTAAATGCCACTTGCCTTAGTAACTTCCGGCTTCACTAATAACAAAGGTATACTTACAGTAACCCCAGAAGCCGAGGATTCGAACGCAACATTGGAATTGTATCCAAAGATTAAAATCCTGGCACCGGGCACGTGCGGTCGAAGTAGGTCTCTTGGCCAGAATATATTTCCATGAGTCCACGTTTTATATGCATGATTGTTGTGATTGACGGGGTTTAGTCCGTGGATGAAGACGATACTTTGGGAAACATCGTTAGTCATCAACACTCTTCATAAGATTAGCTCCCATACTCGACGTTGTGGAACATGCCAGAGACTGGCTCGATGATGTCGAGGAAGCAGCTCTATAGTTGTCAGCCCAAGATTTTTCAACTGCATCGGATAACATGTGTACCATTAGGTTTCTTGCACCGTCGTTATAATGTTTTCGGTACCTAAAGGATTGATAATGCTGCCGTTAAAACTATTTCTCAAGTGCTGTAATATTGGGTATATTGCCGTTCAAATATTGCTGGGGATGGGCTGTCTGTGTTGGTCGAGGTTAATTGAGAAGCAGAGCTAGAGGTGTGGTGGGTAAAAATTGAGTTGTGGTAAGCTGTCAGTAGGGCTGTGCTCCAGCCTAGTTAATGCAATGGGCGAGTGATGGCTCTTACCTGCATATTGCATAGACGTGTACAATCCAGTTTGGATGGGTTACGGAATCAGCTGTACGTGCAGCCTTGCATGAAGACATAAGCAGTGGGAATCAATCTGAAGTGCCTGCTGAAGTACCTGCATTGCTCTATCACGGTCTATACGAGAGTCTACTGTACTGACGTCAGTCGTCATACGAGATTTGGGCGAATCGATTTTTGTTAATACCAAACACCTAAAAGTGCGCTAAATCCGTAATTAAAATGGATGGGCCCTCCGTGATACGGAGTGAACGAACCGTATCGTATGTGCTGTGTGTCCAATCTTATCGTAACCACAACCAGTGGCTGCCGTCCCGTTGATCCCAACCATCATCAGGGTGCTGAGTTATTTATAATCAAGGTCAACTAGTCCATCAGCCCGCCCTGCGTTCTCATCCATTGCTGATGCACGTGCATAATTTAGCTGGCCTTTCCGGGATTCAGTTACGTTATCTAGTCAAATCAGCCTTGTTTGTTGCACTTCCTTGCGTCTATGGCAGTTGCCGTGCGCTGTGCACAATGTTTTCTCGTGCCCAAACGCTCTACCCTAGCTCATACCTCGCTAGTCTAATAGCGAGTGAGGCTCAATAGGCGCGCTACGCCAGCTACCTAAGTCTGGACACGAGAAAATGCATGGAGCCTGCTGAAACAAGTGCCAACGCATTAAAAAAAAATAACTGACTCCTCGACACCGCTAGCTTTTGCCAAGCCGTGGGTCGTTGGCCAAACACAAGCCGCCCCGTAATTGTTCATTAGCCTCACGATGCCAAGAGTCGGGCCCAATTCGACAGCCCCGACGCCTCGCGCGGGTCCCCCTACACAGAAAACGAACCCCTTTGATGTTTTTATGTCACTACGAGGATACTCCGAGAAATGAGAGAGCGATTCAGTCGAAATTTCGGATTACTACTCTCCCCCCCACAATTCCGATGACGATAGCGACGGTTGTACGGTCGCTTCAACGATGCTTCCCCTCGGTGCTTCACCATGGTCAGGGAAGTCATAACGAAAGAAGAAGGGGAAAGGCACCTGGCCGGCACCCAAGCAAATAAGTTTCGGAGGCCCTTCAAAATTCCCAAAACAACAACAAGCGGAGTCCGAGGACATTTTTAGTGACATGGACAGAAATGTAGATTTGTTTCATGATGCAGCGATAAATATGTATGGTCTCTGTGGCCTTTATCAAAGTTGTGGAGGGACATTTCGCAAAACTATTCGAAAATTGATAACTTGAACATGGATATATTGGCACTCAAAACAACTGTTGCGAACCTTGCTCAGGAAAATACAAAGTTGGGCAACATTAGGAGGAATGCGCCAGACCCGGAAAAGCAGCCACTAGCAATACCCAGGACACCAAAAAGCATCTTACAATTAGGCCAGCATTACCACCAGCACCAGAGGCGGGTTAGAACTCCGTTGGCTACAGCAGTGTTTGAATGAAATTTACCAATGAAGGTCGAAAAGGGCAATGCAATGCCTATGAATATCAATAATTCAGATGCGGAGCCCAGAAAACTGGATAAAGCACTCCAAGTAATATCCCCACCACCCAGCTAAATGCACTCTCAGTATGCTGGGGCTACGGTGACAGTAAAGCGAGGAGAGGATCATGGGGGAAAAAATGATAAGGGAGGATGCAGACAGAATACGCGAAATGCCAGAAACTGAAATGGTAGAGGGAGGTCCATTGGATCATGTGATCGAGTGACTGAACTCAGAAATACGATAATGTTCAGCAAGGTGGAAAATGATAGGAGTGGAAGACAACCTGGAGGGAGGGGAGGACAGCGAAAGAGGGGAGAGTCGGAAACTCCGGAAGAACAAAAAGTCAAGGTTGGGCATCAGTGAGGAAGTTAGGTTGCTAAAAAATGTGATGATGATCGCAGCGTTTCAAAGATATATGACATTCATGGTGGGAGACATGAAAGTTGGCGACATTGTGAGGGTTAGCTCTGCAGGGTATAGAAATGGGGAAAATTGGAGGAATGGTATTGCAGTTTAGATCGCGCTGAGTGTGGTTTGATGATCCTGCAGGGCAAGAATGTTTGTACAATTCTCCTTTGTTTTAGTTTGCTTTTTTGGTGTGTTTTTTTGGTATGTTTTTGAGGGTGGGCTTAGTAGCCTTAGTACCCTCCATTGAGTAGCGGGAAGTGCAAGGGACTCCGGGAAAAATGACCTTACGCGACGCGTAACTCATACAGAAGCTGTTTTTGAGACGGTAATCCATAGCATATTTGACGCGTGGCACTATGAGATCCTATGAACCTGCGCATGGACTAGATTACTATGATACGCATTCTATTATGTGCGCTTGATACTATACATCTGCTGCATTTAACAAACTTGAAACCAAACTGCCAAATGCATTTTATTGCACGCTCCCAAGGACGCTCTGAAGTACACTCCTGATTGCACTTGATTGTACACTCCCAACCTGCTTGTCTTACGCTCCCAAGTAAGCTCTCAAGACGCTCCCAAGCACACCCTGAGTACGCTCCCAAGTACAGCTCCGAGTATGTTCTCAAGTACACTCCCGAGCATGCTCTCAAGGACGCTTCCAATGGCACTCGATGGCACACTCCCAGCCTACTTGGCTCCACGCTCCCAAGTAAACTCTCAAGACGCTCCCAAGTACACTCCGAGTACGCTCCCAAGTACAGCTCCGAGTACGCTCCCAAGTACACCTCCGAGTACGTTCTCAAGTACACTCCCGAACATGCTCTCAAGGACGCTCCCAATCGCACTCGATGGCACACTCCCAGTCTACTTGGCTCTATGCTCCCAAGGAAGCTCTCAAGACGCTCTCAAGACGCTCTCAAGTACACTCCCAGTTGCACTCGATGACACACTCCCAGCCTACTTGGCTCTACGCTCACAAGTACCCTCTCACGAGGCAAGACACTCCCAGTCTCACTTGACTACATGCTCCCATGTGTGCTCCTGCGTACTCGATCCAGAGATTTGCTGAATTGCAGGTGCCAGGCACCGGGTGGCGTGAGGCAGGTGGCGGGTCGCGGGTGGCGGGTGGTGGGTGGCGGGTGGTGGCCGAAATCATGACGTCGGTCGATATCATAGTCAGAACCTTATCTTTATCGCTGCCACCATGACAAGATCTCACGATGCCTCACAGTCATGGTGTTGACAATTGCGGCCTTAGATTCTGCAGGAAAGGTAGACAATTGGATCTTGGGGAGAGCAGATCTCCGACTCAGATTCTCCAGCAGAATCTGCTGCCCGCTTCCCATCGATTGTAAGCGTATGTGTACGCATTCGGTCCGAGGCTGACGGTGATGATGGCGATGGTGATGATGGCGATGGTGATGATGGCGATAGTGATGATGGCGATGGTGATGATGGCGATGGTGATGATGGCGATGGTGATGGTGTTGGTGGTAGTGGCCATTGTACCAGAAGCACTTAGACAAGTAGGTTGGCTACGTCAACGTCAGCATCCAAGATTCCACAGACGTAGAGCCTTCTTTTAGCCAAAGCTTCCACAAACTCAGAGTTTACCATCGGCCAAAAGCTTCCAGTGGAAAACTCTACTCCTCCCGAAGCCAGTAATCCTGGTGGGCCAGGCGGGCCAGTTTCAGAATAAGCCCAGCCGGGCCCGCGCATCGTAAGCAAAAGACTAGCTGCATCACTGCAAAAGTCCACTTCAAAAAACCAGCTGCGTCTCTTCAATAGACCAGCTGAATCTAGTGCGAAAGAGGTTCTGTAGCGAAAGAGGTTATGCAGCGAAAGAGCCACTGCAGTGAAAAGGCCACTGCAGCGCAAGACGCAAAAAGAAGTGAAAATCTCCAAGCCTGAAAGGGTGCGAAAGAGCATTCGCAGCGAAAGTGTGTGGAAAGCAGCCAAAAGCCTGAAAGCACGTGGTACAATCAGGAACTCTCAAAGTATGGTCGAGTTTCGCGATGTGGACTGAATGCACGTAGTTGCTCTGGAGTGAATGCAATTGCATTGATTAAATTCAGCTGGATATGTCCAGCTGGGTGCGCCTACATGCGTGGGCATATGTGTGCAGAGTATTCACCGAGTGTACACTCGGTGAATGGACCAGTCCATTCACTGAGGTGGGGTGCAGGGGTACACTCCGCGAATGAACCAGACCAGTCACTCAGGGTGGGACTCCGTGAATGGACCGGTCTCTCCGCGGAGGGACATCCTCCGCGACTGGACTAGAACAGGTAATATAGCTGGGCACCCCTTCAGGGTGAATGCAACATGATTACAAACAAACAAACGCACTTAAAAATGACATAGATACTGCTGCCTGTTTTATTATCATCTTCTCACCGATGTCAAAAGATGAGCGTCAAGCTACTGTAATTATCTCGTTTAGCAAAATTTCCCGAGTGACCTCTTATGCTTGGGGTTTCCCACACCCACCCGATCGAGACTGGAAATTTTCCATTAGTAATATACTTGCAGTATTGCCCGGTGTGTGAATACAGGCTGAGAATTCTCACGGTGTCAAATATAGCAGTCACAGATTATCACCCGCCCCACAGAATGCCCCCTTGAGCGGTATAGTAACGTTAAAGTGAATGCAGAATGATTAAAATAAACAAAAAGAGGTATAGTAATATGCTCCTATATAACTTCTATCCAAACTTAAGTAGCTAGACACACAGATATTCGGATAAAATATCTGCACCCTGATGTCACATTCAGCCGAGATAGTATTTGCTAAGGCGTGCCTATGCCACACTCCCGCTAGGTCTACCACAGTAATGCCCGAATTGACCATAGTAAGTTTATAGTCCAAGCTAATATAAGATATACTTAAAAGCAAAGTTCGCAGCGAACACAGGGTGCGGAATTGAGTTTTCCCAGCCAGTTAATGTGTTCAGGCGTGGCTCAGTCAAGGCTGCCCTGGATAGAATTGAGCTGACGTTAGGCACATGTGAAACAGGTTTTCAATGCTTTTGAACGATATGTCTACCGGCTTGTTGATGTCACAATAAAGAGAATGGGTAATAATGTCTATCTCCTCGAAACTCGGCGGGGAAATCTAGCTCAGCTGTTGATATCATGTATTCACTGCTATCTTGTCAATCTTCATCTCTTCTAATCGGACTAATCCATCTCATCACGATAATCGTCTCCAAGATATCGTCAATCTAAGTTAATCCATCAGAAAATTCCAATGCTCCGATCTCCACTGGTCTGATCTCCACTCCCCTACGTTGGTACATAATTGGGTCTCACTGGATTTTTACCACGGCGTAGTGTACTATAGTCTGCAGTATACTTCAAGTAACTCTCGGGTAGCAGGTGTTTATGTTCAACATAACGGGAGGGTTTTCTATGCGTCGAGTGATAGATTATGAGCTCAATTAAAATTCGGAGAGGTGCTCGATCTTTTTGTGAGGCGAAAGATTTTCCAAGTTTTAAGAGTCAATACTAGGTCTTTGAAGTCTTGAAAACACTAACCACCATGACACATACTAGGCCCAGCCCGCGTCCGTACGCATATACGTATGAATAATTGGCCATGGGCGCAATCACAGATCCTCAGCTACAAGGAGCCCAATAGACTGTCCCTTCCGGAATATAATTTCAATTGTTATAGCAATTGCTACAATATGGATTAGAAGACAGATTTTGCAAACTGCAAACGACGTGCGTGTTGCTTATATAAGAATCCAATGCTACTAGTACATAGTCTGTAGACAGTTGCAGCTCCTCCTATTCTCATAGACATCACTATCACTAATACCATATACCATACTATACCATCTACCATCCGTTCGCCACATCTCCTGTATTCAACAGTGCGTATTAGATCTTCCGCGTGATACTACATGATGGACTCACTGACAAGAAGCTGTCGTCCAAAATCTCTTCCGGTCTTGCAAGCAGGGCACAAACTCAACCCTACGGGACTTAGAGTCACATTCGTGGGGTTTTCGGGGGTGTCACGAGCAGGGTTGCGGAGTGTCGCCAAAAAGTGCCGGGGGTGGGCTAGTTCGGTATGTAGCGCGGAGAAGTGCGACTTCACTTGGAACTATGCCTCAAACTTAGACATGCTCCCATGATAAGTAATTGTATTTTGATGTGCCTTCCGAGTAATATCCCATATTTCTAGTTGCGTCAGCTGGGGTAGGATTCTGATCAGCAGCCATGTCCACTAGAAACATCTCCGGAAGTCTTCAGGAAGGCCAAACATATCCCAGTTCCTAGAAACTGGCATCGAAGATATCAATCGATTTTAGGCTTTCGTGCTAGTGAAAGCTTGATATTGCTCTTGGGAAATTTGCGATGTATCAGAAGCAAAGTGTGTTTGAGCGGATCCCTTTGCCGGTAACCAGATTCGGGCCCATAGATGGACCTGCTTGTAAAATACACATCACTACCACAACCCAGCCAAAGGCCCTCTGAATAAAGCAAAATACTCTACATCTGTTGAAATTCATAAAAACAGTTTTGTTTGGGTGTTAAACACAAAGCTTCAATGCAGTCCTCCCACTTTATGGTGGTTTTCATTCCTTCTCCACTACCACTCTAACTTATTTTCCACCTGCAAAGGACACAATCTACTCCACTCTCCATCCAAAGTCAGGAATGCATTTCTGGCACATTTTGCCAGAGGGGAAAGGGGATGTGCTTAGTAACAAGGTGGGTAGACAGGGGAGCCAAGGAAGATTGTGTCATATGAGCAAGCGGAATGATGTTTTGTGAACCCATAATGTACATAGTACTGTTCATCATTGATGGACTTACAGCCTGCAGAATGTCACACACAATTTAGAGATAAAACTCAAAGTGCTCTAACATACGTTACTTCTGGGCTAGAAAGTTTTGTTAAATAATAAGACTATTGATGATGGTGGTCTACAGAATTGAATGAAATAGTAATTACCAATTGTATTTGGAAAAGCTGTGTATTAAAATACTTTACTAATGGTTAGCCACATCGACATCAATCTTAAGCTGGTTGTAGGCATGAACAATGCCAGGTATATCAAGTTGTTGCTGCCATTCCCCATATGGAAAAGTGGAATTTATTCCATTTAAATGGGTACTATTATTGTTAGGGGTTCTCTGTTAGCAGCAGTAATGATACCTAGAGATTGCATAGCCAATATATCAGAACTATATTTATGTTGCCAGATGTATAACACTTAATTGTGACATTCCTTTGTTTATCAGTCAACCAATCTTTTTAGGGATTATACATGAGCCACATGTCAATTGATTATCATCAGTTTATGTGGCTGCTAGCGGATTCCAATTTTATAATGCAGTCATCTTGACATAGCTGGGATGCTGAATTAAGATATGTCAGAAGTGGACATGATTATACACCACACCTACCATGTCCAAGCTAGCTGGGCACTATACGGTCATGTTGAAATTAGGTAGAATTAGATTTGCAGCAGATAGTATACAATATACAAGTAGGAGAGAGCTTGGACTCTTCTCTGTGTCAAAGTGGGATCAGGTGATGACACTACACAGTCATCACATGATTGAGATCTAATACTACAGTGTCTGAAGAATACATGCCATTACGTAATGATAAGAGGCCTGAAGCAAAATTGGTTATTCAGTTGGGCTTAGTGTTAGCAACGGGTCCGGGTAACCCGCCAGCGGTCCGGGTTTGGACCGCAAGAACGGGTCGGTTCGGTTCCAGAACTGGCCAAAAACCCGACTTGCAGACTCTTGGTGGGCCAAACCCGGACCCGTACCCGTCAACCCACGGGTTTCGCCGGGTTTGGCTAGACCTGTCGGTTCCAATCTCCGGTTCGGCGTTTCGGGTTTCACATTTATGGTCGCATTCAGATATGCGACTGTTAATCGTAAAATATTGACCATGGTACGTCACGGTTCGTTTTCGACGTATTAGCGGCCTTGATGTGCAAAACAAGAATACTCAAGCGCCCAACTACATCCTGAAAATGAGCGTCAACAGAGCGGCAACGATATTTGGTCTTGCATCTTCGGTAATATGAGTGGTGCGTGATCACAAACATCCATAAAGAAGGATATGACAACCTTTATAGGCATATATGTACGGGATATTCTAGCCACATCCCCTGGGACAGTAACAACTTATTTCATTTACAGAGCTACCACTAAGTATTCTTGAGCCTTTTAGAGTATAATAACAGTCAAAACGATATATATAGACAATAACCGCCACATCACACTGTGATTAACCATG
>Ga0307515_10017870_pt1 | contig 12886 bp, 7 predicted proteins | sample 17_EM_MG_FD_194513 | JGI IMG/M metagenome (GOLD analysis project Ga0307515, IMG submission 194513) | Populus trichocarpa ectomycorrhiza microbial communities from riparian zone in the Pacific Northwest, United States - 17_EM | ecosystem: Host-associated > Plants > Roots > Unclassified | place...
TCGACGGTTGCGGTCCCCCAGGATGACTATTTGGATTGTTGGGTCGGTCTTCAGAAGCGCTTTAAGCCCCAGCCATGACTGAGCGGCGAGGGCGGTTGCCAGGGAAGCTGCCCCGCTGAACGCCAAATACCTCTGATATTGCTACCCTCCGTTCCCGATCGGCCGGCCAGGTTCCTTTTGGGTGAACCGGGGGCGAATTTGCGTGGAATCCGCAGATCGGCTAATTCGGTTCTTCGTAAGGGCCAGGACCGCTCAAGCAAAATGCGAGGGGATACGGGCCCGAACCATCGGGGAACGCAGATGGACGTTTATGCCTTGCCGGCGGGACAATCCGCGAAAGCGGCGCTGCGGCGCGAAATCGTCGGGCTCGTCGACAGTGTTGGACGCCCGAAATTTTCACCGGCACTCTTCAAGTTCGCCAACGCTTGCATCAGGGCGGACCATGTCACGGCCTTCGCCTTCGATAGCAGCCACGATGCCCGAATTATCTTTGCCGAAAACAAAGGCACGAAACCTGTCGCGAAGTCGGTGGCGGACCGGTATGTCACGGACTACTGGCATTTCGATCCGGCAGCGGCGCGCAATAAAAGCGCCGCCAGCAAGAACGCCGATAGCTGGGCGGTGAAAACTTCGGTCTCCGACATCGAGCACACTTCGTATCGCGCGAGCTGTTATACGGCGGTCGATCTGGACAGCCGGCTATCGATCTTTGCGACTCGTGGAGACCGGACCATTCGGCTCAGTTTCTATCGGCGTCCCGGAGACGATTTTTCCGAAGACGATGTCACCCACGTCCTGGAGTCGGGCGACCTGTTGATGGCGCTGGTCTGGCGGCACGGTGAAGAGAGCAGCAGCGGGCGGCAGCATAATCTCGACGCGTATTTTCGTGAGCGGCTGCTGGCCGTCGCACCCGCGCTCTCCGGACGAGAGCGGGAAGTCTGCGCGATGATCGCGCGGGGAATGACGTCGGAAGGCATTGGATTGCAGTTGAAGATCGGATTGAGTACCGTTCACACCTACCGCAAGCGGGCTTATGCGCGTTTGAACATCTCGTCCCAGAACGAGCTGATGCGTCTCATACTGACCTGATCTTTGTGCGGCGCGCACTGGAGGTCCAGAATGCAGATCCAGCCGGGCAACGATGATGTGCTGCTGATCATCGATGTGCAGAACGATTTCTGCCCCGGTGGAACGCTTGCGGTTGCCGACGGCGATGCGGTGGTGCCGATCATCAATCGCCTCGCCGAACGCTTCGATCACGTGGTGCTGACCCAGGACTGGCATCCACCCGGCCACAGCTCTTTCGTCACATCGCATCCGGGAAGGAACCCGTTCGAAAGCGTCGCGATGCCCTACGGCCAGCAAACCCTTTGGCCGGATCATTGCCTGCAAGGCACCTCCGGGGCAGCGTTTCATCCGGAATTGGCGGTCGACCGGGCCGAACTGATCATCCGGAAAGGTTTTCGTCGCGAAATCGATTCTTACTCGGCGTTTTTTGAAAACGACCGCAGTACATCGACTGGTTTGGCCGGTTATTTGCGCGACCGCGGTTTGCGGCGAGTCTTCCTCACCGGACTCGCCACCGATTTTTGCGTGCATTATTCCGCCGTGGACGCGCGCCGGCTCGGCTTCGACACCGTGCTGGTCGAGGCCGGATGCAGGGCCATCGATCTGGCGGGCTCGCTCGACGCGGCCTGGGCAGGGATGACCGCGGCCGGCGTGCAGCGTGTCAACGATCTCTAGCGCTCCCGGTTGGCGCTCAGCCGGCCGCCCATCGCGCCAATCTGCGCGGTCTGATACCGTCGGCGATTCCGATTTTCTGGAACATCGAGAAGTAATGCCATGTACGACGTCATCGTAGTCGGCGGCGGCTCTGCCGGTGCCGCGGTTGCCGCCCGGCTCTCCGAGGATCCCGCCAGGCGCGTGCTGCTGCTGGAGGCGGGCCTCGACTGGCGCGCCGATGAGGCGCCCTGGGAAATCCGGACGCCCAATCCGATTCCGATCATCCACAACCGCGAGTATCAGGAGAAATGGCAGTGGCCGCATCTGCTGACGCGCCGGGTGGCGGGGCAGGAGGCGCGCTTCTATTGGCGCGGCAAGGGCCTCGGCGGCAGTTCGATGATGAACGGCCAGATCGCCATCCGCGGCGTTGCGGACGCGTTCGACGAATGGGCGGCCGGCGGCTGCACCGGCTGGTCGGCGAAAGAGGTGATGCCGCTGTTCTCGGTCATCGAGGATGATTTCGAGTTCGGCGACCGGGCAGGCCATGGCCGTGGCGGACCGCTGCCGGTCTATCGCGCGCCACCGGAGAAGTGGGGCCCGATCGACCGTGGGCTCCGCGACGCCGCGCTGGCGTCAGGCTATCCATGGTGCGCCAACGTTAACGGGCCGGATGGCGAGGGCGCCGCCTGCTATCCGATCAACAGCCGCGACAGCCGCCGCATCACCACCAATGAAGCCTATCTGGAGCCGGCGCGCGGCCGCGCCAATCTGGAAATCCGGGGGCACGCGCTGGTCGATCGCCTCTTGATCAGGGATGGCCAGGCCACCGGCGTACTGGTTCACATCGAAGGGCAGGGCAGCCTGGAAATCAGCGCGCGCGAGATCGTGCTGTGCGCCGGTGCCATCCACAGCCCCGCGATCTTGCTACGGTCGGGCATCGGTCCCGCCGACGAACTGAAGGCGATGGGCATCGCGGTCGAGCGTGACCTGCCGGTCGGCAAGCACTTCTTCGACCATCCGCTGTTTCGCGCTACCATCAAGCTGCGTGAGGAATTTCAGCCGACCGACCCGGATACGCGTCATACCAATTGCTGCGTGACGTATTCGTCCGGGCTTGCGGATGGCGGCAAGCGCGACATGATTCTGATCGCCTTCAACCACCGCGGTATCGGCAATCCCGGCGCCATCGGTGCGGGCCTGTTCAACGCCTACTCGCGCGGTCATTTGAAGCTGGCTTCGGCCGACGCCTCGATCGATCCGATCGTCGAAGAAAACATGCTGGCCGATGACCGTGACCTGCTGCGGATGGTCGATGCGGTGAAGCGGCTGGCTGTGCTCACCACCCAGCCGGCATTGGCTGACATCGCCGAATGGATTCGCCTGATCGATACCGACCTGACGCTGCCGCAGGCCGCGGCGCTGCCGAACGGGGAGCTCGAAGCGCTGCTCCGCCGCGACACCGGCGACATCCAGCATGCCGCCGGTTCTTGTCGCATGGCGGGCTTCGACGACGCCAATGGCGTGGTGAATCCGGATGGCACCGTGAAGGGCATCGCCGCGTTGCGCGTGGCGGACGCTTCGATCATGCCGTCCGACTGCCGCGCCAACACCCATTTCACCACGGTGGTGATTGGCGAGGCGATTGCGCGGATGATGATCGGGAAGACGGTCAGGCGGTAAGCTACGAGGCGCGTATCAGCCGGATGTTGCACTGCCGCATTCCAGTTCCGCGCCCTTGCTGTCCAAGCAGCATGAGCACCGGTCGATCAGCCTCCGTTTTTGTCGTGTCCGGTTTCCCGGACCGGATCTGTCGATCTGTTCCATTTTTCAGCTGACCGCGCGGCCGAGCGCCGTCGAACGGCGAAATATCACCAACAGATTCAATCAGATTGCTTTGGAGTCGGACTTCCCTTTTGATGGCATGCGAAATGCACCGCGTGAGGCAAATAGAACCGTCACAAGTCAGTGTGACGGCAGGAAGATGCGCAAAAGCATCTCCACAAGGGGAGAGAAACATTGGACCAGGATCGCGATCCCACTGAAACACGTGAATGGCTGGATGCGCTCGATTCCGTTGAGGCCTTTGAAGGCGTCGGGCGGGTCGATGAATTGTTGGAGGGCGTCATTCAGGCCGCCCGGCGCAAGGGCGCCAAGCTGTCCTTTGCGGCGAACACGGCCTATGTGAACACCATCCTGCCGCATGACGAGCCGGCGCATCCGGGCGACCGGGTCCTCGAGCATAAGATCCGTTCGATTATCCGTTGGAACGCCGCGGCCATCGTGCTGCGCGCCAACAAGACGTCTTCCGAACTCGGCGGGCATATCGCCAGCTTCCAGTCCGCTGCGACGCTTTACGATACCGGGTTCATGCATTTTTGGCACGCGCCGACGGACACGCATGGCGGCGACCTGGTATATTACCAGGGCCATTGCTCGCCCGGCATCTACGCCCGCGCCTTTCTCGAGGGTCGGCTCAGCGAGGATCAGCTTCTTAACTTCCGTCAGGAAGTCGATGGCAAGGGTCTGTCCTCCTATCCGCACCCCTGGTTGCTGCCGGATTTCTGGCAATTCCCCACCGTGTCGATGGGACTTGGCCCGTTGATGGCGATCTACCAGGCGCGGTTTCTCAAATACCTGGATTGCCGTGGTCTTGCAGATACCAAGCCACGCAAGGTCTGGGCCTTCATGGGCGACGGCGAGATGGACGAGCCGGAATCGCTCGGCGCGATATCGCTGGGCGGACGCGAGCATCTCGACAATCTAGTCTTTGTGATCAATTGCAATTTGCAGCGTCTCGACGGACCGGTGCGCGGCAACGGCAAGATCGTGCAGGAACTGGAAGCCGATTTCCGCGGTGCCGGCTGGAACGTCATCAAGGTGCTGTGGGGTTCGGGCTGGGATCAATTGCTGGCGGCCGACGTCACCGGCATTCTCAGGAAGCGCATGGAAGAGTGCGTCGACGGCGAATACCAGGACTACAAATCGAAGAACGGCGCGTATGTTCGCGAGCATTTCTTCGGAAAATATCCCGAACTGAAAAGCATGGTCGCGCACATGAGCGACGATGAAATCTGGGGAATGACCCGCGGGGGTCACGATCCGCTGAAGGTTTACGCCGCTTACAAGGCTGCATCCGAGCACAAGGGGCAGCCGACGGTCATTCTGGCAAAGACCGTCAAGGGCTATGGCATGGGCGAATCCGGCGAAGGCCAGATGATCTCGCATCAAGCCAAGAAGATGAACGAGGAGGCGCTTCGCCAATTCCGGGACAGGTTCCAGATCCCGGTCTCTGATGACCAGCTGAAGGACGTGCCGTTCGTCCGTCTTGCTGCCGATTCACCCGAAATGAAATACCTCGCCGAGCGCCGTGCCGCGCTTGGCGGGCACTTGCCCGCGCGCCGTCGCCAATCCGCGCCGATTACGATTCCGCCATTGTCGGCATTTGCCCCGCAACTGAAGTCGACGGAAGGCCGCGAGATCTCCACCACGATGGCGTTTGTGCGCATTCTCAATACGCTGTTGCGCGACAAGGAGATCGGAAAACGCATCGTTCCGATTGTTCCGGATGAGAGCCGTACCTTCGGCATGGAGGGCATGTTCCGCCAGTTCGGAATCTTCTCGCAGGTAGGACAGCTCTATCGGCCTCAGGATGCCGATCAGATGATGTTCTATCGTGAAGACAAGACGGGCCAGATTCTTCAGGAGGGCATCAACGAGGCCGGCGCCATGGCCTCCTGGATTGCCGCCGCGACGTCCTATTCCACGTCGAATACGCCGGTGATCCCGTTCTACATCTATTATTCGATGTTCGGCTTTCAGCGCGTCGGCGATCTGGCATGGGCGGCCGGAGACATGCGGGCTCGTGGCTTCCTGATCGGCGGCACGTCAGGGCGAACCACGCTGAACGGCGAAGGGCTTCAGCACGAGGATGGCCATAGCCACCTCATCGCGGCGACCATCCCGAACTGCGTTTGCTACGACCCGACCTATTCCTACGAACTCGCCGTTATCGTGCAGGACGGGTTGCGCCGCATGTATGGCGAAAACGAAGATGTCTTCTATTACATCACGACATTGAACGAGAACTATCCCCATGGAGAGATGCCCGAAGGTGCCGAGGAAAGCATCCGCAAGGGCATGTACAAACTGAGATCGGTGGAAGCAAAGAAAAAAGCGGCGCGCGTTCAATTGCTCGGCTCGGGCGCCATCCTGCGCGAGGTCGAAGCCGGCGCCGCGTTGCTGGCGGAAGATTTCGGCATCGCGTCTGATATCTGGAGCGTGACGAGTTTCATGGAGCTGCGCCGCGACGGTCTCGACGTCGATCGCTGGAACATGCTGCATCCGACCGCGACACCCAGGCGCTCTCACGTCGAGATCTGCCTCGACAAGGCCGGCGGCCCCGTCATCGCGTCAACCGACTACATGAAGTTGCTCGCCGACCAGATCCGGCCTTTCGTTCCCGGCCGTTATCGCGTGCTGGGAACCGATGGCTTCGGCCGTTCCGACTACCGGCGAAAACTCCGCAGCTTCTTCGAGGTCGATCGCTTCCATGTCGTCGTTGCCGCGTTGAAAGCGCTGTCCGAAGAAGGAACGGTCCCGGCGTCGGTCGTTGCCGACGCGATCCGCAAATACGGCATCGATCCCGACAAGCCAAATCCGGTAACGGTCTGAGATCGGTCACGCTCGTTTCGCTCGTCAGAAAACTGCCGCAGGCCAAAGCGCCGCGCATGAGAGTCCAGGGGAGGTTGATTTGACCAACATTATTGATGTGAAGGTACCTGACATCGGCGACTTCAAGGACGTGCCGATCATCGAGATTTCGGTCAAGCCCGGCGACGTGGTCAAGATCGACGATCCGCTGTTGACGCTGGAATCCGACAAGGCATCGATGGAAGTGCCGTCGCCATCGGCGGGCACCGTCAAGGAAGTGCTTGTGAAGATCGGTGACCGCGTCGGCAAGGACAAGCTGATTGTCCGGCTCGAAGGCGGTGATGTGCCATCGGCGGCTCAAGCTGCGCCGGCCGTGATGCATCAGCAGGAAGCGGCCGCACCACCTGCGAATGCGGCGCCCGCAGCCGCGCCACCAAAATCCGGCGATCCGGCCATCGCGGACTTTTCGGGCGCGCATGCGAGCCCGGCGATCCGCCGTCTGGCACGCGAACTCGATATCGATCTCAACGCGATCAAGGGAACGGGCGAGAAGGGCCGCGTCACCAAGGAAGACTTGAAAGCCTCGCTCGGTGGCGGCGCCAAGGGCTCGTCCGCCGGCGCGCCTGCGGGCGGCATGGGTATCCCCGAAATTCCCGCGGTCGATTTCTCGAAATTCGGTCCCATCGAGATCAAGCCGATGGTGCGCATCAAGCGCATCTCAGGACCGTTCCTGCACCGGGCGTGGCTCAACATTCCACACGTCACCCATAACGACGATGCGGACATTACGGAGATCGAGAAGTACCGCAAGGAACTCGACGATGCCGGCAAGGCCGACAAGAAGAAGCCGTACCGCGTTTCGTTGCTGCCGTTTCTGATGAAGGCGTCGGTCAACGCATTGAAGGCGTTTCCCGATTTCAACTCCTCGCTGACGCCGGAGAAGGACGCGCTCGTCTACAAGAAATTCTACAACATCGGCATCGCGGTCGACACGCCGGAGGGGTTGGTCGTCCCGGTCGTGAAGGATGTCGATCGCAAGGGCATCATCGAGATCTGCCGGGAACTGGGCGACATCTCGGCCAAGGCGCGCGACGGCAAATTGACGCCCTCGGAGATGCAGGGCGCGACATTCACGATTTCATCGCTCGGCGGCATTGGCGGCAGCGCCTTTACGCCGATCGTCAATGCGCCCGAGGTCGCAATCCTCGGCGTCGTACGCTCCAAGATGGCACCGGTGTGGAATGGCGAAAGCTTCGTGCCGCGGCTGATGCTGCCGCTCTGCCTTTCGTACGATCATCGCGTGATCGATGGCGCCGCGGCTGCCCGCTTCGCGCGGCATCTCGCGACGGTTCTTGAAGATGTGCGACGGCTCGTCCTCTGACGGACAGTAACGGGAGAGAGACGATGACTGATACGATCAAGGTGCCCGATATCGGTGACTTCAAGGATGTCCCGGTCATCGAGGTCCACGTGAAGCCGGGACAGGTTATTGCGGCTGAAGACACGCTCATTACGCTTGAATCCGACAAGGCGACGCTGGACGTTCCTGCGCCTGCGGGAGGGACCATCGGCGAGGTCAAGATCAAGATCGGCGACAAGGTGAGCGCCGGCACCGTGATTGCGACGTTCGCCGGTACGGCTGCCGCAAGTGCCCCGGCCGCTGCTGCGCCGGCGGCCGTGGCTTCGCCTGCGGCGGCAAAGGGCGATCTCCATGCCGAGGTGCTTGTGATCGGCGCGGGCCCTGGCGGCTATTCGGCGGCGTTCCGGGCCGCCGATCTCGGCAAGAAGGTGGTGCTGGTCGACAAGGGGGCGACGCTTGGCGGCGTCTGCCTGAATGTCGGCTGCATCCCATCGAAAGCCCTGCTGCACGCCGCCAAGGTGATCGACGAAACCAAGGAGATGAGCGATCACGGTGTTTCCTTCGCGGCGCCTTCGGTCGACATCGACAAGCTGCGCGGCTGGAAAGACGGCATCATCAAGAAGCTGACCGGCGGCTTGTCCGGCCTCGCCAAGCAGCGCAAGGTCACGGTGGTCACCGGTGTTGCGAAATTTGCTTCACCCAAATCAGTGCAGGTGCAAACGAGCGAGGGCGGCAAGACCATCTCGTTCGACCACGCGATCATCGCATGCGGTTCCGAACCGGTGACGCTGCCCTTCATCCCGCACGACGACCCGCGCGTGATCGATTCAACCGGCGCGCTTGAACTCAACGGTTTGCCGAAGCGACTATTGGTGCTCGGCGGAGGCATCATCGGCCTCGAAATGGCGACGGTCTATCACGCGCTCGGCGTCAAGGTCACCGTCGTCGAGTTGATGGATCAAATCATTCCCGGTGCCGACAAGGACATCGTGACGCCGCTGATGAAGCGGATCGACAAGCGCTACGAGAAGATCCTGCTGAAGACCAAAGTGACGGCGGTCGCGGCCAAGGCCGATGGCCTTCACGTGACGTTCGAGGGACCGAGCGGCGTTTCGAGCGATGTATTCGATCGTCTGCTCGTCTCTGTCGGCCGGCGTCCAAACGGCAAGATGGTCGGCGCGGAAGCTGCCGGTGTTGCGGTCGACGAGCGCGGCTTCATCACGGTCGATAAGCAGATGCGCACCAATGTTCCGCATATTTTTGCCATCGGCGACGTGGTCGGCCAGCCGATGCTGGCTCACAAGGCCGTGCATGAAGCCAAGGTCGCGGCCGAGGTGGCGGCGGGTCAGAAGAGTGTCTTCGACGCCAAGGTTATTCCCTCGGTTGCCTATACCGACCCTGAAGTGGCCTGGGTTGGCCTCACTGAGCTCGAAGCCAAGGCCAAGGGCATCAAATACGGCAAGGGCGTTTTCCCCTGGGCGGCGAGCGGGCGCTCGCTGTCGCTTGGCCGGGATGAAGGCATCACCAAGGTGCTGTTTGACGAGGAGCACGAACGGATCATCGGCTGCGGCATCGTTGGACCTTCGGCGGGCGATCTGATCGCCGAGGCCGCGCTCGCGATCGAGATGGGCGCCGATGCCGCCGACATTGGCCTCACCATTCATCCGCATCCGACGCTGTCCGAAACAATCGGGATGGCCGCGGAAGCCTTCGAGGGAACCATCACGGATCTCTACATGCCAAAGAAGAAGAAATAGCGCCGCGTCGGTAAGCTGGCGTCAGAAGACAGAAAACTGTCCGAACTTCAAAGAGGGAAATAGCCGTGTCGGATCATCTGGACGAAAGCGCGCTCGAGTATCACCGGCATCCGTCAGCCGGGAAGATCTCCGTCGTTCCGACCAAGAGCATGACCACCCAGCATGATCTTGCGCTGGCGTATTCGCCCGGCGTGGCGGTGCCGTGCATGGCGATCGCGGCAAATCCCGATCAAGCGCGCAGTCTGACGTCGCGCGGCAATCTCGTCGCGGTCATTACGAACGGCACGGCTGTTCTCGGCCTCGGTAATATCGGCGCGCTGGCGAGCAAGCCGGTGATGGAAGGCAAGGCCTGCCTGTTCAAGAAATTCGCCGATATCGACGTCTTCGATATCGAACTGGATGAGGCTGATCCCGACAAGATCGTCGACATCGTCGCGGCCATGGAGCCGACATTCGGCGGCATCAATCTGGAGGACATCAAGGCGCCCGAGTGCTTCTACATCGAAAGGAAGCTCCGCGAGCGCATGAAGATCCCGGTATTCCACGACGACCAGCACGGCACCGCGATCGTTGCCGGCGCGGCTGTCTTCAACGGGCTCGAGATCGTCGGAAAGAAGATCGAGAATATCAAGATCGTCGTGTCCGGTGCAGGCGCTGCTGCGCTTGCCTGCCTTGATCTGCTGGTCGGGCTCGGCGCGCGGCGCGAGAACATCTTTGTCTCAGATCTCAAAGGCGTCGTCTATGCCGGTCGGGTCGAGTATATGGATGACCAGAAGGCCAAGTATGCCCAGCCGACATCAGCGCGAACGCTGGGCGAGATTATCGGCGGCGCCGATCTCTTTCTTGGCCTGTCCGCCGGCGGCGTCCTGAAGCCGGAAATGCTCGCCAAGATGGCGGATCGCCCGCTCATTCTTGCGCTCGCCAATCCGGATCCGGAGATTTCGCCGGAACTCGCCAAGGCGACACGCCCGGACGCCATCATCGCCACCGGCCGTTCCGACTATCCCAACCAGGTCAATAACGTCCTGTGTTTTCCATTCATTTTTCGCGGCGCGCTCGACGTCGGAGCCACCACGATCAACGAGGAAATGAAATTCGCCGCGGTCCATGCCATTGCGGCACTGGCGCGGGCCGAGCAATCGGACATCGTCGCCTCCGCCTATGGACAGCAGGAAACCCGGTTTGGACCTGACTTCCTGATTCCCCGACCGTTCGATCCGCGTCTGATCAGCGTGGTCGCTCCGGCCGTCGCCGAGGCTGCCATGAAAAGCGGTGTCGCGACCCGACCCATCAAGGACATGCCGGCCTATCGCCGGTCGATGGAGCGATTTGTCTACAAGTCCGGCAATATCATGCGACCGGTGTTCGAAGCGGCTGCCCAGACCAACCAGCGCGTGATCTTCGCCGAAGGCGAGGAGTCACGTGTTCTTCGGGCCGTGCAGATCGCCGTGGATGAAAAACTGGCCCGGCCGGTTCTCGTCGGGCGCAGCCACGTGGTGAACGCGAAGATCAAAGATATTGGGCTCCGGCTCGAGCAGGGTCGGGACTTCGATCTGATCGATCCCCATGACGAGCCGCTGATCAAGTCGGCGGTCGAGGACCATTATCAATTAACGCGGCGCAAGGGCGGTTCGCGCGAGCGGATTGACCGGGCGATGCGTTCCAACAACTCGCTGCTGGCGGCCACGATGCTCCGGCAGGGGCGCGCGGATGGCATGTTGTGCGGCACCCACGGGGATTATTCCGAGCATCTGGAATGTGTGTCGAAGGCGATCGGTTTCGGCTCGGGCAGGCGCATCTTCGCAGCCATGAACCTGCTGATGCTTCCGCAACATACCGTTTTCATCTGCGACACCTACATCAACGCCGATCCGACGGCAGAGGAATTGGCTGACATCACCATCCTGGCGACCGACGAAATGTGCCGGTTCGGAATCAATCCGCGCGTGGCGCTTCTGTCTCATTCCAGCTTCGGCAGCTCCGATGCGACATCGGCGCGAAAAATGCGCGCGACGCTCGATCTCGTTCTCGCCGCAAAACCCGACCTTGAAATCGAAGGCGAAATGCGCGGCGACATGGCGCTGTCCAAGCGGATCCTGGACGCGGCATTTCCGGATTCGCGCCTGCATACCGAGGCCAATCTCCTGATCATGCCCAATCTCGATGCGGCCAACATCACCTATAACGTCTTGAAGACCGTGGCCGGCGAGGGTGTGACGGTGGGTCCGATCCTGCTCGGCGCTGCCAAGCCGGTCCATATCCTTACGCCCACGAGCACTGTGCGGGGCATCGTGAACATGACGGCGCTCGCTTCAGTCGATGCGTCAATAAAGAGCTGATTTAAATCGAGGGGAGATCGTTATGACGAGTCATGCAGGCACTACCAGCGACGTTCCAGCCAGTGCCGTTCCACAAAAGAAGCCCTGGTACAAAGTGCTCTATGTCCAGGTGCTGATCGCGATCTTGCTCGGCGCGGTTTTCGGCTGGCTTGAGCCGACAATTGCGACGAACGACTGGATCAAGGCGCTCGGCGATGGCTTTATCAAACTGATCAAGATGGTGATCGCGCCGATCATCTTCTGCACGGTTGTCTCGGGCATTGCGCATATCCAGGATGCCAAGAAGGTCGGCCGCATCGGTATCAAGGCCCTGGTATATTTCGAGATCGTCTCGACCTTTGCGCTCGTGATCGGGCTCCTCGTCGGCAATATCGTGAAGCCGGGAGCGGGCTTCGGCGGCGCGATGGCCGATGCGACCAAGGTTGCGGGCTTTGCCAAGCAGGCCGAGGCGCAGAAGAGCGTCGATTTCTTCCTGCACATCATCCCCGATACGGTGGTCGGCGCCTTTGCCCAGGGCGAGATCCTGCAGGTATTGCTGTTCTCGATCCTGTTCGGCTTTGCCCTGATGGGACTTGGCGAACGCGGCCACACGCTGCGTTCCTTCATCGACGACGCGGCACATGGGGTTTTCGGCGTCATTGCGATCGTCATGAAGGCAGCCCCAATCGGCGCGTTCGGTGCCATGGCCTTTACCATCGGCAAGTTCGGCACCGGAGCCATTCTGAACCTGATCGGGCTGATCGCGACGTTCTATGTCACGGCCGCGTTGTTCGTGTTCGTGGTGCTCGGGATCATCGCGAAAATGGTCGGGTTCTCGATCTTCAAGTTCCTGGCCTACATCAAGGATGAGCTGCTGATCGTGCTCGGCACGTCATCGTCGGAAAGCGCGCTTCCGTCGCTGATGGAAAAACTCGAGCGGCTCGGCTGTTCCAAGTCGGTGGTCGGGCTGGTTGTGCCGACCGGATATTCGTTCAATCTCGACGGCACCAACATCTATATGACGCTGGCGACCCTGTTCATCGCGCAGGCGCTGGGCTTCGACCTCACCATGGGTCAGC
>Ga0307515_10017871_pt1 | contig 12885 bp, 8 predicted proteins | sample 17_EM_MG_FD_194513 | JGI IMG/M metagenome (GOLD analysis project Ga0307515, IMG submission 194513) | Populus trichocarpa ectomycorrhiza microbial communities from riparian zone in the Pacific Northwest, United States - 17_EM | ecosystem: Host-associated > Plants > Roots > Unclassified | place...
AAGCACTTGAAAGCCAGGGGTAAGGTATACCTGGGAGTTGAGCTGGAGATGATCTATCTGGGTACCTCCAAAGGGCGGCGAAGCCGCCACCGTAACTTGTAACATATAACCCCTAGCCTCTGTAACAAATGATAGGTCCCATCCAATTAATCATATGAAATTGTACTTCGAAATATTTCACACCATGGACCTTCGGACTATTGACCTTGCCATTCCATCAGAAGCGTTGCATAGCCACATCAACAGCCGACGTAGGCGCACTGGCCTCTAGCTTGGTATCTCCGTTGAGGAGCTTATGGGGCGAATTCGCTATCAACACTAATATGAAGCGATTCGGCACCTACACTAGTATCAATTTCTCTACGGGCCTTTCCAGCAATGACAACATCAGCAATGGAACTCGAAGTGTGTATATTTTAGAGATCGGGCTGGGGTCGTCTATTTGCCTTAGAAAAGTTAGGATCCGGTTCAACTCTAGGAGAAATAATCGGCGCTGAAAAGGTCAAGCCAGCGGTCATGAGTGCAAGCAAGGAGTAAAGCTTCATTGATGAGGAGCAGAGGGTACAGCGTCGAGGTAATTCGTGAAGGACGACAAGTGGACACAAGGGAGGCGGTGTGGAGTATCGGCCGCTGGTGGAGGAAAGTATAGTTTATATCTTCAAGAGATTGGTACCGCAGCGCGTCACTTAGATTGCTGCTGTTTTTGCACGACACAAAATGCACGCACTCGGCATTCTTCCAATTTGTCGGGATTATCAATCTCAGTTCCTCAGAAATGATATTCCCATCTTTTGGACCGTTAATCGCGCATAGCCTATACCCCCTCGATTGTGGACTTTGGCGAAGGCCGTGGTGACCCGTGGCACCGAAACTGACTCGTCCAAATCTCAACACCAGACGAGCAACCCTGCTCTTAGGTTAGAGACAATACAGTTGTCTATGAGATGAGATATTTTAGGTCTGAGGAGATCTTTGACATCATGAAACGACATATCCTGGGATATTTTCTAGCAACTCTCAGGACTCCACAAATGACGCGATGATGCCTGCAGAAGACGACACAGTACTAGTATACTTCAATATCACGCGTTTCTAGTTAGGCCACAGGGGTGGGTATTTCTATTCTGCAGAGGTGTATATGCACAGGGAGAAGACAAGCAACAGATCCCGAGATTTTGAATGATCAGAAGAAATTACTGAAGCAGATTAATCTTCATCTTGATTACTTTCTAGGTCGATTAACTGTTGCCAAGAAATCCCCAAGATGTAACTAATGTAGGACTTGCCCCAAGCACCTAACCCACGAGGTCTGTGAGCCATAAGAGACGGAATGTCTGGGACGTTCTGATGTTTGGTCTCGTCCCATCCATGGCCAAAACTTTTATCTTAACTACTCATGGTAAAATACAATGCCTTATAGGCAATTGTTTATTAGATAACTTAGACTAGACTAAAAACACACTAAAAAGAGCATTAGCGCTTTTGCATTAAAATTAATCTCGGAGTGGGTTATATTTTTTATTAAAACCACATTCCAAAGTTTAATTATGCGCAGAATAAATACACTCTTCCAAACACTTGCTTACACTCTTCCAAACACTTGCTTCACGCCATTGAGAGTAAAGACCGCGTACTTCATTCGGCTAAGCCAACTTAAATTTTACCACATTTGTTATGGAGGTACAGGACGGAGGGCGGGAATACCTGTTTTGACCCGCACTCTAAATTCTCCCATTTGCCATCAAGTTGATCCATACGCAATTGGTCTACTTAGCAAGTATATCAATAGCTCGATCTTTACTAGTTAGTCAACTTATCCCCTAGCCAAGCAGTCCAATTAGTATCCGGTTAGCCAAGTTCACCAATAACACAAGCTGCCAGCGGTCTATCAACATCCCTTCTTCTACAGGAGTCTGAATGAGGCTCCAAGTAGACTAAAGCGGTTGAGAGACCATGAAATTGTCAGTATCAACCGGATTGAAAGGAGGTTGGCGGAGATTGGGGGACCACCACATAATAAGTATCAATCCGGAGTACTAGCACCTAGCTCTACAGCTAAGTTTTTATGATTCTACTAAATCAGTTAGAAGTCACTCTTCATGCCGCTGCAACTGACGAATCTACCAACAACGAAGCCACCATCTCTTGCAACTGCAAGACTGTCTTTAACACTCGCTAGTGTATACCAACTATTACTAGACCGCTTGGGTAGTGGGTTGACCAGTTGGCATACGGTCGACCCATTGGCCAAATGGCCTACCGGTATGCGTATGGGTTGGCCTGTTCGCTAACGGGAAAATTGGCGTACGGATCAGAACATATCCGATCGTCCGCTGCAACACACCCTGAAAAACATCATAAGAGATCAAAGGTGGAACCGCCAGGATGGGTCGATTGCCGTAATTTCAACTAGCCCCGCATACTAGAGAAGGCTACTGTATACAGCACTGAGGCAATTTCTGCAAGCTCCCATCCGCCTACTGGATACATACATGTCATCATCAGAATATTTTAAGGTTTCATTGTGGGGTGGCGGGATTGTGCAGGGATTAAATTTGGCGCTTACAACTGGACATCGAAATCCGTTTACCACATTCCCACATACAAAGTAGAGTAGAGTGGGGATGCCAAATTACAGTTAAGTAGCAGATGATACTGTAAAGTATAAGGTAAAACGCCTTTGCTAATTTGCTAGAGGTGATGTTCGGAGGAACAACATGCAGTTCTCACGACTCTTCTCAACTAACACTCGCAACTTGTCCAAAACAAGCAACCATGAGTCCAACGTGGACAGCCACGACCCAGCGTCGGAATTCCTTCTAATTCCGCGTTTTCACAAACTGACAAAAAATGAACGGAGAATAGCAATGGCCATTGTCATCCCATGGATAATTAACGTTATCTGCATGGCATTGTTCTATCTTGCCAAGGTAGAAAAGAGAGTACCAAACAACTTCGACGGGGAAACGTATTGTTCGCCACCCCGACTTCCTACTCTCGCATAGTTTAATAGCTGACTAGATATGCAGCACCGGCACAGCACGTTGTGGAGCCACAAAACGTTATATTCACCGGGGGCTTTGGCCAAGCTACCACGATATATCAAGGACCATCGAGTCCCGAAAGCGATCGGGCATGGGATGAACTCTAAACTGTGCGTACCAACGACCATCGTTTGTTTGTTTGTAATCATTTTGCATTCACCCCGAAGGGGTGCCCAGCTAAGTTACCACAAGCCGGCCGACCACTGATGGTCATGGCATTTAATTAACACTTTTTATATCCCTGTCCATCGGAAACTTCCTGTCCATCCGTCGCCAACGACCATCGTGATACACCTACTAACATCACCTCAACCGAATAGTTGGAATCTCCCGTATCCCCCGCACCTCCGCCGCAAAACTCGTCAACAAAACCGTTCCCATCCCCAATGACCCAGGTTACTACATTGTTGCGCTGAGCGTATTTCATCAACTCCACTGCGTTGTAAGTCCCCCGCTTCTCACTCTCTTCCTCACGCCAGGCAATTTCTCACGAGTGCAGAATATGCTGCGGAAACGACTATGGTCTAATAAAACATTTACACCAGGGTATGAATCGATGGAGATTAAACATCTGAGCCATTGCTTGGATGCGCTGAGACAATCGCTGATGTGTTCTTCGGATATCACCCCATTGCCCTGGATTTGGGACTAGACGGCGAGGGAGGCAAAAGAGGTGGCGGAGGTCCAGCATACTTGCCGGAATTTTGAAAAAATTCAGAGATGGGCGTTGGATAATAGGGTGGTGCAGTTTGATAGGACTGTTTTTGTGGAGGATGATTTGGGTATGTGATGGTGCAGGCGGCAGCTTAATGTTATCTAAGAAATATCTAATAGTTATACACATGGTTGTCAGCTCGAAGCATTCTCATTGGTTGACAGGTGGTACATACCTCATACTGTGGCTGACTGTGGAAAATAATATATGAAATCAATCTTAATATCGCCTGTCTAATTAAGTCCATGAGTTTCATTCTGATCACAAAGTGTTCTATACCTACAGGCTCGCTTAACTCCATGCTGCCAGCCACGCTCGACACCATCCACCCAGGTGTGCTTGCCACATGCTCCTAGTGGCAGCCGACTCCTAGTGGAGATCAATTCTAACTAACCATCAATCTACGCTGTAGTTGAGTCTATGCTCCCTGAAGTGCTGGACTCTGCCTTTCCCTCTTTAAAACACAAAACTAATTCCTGGAAGCTAGGAGTATGCATGGAATCAGTTGCTGCTGGGTGTTAGTCGCTACTGGGAGTTGATCCCCGCTGAGTTGATGGCTGCTGTGAGTCGGTTTGAGTGCATGTAGTCAATTGTTACTGAGTGTTGATCCCCGCTTGGGGTCGATCGCTGCTGGGGAGTATGTAGTCGAGCGAACGTTGCACAAGTGCATGTTTGCTGGACTGAAATACAGCACTTTATGCACATCGACGTGCCAACATATTTTGACAAAGACGGGGCACCACACTCGACTGCATACTCCCCCAGATTCAGTCTGCTCTAAGAATAAAAATTGGGTGGTACTCGAAAAAGACTCAGCAGATTTACGTCTCTCAAGGGGTGGCGAAGCCTCCATCAGTGCTAGTATTGCTTACAAATATAAAGACCGACATTTTCACAAAATATAGAAGGGATAAAGATGAAATATGAAAAATGAGGTCTATCTAATGTGTGGTTGTGTGATGCGGCTAGATTCATTCTCCTATGGCGAAATAACCTTCCCAGTGTAAAGTGAGTGACAGTAATCTTTACCGGCAAGTCGGCATACGAGAAATTCCGACTTATGGACAAAAGACCAACAATAAATCTAAGACAAATGACTGGACATGGGTGATGCTACAGCAGTATCGCAAGGTATACTAGCTTGTGTACGCTATCTACAACTGTATTTTGACTAAGGAGTGAAATGCAGCAACTTGATTGCCTTTGAGCTTGAGCTAATAGTTTGAAAGAACCCCAATCGTGATTTGAAGATGCTAAATCTAGTCAAAATACAAAGGGTGACGTGATATTAGGTGTGAATTCGCCTAAGGTATCACACTAGGGCGTCGCGCTACTCTACTCAGCAACCACGCACTATCTTGAATCCCCAAATCGACCAACAAAACTAGGATATGTCATTCCAGAGGTGCCTATGGGTGCGACGACCGATAGTTTAACGCAAAACAAGTGATATTATTCGCTGCGAAGTCTGTCCACGAAACATACCGACAGGCCAAACTCGTGCATCGATGGTCTGAGAAATTGCGATTCGTGCGATCGAAGAAAGTATTTGCCTAGTATGGTCAAGTATACAACAGATGTCACATACGATAAGTGGTGTGGAAAGTGGAGTTGGCGTTTAATCACATCAAGACTCGCTTGGGTAGAGGTATGATGATGAAGTCTGATAGATAACCGGCAGTAATACCGTTTGCGATGTGACGAGTTTTGTTACATATCAGACCCGACACGACCGATCGAAAGCTGAGCTGATGGTAAGGCACTAAGTCTCCCGTATATCTCAAGGCGTTCTCCTTTTCTCTCTGTATATTAAGTCTATACACGCCCACAGTTCTCCCATCACATAGCAACAAGTTTTCACATAAACAATCGAGTGAGACATTATGACGCATTTACCTCCCTCCTATTGGCGACATGGAGATAAGCCCCCTCCCCAAGATGCCTTTTATAAGCACACCACTTTGTAATATTCTTAAGGCTGAATAGATTACATTTTAAATAAAAGACGTAGCACTCATGTGAAAGATAAGGATACCTGATGGAGTTAGTGGATGAACAATTCCCATATCTCGCAAGTTTCCGGAAAGCCAAAACCTTCCAATCGTCCAGTTCAGTAGGTATCGCCCGAGTCTAACCTAATCTAGATCGAATTTTTAACCTGAGTGCCTACGATATCTCATTGTTACTCCTTTCGGGCATCCGACAGGGATTTTCTATATGCTCAACTAGCAGTCAGCGGACTTACATTATAGGTATTCATTGTTTCAGGGCGAATGACATTTCTTTAGGGGAATTGCCATCGTTTGCTTGTTTAATTGTAATCATGCTGGATGCTCCATCCAGCAAACTCCCGCAATCAGTCGGCCCAAGTTGACACTTCCAAACCCTCCGCATCTTATTTAAACGGTGATTGTGGGACTTGAGAAGTAGCTAGTTTTGATCGTCAGCATAATAGACCAAGAGCTCCGTAAGCAGTGGCACGAATAATAATACTAATAGATTATACACTGTTACACAGAATATATTCCATGGGGCTATTGATTGGTAGCAACAGACGGCCTCGCCGTTGTCTATCAGCCGTCAGACCAAGATTATTAAGCTTTGTCGTAGGGGCAGACCACAATACCTAATAATCCTGACTATTGACAAGAGAGGGACGACCCAAATCATGTCGATGCCATATAGCTGTCGAGTCTGAGAAAACCTAGTTTGTCAGTGCCAGCACTAAGTTTGCGTTCCTACTCCTCAGCATTAAACCAGTAAAAATGTTGTACCTCGTAAGACCACCCGGATACATATCACCATGTGTAGGGCTGCATTTGCATAACGCAAGGATTCATGATAACCATATTCAGACTGCATGTTGTCCGCGCATAGCATGTGTTTAGTAACCCTATCTTCACTTGGCAATGTCTTGTCAACGGACGATATGTTTCTGGACTTCAGGTTTGCGTTGGAGGCCTTAATGAAGTCCAAGAGTTGATAGGGGATGTTCCACGAGGTTTTGTCCACTTAGGTAGCGGTTCGATAAAAGGCTTTAATCCTCTCATACCTTAAACTCCTCACTACCCAAGCAACGCATTCTAGCCATTCCCCGACTTTATTTCAACACCGATATAAGGTACCGTTTACATCTGCAACAACGGCAACTTCTCCGGCATCTGCAAAAACGTTACTCTCGAATACTACGTGCACACAACTCTCTCCTCCAATTTCAGAGATAAAATTTCGTCCCTTGGCCCGGATGCTGGAACTGCTGTTTGCGCTGTAAGTCAATATATCTTTTCTCGCTATAGGGCGCTGACATGAGTACAGTATGTTGGCCACAATTGTGTGTAGACAAGGACTTGGGGATTCCGTGTTTTGTTTGTTTTAATCATACTGCATTCACCCTATCTAGAGTATGGCTGTGCCCACTATCCCTCCCCCTTCGGATGCCCGGTTAGGTAGGAAGCTCCTATCTTTCTACCCTTGTTCCCATTTAACAAACGAAAGCAAATGAATGGTAGTACACTGAGACAAAGAAAAGAACGAACGAGAAAGACTAAATACACTCTGCTCAGCGGCGTGGAAACTTCCTGACCTCCGTGGCCGTAAGGAAGCTTCGAAGTCTATCATCGCCTGATCACATATCTCCATGGAGAATAGTTCTGATATCTGCTTGTGCCGGCACGTTCCCGCCTTCCAACCTGTCATTCACCCAACAGCTTTCCAAAGCTTTCGCTGCTCATGCTTCCATCTCTTACAGTGGCGGAAGAGGTGCTCCCGAGTCTGGGACGCCTGTTTGCGCCACCAGCACTGACCATCATCCTGCAGCCTAAATTGCTTGAGGTACGCAGCTGTCGGTGCATGCCTGCATCTCATCGGATAATACCTGATTGCCAGAGACTTCTTGCTGCTCATCAAGATTGGCCTTTGACTTCCATCCTTCCCGGATCCCTTTCCAACCCTGTACCCATAGTTTTGCTGCAACGGTTGTTCTCCCATTGTGTTTTTGCCACTGCTCTTTGTTCGGAGATCCTTCGTACTCTATTCGCTGCTGAGATGAATGCTCGCTCCTATTCGATTATAACAGCGAAAGTCCGAAGAGATTTATTAGAATCTCAGAAGAAGTATACGGAGAAGAAGTATTGCAAGTATAATGATTTCAATAAGTGTTTCGAAAGGCAAGCATATACTGAGAAGACGATTCGAGAGGAGATATTGTAGTATTCCGATTGATGTCTGAGCAAGTCTAAAGAACTGTTCTCTAGCCGGAGAAACAGTATCTATATATACAATGAATAAGGAGTGATTGTCCGTGACCACAGTTGCAGATCAATAACCCAAACAGGAAGCAAAAAACTCTGCAACTTGTACAAAAATACATCAGAACCATAAAGAATATAACAGAACCATCTAGGTGCGTTCTTTAAAGATAAGCGCTGATAAATCCCTCTTCCAACGGAATCATAAAGAAGGTTCTAGACAAGTTGTAACCGGAACTTTCTAGACAACCTAAAGATACAAAGCTAACAAAAGTATTAAAAGTTATGAACACACCACATTAATCTTATCCATAAAGTACCATCTTATCATAAGGAGAATACTGAAGAAAGTACAATATTAGTAAAGAGAAATGTTGATACTTCCGTATTTTCAATACCCCTTCTCACTTTGATCCAAATATTTTTGAGCATAAGTGGTCATTAACATATCACATCATTCCCTTTGGGCATATATCTGCCAAATTTTCTTCCGAAGATACATGCATAACAGACACATTTCCTTGATCGATTCGTTCTCGAGTAAAGTGATATGCCACATCAATATGTTTTGATCAGTCGTTAAGTTTTGGATTATATGCCACATCTATAGCAGCATTACTGTCGCAGAAGAGTGCATTCGGTATATCTATTTTCAACAACTCTTGGATTCCACGGTTCAACCAGATACGATGTTTTGTCGTCATAGCAAGAGCCATATACTCAGCTTCACAAGTAGAAGTAGCAATGGACCGCTGTTTCCGACATCTCCAGGAGATAGTAGCACTTCGAATTTGAAAAATATAGCCCAAGAAGCTTCGTCATGTATCGTGACAATTGCCATAAGATGAATCCATATAAGCAGTCATTTTGTGTTTATTATTCCAGGGAAAAGAAAGGTGTGTATCCTTCGTTCGTTGGAGATATCGAAGTACTCGTTTGGCTGCCGTTAGGTGCTTTGTGGAGGGAGATGAGTTGAATTGGGAGAAGTGAGTGATTGTATACAATAGATCAGGTCTGGTACCAGTAACCAAATACATCAAAGATCCAATTACTTGTTGGTATGCAGTTGCATCAGTATGCTCGTCTTCATCTTCAATGGCCTTGAACTGGTGGTTTGAGTCAATAGGCATTGAGACGGCCTTGCAATCTTGCATCGAAAAACAGTTCAGAATCTTATCGATAAATGTTGTCTGGGAATGAGTGATTCCATCGTTGGTAAAGGTTTTTTGGATTCCCAGAAGCCAATTGAGCTCACCCATATCGTTGACTTTAAACTCAGTCTTCAATACGTTAATAGTTTGCTCTTTTAGCTCTCCAGTAGCTCCAAACAAAGTAATATCGTCCACATATATAGCTAGAAAGAGATCTCCTGATTCGTGAACGAGACCACAGGGATCCCAAGCAGTGATAGCAAATCCGAAAGGTCCTAGGTATTCTACTAACCGGTAGTACCATTCCCTCGGAGATTGCTTCAACCCATAAATACACCTCTTTAATTTTGCCACCATCCCGTCTAACCGGCTGCCTTCCGGTAGATCCATATATCCTTGTTCCTTCAAAATCCCATGTTCAAATGCAGTCTTGACGTCCAATTGTCGAGGTCGCCATCCTTTGCATGCTGATAATGCAAGTGAAACTCTAAGAGAATCGTAACGTACCACGGGGGCGAATATTTCATCGTAATCCTGGCCTATGATTTGTGAGAATTCTTTGGCAACTAACGGTGCTTTATATTGTTCAACTTCTCCTTGAGCATTTCATTTAGCTTTATATACCCATCTGCTAGCCACAATCTTTCATCCCGCTGATTTCAGGATAACATCCCAAACATCAATTTCCTCAAGCGACTTAAGTTCTTCATCCATTGCCTTCTTCCAATCTGACCATTGTGGTGACACTCTGGCCACATCAGCAACGACCCTAATTTCCGTCTGAAACACCTGGGTGTTCCAGACGGCTCTGACGGCTCTGACAGAACCTCATACACTCTGACGGAGAATTACACGCTACCCGTCGCCCAGGCGACAGGTCGCGTTGCATACGTACCTCCCTTACTCTGTGGTGACGTATACACATCATCAGAACGACACGTGTGTTACACTCTTTGCAGGGGCGGCAGTTATGCTGAAGCCGTTTAGATATCGCCTAGCGATCAACGACAAGCCTGGGAGCACCTGGGAGCGCCGGCAACATGTCTGGGAGCACCTCGAATCACAGTCATGTATTCAGTTTGTATTCTCATCTATGTATCTATGTATCTATATAGCTACCCATCTACACACGCTATATGTGGACTGGCCGCGGTCTGCCGAATATATACTCTGCGTCACCCTGTCCACCTCCATTACCCCTGTATCTCCGTAAAACCGCCGTTGCTCCTTGAAGATATACTTGATCGAGCGTGTTTGAGATGCACTTGGAGATGGAGATTGAGTGAACTCAGAGATGCACTTGGATGCCGTGATTGAGCAAGTTTGGAGATGCACTGGGAGACTGAGATCGAGTGAACTCAGAGATGCACTTGGAGGCCGGGATCGAGCGAGTTTGGAGATGAACTTGGAGGCCATGATTGTGGGAACTTGCAGGCCATAATCGAGCGAGTTTGCAGATACATTTGGAGGCCGTGATCGAGTGAGTTTGGAGATGCACTCCGAGGCCATGATCGAGCGAGTTTGCAGATGCACTTGGAGGCCGTGATCGAGCGAGTTCGGAGATACACTTGGAGGCCGTGATCGAGCGAGATTGGACCAGTACTTGGAGGCGGCCGATGGACGGCGCGCCAGGACTCAATTTATCAGTTAGTTAACTCGCAACCATGGGAATGTGACAAGGTGACTTTACCTTTGAAGCTCTTATGGAGAACTGGCTGGTGGCGGTTGATCGGTAGGGAGGTACGCTGGAAGCTGAAGCTACATTCAGGGGTCAACTCGAAATCGTGAGAATGAAGGGACGACAGACGATCTTAGGTGTATGCTGTACTCAGTGTTAACTCATGATCATGGCATGAAGAGATAGAGAGGGATGAATTAACCTTGGGTTCTGCGATGATAGTAGAGTTGTGGATGAGAAAGAGAGAGATGGGGGATGAAGATGAGAACAATATGGAGGATACGAGCGGCTATGAGAAATCAGGAGTACGACTTGCCTGATTGGGTTTAAAAGACCTTGTATCGGTGTTATTACCAGCCGGATCAGGACTCGTACCTGCTGTATCGGGGATGGTAAATTGACTTGCACACGAAATTCTCTTAAGTCCCAGTTTCTCATGATGATTTCCCACATCTCCTCTGATCTCTCTCTTACTTGTGCTCAACTCTACCATCACCTAAGAACACGAAGTTAAGTCATCCCTATCTATCTCTCCATGCCATGATCATGACTTAACACCGAGTACAGCATACATCAAGTACAGCATCATCCCAAGATCATCAGGCTCCCGGTCCCAGCCAGTTTCCCGCTGCCAGCCAGTTTCCCATCTCTCGGCGGATGTTGTTGTGCTCAACTCTCTACCTTCCCACAATTACAAGTTAACCAATGAATAGAGTCTCAGCTGCCATCGTGCCTCCCTCCAAATGGACTGCTTCCAAGTACTCCTCCAATCTCGCTCGATCATAGCCTGCAAGTGCATCTCCAAACTCACTCAATCACGGCCTCCCAGTGCATCTCTGAGTTCACAATCACGGCCTCGAAATGAATCTCCAAACTCGCTCGATTATGGCCTCCAAGTTCGCACGATCACAGCCTCCAATTGTATCTCCAAACTTGCTCAATCACGGCCTCAAAGTGCATCTCCAAACTCGCTCAATCACGGCCTCAAAGTGCATAACCAAACTCGATCGATCACGGCCTACAAGTGCATCTCTCAACTCGCTCGATCACGGCCTCCAAGTACATCGTTAATGAGCGACAGCGGGTGTACAGAGATACAGGGGTAACGGAGGTGGACTGAGCGACGGGGAGTGCATATTCGGGAGACCCCGGGGTAGATAGACATCATCCCATTTTCATCTCATCTGGATCCATGCAATTGCGTGGATTCTCATGGCCTGGTAGTATCATATCTTCTCACTTTCTTCCTAGGCTCCTCGAGCTAGAACGGTTCTTTCTCACGAATTCCATCGTGGCCAGATTGACCGTATGTATATATATCGAGATACTTCAATAATGCATGCCATATTATGAGGTAGCGAATCTTGTGACTGTAACAAAGACGAATATGATAGACGAAATGCCTTGTGCTTATGGAATCCTAAGAACCACTGCTTTGAGAATACGGCACCAAGTCTCCCGCAGAGCTGTGCAGCGGTCTTAGCTGCTCCAAAATTTGACTATCCTAATAGTCAAATCTCGTAGCGTCCTGAATGCACCTCCATAACTGCAGGTGCTTTCAGGAGCATCTGAGAATGCTCTTGCAGAGTCTAAGGGAGAAACGGCGAAACTGCGATCGGACAGCGATGTGCAACGCGACGCGTGGTATTGACGCCGGGCGCTGAGTAATCCGCCACCGGGGTGTCTCTGACGGTTCTGACTGAGTGCGTCCACTCTGACGGAGCCATTCCGCCCGGACGGAAATGTTTTTTCCTGATGAACAGAGAGATGGGTGATGAATATGTGAACAATATGGGGGATACGAGCGGCTATGAGAAATCAGGGGTACGACTTGCCAGATTGGGTTTAGAAGACCTCGTCTCGGTGTTATTACTGCCGGATCGGGACTCGTACCTGCCGTATCGGGGATGGTCAATTGACTCACACACAAAATTCTCTTAAGTCCCAGTTTCTCATGATGATTTCCCCCATCTCCTCTGATCTCTCTCTTTCTTGTGCTCAACTCTACCATCACCTAAGAACACGAAGTTAAGTCATCCCTCTCTATCTC
>Ga0307515_10017872_pt1 | contig 12884 bp, 12 predicted proteins | sample 17_EM_MG_FD_194513 | JGI IMG/M metagenome (GOLD analysis project Ga0307515, IMG submission 194513) | Populus trichocarpa ectomycorrhiza microbial communities from riparian zone in the Pacific Northwest, United States - 17_EM | ecosystem: Host-associated > Plants > Roots > Unclassified | place...
ATAATAGTTATTCGCTTTCGAATTTGATTCTTAATGAAATTCAAACTTCAAAGAAGAGAATGAGTTTGATTGAAACTTTGTTTCTCACATGCAAAGAGACTCTGGCACTAAAAATACAGATCTTAGTGTATGCACAAAGGGGGGGAGGATGATATAGAGAAAAAAACAGAAAAAAAAATGAAAGAGAAAAGAGCAAAACAAAGAAAAAAAACAAAGAAAAACAGGGGAGACGACAGAAGTGAGAAAACAGAGGAGAGAACAAAAAAAAAACCAGAACAAAGGGAGGAGAGACTGAAAAAAGGAGGAGAAGGAGAGCATTCTTCAGCCGGTGCCTGCATTATTACCTTCGCCTTCCCCTTCGCTTTCGGCTTCACCAAGTAAAGTCTTCTTCTTCTCTCTATTTATGTGTAATTGTTTCAAGAAACACCGAAGGTAATTTAATTACCTTCGCACTGTGCAGCGCTCGCGTGGGTTGAGCCACGCATGCCTGCTGCCCAGCCAGGTCAATAGCTTGGGCCAGTGACCAGGCTGGGCCGGCTGGGTCCAGCCCGCCCCACCCATGTTGGTTGGGCTAGACCCAGCCCACAAAAAAAAAAAAACAAAAAAACAAAGAGTGGGTCGGATCTGGCCTTTAGGCAAAACACAGCCTTATGCCTTGGTCATAATTTTTATGCCCATTTTAATTTGATATTTGGCAAAACGAGTCCCTTTTCGATATTAAAAAATTCCAAAAATATTTGAGGATCTTTGTTGATTTATTTGTGGGCCCTCGCACTTTGATTTATTTTTTTCTTTGCATTTTGTATTTTTTTAAGTTATGTGCTCAATTTGTGGCCTATTATTGTTAAATGCAAATCTGTCATGCAATATTTTTTTTTATTTCCGTCTAAAAAGGGCAAATAATAATAAAGGATAAACAAGAAAAAATGACATAGAAAATTTCTTCTTCAAATTCATTTTTTTTGAAAATATTCACTGATGCTAGAGTCAGGAGTATCGTATTTTTTGGATTTGTGCGATATTTACCAACGCTAGAATTGGAAATATTCGTAGGAATTGTTCACTGACACAAGGAACATGAAAGGAAGAGTAAAAAAAAGGGAAAAAGGAGAACAAATTCTTAGCAATTTTAGACAAAACCAGTAATGCAGCCTGCCTCAGGTAGGACGCTTAGTAGGGGTGATCATTTTCGGTTCGATTCGGTTTTTATCAAAAAAAAGTAATCAAACCGAATTTTTTTCGTTAAAAAAAAACCCGACTGGTTTCGGTTCGGTTCGATTTGGTTTTTTAGGACAAAAACCGGTTCAAACCGGTTTTGGCTCATTTTTTTTCCGATTTGGCTCGGTTTTTTTTCGGGTTGGGTTCGGTTTGGTTTTTTCGGTTTCAGACTTATAAAACCAAAACCGAACCGATTAGTTTTTTCAAAATTGTAATCGGTTTTTTTTCACTGTTCGGTTTTTTCAGTTATTTGTTTTTCAGTTTTCTCGGTTTAATCGGTTTTTTGATTTTTTTGCTCACCCCTAACGCTTAGGGAGTGATAGCATCTTCCCTTTTGCATAACCAGCGTCGTACCATAGAATCTTTGTTGACCAATTAGGGTTCCTAGTGACCATAATACTAGGTGGCAACTCCTTCAACAAGACATTTTCCCCTAAAAGAACAAGATACTAGATATCTGTTCTTTTTTTCAATCGAGTGATAATTTTTAATCGGTCGCCGCGATGTCCGGGTGTGACAGTTTAAATATTTTAAAATTATAAAATATAAAACAAATTTATAAAAAAAATAATTACAATTTCTGTTTGTGATACTTGAAGGATGATTTCAAGTTTTTTAAATTATAAATAAAAAACAAGATAAAAAAATAATGAGTATTTCTATTTTGATAGTTCAAGTATAATATAATATATTTTAAAATTATGAAATATAAAAATAATTTATAAAACAATAATGAAGATTTACATTTAGGATACTTAAATGATTATGATTTCTATTTAATATACTTCAATGATAGTTTAAATGTTATAAAATTATAAAATATAAAAATAATTTGTAAAAAAATAATTAGGATCTATTTTCAGAATACTTCAATGATAGTTTAAATATTTTAAAATTATATAATATAAATACATTTTATAAAAAAAATAATTAGGATTTCCGTTTAGGATAGTTCAACAATAGTTTAAAAGTTTAAAAATTTTAAATTATAAAAACAATTAATAAAAATAATAATTAGGATTTCGTTTTAGGATGATACTTCAAGAATATTTTAAATGTTTCAAAATTATAAAATATAAAACAAATTTATTAAAAAAAAGTAATTAGAATTTATTTTTTGGATACTAGATGAATGGTTTAAAGGTTTTAAATTTATAAATATAAAAACAATTTATAAAAAACAATTATAGAGTATTTATATTTAGGATACTTTAGGCATAATTTAATTGTTTTAAAATTATAAATATAAAACAAATTTATTAAAAAAAGTAATAAGAATTTATTTTTTGGATTCTAGATGAATGGTTTTAAATTTATAAAAATAAAAACAATTGATAAAACAAATTAACGAGTATTTATATTTAGGATACTTCAAGCAGAGTTTAACTGTTTTGAAATTATAAAATATAAAAAAAATATATAAAAAAATAATTATGATTTATATTTAGGATATATCAAGGATAATTTAAATGTTTTAAAATTATAAAATATAAAAATAATTTATAAACAACTTAATTACGATTTTTATTTAGGATACTTCAACTAAAACTTAAATGTTTTAAAATTATAAAATATAAAAACCAAGTATAAAAAAAAGAAAGTAGGATTTCAATTTATGACACTTCAATGATTGTTTAAATGATTTAAAATTATAAAATATAAAAATAATTTATAAAAAAATTAATTAGGATTTTTGTTTAGGACACATAAAAGATAGTTTAAATATTTTTAAATTATAAAATATAAAAAAAATTTGAAACAAAATTTAACATAATTTTTGTTTAGCATACTTCGAGTATAGTTTAAATGTTTTAAAATATAAAAATATAAAAAAAATTTAAAAATAATAATTAAGATTTATGTTTAGGATACTTTAATGATAATTTATATCTTTTATAATTTTCAAATAAAAAAAATTATATATTAAAAAGATTAATTATAATTTCTATTTAGGATGGTAGTTTAAATGTTTAAAATTTTTAAATTATAAAAAACAATAATTAGAATTTCTTTTTAGGATAATACTTTAAGGATACTTTAAATGTTTCAAAATTATAAAATATAAATTTTTTTTATTAAAAACAATTATAATTATAATTTTTTTTAGGATACCTGATGAATGATTTCAATTTTTTAAAATTATAAATACAAAAACAATTGATAAAAAAAATTAAGGAGTATTTATATTTAGTATACTTCAAGTATAGTTTAAATGTTTTAAAATTATAAATTATAAAACAAATTTATAAAACAAATTAAATGAGATTTCTGTTTAGATACTTAAAGGATAATATAGATGTTTTAAAATTATAAAAAATAAAAATAATTTATAAGAAAATAATTAGAATTTCTATTTAGGATAGCTCAAGGATATTTTAAAAAATTTAAAATTTTGAATTATAAAAGAATTAATCAAGATTTCTGTTTAGGATGATTTAAGAATAGTTTAATTGTTTTAAAATTTTAAAATATAAAAACAATTTATAAAAAAAATAATTATAATTTCTTTTTAGGATACTTCAAAGATAGTTTAAATATTTTAAAGTTATAAAATATAAAACAAATTTATAAAAAAATAATTACGATTTATATTTAGAATACTACAATGATAGTTTAAGTGTTTTAAAATTTAAAATATAAATACATTTTATAAAAATAATAATGAGGATTTTTGTTTATGATATTTCAACGATAGTTTAAATATTTTAAAATAAAAAAATAAAAAAAAAATTTAAAAAAAATTAATTAGGATTTCTGTTTAGGATAGTTCAAAAATAGTTTAATTTTTTTAAAATTTTAAAATATAAAAAATTTTAAAAAAATAAAAATTAAGATTTCTATTTAGGATACTTCAATAATTATTTAGATGTTTTAAAATATTTAAATAAAACAAAATTATGTATATAAGAAAGTAATTCGAATTTATATTTAAGATACTTAAAGGATAGTTTAAATGTTTTAAAATTTTAATTTTCAAAAATAATTTATAAAAAATAATAGCTAGGATTTCTTTTTAGGATGATACTTCAAGGATACTTTAAATGTTTTAAAATTATAAAATGTAAAACAAATTTTTTTAAAAAAATGTAATTAGAATTTCTTTTTAGGATACTTGATGAATGGTTTAAATGTTTTAAAATTATAAATATAAAGCAAATTGATAAAAAAAATAATGAGTATTTCTTTTTATGATACTTTAAGGATAGTTTAAATGTTTTAAAATTACAAATTATGAAAACAATTTATGAAAGCCAAAATAGGTCTGATAGGAGTGTGACACAATGAGAACCTGCCTCAAGGCACCAACACTATTTGAATGAGTAGAATGAAGCCACGAAGTCAGTTAATCTTCGATAAGTTAGATTCAGTTCGTTCAAGAACCGAAGAATGCAAGAATCACTCTCACACGTTAAAACTAAAAAATTCAGAAGTAATATTCATCAAAAGGCTACCGAAATTTTGGTTACATGAGTTTAAATAGTCCTTGAAAAATTAATCCTAATGGACTTCTTATGTGGACTTACATGAGGTCCACTCAAAACTTACCAAAAAACCCTAAACTAAAAAGCTCATAACCTGATCCAAACAAGCCTTGGATCCTAGTTGAAAAACAAATTAAGCTTAAACATGAAAGAAAATAATAAAAATAGCTAATTTGTCATTAAATACCATTAGCTTTTCTTTCCTTGTGTAGCTAGGATGAATAAGGAATCCTTATAAGAAAAGGATGCTGAAACATTAATGAATCCTTGCCACACTTGGAGATTATACTGCAGCTCATTAAAAATCCTAGTGGAACTAGGAAATTTCCAAAACCAGCTGCCACATCCTTGTAAGAAAAGAATCCTAACCAAATAGGAAGTCAACAAGTCAAATGGAAGTAAATAAAAAAATTTGTATAGCCTCTGTTGACCAGTATTGTGGTGCCTTCCTGAAGTCCGATTGACCAGAAATTTTAACCCATAGTAGGAAAACATGTCTGGAGAGTCCACATAAAATGTTAGCCCGATCCATCGGTCGGATTGAGAATTATAACTATTGTTGTAAACCTGGACTGTGGCGCTTTTTACGCCAAAATCCGAATTTGACCTTACTTGGGTCGTATCACAAGGCTGAACCGTATAAAAAATGCAGATGCGGGTGAAGATGACTATGATTTTGCATCTGCTGGCAAAGGAATCATGTCTGGACCGAACAAGGCTAGGAGGAATGTGAATTGCCGTGGCATGGGCACTTATGAAGATATGGATGGAGACTTGGGCACCATTAAACTGAAAATTCCTAACTTTCAAGGTAAAAACAATCCCGAGGCTTATTTGGAGTGGGAGAAAAAGGTGATTGGATTTTTTATTGCCATAGCTATTCTTAACAAAAAAAAAAAAAATTGGTGATAATTGAGTTTACGAAGTATGCATTGATTTGGTGGGATCAGATTATGATCAGTAGGAGGAGGAATGGGGAGCGACCCGTTCAGACTTGGGGGGAGATGAAAGTCTTAATGAGGAGACGATTTGTGCCAAACCACTATTACAGAGACTTATATCTGAAGCTCCAAGGTCTGAATCAAGGTTATAAGACAGTAGATGAATATCACAAAGAGATGGAGATAGCAATGATTCGGGCCAATGTTGTTGAGGATAGAGAAGCCACCATGGCTAGGTTTCTTAATGGGTTGAATCGGGACATTGCCAATGTGGTTGAGCTACAGCACTATGTGGAGCTAGAGGACATGGTTCACATGGCTACGAAGGTGGAGAGACAACTTCGGAAGGGACATGCTCGGCCAGCGTTTAATTCGGGCTCTTCATCATCTTGGAAGCCGAATCTAAAGAGAGAGGGTATTGTCCGGCCAAGATCCTTTGTTCCTTCTAGAACTGAACTACCAAAGGCTAAAGTTGAGGTTCCTCCTGATGCCAAAGGTAAATCTGAAACTCAACCTAAACGTACCCGTGATGTTAAATGTTTCAGGTGTCAAGGACATGGACATTATGCTTCAGAGTGTCCAAACAAGAGAATCATGATGATTAGAGATAATGGTGATATGGAATCTGAAAGTGACACATCTGATTGTGAAGGCATGCCACCATTGGAGGATAGTGATGGGGATGAGTTAGCATTACCGGTTAGAGAGTCCTTGGTTATAAGACGAACACTTCAGGTTCAGGTAAAGGAAGATGAAATTAATCAACAAAGGGAGAACATCTTCCATACGCGTTGTTATATACAAAGCAAGGTGTATGGTTTAATTATAGATAGTGGAAGCTGTGTTAATGTTTGTAGTACCACCCTTGTTAGTAAACTGATTTTGTGTACTGACATGACCAAAAGATTGATGTCTTCTCCCAAGTGCAGGAGTGTCGAAGTAATAAATAACCCGGCAAGATCGGGGTCGAACCACAGGGAGGTTAATTGTATAAATTATAAATAACAATAACAACAACAAAACAACAACAACAACAATAGTAATAATAAAGAGAGCTTTGAGATGGAAGATCAATATGAGAATTAAACAATGATAAAAACAGATGTCAAGGTTAGAGGACCCACTAATGGTATTTCAAACAAGTATAGTATAAACTCTTTTTATTACTCAACTGGAAACCACACACAAAGGAGGTTCCAATCGGATTATAAATTGTTAACATGATTACATTAGTTATCTTATTCGAATAATGCTAATACTTGTAAATGTTGTCAGACATTCATGATTATAACTTATGTTAACAACAAATCAAGTTCCTTTCATAGCACAGGTGTCGGTTATACCATACGGTTTGGGCTATGAAAGTGCCAAGTATTTGTGATGTGCCGTGAATGATTTGAAAATCGGCAACAATGAATCTGACGAAAATGGATGAAGGATGGGTCTGGTTGTGTTGTCTTTCTTTTGGTGTTTAGGCTGGATTATAGTGATTTCAAGGTAAATAAGATGGAGGATAGACTAGAATGATACTTTGATAAGTCGATCTGGACGCCACAAAGATCAATCTAGGATTTCGACGCCACACTCTTTGTGATTGAAGAGTGATAAGTCAGGTAGGGTTCTTCACAAAATCAATTTGGAAGAACAACTCTTAATTATGTGAATTAAGTTTCAAATCTTAGCCAAAAGTGTTTTATTACATATTATGATACTATATTTATAATTGGAACATCCCTTCAAAGTTAGAAAAATTCAACATGACATAAGTCAAGCTCAAAAATTAGACTTTGACAAAGTAACTAGACAAATTTAACTAGCACACATTTTCTGACTTTAATTGAAACATAAACAGACCAAATTCAAAATGGCTATAACTTCTTGCACAAAAGTCCAATGCAATCATGGTTGGACAATCTAGAAAGATCACGTTCTGAACTTGAAATCCACCTAGATTAGTCTTGTTTTCACATGCAATGGATGACTTCAAAATCGGGTTCAAATTCATTTACTGTTCTGACTGTAAACAGCATCAATTCCTTCATTTATTTGCATTATCAACCTAAATTCAAGTAGCCCAGCATCAAAAGAACCATTAAGGGCTTTTCTCTAAGTTCCAATCAAAAATGGAACCACAACCTGTTTAGCATGCTTAACAAGTTAAAATTCACTTTCATTTCACCACTATCATTCAGCCATTGCAATCTATATGGTTTAGCATGCTTAACAGTACACAAATTCAGTTTACTAACAAGGGTGATACTACAAGGATTAACACAGCTTCCACTATCTATAATTAAACCACACACCTTGCTTTGTACATAATAACGCGTATGGAAGATGTTCTCCCTTTGGTGATTAGTTTCATCTTCCTTGACCTGAACCTGAAGTGTTCGCCTTATAACCAAGGACTCCTCAACCAGTAATGCTAACTCATCACTATCGCCCAATGGTGGCATGCCTTCACAATCAGATCTGTCACTTTCAGATTCCATATCACCATTATCTCTAATCATCATGATTCTCTTATTTGGATACTCTGAAGCATAATGTCCATATCCCTGACACCTGAAACATTTAACATCACGAGTACATTTAGGTTGAGTTTCAAATTTACCTTTGGCACCAGTAGGGACATCAACTTTAGCCATTGGTGTTTCGGTTCTGGAAGGAACAAAGGACCTCGGCCGGACAGTACCCTCTCTCTTTAGATTATAAAACAGTAGATGAATATCACAAAGAGATGGAGATAGCAATGATTCGGGCCAATGTTGTTGAGGATAGAGAAGCCACCATGGCTAGATTTCTTAATGGGTTGAATCGGAACATTGCCAATGTGGTTGAGCTCCAGCACTATGTGGAGCTAGAGGACATGGTTCACATGGCTACGAAGGTGGAGAGACAACTTAGGAAGGGACATGTTCGGCCAGCATTTAATTCGGGTTCTTCATCATCTTGGAAGCCAAATTTAAAGAGAACATTGGTAGTTGATGCACTTTTGCGCAGGTAAGTTCTTTTACACACCATGAATACTAGATTGCTAGGCTTCGAATATGTGAAGGAATTGTATGATAATGATTCTGACTTTGCCGAGATTTATAATGCATGTGGACATTCAGCTTCTGGTAAGTTTTATTTGATGGATGGTTATTTGTTCAAAGAGAATAGATTGTGTGTTCCTGCTAGTTCTTTGCGTGAATTGCTTGTTCGTGAAGCACATGGGAGTGGTTTAATGCGTGAGTTGTGAAAACCTTGGATGTATTGCATGAGCATTTTCTATTGGCCAAAGATGAAAAGAGATGTGCAACGAATTTGTGAACAGTGCATTTGCTTGTAGAAAGACAAAATCTAGAGTACAACCACATAGACTATATACACCATTACCTGTGCCTACTAGACCTTGGATAGATATTTCTATGGACTTTGTTTTAGGTTTATCTAGGTCAAAGAAAGGCAGAGACTCTATTTTTGTTGTGGTTGATAGGTTTTCTAAAATGGCGTATTTCATTGCATGCAATAAAACGGATGATGCATCTCATATCGCAGACTTGTTCTTTAGGGAGATTGTATGTTTGCATGGCATTCATAAGAGTATAGTGTCAGATCGTGATGTTAAGTTCCTTAGCTACTTTTGGAAGATCTTATGAGGAAATTGGGAACTAAACTCTTATTTTCAACATGTCATCCTCAAATAGATGGACAAACTGAGGTAGTGAATAGAACATTATCCCAAATTTTGCGTGCTTATAATTCAAAAGAATTTAAAAAGTTGGGAATAATGTTTGTCTTTTGTTGAGTTTGCTTATAATAGAACTGTGCATTCAACCACGAGTTTTTCTCCTTTTGAAATTGTTTATGGTTTTAATCCACTAACTCCTATGGACTTAATTCCTTTGTCTTTTGAAGAAAGGGTAAGTTTAGATGGTGAAAAGATGACAAAGATGGTGAGACAACTCCATGAGGGAGTTCGACTGCAAATAGAGAAAAAGAACAGACTTTACGCTTCTAAAGCAAATAAGGGACGTAAACTGGTTGTTTTCCAACCCAGTGATTGGGTTTGGGTGCACATGCGTAAGGAACGATTTCCTAACCAAAGGAAATCAAAATTACAGCCTCGTGGTGATGGTCCATTTCAGGTTTTAGAAGATCCATTTATGCGAATCTCGTGATCACGTGGTCACGCTACCTAGAATCAATATTGAGATCTGATCCCGAAAAGCCAAAATAGGTCTGATAAGAGTGTGACACAATGGAAACCTGCCCCAAGGCACCAACACTATTGGATTGAGTAGAATGACACCACGAAGCCAGTTAATCTTCGATAAGTCAGATTCAGTTCGTTCAAGAACTGAAGAACGCAAGAATCACTCTCACACGTTAAAACTGAAAAATTCAGAAGTAATTGTCATCAAAGCTGCCGAAATTTTGGCTTACATGAGTTTAAATAGTTCTTGAAAAATTAACCCTAATGCCCTTATGTGGACTTATATGAGGTCCACTCAAAACTGACCAAAAAATCGTAAACTAAAAAGCCCATAACCTGATCCAAACAAGCTTTGGATCCTAGCTCAAAACAAAGTTTTAATTAAGCCCAAACATGAAAGAAAATAATAAAAATAGCTAATTTGTCATTAAATACCACTAGCTTTTCTTTCCTTGTGTAGCTAGGATGAATAAGGATTTTAGTACTATTGCTCCTTTAACTGAAATTGTGAAAAAGGCTGTTGGATTCAAATGGAATGATGAACAGGATAAGGCTTTTAATTTGTTGAAAGATAAACTTTGTTCGGCGCTTGTTTTAGCTTTGCCAGACTTTATGAGAGCTTTTGAAGTTGAATGTGATGCGTCAGGTATTGGTATAGGAGCTGTGTTAATGCAGGATAGGAAACCCATTCCGTATTTCAGCGAAAAACTTAATGGGGCAGCCTTGAATTACCCTATATGACAAGGAGCTCTATGCCTTGGTAAGAACTTTAGAGACTTGGCAACATTACCTGTGGCCAAAGGAGTTTATGATACATTTTGATCATGAATCATTGAAGCACTTGAAAGGGCAAGGTAAGTTGAGTAGGAGACATGCCAAATGGGTTAAATTTATTGAAACCTTTCCGTATGTGATCAAGTATAAGCAAGGAAAAGAAAACATTGTGGCTGATGCACTTTCGCACATGTATGTTCTTTTATCTATTTTGGATGCAAGATTTCTAGGATTTGAACACATAAAAGAATTGTACAAGGATGATAGTGATTTTGCTAATGTTTAAAATGCTTGCGAAACTTCGGCTTTTGGGAAGTTTTATAGACTTGATGGATATTTATTTAAAGAGAGTCGTTTGTGTGTTCCATTAAGTTCTATGCGTGAATTGCTTGTACGTGAAGCACATGGGACTGGTTGATGGGGCATTTTGGTGACTTTGGATGTGTTGCATGAGCATTTTTATTGGCCTAAAAAAAATCTGAATTTGACCTTTCCTGGATCGTATCAATAACTACAAATCCAACCATTGGATCAAGCTGAAACTTTACCAGAAGATTCCAGAGGTATTGGTCTATGTTGTGGTTCTAATTCAGATGAATAAGTGTTTGGGAAGGACTTGCGATATAGGTTAGAACAGCATATATGAATTTTGTTATTTATTTTCTTTTGACTTGTATACTTTCTATTGGGCAAAGAACCTTTTTCTACAAGGATGTGGGAGCTTGTTTTGGAAATTATTTTTTTCTTTCGCAGGGATCTCTAATGAGCTGCAATATAATCTGTAAGTGAGGCAAGGATTCATTAATGTTTCAGAACCCTTTTCATATAAGGATTCCTTATTCATTGTAGCTACACAAGGAACCAAACAAATCAGAACTTTCGACTACTACTCAAAAACACCCAAATTTGGCCGTGAGTGGGGGCAAGATAAGAGAAGTGAAGAAAGTTAGGAAGGGGGATGAGAATTGTGTGGAAAAACCAAAGCAACAACCCAAATTTTATGCTATAGAGGGTAAGGTTAGTTCTATATTTTTCACTAACAAGCCAATGATTTTACTTGTGTGCAAAGAGTGATACGGTTCAGCCTTGTGATACAACCCAAGCAAGGTCAGATTTCGATTTTGACTTAAAATTTGTACCGTCCAGTCTTACGTTATTGACCATAACTACAAATCCAACCGTTGGATCAAGCTGCAACTTTACCAGAAGATTCCAGAGGTATTGGTCTATGTTGTGCTTCTAATTCAGTTGCATAAGTGTTTGGGAAGGAATTGCAATATAGGTTAGAACAGGCTATATGAATTTTGTTATTTACTTTTTTTTGACTTGTGTACTTTCTATTTGGCAAATAACCTTTTTCTACAAGGATGTGGGAGCTTGTTTTGGGAATTTTTTTTTACTTTCGCAAGGATCTCTAACGAGCTGCAATATAATCTGTAAGTGTGGCAAGGATTCATTAATGTTTCAGAACCCTTTTTCTAATAAGGATTCCTTATTCATTCTAGCTACACAAGGAACCAAACAAATCAGAATATTCGACCACTACTCAAAAACACCCAAATCTAGCCGCGAGTGGAGGTAAGATAAGATAAGAGAAGTGAAGAAAGTTAGGGAGGGTGATGAGAATTGTGTGGAAAAACCAAAACAACAAACCATTTTTTATGCTATAGAGGGTAAGGTTAGATCTGTATTTTTCACTAACAAGCCAATGATTTTACTTGTGTGCAAAGAGTGATACGGTTCAGCCTTGTGATACAACCCAAGCAAGGTCAGATTTTGATTTTGGCGTAAAATTTGTACCGTCCAGTCTTACGTTATTGACCATAACTACAAATCCAACCGTCGGATCAAGCTGGAACTTTACCAGAAGATTCCAAAGGTATTGGTCTATGTTGTGGTTCTAATTCAGATGAATAAGTGTTTGGGAAGGACTTGCGATATAGGTTAGAACATGCTATATGAATTTTGTTATTTACTTTCTTTTGACTTTTGTACTTTCTATTTGGCAAAGATCCTTTTTCTACAAGGACGTGGGAGCTTGTTTTGGGAATTTTTTTTTTGTTTCGCAAGGATCTTTAATGAGCTGCAATATAATCTGTAAGTGTGGCAACGATTCAGTTCGTTCAATAACTGAAGAATGTAAGAATCACTCTCACACGTTAAAACTGAAAAATTCAGAAGTAATTATCATCAAAGCTGCCGAAATTTTGGCTTACATGAGTTTAAATAGTTCTTGAAAAATTAACCCTAATGGACCCCTTATGTGGA
>Ga0307515_10017873_pt1 | contig 12884 bp, 10 predicted proteins | sample 17_EM_MG_FD_194513 | JGI IMG/M metagenome (GOLD analysis project Ga0307515, IMG submission 194513) | Populus trichocarpa ectomycorrhiza microbial communities from riparian zone in the Pacific Northwest, United States - 17_EM | ecosystem: Host-associated > Plants > Roots > Unclassified | place...
TGGATACGGTATAACGAAGTACAACATGGGTAAAACATTCTGAGACGTTGCAACGCGCACCACGATCACGAACTTTTTCCGATGCTGTCCGTCCCGGGCTCTGCCGCTAGTCGGCCTTGCGCCTTATATGTCCGACACTGCACGTCCAGCCTGTGCCACACCACAAGACTTTGATCTGATCCGCGGTATTTGCGTTTGAGCTTGATCGCTCGACAGACTCTTCTCAATTCCTTCGTCCGGGTTGCTGATCAGTCCGCTAATACACCGAATCTCCTGTTCTTTCAGGGGATAGAACTGGATCCCGCCACAATCCGATTTCGTTAGGTTATAGCGTTCGACACAACACACCGCGTGTTGGGGATCAGATGGCGGGGTGTAGCTTAAAGTCGAGGATGGAGCCCCGAGATCTTCAACTCGGGCCAGGGAATCAGATCCAAATTTTTTCACTTTTGTGTGAGCGCCATACAGAATACCAACCCAACTCTCATGCCCCTCGTCACGTATTTTTTGCACAGCCCGTCGATCTGACACCTCCCACCCTACGCCACTGGGCTGCAACTACCCAAGACTTCGCTGAAACATTTGGTCGTGGGCTTCACGACCAGGGTCTCCTCTCGACCTCTCCGGATCTAGGAGTTCTCGTCATGTTTGTAGACGTTCGAGGGAGCCAGCTCGACGTCACCGTATCGTCACCCTATCCCGATGACGAGAAACATGATCTCTTCAGTCCTTCATGTCCGCCATCCCAGGGACACCCAGAAGCGATCCCATTTCACTCGACTACTAGCAAAGATTTCAACGTACTTTTCGTACCAGAATCTGTGGGACGATCCACCCACACGCATTCAGTCGGCCGTCTCCGAAGATAGGGACGAGAGAAAAAAGTGCTTTTACTCAGGTGGGAATCAAGCCGGAGATGGGCGTATCTCCGTAACGGAGGAAGGTCTTGCCGGAGCTCTCAGACCATGGAATCCACCGCCACTGATGGCCCACGGGGAAACGAGTACGCTACGTCACGATCTTCCATCTCAAAGCGGAGGGTGGCTGTACTAGAGTTCCGTCCTTCGCATTCCAGGGGGTCCTTTCGAACCTCTTGAGAGCACAAGAAAAGGCGAGAGAAGAGCATCACCGCTGACCCAGAGTTTGGTCTGTTTCCGGAAGCGAGACGAAAGGCCTTGGACGCGTCACGGACTGTATCACCAAGGAGGAAGTTCGACGGTGGATCGCGTTCGCCACGCGTGTCTCAAAAAATGGCGAACGAACGATAGTCGATAACGGACCAACAGCCGTACAGAGGTTTCTGAACGGTCGACACCAGTAGTCCAACGCGAGAAGGCAATAATCGTTGGTCACTCGCCCTCCTTTCTCCCGTAATAAATCTTGGGCGTCCTGTTTCATTTAAGCTAATCAAGGTGTAAACTGTGCCAAGAAGTAGGGAGATGAACGGATAAATTACAAATTTGGGCCGAAAAGATCGTGTAGTAACCGGGAGATTATCGCGACGCCCACAGAACACTCTGCTACACAGAACCAAGTCATCAGGTCTTCCAGCGCTGGAACGAGCGAAGTCTCCATTAAAATCTCTTACATCGTCACTACTGATCTTCAGTCCCTTCCTGCGTGCTCATAAAAGTGTCCAGATGTATCTCGTCTCTGGTGGCATCACCCCGTCGCCCAGCGAATCTCATGGTCGTGTGCGTAGTTGGCTCCCCGAAGCTCCATCCGTGTTCTTTCTTCGAAGCAGCTGCCTTCTTGAGTGAGAGTAGTAGCCGTGTGATCATCGCTAGGACAAACCTAAGGCGTCACTCAGATTCAGTGTTTCGGAAACCAAAGAGGTGTCCGGACATACACAAAGCCTCCGCTATTGTGCGGAAAAAATTCGGGTGAACGGACGAAGGGAACACACATCCTGATGTCACTTACGAGGCAGGGAGTAACCTGATTGGTTCCTATGAAAGTCTGAGCAAGCCGCGGAGAAAGGATGGTAAATTATGACGACGTGCTTACGCTTGCGAAAAAGAGGAACATCACGAACACGAAATGTGAAGTGAATATGACCAGGAAATAGCACGTTGCATCTCGCACTATAGTCTTCAACAGACTGGGTATCGGTATCTTGGTCACGTTGGACCGTACCACGAGATAAACGATGAGTGAGAAGGCTAGAAAGTCTGGAATAATTCGAGTGGATGATCGATGAAGGACGAGAGAAGTTCCGTACCATATGCTAGAGAAACTACAATAAATGCGATTCCCGCAGAAAACTGTCCCGTGAAGGTGCACATCGCATAGATGGGAAGTGGGATCATTAGGATCGGTGACGCTGAGAAACTGAAGTAGGTAGGAATCCTGGAGTAATTTAGTCAGACTCACATCCTCTCTCCGCTATATCAGAAGTTGTGTATATGCCAAGACCAAACTGCGATATGGTTATTACACCGAAGCACAAGGCGATTATCCGGTTCTTGCTTGTGATGGCATAAATTCTGTTCATTCAGCCCTGGTTAGCACGAAGCTGTCGCAGCCGAAGAAGCGGACCTCAGGGTTAGAACCACTTGAGCAAGGAACGTGAAGATTGTGAGTATGAGGGCCTGAAAGACCAGGGTCATATCGCATCTGTAACAAGCACGTGTGAAACTTGGTGGTTCAGAGAGTGAATGAGCGACGTTCATACATCTAGGACCCGCTTCAGCGACACGTCTCGAGCCAGGTTCCCCAATCGAGAAACGTCGCTTACCCGTTTGTGGAATGTTGTATTATAACTTGTTGTATCAAGGTTTGCGGGCATGATTCCGTGCGGCAGGGGTAGGTTGTGGCCCCACTCACTATACACCAACCAGATATGATACGTGACCGGAAGGTACCTGTTCTGCGCAATCGCTTCAGACAGGACGAGCTCCATCACGGGGGCGAAGGTACCGCAAGGAAAATCGCAAACACTGTCACATTGTCAATGAGTGCCGTATGAGAAGCGGTTCTCGCGACTTACCCCATGATTTCCTCTCCAGCCAAGCATATTTGATCTTTGGCAGGAGGATCAATGAACCTAACGAAGAGAAATACTGACGACGCGGCTTACCTCGTCTGGCAGGGTCAGAAGGAAGTCATAGAAGAAGACGGTGGTCGTTGCAGTTGAATAAATCTGATAGGAATGACTCGTTTTCGGCCGCAAAGAGTGATGAAAATGGATACGCACCTTTCTTGCGGTACTGGGGGGGTATCGGAGTTTAAAGGTCAGGTAAATCTGATGATGGACGAGACGCAGTGAAAGGAGGGGGCTTCACAAACTGTTGCCGATGTCGATGATCTCCTGCAATGCAGCGGACGACATAGCAGATGGGGGAGAGAAAGAGGGAGCTCGCTGATGAAAGCACCAAGAGCAACCTCTTATACGAAGAAATCTCTGCATTTCAAGTGTTCGCACCAAATGAAGGAATGTCCTAGCCCGATGCAGAGCCCTGATCTGATCCAGTATCTGCGCCTATTTGTTTTACAGAATCGCTCCTTCCGAATCACTCACCCGCCCGTTCTTCGTTCGTACTGAGATTTTCCGTGTCTAGATGACCCACGCCCTATGCGCTGCGGAACTTTGGCACCACGCGACAACATAGGTCAAGGCATCCCTCCAATCACAGCCACCCTCCGTGCTCCACAGGAACCTCTCAAATCTCTTGGGAAGAGCATCAGCACCAGCCCAGTGCCTTGTCCGTTTCTGGAAGCGGGTCGGGACAACGACACCGAAGCCGTCGGACGCGGGCACTCCGCTACACAGAAATCAAGTCGCCGAGCCCCCCATCGCCATGTGAGGTAGCGGTGGGAAAGTCTCCAATAAGTCCATTACGTCGTCACTCCTTACTGACCCCCTTCCCGTGTGCTCGAGAGAGTGTGCAGAGGCGTTTCATCTCTCATGGTAACACCGCGTCGATATTCGGCAAAGTTCATGATCGTATACGTAGTTGGCTCCCCAAAGTTCCGTCCGTGTTCTTGCGAAGCGCCGGCCTTCTCGAGCGAGAGCAGTAGCCGCGTGATCATCATTGGGAGAAACCTGGGACATGAGTCAGACTCAATGTGTTGAGAAGCAAGGAGATGTCCAGACATACGCGTGGAGTCCGCTATAATTGCACGGAAAAAATTTGGTGAGCGAACGAAAGGAATGGCACACGCCCCGTGATCACTTACGGGGCAGGGAGTAGCTTGATTAGATTCTATCAAGGTATAAGCAAGCCGTAGAGAGAGGATGGAGGATTATGACGATGCGCTTACGCTTGCGAACGCTAGAAACATTACGACCACGAGATGTGAAGTGAATATGACCAGGAAATAGTACGTCGCGTCTCGTACAATGATCTTCACTAGACTGGCTATCGGGACCCCTCCTAAGTTTTTGGTACAGAGATGAACATACCACAAGAAAAATCGCAAAAACTATCAGATCGTCAACGGATCGTGCTGTACGACGAGAGATCCTCCCGACGCACCCCATGATTTCCTTCCCTGCCAAGCGTATTTGACCTTTCACGAAAGGGACAATAAATGCGGCGAAAGAAACACTGACGGCATGACTTACCTCGCCCCCCAGGAAGTCATAGAAGATGGTTGTGGTCGCGAGTGCATAATGCTGGACGCGATCGCTCGTTCCCTCGGACCTAATTGAGTGTTTGCGCTTGTTTGCCAATCTCCCCCTTCGAATCACTCACCAGCCCGTTCCCCGTTAGTGAACAGTTGAAAAGAACTAGGCTGGAATCCAGCCCCAAGTTCAGAGGCGGGGAGGGCGCAGTTCTGAGCGGACTGAATTATCGATCGGACGCCTCGTTCAGAAGGACAATCGGTGTGGACGTGCGTTAGGACTCATCTAAAACCTTCACACATCTGGAGGGTTTCGATATGCTGGGTTGCTGCAAAAGACCAGCCGGTTTTGGAGAAGGATGGATCAACTTGCTCTCTCGCGATGAAATATTTCCGCGCTTCGAGCTGTTGGATATTTCTATCACCGTCGAATCCTGAAGGCTCCAGCATGCAGGACATAAGAGTATTGTCTGATACTCTTCCACGCTGCACAGGGCAGGACCTTTGGGGTGGGAAACTTAAGCTGGCCCCCTGATTGCAAGATAATTCGCACTAATGATTCCCCCAACATTCCTTCCGATACGTCGTATATTGGTAGTCCGGTGGGCGCCGCAAAGATAATGGCTCGTGTAATAACAGTGCGGTCGTCCGTGTGAGAGAACTACAATCTGTCAGAACAGTCAATGGAATCCCAGGAACGCTCCGATTTCCTCTCAGATGAGAGGTTCTCGAGTTCATACAGGCGCCCCCATATCCTCCAGCATACCACCTCTAAAGTTGCGAGCATTGGCGTCGCTTCGAAGGGTCAGTATCACCCTCTAGTGACTTGATGACCTCGAGCACTGTTTCTGCATTGGCAGAGTGCCCATCCCCCTCAGCCTCTGAAAAGGCATTCATTTCCTGTTGGAAATTGAGCGTGCCAAATGATGAGAAAATGACGCTTCACATACGAGTGCTTACACTGCCTCTAATGCCTTCAAGTCCTCGACGGTCCTCTCATACCGCATCCGAGAGAAAACGCATGGCTCGACATTCTTTTTAAACCGTTCAGGATTGTCCATTCTGGTAATTAGGAACGCGGCGACTTTCATCAGAATCCGAGCTACCATATGCCGTTCGTCTTTACATCAACCGCCTCGCTGGTGACACGCTCATGAGGACGTACCGCGAGAAGTCCTACTCTCTCCTCTCAGCCTCCTTCTGCCTACCGGACGTCTCTGGGGTGGCGGAAGTGACTGTCTTGTGATGGAAGCATCGGGTGAAAGGCGTTTTGAAGGATAGTCAGGCGTGGTGGGATGGCGAGTCGGAGGTAAGAGACGGAGTTGGTCGGAACGAGACTGGTGGGGGGACTAATCGAGCGCGTTGCAAGACGCTTCGCTCGGCGCTGATACCTGTATTGCTCGACGGGATATTGTCAACCCGAGCATACCGAGTCAGGTTGGTCTCGCTGGGTGAGAGCACGGTGAATCAAACGTGATCGACACCCGTTGGCCCCTCTCCCGTTCGATCCACATCCGTGGCCACTCGTGCAGCACACACTTACTGGGAAGCCTCTGGTTTCAAGTCAGCTTGTTTATTCGGATTCCTCAGATGATACGATTTTCTCACCGGCCATTGGAACGGTGCGGTATGGTTCTCGCCTTGTCGATTGTGTTCTTGGAGGCACAGTACCGAGCTCGCTTTGCCGGTTCGAAACCTGGGATATCGCTCAGGCCTGAAAATGTTACTTTCCCTGTCAGTTCTGAGGATTCTCCCATTCTACACGTTCCGGACGGTTTTAGGGGGGCCTCGCATCTCTCTTGTGACCTCCTATGTTTCCTTTCTCCAGTGACCTGAAGTACTGCCTCTCAAATCACCTCCATGTGGGTGGTAGGTGAGGTAGACAAGTGAGATCTTCTGTTTCTGGCTCGGGGTTTGCCCCGGGTCCTCCCCGTCGAGCGTGTTTGTCCACTCCTTCACTCCCTGCTGTTTGTCATTCGACCGCCGTTGCACTGCGTCGTGTGTTCATGTTATTACATGAAATTTCCCGCACAATCTACACTTTCCTGACTAAATGTGTCGTCATCGATATCAATGCCGCGGGCGTAGTGATGGAGACCTTCAAGTAGTCACGGTCCTGTATCATCCGTGTCATATACTGGACTTGATCTTGACGACGCTCCCACTTGGGGAGCAACGTGTTCGCCACTCCGCTCTCCTTTTTTCAACGAAGATCTTGAATTATCCCATCCCTGGGAATTCTGAAGCGGAACTCGATAATCCCCAACTCGAGTAGGTGAGAGGGACTAGTCCACAACAGGTGCCGACTTTTTCTCCGCTACGCATTTATTCCCCCATTCTCACCCTCGACTGCCAGAGAACCATCGCGACGAGGTATTTGCCACCGAAACAAAAGGAACCGCCCGACCGCGCCCGCTGGTGACCCTTGGATAGAGCGTGGAGTCTGCCGGTTCCGAACAACGGTTTGCATTGTCACTTGCCTTCAACTTAAAGCTCCCCATTTACCGAGAGTACAGGTCTCAGAACTCGCCACTGTGAATGCGAAGACCTGCCAACCGAAAATACGAGTGGATTAAGGAAAGAGAGAAACCGGATCAAAGAGTATGATCCCACGGAAGACCGCTTTCCTAATCACCTGGAACTCTGGAGACTGTACCAACATTCTGGTTGTTACCACGAAGAGTGCGTATCTGGCGTGCGTACTTCAGTTGATTTGATTGACGGATTGCCTCACAGTCATCAAAGACGTGGAGACCCAGGCATAAACCTTCGTGACGGGAAGAGTAAGTGCCCTTTCCAATCCACCATTCCGCATGCTCCCACTCGACACAGCGCGGTTCGCATTTCCCCGGACTCTCGGCCGACCTTACGACCGGTTCGAGCCACCTACCGCTCTTTTCGATAACGCTGTGACTGTTCTGCAGCATGGCCCTGGGCATCCTGGGGCATTTACACAACTTGGAACGATCACGCTTCACGCCCTCGGTTTAGTTTCCGACTCTGCTGGTTTTTTTTAGCGGCGGGGGTGGGAGGGTGTTGTGGGCCTTCTCTCAGGAGAGAGCAAGTGGCAGCCAATGACTGGTGAAACACTCAAGCCGGACGTGGTTTGATTTGAAGGCTCCTTTGTGTATCCGATTTTTCAGCTGGAGGATGGGTTGGGCTGGGAAGAGATCCCTCTCTGCAGAGTTTGATCGCATGCAGCACGATCGCTGAAGTAACATTCCATTCTGACTCCTATCAGTTACCCTTCCACTGAGTCGCCTCTAATAGCACTCCGGGCTCTTCCCACAGTCGAACCCGCCTGTCATTTTACTGCCCATAGTGGTCCATCGCCTCGAGGCATCGAAGGGTATCGACAGCCGTCTTCACCAATGTGGACAAGTTGCTCCGCTTGGCCTCTGTGTCCCGACCCTCATGGGCCCGACAGTGCTCTCCGCGTTTTGCATATACTCATGGCGATAAACGGGTACACAAAAAAGTACGCAGAGCGGCTATAATGGAGGCTTCAAGAGACTTCCCGGAATGGTTCCCTGTGTCATATACCCAAGTCCCACCGCAGGTCTGCAGCAATCCGCCTCCGCAACGATTTGACACGGCTCAAGTTCTTCGAGTTGGATCGTGTGAACGGTACTCCGCTCACAGAAGTCGGCGGGGACGGGGGACGTCACGGAATTTACCTCGCGAAGATGCCAGGCGCTACCTCCACGGGTGACGACTCGACCGGGGTCGTTTTAGCCAGGCTCTCCGTAAAGCACCACGAAGCCGCTCATCACCTCGGCAGACCGCGGTCCCCTGCTCGCGCAAGTTCTGCACTGCTGTACACACGTCATCGGCGGGTTGTATATGGTCATTATGGAATACACGACGAACGCCGAAGCTCTCCACCGCTTCTTTCCGCCGTTGTAGAGGGACCGGTGCGCGATGTCTGGATAGCTGATTGAGGTGGATCAAAACTGCAGGTATTCGCGAGCAACCGTCCATCAGCGTGGACGGATGATTGTAGGCTTGTCAATCCCGGTAGGCCCGTCCGACCAGTGGATGGAGGTACATTGAATCCATCGGACCGTAGCCCTATCTTGCCCGAGCTTCTGTACACCGCAGACATCGAGTCGCCTCAGCGGTATGTGGAACGTTACCTCGGGCGTCATGAATTGCGCACGCAAAGTTCTGGCACGGGACCACACAGCTTTAACAGCGACGAACGGGGGTTCAACCATCCCGAGCAGAAGGGTTTCTACCCCCGCAAACCCTCCGCCTGCGCTACCTTCTCCAACGAAGTCCCCACCGCCGTAATAAATCTCCCCACTGGGCCGAGAGTGAAAGGAAGATTCGTGAAGAAACCGAAGCCCGACGCAAAGATTGTAGCAGTCGCAAGGAAGACTTCCCCATGTCGGTGAACGGGAAACTGGACCCTCGGGGGGCCACCTGGCAGTGTAATCCGATGATCGTGCGCAGATAAGTGTTTTACGGAGTGGATCCGATGTCAATATCACTGTAGAAAGCGGACCTTTCGGAATGTGAGAAACTCCTGTCGCTGTATTTCGGCCATGGCCCGAACCACCGTCGATGCCCCTCTGATCCAAGCTGGGGGATTCGGGTGGAATACATACTTATTCAACTGCCGCGTATCTCGCCTGAGCGGGTTACTAGGACCCCGCTGTGCATGTCATAGGGAGGTTGCGCTTGCGAGACCCTCACGTTTTACAGAGGAATCGGTCACTCGACAGTACCTCTTATACTGTATTCAAGTACTAAACAAATAAATACAGCGACATTATCGTACGATACACTACGATACAAACAGAATGATTTGACCTGAGGGGAATATAATCAAATGAGACCGTAGTAACGAGGGCACGAGAGGTCACCGGCCAACATCCAACGTTGTAAACATTCACCATAAGCTGTGTTTCGAAGACGGAGGGACTCCAGCTAGAATTTGATGAGAACGGGTCCGCCTGCTAAACGGCTGAACTGTATCGTAAGATCGTGGAGCCAATCCTCGGGATCCCAGGACCCCCTCCACTCGACAGGCACCCACAATCGGTGTTTCCCTTCGGCATCCTTTACCCATCCCTCTCGTACCGTGACTCGTGAAGTTTGCCACCTGTCTTCGAGGGGAGCACTACACTGAGGCAAATTGTGGAAGCGGAGATGGTTCCGACCCAAATGATAACCGCCGGGGCTGACCCAATTGTCGCGAAGTGCTTGATCAGGGTGGAGAACCTCCCCAGTATCTTTGTGGTAGACGTGCAGCGCATTCTCATCTATCCTGATGGCCCCAACCAGACCTTCAACCCGGAACCATGGCACGTACCGGAACGATACGGTCCAGATGCTATCTCTACGGCCAACCCTTCTGTCACCAATGACACCATCCACCAGCCCCTCCTCTGTGAGCAACCAAGCTACAATTTGTCCTGGACCCACTACCAAGAGAACATTGCCAGTGAGAAATAAGCTCTCTATTGCCACATCCGTGTCGATGAACTGGGGAGGGGTTTGTGCGAGGATGTCGGTGGTTGTGACGGTGCTTTCCATCCTATAGGCAGTTGCGACGCGAGTGCCAGAGCGAGAGAGTCCCGCATACTGATAACGACAGGTCTCGGGGGCGGTGGGAAGTTCGTGTAAACGCAACACCTCGAGAATGTTCCCAGAATGGCTCAGGATTGATAACAGAGTTGGCGATAATTGAAGACAAGGAAAGACATAGTTCTGGGACTGGAATTTCCCACACAGGGCGTAATGACTGGAATCATACTTCCAGACATATACAAGGCTCCCCTGGGAAGCCGCAAAGAGACTCCCATCCGAAGAGAAAATTTGGGAAGTGAAGCCGCCCTCTGGACATAGCAAAACCTCTGAGCTCCGAACGTCGGAGATAGAAAGTGTTCTGGGACCCAAAACGGAAACATGGTGAGTGGTTGGGGAGAAGGATATGTCGGCCATGACGTCGAACAAGTGAGGCGAAAACGATTGGATCCGGGTGAGAGCGGGCCCGACCTCGAAGATGTTGACGGTCTCGATGTAGCCTACGTTCGACACCGTCACCATAACCCGAAAAGATTCATCGACCGTCCAGAGGTGTGGGAAGTGTCCCGACTGGAGTGTGCCGGGGGACAATGCTGTGCCCGAGGAAACGTCGTATGTATGCACAGTGAAGGTCATCTGGTCCCTGGAGTCGATGGTACAAATTGTCCCTCCGTTCGACGACCACACCAGTGAGGTATTGTCGGCGCTACATCCAAGTTCTTTGACCACTCCACCCGTCTGGATGTCCCAGATTATGATGGCAATATCGGAGGCACAAGCGATGGAACGCCCGTCTGGCGAATAGGCAAGCGGACCCGTGAGACCAGGGATCATTTCAGGGGGCTGGAGGACGGTGATCAATTCCAAGGTGAGTTGGTTCCGGATCTCCACAGCTTGTCTCATCGAAGCCGCAACAAACTGACCACATGGTGACCAAATGCAGAGTTCGTTGTAGTCGTCCTTGCCAGAAATGGTTATACTCTGGGCCCATGATTCCGATGTTCCAGTGACCACCTTTGGTAAGCGAGTGACGCGGCGATGGTAATATAGCTTCCGGATAATTGACGACGTGGGGGATAGTTCCAGCGCCGAGTGATAGATGTGGATAGCCGAGACTTTGATGACCTCGAAAAATCTCGTCACAAACTGGAAGTAGTCTTTGGCTGTATCGAGAAGTTGCTCGTGTTTGACAACCTGATCCATGGTACGTTATAATAGAGTGATGCTATAGAGAAGGAAAAAACGAACCTCCTGTAACCAGGACACCAGCCTTTCAAGTCCAACAGCGGCTCCCCCTACAGCCCCAATGGCACTGACCACCTCTAACCAAGCAAGGAATTTCTTCTCCAGGAAAATGTGTAGATAGGAGACAACACTGGTGACATCTCCCTCCGTCTCGATGAGGTGGTTGTGCCAGGACAGACAGGCATATCGAAGGGCGATGCTGATCCGATCCTCGATCCTCGTCTCGAGATCTTTGACCTCCGAGTTCAGGGCGTAATCGGGGAGTGATAGGAGATTCTGCTCCAACCCGTCGTTCATCATTCTCAGGCAGTTCATGGCCAGTTCCAGGTGCAGGCTTTTGGGTGAGATGTAAAATCTTGTGTCAGTGCAGCGGGACAAATCGGTGATGAAGTCGGGGAACGACTTGTGGAATGGTTTCACAGCCTGGGTGAAATCGTCGCCGAGGGCGAGCAGCGATTGAACCCGTGTGAGGAGGAGTATAACCTCCCTAGGGTCCAGACCGACCAGTTCGGAGATCCCGGATGGCGGGAGGGGGTTGATGAGAAGGACGAAGGCACCGATGGTAGACCTGACCCTGGAATACAACTCGGTGTCTCCCTCGCCAAATGCCGTTTGGAGGATTAATGTGTATAGGGAGTCAAGAGTGGTCTTGGGGTTGATCCGCGTCTTCCCTTCGGGAGCTGTGCATCCTGGAAGTCGGACAATGACATCCAATCGGTGGTCGGGGAGATAAATATCGCTATCCAGAAACTTGACAGTTGCGGCGGCATAGACAAACAGTCCGGCTGCTCTCTTGCACAGCAAGTCGATCTGCTCGTCACTAGGCCACCTCCCCAGTTGACGCCGTTGCGCGAGTTCGGAAAGTTCGTGTTTCAAGAACAGCCGGATGTCACTGTTGATCAGAGGGGGGTGAACATCGTGCAAGACGAAGACCGAAGTCGAGTTCACGAGCATGGGGAGACGAAATCCTGTCCTGATCCGTGGCTCGGGTCTGCCGGTGATGAAAAACTTCACGTCCGGGATCCGTTCGACGAACCGGGCCAACACGGAGAGGATCGCAGACGATGGTTCCTCATCCTTGCACTCGTCGAGAGCATCGATCACGATCACCGTTGAAATATCCGCCAACTCGAGTGGCTCAGTTATCAACCTCTCCATCTGCCTGTACAACGACTCGTGCGCAACATCCGGATCCGATTGAAGGAGGGGGACGAGAACGGATCTAAATTTTGGGAACTTGTGTGCCAGCTGGAAGGCGAGGGTGGGGAAGATGAAGTGCAGGTTGCTGCGGTCCTCGAAGTCGCGTGAACAGAAGAAGGAGGCTCCAAGTTGCCCGTCGGCAAAGATACGCTCACCGACCGTCTGGGCGATCGTTGACTTGCCGGTCCCGGCGAGTCCGTTCAGCCAGAAGACAGGAGACTGCTTGAAGTCCTTGGCCCATGCCTCGATCTCATTTAGCACTGTCTCTCGTGTTCCTTTGAGACAGCTGCGGCGGCTATCATGACGATACTCCGCTCCTTGTGCACGGCGGCAGTTGTTCA
>Ga0307515_10017874_pt1 | contig 12884 bp, 5 predicted proteins | sample 17_EM_MG_FD_194513 | JGI IMG/M metagenome (GOLD analysis project Ga0307515, IMG submission 194513) | Populus trichocarpa ectomycorrhiza microbial communities from riparian zone in the Pacific Northwest, United States - 17_EM | ecosystem: Host-associated > Plants > Roots > Unclassified | place...
GGCTGGATTCTCAAGGGGAGGATCAGATTTGGAAAGGTATCAAAGCAACTTTAGATGATTATGCCGCGAAGATTAGATCAAGAGGAGACAAGGAATTTAGCCCTGTATATCCCCTGATGCATCAATTAGGATCGTCTTTGACATAGAATGCTGCCGTGTCCCAAAAGCACCAATAACAAGTATACACAGAAAACCAGCATTTTTTAGACTTTTGCTTTCATTTGAAGTTTTTCCATTAATCTTCAATGTATATGAGTAAATTGAGGAAGCTTCCTATGGAGTGGTGCTAATTTTGCTCTCCAGGTACATTTTTCTCTTCATACAATTTTTTTTCATTTCAATTATACTGTCATTTTTTCTTAATTGCCATGTGTGTAACTATGAAAATCAAGGGATAAATCATTGTTCCAGGAAAACATCAAACTTTAAGCTAATTGTTCATGAAAATGTCTAATTGTTCTTACTGACAGGTAGAAATTCTGATGTTTGCATCTTGAATAACTTGGTTATTTCGCCTTTACCTTATGGTATGGGAATCTTGAAGTTCGTGCCTTGATTCTTCCACACTTCCCACTCAATTTTCATCCAGAGTAGCATACCAGCATCTAAACTCACAAATTTGAAGGTATACTTATTACATAATCCTGGATTTTAGGAACAATGCATCCAGTTGTTGATGTATGGACATCGCTTTTTATATTTGCTGGCTTGATGATTCTTTAGGAGCTTTTAGAACCATCACGCTTGTCAACTTCAATATCGAGTTCCCCCGAGGCACAAGGGAACTGGATAGGGATCGCCAGCTGCCAGCTGTATATGTCCTGCTTTCATGCACATTTACACTCTATACCTACGTATGGTTAGGACGATGAAATTGAGGAGGAAAGGTTGAAAGAGAACAAAGAGTCGGAATCAGCTTTTGAATTCCCTTTTCATATCCAGTGTTGGATAAGCATGGAGAATAAAATATGGAATCCAATTTTGTCTTTTTAGGCTGGATGGAGAAATGAGAGAAGAAACAAATGAAAGGTAAAAGCAAATAAACAAATAATTACCTTCCCCTTTGCAAAATTTTCTATTTGGGGAGATAGAAAAATTGTGAACCTTGAGACCTGTCTTCTTTTTTCTTGAGCTCGAGCATCACATGTTACCCATTCCTTCTTGTCCATCACCCGCCTAGTTCCACAGAAACAAGCATGGTGTAAAGAAATGCCAAACGATAAATACACACCTCAACTCCTTGTTTTGCTGGAATCCATACAAAATTTATGACCGTACCCACTGGATGGCAAATTGGAATATACCATCGGAAACTCAATCGCGACGTCCAAGCATGGGCATACGTGCTTGTACCATGTTGGACTATGCCAGGAGCAACCTTTTGAACCTCAGAAAACCAACTGAAAAATTCATAGCAGAGGTCAACAGTACAGTTCCTCCTGGTTATGCTGGTAAAAGAAAGCCATTCATTTAGTTCGCTGTTTAGTATTTACCAACTCAGAATCACTTGCCACCTTAGTCTGAAAATGCCTTGGAGGGGAATACAATGACTAAAAGCTTTGAACACAAATAAAAATTCTGACTGCATTTTCTATCTTTATCTTTTTATTTCCCCAAAGAATCTCCATAACGTCCTGACTGGTTTAACCGTCCAACCCTCAAGGTCAGGTCAGTGGGCAATAGGTTATCCGCATCTAAACTTTAACAGAGTAGGAGGGTTTGTAAACATGGGATCTTAAAAGTTCACGCAAGGTGGCTTATCTCTGTTTTGCTTCACCAGATTTCAGTACTGTGTGTTCTGGTTCTTCTGCCGCCCAGTTTATTAATATCAGTTAAAAGTCATCAAATCAGCTTAATCTTTGCAGTTTGATCATATTCTTTTGTCGTTACATGATTAGTTAGTTATTTGGAATCTAATGCAAGCTTTGGTTGAGCAGCCAAGCCTAGAAAACAGATGATGGTCTTCTTCTAAACACATGAAAAATTTAGGCCAGAAACCTCCAAGTTCATATTGGAAAATTAATATAAAATTATTCATTAACCAGTAGAGGATTCTTTTGTCATATTGTGTTCCTACTGAGCAGCCTCGTGCATACATCATGCCGCTCGGATTTCTTTTTTCCCAAGGGGAATTTTACTTGAAGTAACCTGTGAAAGCATCCCTTATAATTTAGACTAGCAATGCTATTTTAACCTATTATTTTTCCAGAAATGACTTTCTGAAAAGTTTCATACGTTGAATGGGTGGACACCATATATCAAGTGATAGAATATTTTTCAGGAAATGATTTGGGGAAGAATCTTTCTATCATCACTAATCCTTCTTGTTGTTTTTTCTCCTAATCGTCTTGGTTAGAACTCCATTACCATGAAAGTGGTGCGCGTGTTTCCTCCCAAAACTGTTGGAGATGTCAATCCAATCTGATCAAGTTGCAACAGATGTTATGTTTAACAACGAAAAACTTGGCAATCAGTAGAGATTAAAATGCAATCAGAAGCTTTCTTTGCTTCCAACCCTATATGCCCAGAACTTTATTTATTGCTGACAAAAGTAAATAATTATTCCACTATCAGAGAAAAGAACAAGATTTAAATAGATGCTCATAAGAGAAATATGTACAGACAGCTAAAGTTCTGCACAAAAGTTAATTAACCGATTAACACATCTTGCTGACATGGTCTAAATGGACATATGCTAAACACTGCTCATGGACGAACAAATCTCATAAGAACTTGCTACAAAATGAATCATTTTTCATATCACCCACTGTGACAGAAATTTTTTTCCTCGATCATGGACAGGACACGCCATCCCACAAAATTTGTATCTCCAGCGAAGATCGGACAGGCTTTCCACGTCGAGGAGTTTCATGCGTGTTACCGTGAGCAATGCGTAAACCATAACTGCAGCTAGCATACAAGATTAAGAAATTGACGAGGAGTATTACCGAACGTTAGGCACATGATGTGACTTGCAGCGAGCCTGCACTTAATAATTAATTAGAGGAATTTTGTCCCCACATTTTCGTTTCACGTTGCCCAAAGGACAACGAACGCCAAAAGTCCAGATCTTGATTTGACATTGGACGTGCAAATAGAAAATGACACATTCTATCTGATGAAACTTTTTTTCATTTCCTTTTCACACTAAAAGTTAAACGAATCCAACGTCAACGCATACACGTATATTTTCAATAACAAGAACTGATGTGATTACTTGTGTCCTACGACAGCTCCCTCAGTACTCCATGCATCCATGACATTAGTACTGCTATTAATGCTTTTGTGTTTGATACAATACCAATACATTAATGTATTTCTTGCCAAAATGTTTCTTTAATAATATAATTATCAAACTGATGCACAAATTTAACTGGGATCAAAAACCTCCGCCAAGAAAAACGAGCCCAAACTATTACCTGAATTAATTGCATCCAGGTGTTTGGAGTGCTGGTTGATCCAAGTTTTTTTTTTCTAGGTGTTAAGGGTGATAATATCTATTATTAGATTCAGGTATAATACTTGAATCCAATTAATTTAGGATATTTGGTGTACGCCTAACTCCCATTGAGTCCAGGTGTAACACCTGGACCCAAATATTTTTGGGTAATGGGCGCACGCTCGACGCCTTGCTGGGCATGCATCCTAGCATGCATCTTCATAGGCTCGGCCACGCGTTCTAAGCCTGACACTCATTTGAAATTATTTCAGGATCCCATGCGGGTCTCTCGGTATTTTTTCAGGACCCCTACGCAGGTCTTTTATTATTTTATATTAATCCAATACCTATTATTTTTTAATATAATACAACTCAAAATATTACATGGGTGGAATGATTATTCAACCCTTTCTCTCCATAAAAAGACAAGACTCATGGACTATAAATATCTCATGAATCCTTTAAGCTCTAAGTTCACAATCTCTTTATCCTTAATATTTTTAGCACACATATTTTCAGAGTCTATCTCTCTAAAATATCATTGTATTTTCTCTCTTTAAAAAGATACTTACTTAAGCATCTGACAATCCCTAAATCTATAAAAGAAAATGTTTTGCAAGTACCAACCACTAGCTACCTTGACTTACTAGGTACAAGCTACCAGGCACTAGATATAAGTTACCAACTACTTTAGCTAGGAAGAATAAATCAGATTGCTAGAATTAAGAGATTAATTGATTATCTAACACATAAACCTTCCCCCTAAGCTACTTGAATTTTTTATGATGTCGTCATAAACTTTATTTGTTATTTTCCATCAAATTTCAACATCCTTTATCTCAACTGGAATGTGACTAGAAGCACGAGCAAAAGAAAATTACTCCATAAATAGTAGGTTTCGTGCCTTTAAAACCCTTGTAACTCACAAACAACTTCAATTAATCTCATGCTAGGCATTATTTTGATTTCTGATGGATCAATATATTTATAAAATTTATTTTTTAGCCTAAGTCTATATTTAAAAGGGCGCAAGGTGATAATCCAATTATAAAAGGATGAGGCTTACGTCTATAACCAACTTCTCTAGGCTTGGAAGAATACCAGAACCATATAACATATGTTTGGCTTACTTCCAGGCTTAACATTCTTAGGTTCAATTATGCGCTGGGCCGAAACGAACATAGGTATAATGAGCTACCACCCAACATCTCCGGGTTCGACTACGCGTTGAGCCCAAGTATACATAGGTCTCGCAAACTGCCAGACCTAACATTCTTGGGTTTGACTACGCGCTGAGCCCAAGTAGACATGAATTTGACAAGCTGTTAGAACTAATATCCTTGAGTTTGGCTACGCGCTGAGCCCAAGCAGACATAGGTCTGATGAGCTTCCAGACCTAACATCCTTGAGTTCAGCTACATGTTGAGCCTAAGAAGACATGGATATGTCAAGCTACCAAACCCAACATCCTTGAGTTTAGCTATACACTAAGCCTAAACGGACATGCCAAACCCAACATTCTTGGGTTCAACTACGCGCTGAGCCTAAGTGGACATGAGTTTGGCAAGTTGCTAGACCCAATATCATTGGGTTCAACTACGCGTTGAGTTCAAGAAGACATGAGTCTGACGAGTTATCAAACCCAACATTCTTAGGTTCAGCTATGCGCCGAGTCCAAGTACACATGTGTTTGAAGAGATGTTAGATCCAATATCCTTTAGTTCAGCTACGTGCCGAGCCCAAACAGATATGGATTTAACAAACTACTAGACCCACAACATGTGAGTTTGGCATAACGCCAAGTCAAAGTGGGTATGAGTTTGATAATCATTATTGGCCCTGTGTTAGGCCTTGAGGCTTTATTTATTTATTTTCATGACTTTTAATATAAAATATTAATGTCAAGAATATTTATCTTTTTACACCATTAGGTATATAAAAGTCTTCTAAGGGTCTATCATATTTCCATAAACATTAATATTTTGTAAAGGATTTTTATCCCTCATTAATTTTATATATATAAGATCATATATTTTGAAAAACAACAAGGTTTATGAGTTATAAATACTCTTTAAACCATCCAGGTAAAAAGTTCACAATTTCTTTTCTTTAAGTATTTATACTTTAATTCTTAGAGCATTTATCAAATAAAAACAATAACAAACATTCTTATTCTTGAAATTTAAAGCTCATTATCTCATTATTGCAATTCCTTACTAAAAAGTCACTATCTTTATTATTTAAAGATTCCTAAACCCTACTAAAAAGGATTGTTTTGAAGGTGTTGAGTTTTTTACTACCAATCATCTACTTATTGAGTTTCAGAATATTGATATGAAACGATAATTACCCACTATTCAAACACTAAAAATTCTCATTACTGGGCATATTAAATTTTAAAACGTCACCAATTTCTTTCACCTTAAACCAGCATCAGGAGTTGACCTATTCCTTCCATGTAAATACAAACGCTGGCATTCTTCATTTGATTGGTTCAGTGCTTTGACAGTTAGAGACAGATAGAGAGACAAAGGGCACAATATAATATAAGTTGGTGAGTGGATGGAAATTCCTATTAAGAAATTGTAGTGAAGAAAAATAGAGATCATTTTCAGATTCTTTAATTTAATTACGAACTGTGTCTTGTCCTGTCTCCACAATTCTTAAGCCTCGTAAATACGTATATATATATTTATAGCTCTTGGTATCTTCCGCTTAAGCGAAGAAACCTGAGCAGATTTCGAACTAAGTAACATTGAAATAATGGGAAAGAGAGTAAGTCAAGCATCGACGAAAATCTCTAAGAACGAGAAGAATCCACTCAACAGCTTCATAAAAGTTTTGCGGCCAAAGGTCTACATCACTGACATCTCAAGCTTTAAGAGGCTTGTTCACGAATTAACTGGAAATGGAAGGACGATTCCCTCTCCACCACCTCCACCTAAATCCCAAAAAGTACTTGAGATTGTTGAGGTTGTAAATGTTGAAGCTCATGGAGAACCTGATCAGTGTAGCATGGAAACATCCTTGGATGCATCGGTTGATTTGTTTGGGTTTTGCAATCAGTTAGTCTCTTCTACCGAAGAACTAAATCAACCTTGCAAATATGGAGAATCTGAGAGTAGCATGGAAACGTCCTTTGATGAATCGGTTAATTCGCTTGAGTTCTGCAATAAGTCAGTCTCTTTTACTGAAGAACTAAATCAACCTTGCAATCATGGAGAACCTGATAGCTGCATGGAAACGTCCTTTGATGCATCGGTCGATTCTTTTGAGTTCTGCAATCAGGTAGTCTCTTTTACTGAAGAACTAAATCTACCTTACAATCACGGAGAGCCTGAGAATAGTATGGAAACATCCTTTGATGGATCGGTCGATTCGTTTGAGTTCTGCAATCAGTTAGTCTCTTTTACTGAAGAACTAAATCAACCTTACAGTCACTTATATTTTGATGACATTTCATCAGATCATGATCTAACGATAAATAAACAGACAGATATGCTAACAGATCAAGATTTCGAGTCCCTGCTACTGGGTATCGAGCAGTATCCTTTCTCTAGCAGTTATTCCCAGATTCACCAGATAGAGGAGGTCAGCATATACGACTATGAATTATCAGGGATATTTTGAAGGGTTTTTTCTTTCCGTAGATAATAGCAGAAAAGCTAGCAAAACCTCTGCATGGTTTTTGCCTTGTGATATAAATCGCCTTTTTCTTCATACTTCTTAGTATATATATATGATTAATACACAGGGAAGGCTGTGTGCACCATCGACTCCCTGTGTATTCTTTGCATATATAGAGAGACAACTATTATGTTCTTGAATTTCTTTGCTTTGTATATTGCATGCATGCTGCTGTATAATTAAGATATTAAATCTATTTTGGATTTGATGTGATTTCATGGTTGTTAAGATATTAAATCATTATTTACCTCTTTAATCCATGTTAGTTTTTGGTCTGCTTCTCTTGTTTTCTCCACCTATTAATTTCAGACCGATTTTTTTTCCAACCGATGCATGCATCCGTAGTTCGTGTGAACTACCAATCCATAAAAAATTAAAGCATGATGAGACCGGGGATCATGCACGAAAAGTATTTGAGGAAGTCGAACGGAAGATGCATAAACTTGAGAACAGTAACATCCATTTTTTGGTATTTGAATCATGCAATATGATAGTTACGAACTGGAAAATGCTGGGTTAAAGCCATTATAAGAGGACTTCATCTTGTATGATTGTTGCTAAGGTATCATCTAACTCGTAAAGGATCCAGGATAAGGCAGAAGAGAGTTATGTTTATAGGTTGGTCTTTCTAAGTCATGGAAAAATTGTTCACTGAGACCTCCTCCCAAGTTTCTATAACCGTGGATATATTGAATTTAGACACGCATTTATCAGAAGACAAATATGGAAAAAGAAAGTAATTTGTTGATTAGTGCTATCTTTTTGGCTTCTCACATGGTTTCCTATGATACAAACTTGGAACGACTCATTGCACAGCTAGGATTGGCATTCCAGGAACGCCAGACATCCTCTTCTGCCCCACTTTCTTGTAGAATATTTCTGCGGCGAAGCATAATAGCTATTCACTTTCATTGGGAGCTCCTTATCGTCATCAAAAGGCTAATATTATTCTTACTTTGAGAAGTTTATTGGCTGCAGTTTCAAGGAAAATTCTACAAGCAGAATGATCTTTCTCGTTTTCTGTTTAAGTAAGCTTAAAATATATAAGAAAAACCAGAAAGTACGTAGTTGAGAGCTTCAGTAGGATCATTAAGAGGTTTTGAGAAGAAATAGAAGATGAGAAACATGAACAGAATCCAATTAATGGTGTATATATTAAACAGGCATTTACCCTCCCACTCCCTCTGGGTTTGGCTTATCAGAAGACGGTCTGATTAGGCTTATCTCTATTAGTTCTTGAAAGATATCTTCGCCTGCCTCTCTTAGCTGTTCTTGTTTCTGGTTTTCACAACTAAATCAGTTGGTAAAAAATTGTTTGGTGTTTAAACAATCTGAGCAAAAATAATTTAATAATGTATTAAAAAACAATATACAAATGTATTATATTCGTAGGCACAAAATTTAAAAACAAAGTAAATGATGCATTTATTTGGATGAAAAAAAAAGATATAAAAAAATATTGCTGTCAAAGATTATACCCTCTATTATTCAACTAAATTGTCCCTTGCTTGATGGAAACCTTCAAAGTTTCTAACACCTCCTCCTCAAAAAATCTCACTACCCTTTAAGATCTACCACAAAAAAAATAGATTTTTTTTCTATGATATAAAAATCTAAAGCTCTAGAAAAAAATATTAGAAAAAAAGAGAAGAAAACTGAAGCAAGCATGGAGCTATCGGTGCTGTTTTGTGTATAAATACCTGATTTTTTTTTTCAAAAAATTATTTACAATTACCTCAAACCCGAGCCAAACACGTGCACGAGGTTTAAGCACAAAACTCCCATTAGATAAGATCTTTTCCAATGTTTACTTCTTATATAGGACATCACTATATATACAAAAAATCTTTCCTTGTGGGATTTAAGAGTGTTTTAGGTTTGAAAATTTATTAACTAAATATTCTTTGAAATTAATATCTCATTCAACCACAATTAATTTTAGATATATTAAAATAAAGAATATTTTTCAATAAAATCTTAACCTCAAATATGATTGAACCTTACCTTTTAATTTCATCTCAAATATATTTCAAGCCAATTTCTAACAAAACCTTCACTGATCCACCAGTATTATTCAGATTCTTTTAACACTTAATTGTTTGAAAATGTAAGACATGATGACCTCTATTACAGGACAATTAAATTTCCGCAAAAAGAAGAAAAAAAGTGCAATTTTTAGTGCTAACATCTGAGAACCTCGCTAAAGTAAGATCGTGATTATGAATCTTTTAGAAAATACAAGTAAGAGAAGATGAAAGTTGACAGAGAAGTTTTCATTATTGTGAGGTGAATGAACTTTTTTTGCCACCTTCAAACTTCGGTATGGGGGAAGAAAATGGAATCTTCTGTCTTATTCTTCACACGTCAAAGAAAGAAACGAATAAATTACAAAAGATTATTGTGAGAAGAAAAAAGATTAAATGATGAAATGCGGGTACACATTTACCTTTCCATGCTTGGATTAGATGAACACAAATTTGCCAGCAAGACAATCTATGAATACAATTTTGCTTTGCTCTTTTCTTTTTCCTTTTCTGTTTGGTATCTATCAGATACAGATTACAAACAGAGAATGGTAGTGTGAAAGAAACAGGAACGAAAACGAGGTATTTGGCAAATAATGAGAGCATATAACCTTATGTCATTGTGGCATTCGCTGTGTTGGTTGTGTAGCTGGGAAAGTATACAATGATTTCAGCTGCCTGCTCATGAGCTTGCTGTTATGTAGAGCCTGTTGAAGTTGCACATCATCAGACCACCATTGCTCTAATCCATGAGCCTCAAGAAACTTCTGTTTTCCCTTGGACATAACAAACAGCTTCGCAGCAACTTGCCCATTTGCAGGACCTGCATTCTCCTTGTCAGCTTCTTTTTTATCTTCAGTTCCATCCGGATCAGTGTAGGAGCAGCAGATGTAGTCACTATTGTTCACGTAAAAATTAGGCGCCCAATTTTTTAATCCCATAGAAGAAGTTTTATAACCAAAAGGAGGTATCCAACTCCTCAATCCTAAAGTAGAGGTCTTCTCTCCGTCATCACCGGTTGCCTGTGTTTCACCGTTTGAAGGAAGCATTGACTTAAATCTCTTCCAAGCAAACCCAGCCTTCTCTCCTATGTTTCTTAAGCTCATTGCCATAGAAACAGAAGGTGGGTTAAATAAATGGGCCTCCACATACACACCTTCTTTAGCTAATGCTTTTCCCACCTGGAGAGCAAAACCAGCCCCCAAGGAATGACCAGCAACACATACATTGCTGCTTCCATGCATTTCAGCAACTGATTTTAATGCCTCCAACGCTACTTTGAATCTGACAGAACCTTTCAAACTTTCCCATGCCAGAAAACGGAGGTCATCCTCAATATCCCTCCGGATTGTAGGGCCTTTGAGTAATGTTCCTCGGAGTGCTAAAACAGCCTTTGGTGCTCCGCTGGGTCTCATAAGGACCATGTCAGCTAATGCTGCAGCTCGATCCCATTCTAGGACCGCACCAAATATAGATCCATCTCTTTCATCGATTAAGGTTTGGGTCAATTTGTATTTGAAGCCTCGCCACCAATTTGGAGCTAGCGCATTTTCTTCTGTTCTGTTCTCTTGTCTGTCAATTTCAAGCAAGTAAACTGCTTGAATGAAGCAGGAAAATACAGTTCGCTTGTAGTTCTCTTTCTTCCTGTATACAAAGATCATCTATGAGAAACAAAACTATCATGGATATTGATAAAGATCATATATTCTGACAATAGATTGCAGGCAAATTTCTGTAGGTGAGTATGTTCCTAGCAATTGAAAACCACCAATAAGTCATGTTCCTACTTAAGTTGTATATCAATGAATGATGTGTTTTTACCATAACTGGAGGAGAAGAATAAAATGCAAAAAAGGCAAATGAGATGCAATAAACTGATTATCCGGTCATAACAAAGGAGAGAAATTTAAACCATTTACCAACCTCCTTAGGAACAAAAAGAAAAGAATATTGCATTTTGTGAGCCAGCAGATTAGGGCATGATTCTGCATTACAGAACCCGAAATCACTGATAGACAATCACAAAATCATCATTGATAGGAAAGATCCTCACGCACCCAGCTCACATATATATGTTCCTCCTCCAAATGATCACATAGTACATATAGCTAGGGTTTTGCTCCTTTACTAACGCATTCTATCATTCAAAAAGGGCTCGAAATCCACGACTGGACAAACTTTAAGAAATCCTAGTCTTTCACTTGCTCTCCGCTCTGCCCTATACTCTTGTTCGAAGAAATTACATGAAACAAAAGAACAAAGCTAAAAATATGCAAGATTTATATCCCGTCAATGATCTCCACGAGTAATTAATTAACCAATTAGCCTCTAGAAGTCCAAGATTCAATGACCTCTACTACTAGAAATCTTGTTCTGTTTCTCCAGCAAAGGAAAGTCCAAGAATAATTAGAACAAATAACTAAATAGCTACAATCTCCAAATCCAAACATAACCCGAATCCCACATTCCAGCTAAAATTAAGGAATCCCGGTAATTTGGTCACAAAGAAATGATTATTAATTTATTTTGAGTATTGATGAAGGAATCCCACTGATGGTGGAGTCTCAACATTGATTATGTGATTATATAATCCACAATCACCTATCACAAAGAATAGGGGAATCCACAATCTATACCACCAGTTACATTAAGTAAAAATAAATAAAGAAATCCAACAAAAAACCCCAGCCCTGTAAATCCAGTACACTAAATTCAACCAAAGATCCATCTGATTGAAAAAACTTACCAAAACTATCCAGAATTGATTACCATCTATAACAACCAGGACACAAATCATGTGCAAACCATGAACTTATAATCAGGCAGCATAAATAAGGAAGTTACTGCATCAGTATCTTAAACCCAGACGCCCATTTATGTCATGCTCTCTGTTTCTGATTATTCAAATCTAAAATTGATCAAAACCCACTTATTACTTGTACCCACACGAAGAGAAAAAAAAGTAGTAATACTAAAAATAACAATACTGACCAACTAGAACTGATAAGGTCTCTCCAATTAGGAGAAGCCACATTTCGAGGTCCGGAGACATGAAACGCATATGGGTGTGCTTCTTCTTCTTGAACCACCACCATATCCCTCTCTTGTACTTCACCACTACAACTGTTTGCCATTTCCAGTTTATATCCTTCTCTTATTCTCCGTATAGTTTGGTTTCTTGAGACACAGACAGAGATTGAGAGAAGGAAACTGTGCGTGGATTCGGTTTCGCTGAGATCTGATAAGTTGCCTTCTTTCTCAGCTTTTTAATTCGTTAGCTTTGCTTACATATAATCTGATTCTCTCCCTGTTTGATTCAATTGCTACACTATTCAATTTCTTTCTTTCAAATCACAACATTTGAAAGACTAACGCCTGGACTCTCATCCACAACGGTCATATTTCTCTCTAACGTTGTCGGTTAGTAACTAAATGACTTTTTTGTCCCTGGAAAGTGTTTTTTGTTCCCGAATGAGTATGAAAGCGTGTGTGCTGTGTCTACTGTCTCTGTCTCGGAAAAGGGAAAGGAGCCAGGAGCCAGGTTCCTTCCCCGGGCTCTATCTTCCACTAGAAGTAAAGTTAATGGGTTGTAGGGGTATTTTTGGTATTGACGATGGGACCTTCTGGGGTCTTCAGCTTCGGCTTTATTCTGGCTGTTGTTTTTACATTTTTAAAATATTTTTAAAAAATATTGAATTTTTATTTTATTTTAAATTAATAATTTTTTTAGTATT
>Ga0307515_10017875_pt1 | contig 12884 bp, 8 predicted proteins | sample 17_EM_MG_FD_194513 | JGI IMG/M metagenome (GOLD analysis project Ga0307515, IMG submission 194513) | Populus trichocarpa ectomycorrhiza microbial communities from riparian zone in the Pacific Northwest, United States - 17_EM | ecosystem: Host-associated > Plants > Roots > Unclassified | place...
CTCTCTCTCTCTCTCACGTGACTTGAAAATTTTTGCCCACAAAGAAAAGAAAAATTATTATTATAATAGACACATTTCTTCACTCATGTTGCTGGTTGGTACTGTAGTTTAATTATGTTTTTTTTTTAATATTTTTTTTAAAAATTAATTTTTTATATTATTAGATTATTTTTATTGGGGTGATATGAAAAATAAATTTTAAAAAATAAATAAAATTATTTTAATACAAAAAAATACCTTAGTCATATTTAAAATTATGGTAACGATGACGATTTAAAGTATTTTTTGTTTAAAAATATATTAAAATAATTTTTTTTTATTTTTTAAAAATCATTTTTATATCAATATATTAAACAATTTAAGAATATAAATTTTTTTATTTTAAATGATTTTTTTAAAAAAATTTGTGAGAACGTGTTACCAAACTCAAACCAAAACGCTGTGTTTTGTGGTCCCCATCAATCAGGAATGGGAGGGAAAACAGTGTGGAAGACTGTAGCTATCGTGGGAACCAGCTCATTTTTCCTTTTCTTCCTTCTTTCTTTCCTTCTATGAACAGAACAAGAGGTCCTTATCCAGGACATTGTCTGCTACTCAATTTAATATAATGGCCCAAAAAATATTGCAAAAGAAGAGAGAAAGAAATTGGGTCCTACACTAGAAATTGCAAACACCATAATGGGTCCTACACGTAACCATGGATTTTGGGGGACTGTCTGAAAATTCATTAAGAAACGTGGCTTACATCCACATTTCAATGTTAAGCTCTCTTACTACCTTGTTTTAGTTAAGTTTCTCGTTCTTTCTCCCTCTAAAAACTGTTAACGACACAGCACATCTTTTGTTTCTTTTTAGTTTAAAGGGAAACATATCATGTCTAGAACCATGTATTAGTGTCAGCGGTTAAGTTTCCTTCTCCTTTTGTGTGTTCTTTACGTGTTTCTTTGGGTGCTAGATAAGCTAAAAAATCTAAGCTCTTGGCTTTCTTGGGAATCAGAGTGTGATTGAACTGGGTTTTGGTTCTTGGATCCGTTTCTTCTGGTAAGCAACAAAAGCTGGCCTCTTGCTTCATATATGTTTTTCTTTTACCACTATTTATACACACCACTAGTTAAAGCTTGCTACTTTATTGGTGTTTGCTTATGCATTTCTTATAAGTTACTACTTTGATGGCTGGATTTGTGATTTTGATAGCTTATGGGGTTGTGGATTTGTTCCTGGAAAGGTGGTACAAGAAGAGAAATATTAGTTTTTTTTTATTCTGGTTCTAGTGATTTCCTTTCAACCATTTTAAGGTTTTCTTTCCATATTAAAATTTGGAGTAAGGTTAAATTAAAAGGAAAAAGGAAAAAAAAAAATAGAGTTGGGCTGAGAATAGTAGAGTTGAAATGAAGTTAGTTGGGTTGATAGAGCGGGCCTTGTGTGCAATTACACCTTTTATTGAATTTGAGCAACCCCATAATTTTTCCTGAACATGTATGTGATTTGTGAGCTTGTTCTTCCTCTCTTTATCACTCTGTTGGATCCATGTTCAATTGATTTCATGTAACATTGCGGAAGATGCAGTTTGAATGTGTTTTCTCCTTATATTTCTCACTCTCCCATCATTTCTTTATTTTTGGATGTAATTCCCATTTGCAAAATTGCAGTCTTGGTTTTCTTTTTCCTTAAGAATCAATATCATAATTATGGAGTCTTAAAGAAAACTAATTGTTTACTGTTATAACTCTTGTATTGATTGTTACCTTGACATGGTTAATTTAATTGTCACAAGATGTCTGGTTTTGCCTCAATTTCCTGTTTGACGTAAGAAACAAAGTAAAGTGACATCAAGAAAGGAAAGTACTTTGATATTGGCATTTTGGCAGAAAAGTGAAAGCTTCAAGATTTACTCGATTACATGCAATATATTCGAGCCAGCATGGATGCCCATGGTTCAAGTTTTTGACAACCAATATTGATTTTGATTTTTTACTTTTTATTTCTTTTTTCCTAATAATTGTAATTTTTTCAGAGATTCTGATGTGAAATGTATGAATATTAGCTTTCTTCTCTTGGATGCTTCGTTTTGCAATGTGCTGATGGTAGCCGTTCAAATTGCTTTTTTCAGATTCCTTTGGGATACGACTTTGGCAATAAGAGGCTTACCTGATATGCTGGAGCTTTCCAATTTATATCAAATAGTTGGAGACAGAAGATGAAAACAAAGTTGTCTGCCATTACTGTGCTTTGTTAGATTGGAGGCTCAAGATGGATGACACATTTGCCAATGCTCAAAAAGATGGCCTGGGCAAAGAGGATTCATTGCATAGCTTAAGCCATGATAGAGAATTATCTGGTGACCACGAGCTGGATTGTTCCCAATCAAAATCTAGTAGGCTGACAAGAAGGGTAAATTCACATCAGTATCTGCATTTAAAAGTTAAGCAACTGCAACGCAGTAAAAGTTGTTGCATCAAAGATTCGTTCCTTCGAAGCATTCATGTCTTAGACAATTGGATTCCAAAGCATATAATAACAATCGATGAGAAATATCTTCGTCGTTGCCTAGAATTCATACATGCCAGTACTTCTCAAGCGGCTCCATGCAACGCCTCTATGTACTTGGATTGGGGAAACATGGGTTTTTTCTCTGATGGCCTGAATATAGCTAAAATTGGGAATAAAAATACATGTAGTTCGGCTGGGTTTGATTTTGACTGTCCATTGGCTGGGACCGGGAGTGTAGTCATTAGCCCTGCAGAACAGTGGATTGCTGGTTCAATCATGGGTAGCAAGAGCATGGTGAATATACTGAAGAGTCCTTTATTGCGCAGATATGGTGCATATGATGGTGATGCCAATTTTGAGAAAGTGACTTCCAGCGATGTTAAAGGATCAATATGTTACGATTTTATGAACTCTCCTGGTGGATTAAGTAGTTATTCACCACACAAGCTCGATAACGGAGCACAAACTCCAGGAAGCCATAAATATGAATCAGAGAGTTTGCACAAAAGGTTTGTTTCTATGTCGAGTACAAACTCTACTTGTTCTGATCAGTCCTCTTCTTCTCTCCCTGCTGCTGTTACTCAGGGGACGCTCCAGTGCACATGGAAGGGGGGAAACCCACATTTCATCTTCTCCTTAGACGATCAGAAGGTGGTCTACGTGGCCAACTTTTATAATGTTAATTCAGCAGATGATAAGGCTCTAGAGTACGTGTATTTATTCCATTCTAGAAAAGGTGGCCAAAAGGAACATATGATTCATGATAAAGAGTCTCGCCTTGTAGGTCAGATGAACGTATCAACTTCTTTTTCTCTTTGCCCAAACAATTGTAGAATCATGGAGAGAGAATTTGTTTTGTTCGGTTGTTATGAAAATTTAGTGGGAGAGTTGCAAAGTTCAAGCCATGACCTCAGGAAGAACAAGAGATTGTCAAGCAGGGTGGTGGAAGTGTTCAGGACCAACAACTCATTCAAGAAGAGAACTAACTCCAGATTTGATGGATCTGGTGCAATACTGGAGAATTCTTCTTGGGAGCCTTTTCAAGAGAGAGAATACAACATGGACGCACTTGGTGGGGCCAATCTCTTAGAAAATCATCTTCCACCAAATCTTGAATTGGCGGCCATTTTGGTGAAAAATCATCTTCCTGAGAAGCGTCCAGAGAAGACTGGAGGTTGGGGTTTGAATTTTCTCAAGAACACGGCTGTAACGCAAGCCAAGGATACGATGAAATCCTCAGTACTTTCTGCCAGTTGTGCCCGAGATACCGGTGATTGCTCAACAAGCATTGATATTCTCATTCCAGCTGGTCTTCATGGAGGTCCAAGGACCAGAAATGGTGGTCCTTCCAGTCTTATTGATAGATGGAGATCAGGTGGGTACTGTGATTGTGGTGGCTGGGACCTAGGGTGTCCGTTAACAGTACTCAAAAGCAGATCAGCCAACAAGGAGTTTTCATCCTCAGCAGATATGCAGGGGGAGTGCAAGTTAATTAATTTGTTCATACAGGTGAGCCACACTCCATGCAAGCTTTATCCATTAATTCTTAAGGTGGCCATCGCTAGTGCTGTCTCAATGGACAGAAAGAACAGCAACGGATATAATTTGCTTTTTTTCTTGTTCCTTTCTTTTCATTTTCCTTTCAAAATTTGTAGTTTCTCCATTTCTTCACCGCAATTTTGTAGATTCTTATATGAGTATTAATGTAAGCATGACTCAACTCTTATTTTGCAGGGTTCAGAGAATGGTGCTCCCCCCTTGAGGATGGTGAATGTCCATGATGGCATGTATTCTGTGCATTTTCAGTCAACATTGTCAGCTCTGCAGACTTTCTCAATAGCAGTGGCATTTATCCATAGCCAAAAAGTCCCGCACTCCAACCAGAATATGTACAGGAGTTAAAGTAGGAAGATTCATGTCTCAGCTTGATGTAGTTGTAACTCTCTTACTGTACCGCAGCGCTTCGTAAGTCAAAATTTACAGTAATTATACATGAAGTAGATTGTTAATTTTGTAAGTTTTTGTTTTCTTTTTGCTAGTGTTTTAGTGTTGGATATTTTTCAAAAGTTTGTTTGTTCTTGCTAGCGATTGGGATTGGTTATCCTTTGATTTTCCGACAAGAATATCATGTAATCTCTATGCTATGATTGATTGTACAATTGTTTTTATGAAAGATGTATGAATTTTTGTAAGAAGAATTATAACTACACGCCCATCAGCATATGGATTACAATTTATGTAATGCACTGCAAATCAGTGGGAACTGGAATTTAAGCATAAGAAGAATTAATATGAAATTTGTTTTCTGTGACAAAGATCTTACATTTGTAGTTTGAAGAGGATAGGGTTGTGATTATTTTCCTTTTCTTTCTAATTTAGTTCTCTGCGCAACATGGTACCTTAAAGATAATAGAAAGTGAACATTCTATTGGGTGTGCACTTAATGGCTGATTGGGTATGGAACACTAAATATTGGTTTCACTGTAGTTCAATACTATACTGTATTGATAATCTGAAAGGATTTTGGTGCATTTGGCTATCACATGCACATCTCAAGGGTAGATGGAGGGCATGTGCTTCTTAAATGGCTGAAGTCACGTTGCTCCACAAGAGCGCAAGTTAAGCAGTCAAAGTTTCGATTTTCAAGTGGAAATAGCTGGGATCTTTTTGTGGCTCATGATGCTTCATATTACTGCATGGTTCCCAATCATGAATCTAAACCTGTCAATGTGCGGATTGCAGGCCTCTTTCATTTGCACTTTGGAGGTAATGTGAACTCCAGCTGTTGCTATTTTGCACTGGTTATTTTAGATAAGAGTTTTTCTCTGCTTAATCATATACACACATTAAATGCATGTCCTAAGGGGCTAATTGCAATTTTTCTTGGTATATGAATAACTCCCACTATGGTGGTAGATACTGCAGTTTCCATTGAGCTTTGTTATAGTTACTTTGGGTTTATTTATGTAGCCTTACTGTGCTAACATACAAGAGTAGCTTTTGAAACTCTGTCCTTTGGGGTCTCCTTACTTTTTTCAAAAATTCTATATCTAATTCTTTACATTTTAAGCAGCGCATTTTGGACAATAACATGTTTAGCATGCAGTATCACCCATCAGGCACATGATCACGTTCAAGAGTCATTTTTCTGTAAAAGTTTTAGATATAGATTGTAAAGATCAATTTTGGCATTTCCTGGCATGACATGATATTGAATTCCCACTAGCATACCCTCGTGTTTCCTTTTCTAAGATATTCTTCTCACTGTTAAGTATGAGCAGCTCATTCTAAAACCCACGTTGTTTTGAGAGAACTGGGAAAGTTAAGTTTCAACTTTTCTTATATCTGTGTAGTGTATGTTTATGCTGTCGGTTCATCTTCAACCAGGCTTTGTTTTTATGTAGCCTTGGGTTGGTTGACTTGGTCAGTTCTGCTTTGAAGGTTCAATATCTCAAGGTAAGCTTAAACTCTTCCTGCTTTTTCTTTCACAGTTCTTATTTTTTTAGTATTATCAAGTCTAGTCCATGTAATCAAAAGATAACAGGAAGCATGTTTCATCATATATAATGGAAAATGTGAAATATAGTATCCTTTGCTTCAGATGTTTCCAGGGCAAACTTGAGGAGCTAATGGCTGGGCTGATCTCAAAAGCTGGTGGGAAGTGGCACATGGTTAAAGCCTAAAGATTCTATTTCACTCGTTTAATGATCTTCTATTATTATATCAATGCAGTGTACTCTTTTTTCTGAACGATCTAGGCAGTGTATCTCTGTGCATATTTTGTTGTTTCTCTGTGGATGCAAGTGAGACTTGGTTCTCTGCTTCTATAACGTGGCAGGTGATTTTTGACACGTTCCATGGTCCTTCAGTGCCTCAAGTTGAATTTATCGGTTGTCCACTAAAGAACTGGACAAGTTCTTGCTTTTGTTGACCATCACATGCACACACATATTTGAGCGCGTAAATACGATACATCCTGCTGTGTTATAGTTTAGGAATAGTTTTTTCTAGCAACATTTTTTCCTTTGCACAGACACCCTATAATGGACCACGGTGACATTCTGTGTCTTTTAGCATTGAAAGCAGCTCCCCTGACTTTTTCATCTCCCCGTGGTAGCTTCTGGAAAAGAAGGTAGCGCTTGGAACCAGGAAAGAAAGTAGTAGGTAGGAGATTTTGGAGCTGCTTATCCATTAATTAACCATTTTAACTGTTATGCTTAACATGATTTGACTTCTTTCCTCTCTCTTTTTTTCATTTGTTTCATACACCATTATAGATAAACTGCACAACATTATATGATATATAACTTGAAATTGTTCCATGAAGCTGAGTTGATCATGAGTGAGCTGTGTACAAGCGAACACACGTTGGTTACTGGAACAATGGAACTGTTTGAGGTATTTGTTATGATCTCTGATCTTGATGGTATATATGGTTTTTGAATCCCTTATAGGTCATCATTAAGTAGCGATGCTTAGTATTCAGCCAAACGTTGAGGATTTTGTAGCTAGCATGGATGTTCTGCCAGGCTATTCTCAAGGTTGTCTTTAACTCTTGTCCACTGGAACGATTTTATTTTGGTGCAGGGAAAATTACACTGCAAATCTTCACAATCAAGGCTCCTTCTTGGCAGTTGGCATTGAAACAGGGAAAACAAACCTATTGTGATCAGGCTTCCTCAAAATTGATGTCCAGTGTCTCAGGCACAGAACCATCGTGTATGCAATATTGTCATGACATTGCATGCATCTAAGCTTGCTATAATCATATCTCATATGGTCCTGGCCTCTTGCTAGAGTTCGTCGGAGAAGAAAGGAAACGATCATATCCAAAGGCAGAGAACTGCTACATATTATATTTGCAAGTTCTTTTCTCGGTCGTGGTAAAATGGCCCAAGAAATTGCTGTCTAGAATTTAGGTTCAAGTATTCGAAATTGCTACCAGCGAGCATTGCTCGGTCACTGTGTGGAGTTCAAGTCCGTGTTCCTGCACAGCTTGCTAGATCATCCATTCCACTGCGTGCATCTTATGACTAGTTAAAACACAAATCATTAAAAGCTAGATCATTCTTTCCACAGCATGAGCTATAGATTGACCATTCCATTTTCCATCGGTTTTTGCTGGTCCTTGAGTGATTGCCCCTGCATCTGACAAGATGTATTTGTGTCTTCCAAGATCATGCCGCCTCAGGCTAAACAATGTTACCCAAATCATATAGAAGGTTCCGAGTATTCGAATGCTGGGCATGTCAAGGCATTGGGGTCAAATTTCATGTATTGAAAGAAAAACAGAAAGGACTTGTGATCTACTAGGCTTTTCCGGTCAACTTCGCAGTTCTCACGTGTATGCAAGTTTCGTGTTAGAGGCTTTAGGTCCACCTTTTCACCTGGTCTCGTCGTCTTCCCATTACTCTTCAACTCTACGCTCTATCTATTAGGCATGATAATTTGTATCTGCTTGTTGGGTATTCTTAAATATTTATATTCTATTTATTTTTATTTTTATTTTTATTGTTTATCGAATAAAAAATTTAAATATTTATAAATTATTTCTTGGGCTTTGAGTATCCAATGAGTATTTATTATCTACTATATATATATATATATATATTTTAAATGATAAAATGATAAATATTGTCCATATATATGTTTTATTTTAATATTTAGCATGTGTATATCATACTGTATTAAAAAAATCTAAATATTCTATAAATTTGTTTATATAATATAAATATATATCGGGTTAGGTTCGGGTGGGTTTCAGGTACGATTTGATAATATTCATACTTTATTTATTATTTATTGAGTTAAAAAAATACTTACTTGGTCAGACTGTGTTAATATCCATGGAATTCAGATTAAATTATCATCGCTTTTAAAGCAGCACAATTGCTTTTAATCATTTTTAAATTAAAAACTATGTTTGGTTAATATTTTTTTTTGCAACAAAACATGATTGAGGGTTATCTGATATTTTTGCGTGTAGTTATCAAGTTTAAGAAAATTAAGTAAAGAAGTAAAATAGGTCGATAATACACACACATGTATGTCATTTTAATAAAATAAATAATATATAATTTTTTTTTTGAAATAGAGTTACATAAAATACTGGTAAATTTTGCATGTATAATTAAAAAAATTAATGAAGAAAATTTTTATTTTAATTAAAAAATGGATCCTACAATAAATTAGTTGTGCTTTTAGCTGGTATTTTATTAATTGATTGAGTTTTTATGAGAATAAAGTGTTGAATTATTAAAAAATCTATTTGTTTCATTTGAGGTTTCTGTTTTTAAATTTATGAAGATAGAAATTAAAAAATATTTAGTTTTGATTTTGTTTTGTGCAAAAAAATAAAAAACAAATCAAGACCAACAATAACAAACATAAATTTCTTAAAACCACATTCTTTATTAGTTTTTAAATTATTTTATAATAAATATAGAATATTCACATTTTTTAAAACAAAAAACAAACAAGTTTTTTATTTTTATTTTTATTGTTTATCGAATAAAAAATTTAGATATTTATAAACTATTTTTTGGGCTTTGAGTATCCAACGAGTATTTATTATCTACTATATATATATATATATATATATATATATATATATTTAAATGATAAAATGATAAATATTGTCCATATATATGTTTTATGTTAATATTTAAGTATGTGTATATCATATTGTATTAAAAAAATCTAAATATTTTATAAATTTGTTTATATAATATAAATATATATCAAGTTAGGTTCGGGTGGGTTTGTCAGACTGTGTTAATATTCATGGACTTCAGATTAAATTATCATTGCTTTTAAAGCAGCACAATTGCTTTTAATCATTTTTAAATTAAAAACTATGTTTGGTTAATATTTTGTTTTTGCAACAAAACATGATTGAGGGTTATCTGATATTTTTACGTTTAGTTATCAAGTTTAAGAAAATTAAGTAAAGAAGTAAAATAGGTCGATAATACACACACACATGTATGTCATTTTAATAAAATAAATAATATATAATTTATTTTTGAAATAGAGTTACATAAAATACTGGTAAATTTTGCATGTATAATTAAAAAATTTAATAAAGAAAATTTTTATTTTAATTAAAAAATGGATCCTACAATAAATTAGTTGTGCTTTTAGCTGGTGTTTTATTAATTGATTGAGTTTTTATGAGAATAAAGTGTTGAATTATTAAAAAATCTATTTGTTTCATTTGAGATTTCTGTTTTTAAATTTATGAAGATAGAAATTAAAAAATATTTTGTTTTGATTTTGTTTTGTGCAAAAAAATAAAAAACAAATCAAGACCAACAATAACAAACACAAATTTCTTAAAACCACATTCTTTATTAGTTTTTAAATTATTTTATAATAAATATAGAATATTCACATTTTTTAAAACAAAAAACAAACAAGTTTTTTATTTTTATTTTCGAAATTTGCTTTTAAAAAGGAAAACGAAAATGATATCAAAACAGTTAAGTTAATGGGCTTTATTTGGACAGGGCTTAGTTTGCAAATTACAAGTTTGGGTATGACTCGGTGTTTCGTGAGGAGTGGTGGCAGAAAAAGGATGCTGGGCCCATTGCGTCTGGCCCATGCTTCCGAAATCGGGAATATAAAATTTCACGAGGCCCCTTGTACAATCTCGGTATTAAGCAAAAAGACAAGGATATAACCGGAAATACGAAAAACACCAAAACAAAAACCCTAGACTTAGAGAGCCATCTATATAAAGCCCCCAAACCCTAAATCCACTCTTTGTGTTCCTCCAGCAGTCGAAAATGTCGAAGCGAGGTCAGCTCTCTCTCGTCTCCTTACATATTTTTTTCTTCATATTTTCCTCTGCGATCTCTTAGAAAATGAAATAAAACAATTTAAAATCATCACAAATCTCTTGTTTTGTGTCTGCTAACACTTAGATTCTTAACACCGCTGCTGATGTTGTTGGTTTGAATAAAAATACAGGACGTGGAGGATCAGCTGGTAACAAGTTCAGGATGTCACTGGGTCTGCCAGTGGCAGCAACAGTGAACTGTGCTGATAACACTGGTGCTAAGAACCTTTACATCATCTCCGTGAAGGGAATCAAGGGTCGTTTGAACCGTTTACCTTCTGCTTGCGTTGGTGATATGGTTATGGCCACTGTCAAGAAGGGGAAGCCTGATCTCAGGAAGAAGGTCATGCCTGCTGTCATTGTTAGGCAGCGTAAGCCTTGGCGCCGAAAGGACGGTGTTTTCATGTACTTTGAAGGTCATTCTCTTCCTTCTGTTATTCTATTTTGGTGTTTCACCATTTCTAGCCGTGTTTGTTTACCTGTCAGGTGTTTATTTACTGCCTTCTATGTTTATCTTTTTTGTATTAATAGGTTGTTTGTCGCTAGTGTATCATCTCTTGATTTATGTTGTTATAATCACCACTCTTACTAGAGATCCAAGCTACTATTGTTCTGAAATTGCTTGTAAAAGTTCATCTCCTTTTTTTATTTGGGTGTGTTTTCTGATATTATGCTCCCTAAGACCAGCTATATTGAACTAGATGGTCAAATATTTATCGAGTATGATTTCTCTAATGTAGAATCACTTTATTTTACAATTGGATAAACTCTTTCAACTTAGCTCTGTATTTGGAAGTGTTTCCCAGTGCCTATCTTAGATGTGTTTAAGGTGTTTGTATGATTTATATCTGGTGATGTGGTGTTGAGAATTTTCGCATTGCAGTTTCTTTGCACCTCCCATACCCAGCAAGATTATATGCACTCACCTTATCCCAATTTGGATGGTAATTTTGTTTTATCATACCTATCAAGGTTGAGACATGCATAATGTTTTTGGTTTAGTTAGAGGTATATCCTTTATTGCATTGATATATTTTTTGTTCATCAATTTCCTAAACGAGACTTGAGCACATTGGTTTTTAATTTAGCAATTCTGTGAATAACATAGCATGATACATTCAGATGCTGGTATGCAAACATGACATGTTACCAGACATAAGTCAAGTATCCTCCTGAAAATTTCTGTGGTTGATACAGTTACACGTCTGGTAAATTGACAGAGTCCCTCGTTACAGATTTGCTGTCTCTTTTAATTTGCATATCTGCTCCATTTGGACCCAACATTTGTATTTTAAAATGTTTTTTTTTATGTTTTAAACTTGTTTTGGTTGTTACTTGGAATATATTCAATATGATCGGTTTTTGAAACAAGGGCACTTTTATTGATCGTCATTTGGAGTATCTTCAATATGTTTTGTTATGTATCTATTTTGTGATATGAGGGTATTTTGCATTGCATGTCAGTGAAATTCACTCTTGCCATGTCTCATTTGTTTGATAACAAGAGGAGACAATTCTTATGGCTGTTTGCTTGATAAATAACAAACTTTGTAAATGTTTATTTGTTTGTTCCTGAATTGGAATTCCTTTTCTTTTATCTGCAGATAATGCTGGTGTCATCGTGAACCCTAAAGGAGAAATGAAAGGTACTGCCTGATACTTGTAACCTCTGGGTCCCCATGGCTGCCACCATTCTTCCAGTGTTTTGAGATGTATAACTTAACTTGTCTGATTTCTTGCACGTTCTTATTTCTTGTTACTTTCGCTTCCAGGCTCTGCAATTACTGGTCCAATTGGAAAGGAGTGCGCTGATCTTTGGCCAAGGATTGCAAGTGCAGCCAATGCCATTGTTTAAGAGCTTTAATTAGTCTGGTTATTTCATATGGAACATACTGTCGTTAGTCCTGATTGTTTTTGTAGGGATAATCGTAGTTGTGTTTATGAAAGCTTGACTGAATTTTGTTTGTGAGCATGAAGTTTGCGCAAGAAAGATGATATAATTTTGTTGTTGATTTCAAATTTTATGGAAACCCTTCTAAATTTCTAGCTTTATTAAAAATATTTATTCCCTATTTGTTAGAATTAATATTTTTCTTTGTTTTTTTGCGATGAAATTAAAAATAATTTTTAAAAAAAGAATATTATTTTAATACATTTTCATATAAAAAACATTTAAAAAAGCATCCAGACTTCTAAACACAACTTCAGTCCTTCATACTATGCGCTGCCGGATGTTTCTGCTTTTACCAGCAATTTCATCAAACCAATTATTTGACAACGGGATCATCGAAATTGTTTGTGGCTGAGAAGTTGCTTCTTGTTTCCATCGGGTTAGAAAACCCTTTTAAGTGCTGGTGCTGTTGCTGTATTAGAAACCTCCCCGTTTTGATGAAATAAGATTTTGCCTATCGCCCCCTGTCTGTTTCGAAGAACATGTTTTTGACGAGCACTGTCACGAGACGTGCGAGCAGGTATGCCCTGCATTTGCTTGAAAGAATCATGTACTCTCTCAACGTGCTATTGTTTAAGAATAAAATCAATATCAATCAGCAGT
>Ga0307515_10017876_pt1 | contig 12883 bp, 19 predicted proteins | sample 17_EM_MG_FD_194513 | JGI IMG/M metagenome (GOLD analysis project Ga0307515, IMG submission 194513) | Populus trichocarpa ectomycorrhiza microbial communities from riparian zone in the Pacific Northwest, United States - 17_EM | ecosystem: Host-associated > Plants > Roots > Unclassified | place...
CCGTACTGGCTTACTTTATACAACTTTCGGGACGATAGCCAATGGCGTTTGGTTGATTTATATAATGCCGAGGTTCAGATCCTCCTCTTCTCTCTCGTCCCCTCCCCTCTCTCTTTGTACTGTCACCGTCTTGCGAACGAACAAATGTCGACTGCTCAAGTCACCCAGACCAAAGACGACGCCGTCTACACCACTTCCAATGGTGCACCCGTCAAGGAACCCCATGCCTCCCAGCGCGTTGGTTTCAACGGTCCCCTCCTCCTCCAAGGTACGTTCCAGCGACTATAGTCGCACACAGACGTACTTGCTGAGCTCGTCGCGATAAGATTTCCACCTGATCGACGTTCTGTCTCACTTCGACCGGGAGAGAATTCCCGAGGTTCGCCATTCCCGTTGACTCCCACACCCACATCCCCATCGAAGTCTAACGTCTAATGCTGTTTCCGTCTGCTGACACGTATGATCGTGTATAGCGTGTCGTCCATGCAAAAGGAGCAGGCGCTCACGGATACTTTGAGTTGACTGATTCACTCTCAGACATCACGTCTGCACGCGTGTTCCAAAAAGTTGGAACCAGAGCTCCTTTGACCATCCGGTTCTCTACGGTTGGAGGAGAGTCCGGATCCGCTGACACCGCCCGTGATCCTCGGGTGCGTGCATTACGTTCTCCAGAGGCATTCCTTGGCTAACAATGGACCGGGAATTCGCGTTTGTCTTACATATATATGTAGGGGTTCGCGATCAAGATCAAGACTGAAGAAGGGAACCTCGATTGGGTTTTCAATAACACCCCAGTCTTTTTCCTCCGCGATCCTGCCAAGTTTCCTAGTTTCATCCATACCCAGAAGAGGAATCCTCAGACACACTTGAAAGATGCCGAGATGTTCTGGGTGCGTTTGGATTTTAGTATCTTGTAGAGATTCCTGAGACGAACTGAGCGGATGGACTTGAATAGGATTACCTGTCTCAAAACCCTGAATCTATTCACCAGGTTTTGATCCTCTTCTCCGACCGCGGAACTCCAGATGGGTTCCACAACATGCACGGATACTCCGGTCACACCTTCAAATACATCAGAGAAGACGGAAGCTACGTTTACACCCAGATCCACATCACGGCCGACAAAGGATTCAAGACCTTGGACAACCAGAAGGCTGCAGAACTTGCCGGGTCGAATCCTGACTACGGGGCTCAGAGTCTCTTTGAGGCCATTGAGAATCGGCAATACCCGAGCTGGACCGTCTACATCGTAAGCTTTCCATGACCGTGAAAACCAGTTCATCGGGTCGCTTACCATATTGCCCCCTATCAGCAAACCATGACCCCAGAGCAGGCCGAGGAGTTCCGTTACAATATCCTCGATCTAACCAAGGTCTGGCCCCACAAGGATTTCCCCCTCCGCAAGTTTGGGAAGATCGTTCTCAACGAGAACCCCAAGAACTACTTCGCCGAGGTCGAGCAAGTCGCTTTCTCGCCCTCTCACCTCGTCCCCGGTATCGAGCCATCGGCAGATCCGGTCCTGCAAGGCCGCTTATTCTCCTACCCGGATACTCACCGTCATCGTCTCGGGGTGAATTACCAGCAGCTCCCGGTCAACAAGCCTATCGTTCCTGTCGCAAACTTCCACAGGGACGGTCCTGCAAATTATGACAACCAAGGGTTCCGCCCCAACTACCCGAGCACGATCTCTCCTCTCCAATACAAGCAGCGGCCGTACGAGGCAAAGCGGTTGAAGCATGAGCAATGGTTGGGTTATGCCAACCTCGATTTAAGCGAGGTTACAGACTGTGAGTTCTGCTTTTCCGTTACAGTACGTCTAGTATCCAACCGGTCCCTCGCAGTGGACTTCGAACAGCCCCGTGCTCTGTGGCAGAAGGTCTTTAGCGATACGGATAGGGAGCACTATGTCAGCAACGTCTCCGGGCACATCAAGGGTGTGAAGAACAAGGCAATCCTTGAGAGGCAGTGTAAGGCTCATCACTGGTGCCCCTCGTGATGCGGGAACTGAGCGACCGTCTACCCCACAGTGCGCGTGTTCGCTGCCGTCGATCAGGACTTGTCCGATAGGATCGCCAAGGCCGTCGGCCATCCAACCGTCAAGCCTCTCGAGGTCAAGCCCGCCTCCGAGGCTGTCAGGTTCAAGCTCAACGAATTGTAACCGTCAGATTACTCGTTATATCCTGACGACCACCGAACGACATCCAGAGTGACTTTGGATAGATACGAGATTTTCAGTTTCTTGTTGTGTATAAGTTGCAAGTGTAATTGACCGACCACTCAACCACTGCTCCCCCCGGGATGAGCCCGTGAAACGGCAGAGTTACAGTGAGAAGCTTGAAGTAATGAAGGAGGCTGAAGTGAGAGAAGTTGCGCCTTCCTTATCCGGAAACCAGCGCCATCAAAAATGTCGCGTTCTGAATCGATACCACCAACGGCGCGTGCCATCGCCCTCCTCCTCTCTTCAACGCCGACCGTACACGACGCCCAACCCGGAGTACTACATCAACTGCTCGAGTTCTCGCACCGCTACACCGCACAAGTCCTTTCTGATGCTCTGGTGTACGCTGAACACGCCGGGCGACCTGCTAGGGTCGAGATGGACGACGTCACGCTTGCCGTCCAGGCCAGAGTAGGATGGGAGTTCGGTGGCAGAGTTCCCAAAGAGGTACGTTGCAGTCAATGTCATGTTGAAGAAAAAGGATGTTGAAGAGTCCGCGATCGTCTACGAACAGTACATGCTTTCCCTCGCCGTTCAAACCAACGCGACGCCCCTACCTGCGGTTCCAGAGGTCTTCGGGGTTCGGCTACCTCCACCTTCCGAATGCCTCACCGCGGTCGACTTCGATCTGATACCAAACAAACCACCTCCAGAGGTAAAACAATACGACGAAGAGATCGAAGAGGTGGAAGAGTCGGAATCGGACGAGGATGAGATGGAAGCTGCGGACATTCCGTCCGTTCCACACTGGCAAGGGGCACCGATGGCTTCTTTGACCCAGCCGCAGCATGAAATCGACTCAGGACAGCCATTGGTTGCACAGACTCCGGGGGACGTGGATATGGGCGGCACAGGCGGGGACGAAGGCAGTGATAACGATGATGCGGACGGATTGTTTGGGGAAGAAGAAGAGGAAAGCGGCGATGAGGCGATGGAAGATGTCGCTGCCAATGGTGCCAAACGCAAACTCGTAGAGGAGGACGATTATGATTAGTTCTCAATCCCATCGCCTTCCGTCTCTTGTCGACTCTCGTGAAAATGATGTATACAGTGGTGTATATCGGATAGCAGCAGTAAAACATGACAGAACTACAGTAGACCAGGTACAGGTGATCAAGCCGAAGGTCGGACCTTGAGTGTACCAACCCAGGTCTTCTTCTCCTCGACGGATTGGAATGCACCATGCTGGAAGGGCTAGTGAGAACAGTGCAGAGGATGCAGCAAGCTCAGGACTTACACCGAATTTCGATGAGGTATCGATGAACTTGAGTTGCACCGCCTCGAGATCACGACGAGAAGTGTGAACCATGAGGGATTTGCGGAGGGTGATGATACGTTTCTTGGTTCCAGGGATACAGCCCTTGAGGAGGAGGAAGTCGTTCTTAACTATGCCGTAGTGAGGGAAACCACCCAAGGGAGTAATCGTCTTCTTGGTGATGTCGTGCTCAGTGCAGGCATTGTCGTCCTTGTCGCCGAGGCCAATACGGTAGATCTTCTTATTGATCTCTGTTCGGTGGTGGTAACCATCTGCGAAGGGGAGGGGTTATGTAGATAGACCTAGCATGGGATAATACGAACGCACTTTGACCAGCACGGGCAACAGAGAACATGACCTTGGAAGGATGCCAAGCACCGATACAGGCAACCTTTCGGAGACCCTTGTGGGTTTTCCGTGGGAGCTTCTTGGTTCCCCAACGGTGAGTAACACCCTCGAAACCGTGACCCTTTGTGACGGCAATAACATCGATGTTCTCGTTTTGTTCAAAGATGGTGGAGACATCGACGGGCTTCTCAAAGAGACGATGAGCGTAGTCGACCTTGTCGGCGATGGATCCACCGTTTAGCTGGATCTCCATGAGGTGGGCCTTCTTTTGACTCAAGCCGGTCTTGCGGATTTGAGTATGGGCAAGAACGCGGACAACAGTACAGTATTTGCGGATGCGGTCAAGCTCACGAGCAGTCAACTTGCCACCATCCTCGGCGTGCTTCTTGGCGTAGCGAGTGAAGGCCTTCTTCTTCGATCGGTACCAGTTCCTGTAGAACCTTCGCCTGAGCTCTTCGGAAAGGTGATCAGCCCAGACGGTGGTGAGGGTGCGGAGGCCGCGAGGAGTCTCGACGTATCCGACAACGCCAACAACAAGGATGGGGGGTGTCTCCACAATGGTGACGGCCTCAACAACCTCACGTTTGTGCATTTCTGCGGAGAATAAGAAGCGATCTCAAGTAAAGAATTTCCACCACGTACTAGATCCTGGCCTGTCGAGGTCACGAACAACGTGGGTCATACCAGCCTTGTAACCCATGAAGGCGGTCAAGTGCACAGGCTTTTTGGGGTCATCCTAAACACTTGGATTAGTATCGCTTCCAACCCTGGAAACAAGCGTGGACCACGAACCCTGGGGAAGGACTTGACCTTTCCCCTATGGCGAGCAGCACGCTTCCTTGGAAGGAAACCCAAGGAGCCGTGGCGGGGAGCTTCGTACTACATATCGCAACATTCGTCAATGGTTTCGTTCTTCGTTATTACACTGAACCTGTCGAACAAACCTTACGATGACTATGGGCTGAATCAACAAATGCTCTGAGATTATTCGACCATGGGACTCACCTCATTTTGAAGGTCTTGAGGCCTCTTGTCGATGACTGAACCTTCCGTCGAGAGATGATTACTTCTAAGCCACAATCTGCTGCTGTACAGTTCTTATATAAGCTCGATCACTTCCATTTACGGTAATCCATTGAGCTTCATTACTCTGAGTATCTCGACGAGTTGAAGGGGTGCAGCCGCGAGATTTACGAGCCGAAACGCGTCAATAGGCCGAGGGAGGGATATAGAACGAGGATCGGGTTTTCTTACTTTCCCTTTCGAAAATCGTGTGACCAGGTGAACGAGGTGCTTTGGCAGTGATCATGAGATCTAAATAATCACTTTCTCCCACCGAAACTTCAAAACAATACGCAGGGAATCATGAAAGGCGTTCTGGTCGCAAAATCTCTGGCCTCCAGACCCAGGTGAGCTCGCTACAGGAGAGTTCAACGCGGACATGAACGCGGTCACGTGGAAAGTGTCACGTATCTGTGACATACCTGAGTGGCCATCAACGATCGGAAGGCAACCGGTAGCTTCGCCTGGAGCGTTCCAAAGCGTCACTTCTAATGACCTCCCTGAACGACTCGCCAAACACCGCGCCGCCTACTTCTTCATCCCCTCCCTTATCACCTCCCATGCTTTCCACGAAGAAACGCGTCACACGGACATACGGCTCGAAGCGGGTAGAGGCACCACCTTCTGACGAGACCCACGACGCGGATAGATCGTTTGGTACACTTGTGGACGGCGACACTTCGATCTCACTCTCACCCGCGGTACGCTCATCCGGACTCGATGACAATGTCGTGTCTTCCCAGGACACCAAAGTGGACAGCGATGATGACGAGGAGAAGGACGGCTCCCCCAAGCAACAAAAGCACCAATGGCCATGGATGGCATTGCTCAAGGAGCCTGTTGAGTCCGACGATGAGGCTGAATTGGCCCCTGTACCCCCCGTCCCTCGGCGTTCACCTGATGTAGGCAGTTTTCCATCTCCTCCAGCTTCACACGGCCGGAGTGCCGGATCCAAGGGGAAGTATCCATCTGTTTCCCCGAAGAAACCTCAACCCTTTCCATTGAAAACAACCCGCTCAGACTCCAGAGCATCTACAAGGGTGTCTGTCGGGCCCGAAGCTAGTGGCAGCGACCGAGACCGTTCTTCTTCTCCCCCACTGCCAAAACAAAAACGACGCACTTCCCGTCGGACGACCGATACGGTCATAGTCAACGATTCAGAATCAGAGGCACCCCGCGCTTCGTCGTCCAAATCACGAGGCGGTGGATTAGATTCGGCGGGTGTGGATGGAAACGACCGCACGTCTCTAGATCCACCAAAGCGGAAACGGAAAACCACCACCAGTAGGAAGCCTACAGCTAAGGTCAACCTTTATGATATACGTTCTATTGGCCCTTACTGACACACTCGAAGGCAATGCGGAAAGAGGAAGAGGAGATAAAGAAGAGCCAGGCTCGCATTGCTGCAGAACGTCCTGTCGAGTTCCCCGTCGCCAGACAACCCGCACATCAATACAATATCAGTGCTTTTGTCAACAGCTTCCAGTAAGCCCGCCTTATTCACGAATTCACGAGATTGCCCAACTAAACCAGTCCTTTCATAGGTCCGGGATGTCAGCCCCTTTGCAAAGACCACCGCCGAATCACAGTTCAGAGCCCGAAGACATCCAAGAGTGGTCTTCTCCAGTCAAACAAGCGGCACCGCCGCCCAAACGAAAGTCCGCGCCGCCCCCTGCAGATATCGACGAGGAAATTGGCCTCGAAATCTTGCCTCCGGGAGTGGAAGAGCCTCGACCAGAGCCCAAGTTGCCCGTCAACCGGAAACAGAGCCCTCGCAAAGCACGAATACCAGGACAACGACTGAAGGATGTGGGAGTTTACAAACGTCAGGTCAATCAGACCCTTCTCGCCAGACACAACAACCAAAAGTCGGAAATCATCCAGAAGAAGGAGTCAGCATGGAAGGAGAAGGGTGGATCGTCCTTCAAACCACTAGCGGACAACAGAGCAAGCATAGGAGAATACCTCGAACGAATCGAGAACGTTGGCCAGCAGCAACAGGCCGAAGACGAAGACGAGAGCGATGAAGAGTACCGTCCGGGTCAGGACCAACAATCCCCTCGCTCCGCATCGCCTTCCGACGAAGACGCGGAGAATAACTCCCCTCCCCCATCCATCTCCAATCCGGAGAACACAGTTGAATCTGGAGACGACACAGAGGAGCACGACGAAAACATGCCTCCCACTCGGAATCCGCGCATCGTTAGAAACGCAGCGAAAAGGAACCGCATCAGTGATTCTGACGACGAAGGGAGAGATGCAAACAGTTCCAGGGTTTTGGTCCCCTCGACATCCACCCTGGATGTAAGGGAACGCGACACAAAGTCACCCACCCCGATCCGTGGGGCGCATGAAAGACAGTCCCTTACGCCGGCGGATGGGGAGACAGACAAAGAGAACATCGATGACAACAAAGAGAACGCCGCCATCCTTTCTAGTTCTCGACCCGTGTTCTCCGCGTTTGCATCACCGCGAGTCTGGAAGACCCCTTCTTCCCCTACGCCGTCGCGACAACTCCAGGTGTCCGAACGCCCAGTACCTGATGTCCGTTCGCCACTGAGCGAGCTTCGTACCGAAGACAAGGATGAGGATGTCTTTGGCTCGTCACGTCGCAGGGGATTGTCCACGGAATCGGGTAGCAGCTTTGGACCTCCGCCTCTGCCAGCCCCATCGTTCGGTGCCCCAACCGGGTCAGACGACGACGATGATCTACAACCAGCCCCGTTGATGAGGAAAGGTTTCTCTCAACTCTTTGGCACTGTGCCTGGCCGGTCGCTGACGTTTGGCGAGTCCCCGGGGAAATCACCCAAGGTGGGTTTGATGGTTTGATATCTTCCTCGATCACCTAACCGTTCGCCTGCAGAAGGGAGGATTCGACGCTTTCCGTATAGGGGACGACGAATTCGGACTCTCGTTATCCCTCGACGCCAAACTTCAACCTGCATTGGAAGTCAGCTCTACGGCTCTTAGGAGGGCCGATGATATCTTCCAGAACGAGCAAGAGATAATCATGCAAGCTGCGCAAGAGACCACTAAGCTAAAGAAGCCTCAGCTGTACATCGATGAAAACGGGTTCGTGCAGTGTAGTGGGGTTCCTCTGCGAACACTAAAAGAACTCCACGCTATAGGTTCCTCACCCAGAGCCGACCGGCCGGTACAAGTCCCCAGGCCTATCACCCTGTCACACAGGCGACACCGTTGACCGCAAGGAAACCTCTCGGTACCCTCGCTATTGTCGACACGCCGCTGATGTTCTCGGACACAGACGAGCCCGGGAGCCCAAGCCTGTTAAAACCAACAAGGCGGTTACGAAGGCGTGGTAGTGATTCTTCTGCTCCAGGCGGTGGAGTTGAGGGTGGAAGCCCGTCATTATCACTTTCAACCAAACGCAACGCTTTTGAGATTCTGGCAGTCGGTGCCCAGAAGACGAAAGAGAAGAAGCCGTTGAAGAAGTCTGAATTCGTCGAGGCAGAGGCTCAGGAGTCCGACGACGACGACGGGTTCGGGTTCAAAAAGAAAACAGCGGACGAGGGGGAGGGTGACAGCGATGCTGATGACGATAAGCCCGTCGAGGGTTTGGTTGATGACGCCGTGATGGACAAGGCCGCTTTGGCTGAGAAGCTCATCCAGGAAAAATACAAGTGAGTTAATGGATGCACGTATCCCGCTATGTATTTTGACCTGAATCTTTCCAGGGAACACCAAAAGCAAGACGATGCACAGCTCGAGAAGCAGGCGAAAGATATTGTCGAGGGGAAGAAGAGGGTGAAACGTCGTGGCCTCGATCTGGGATCTGACGAGAGTGGTTCCGAGGATGAAGACGCAGACCGTCGGAGGAGGAAGAGTATCAAGAAACCCAGGTTCGACGACGGCAAGCTCGAAGGAATTAGTTCGTCCATTATTATACCTCAACTCTCGATGCGCTTCCCGCTGATACTTGGCTCACAGGCGGAGATGTCGATCTCAAACCCTTCTTTAAGACATACCACAGTAATCTAGAAGACACCGAACCTCTCTTCCCCGCCGACGAAGACTCACAGATGGCCGAGCGCGGCGATGAAGGAGACGATGACGATGATGAAGAACCCAGGGAAACGATCTCCAGACGTGAGATCGAAGCTCAAGTCCGCAAAGCTGCCAGGGAGAAGGTAGCATTTCCTGTTTCCGGACGACATGAGGATGGATGGTTGCTAACCCGATTGGTCTCCAGAAATACGACGAGGTCGATTCGTTTGATCCCTTGGATACCAGTTTTATGGACAGGGATTCGGATGACGATGAGCCTCCCGTGCGCACCCGCGAAGTTGCAAAGAGGTCTCCCAAAGTCAGGCGGACTCGTGACACTGTCGATGCTATGGTACAATTCTACCCTGACCTCCGCTATCCCCATTCCATGAACTGACCTGTCCAAACTTCCAGTGTATCCAATCCTACCACGACGACAGCCAGCGGTCCCAGGAACAATCGTGGATGAAGAACCTCGGATCTTCCACCATCTCTGGAGTTTATCAAGGTCCTTCGGGTGGCGCGGTTACCGCTGCTGGTGCACGTGCGAAGGGTAAATCGTCTAGGATAATGGCCAAGCCCTCAAATCCCAGGGAGGAGCGCCGTAAGCCTGTGAAAGAGCCGAGCATGCTCGCGAGCGCTCTAAGGAAGGGGAAGGCCTGTTAACCCGGTGACTGCCTTATCTCCGTCCTTCCATATACCATTCCATACCGTCCTTCTAAGTCACGATACGCTTCCCCGCACCGACTTTGTATCAGCGTATGATGATTGATCTGTTCTCGCTTGCTTTGTAATCCCGGCCGCACCGGACTCGAGTACGGTTCCAACGGTTTTACAGTCTTTATGACTTCTAGCCCTACTCTTCATCCCACCCCGTCTGCCTACCGCTACGGATGTGAATCACGAAAATCGAAAGGAAGGAAGAATATAAGAGGTGCAGATGTAAGTTAAATGACTCCAAATCGGGGGTATACAAAGGGATTGACCCCCAGGACTGATGAGGGAGATGGTATAAAGGCATTCACGAATGAAATATGAGAGAGAACCAAATAGCCGTGAGTCGAAGTAGTGTAGAACGGGTTCCCACTTGTGTAAAAAGGTCGTACGTCATCATAAGTACACCACGCGCCCACCGAGTGACCAAACGGGAAACAAAGGCGGAAGACGTAAGTCAATGGAATTGCTTCCCAGAGCGCCGATTGAATCGCAACCAAGCAAGGTTTCGAGGCTTGGTCTGGAAAGGCAGGAGAGGTGGGGGCGCAAGTTTGCGGACGGGCGATGGGGCATGCGAGCGTTGCCGTGTTGAGGCATTTCCACCCTTTTTCTTCGAGTTCACCTGGTTAATCTGAAGGGGGATAGCGTCAGCGGGGAGTTCCTCCTGACGCGGTGGATACGAGATCGCTCATACCCGGTGCCTCATCATGATTAATTTAGCCATACAAGCAGGGGGACCACTCTCGCGCACTGGATTGCCTGTACAAAACAAAAGAGGCAAGATCGTATCTTGAGCCACTTGGAGACGCGAGTGGATATGCGGTGGAAACGTACGTAGCGAGACCCGCATGATGCTGGATTCGTGAAAGTTGACATCGTCATCGCCGGTAGACAACCACGAGAGGACAAGACAGAGCGCGACGGCGAAAGGGAATGACAGCCACCACACCTCCATGAAGTTCATGTGACGATGACAAAGAAGGGGGGGGATGTTATCTTTCTGTCGTCGTGCTTGGGGAAGGAGGGGATGGGGACGTCGCCGTTGACGGGCTCGACAGAGTCGAGGGGGACCAGGGGTCGGTCAGCAAGAAAGACGGGAACCGTTGGGAACGGCGTGTCTTCTGTCAATGCTGGGTGGGGGGATTCAACAACTGATGGTCACGTGAGCATAAATAATGCGAAATCGTCCCACCGAAGTCGACAGAGATGGGATCATTCCGCCTTAGGTGCGCGATGTGGCTCATCGGCACGCAAATACAACAAGGAGACGTGTAAGTAATCCATCGAGGGGGCGTAAAAATGCTAGAGGTTCTGCCTACACAGTGAATAAATCATGAAGCAACGACTGATCGAAGAGCATATGAAAGCGTGTATGAAAGCGCGTAGAATATGTATATCCGGCAGCGTGAAACAATACCACCCGCGACAGGAAAAGCGACATGAGAAGGGTAATTTTGTTCCAATTACCCTCCGGGTATTGTCCCTGGTTGGTGGTGTGAGGATATACGTTAATTGGTCATAATCCAATCATTGATTACCATAGCACCGGAGGGCAAGGTAGCGTCGGATTCAACCCAGTCTTTGAAATCGCGTTGAGCAGCTTCCAGTAACAAAACAAACGATTGACCTTCGGGGCTCGGTTCGCTGGAACTCGAAGGAGTGTAGAAGGTCAGGGGGTCGGCTGTGTTTCTGAGCCAGCCGTCACTATCGATGTTACTACGAACGAAGTCGTAAGCAGCGTTGGCATTGGAGATGTACGTTGAGTTGTCTTCCTTGAGAACAGCCAAGCGGAAGGTGGCGGAGGCGATCAAAGCAGTCGAAGAGGTGTCTGTGAACGAGCTGGGGTCGTTGATAACGTTGCAAAGGGCGCCAGCAGATGTCTGTGAGTTAGTGTAAGCGGCTGAAAAGTTGGAGTGGTATGATCGCCTGGAATGATATGTACCTGATAATTCCATGAAGCCTTCACGATCTCTTCAGTCCAGTTAAGTAGATCACGCTGTTGGTCGAGGAAACTCTCGCTGACATCCGAGTTGCGGATTGTTTGAAGGACCCTGAGCATTCCGGCGGCAGCCCAGCCGTTACCAGTCGCCCAAAGCTTCTCGTCCTGGTATGAACCAAGTTCGATGTGTTTCCACAATTTGGTCGAAGAATCTTGAAGATAGTTGCGGTATAATCGACATTGGTCATAGGCGGCCTGCAGGAGCCAAGTCATACCACCGGTTTGGTCGTAGGCACCGAAGTAAGCAATGAATGGGGGAACCATGTATACGAAGTCGGACCTATTGTGCGAGATGATCAGTACAGATTGCAAACCATCCAGGCTGGTTCATAATACCAGAGTTGAACCTGTTCACTCCGGTGGGAAATTGCGCCGTCATTGGAGTGGGGTGAATAGTTGAGGAGGTAGTCGAGTTGTGAGCCAGCAGCAACGGAGAAGCGATTGTCACTGGTGTTGTCCCGGATCCAGTCGGTAAGTACAACAGCTGGGCCGATACCTAAATTGCAGCGGTCAGTCGGTTGTTTTGGTCTCTAGCGGGGACCGAGCTACACACTCGCAGGATCGGCAACGGTCCCATCCTGAACCAGGGCCAAGGTATTGTTGGGCTTCCCCTCAACGATACTAGGGGGCGACGGGTGTTATGGACTAGGCCTGACAACCGTGGCAGGGGTTACGCACACTGTGGCGATTTCGACCACATCTTCAGGATAGTTGGAGGTAAAGAGTTGCCGTGCGGGCGGAAGAGAATTGTCACTGAAGACGGAGAGTTGGGGCCATGAATACTCCAAGAGAGCTTCCGTCAGGGTGCCCACTTCCCAGCTCAGGTCCGACGGTAGGTTAGGGTTAGATGGACGGATAATGGGTAGAACACATACCTTCGTTGAGAGATCGTGATCGCGTTAGTCCTGAGCTTGGCGAGGGTAGCCTCGTCGATGGGAGCACGGGCATGTAGCCGGGCAGTTGTTTTTGTGATAGTAGCAAGCAAGGAAATTAAAAGTGCCTTCCGCATAGTATACAGAGGGGGGAGGGACGGGGGTGGAGGAAACCTAACGGACATGAACTGTTTTATCATCGAGTGGAGGTGGTCGGCCACGTTGCATGGCTCAGGACCAGCCGTTCGGTTTGGACTAGCCTAGAGATCATTTGATAACACGGCAAGATTCCCGGTGAAAAACAACTTTTCCAAGACTGCGCGTGGCAGTGACGCTTGGAATTCGCTCATGGTGGTGATCACCATCATCACAGTATTCGCTCTCAATTTAAAATTAATGCCAAGCGCTAT
>Ga0307515_10017877_pt1 | contig 12883 bp, 1 predicted proteins | sample 17_EM_MG_FD_194513 | JGI IMG/M metagenome (GOLD analysis project Ga0307515, IMG submission 194513) | Populus trichocarpa ectomycorrhiza microbial communities from riparian zone in the Pacific Northwest, United States - 17_EM | ecosystem: Host-associated > Plants > Roots > Unclassified | place...
CGAAGCGTAAGTTAAATATATGGACGCCTTGCGGAACGTCTTTCTCCATTATAACCGCAAAGACGCCCTTTTTAAGTAGTCCGTTAATCTCTTTACGTTATAAGTCCGTAAAAGGGGTTTCTTATACTAGAACTGATATATCCGTAGGCGGAGATTGCCTTACGGATATACCTGCGGAGGTTAGGTGATTCTCTATTACGGGGTTCTTACGGGGGCGTCCTCGGCTACGCTTTATAGCAGGTTTAGTAGGTTTAGTGGGTTTCTAGGGTAGGCAAGGGTGCTTTTAGTTTGTTTAATTTAGTGGGTGTTTCTGGTTTACCTAATTTGGCAGGTGCTTCTAGTTTGTCTGGCTTAACGTTATAGGTGTTTTTGGACCGAAAATAGGGTTTTACGGACGTGCTTCTGAAGCTTGTTGGTCCGCTAGGGAGCTATATATAGTAGGTCTTATCTTCTACAGCTAGTAGACGGTAAGATCTAGTCTAATTACCGCTTTTACGCTATATAAGGACTTTAGAATTAAGCGGGAGGTTATATACTAAGGTTGTATTAGGTCTATTGCGGTAGTATAGAGCGTTATTAATAGTTTGTTTGGCCCGTAATTTAACTATTTTGGCTATTGCCTTCCGTATTACAGCTGCTTATTCCGTAATAGATGGGGTAGGAGGGCCTAGGTTACTTATCCTTGGGTAGGCTCCGTAAACTAAGAGGGTAGGTACTAGCCCGTTAGGGCCAGCGGTGTTATTAACGGCTTTTACGGCTCTCTGTAAAGCTAGTTCCTTTTAGATGTCCTTATACTTGTCCGTAATAATCTGGTAAGCTCTCCGTAGAGCTAGGTAAGCTCGCTTAATAAGCCTAATAGACTAGTACGCCTTAACTGGAACAGCTTTTATTAAAATAGCCATAGCCGTAGCGTACTATTAGAATTCCTTGCTGATAAAGTTCCTATTAGTGTTGTGGGTAATATACTTAGGGGGTCCAACGTATGTGTTAATCTAGTAGGTCCGTAAAATGTCCTAAGTGTATTTTGCGGATATATTTTACAACTAACGGGCGGCTTAATAGCGGGTTGCCTTGTTAATTATGTGTAATACTAGGCTGCCGTTAATATATATAATATCTATGTACACTAAGTGGTTGAAATTAAGGTCTTTATAAAGAGTAAACTTAAATTAGCCTAGGGAACGTCTATATTTCTAGCAGAAGGAGCAGTATTTAGTTAGGTGGTTAATTGCCTTTTTATTAACGTTGTTATGTCCAGAATATTTAAGGACTCTATATAGCTTTTCGGCTAATAGGTAGCCGAAATGGCGGTATAGGCAGTGGATTTCCGTACTAGTGAGGTAGTATGGGTTATAGTTAAAAGATTCCTAAATATAGGTCCGTAAAGTCTCTCCCTATATAAGGAACGGGTGTCTAAATCGTCGTGTAATTAGTAGGGTAATATTCTTGCTTCTTAGGGCAGTTGCGGGGCCAATTAGAGTATCCGTAACATTGTTATAGTAAACCTATAGTCTATCCATGTCCGTAAGGCAAAGTAGAAAAGGGGTATCCGCTTTTACTATATAGAAGTTAACTGGGCTAATTAGAGTCTTAACTTTAACTAATCTAATTAATGCGGTTAAGCCAATGCCAAATTGGACGTTTACGGCCCCAGTTTATATAGTATTAATGTCCGTATTATTATATGTGGTAGTCTTATATATAAGGTATTATCCGTAACCTATAGTAGACTTTTTAGAGGCACCTGTATTAATTATAACGCCGTAGAATTCTTTGGGGGTATAGCGTTCCGTAGTAACGTATATAAATGGGTTCTGTTTATGGTCCGTAATGTCCGTAATAGGTCTAATAGGTATACTTACGGGCCAGTTTTTGGGTGTAATTAAGTGTATAAAGAAGCAGTCGGCTAATACGGTTATAGTATTAAAGGCTTAGCTGTCCGTAAAAGGTCCGAAAGTAGTTAAGAACGTCTCTAAGGTCTCCTGTTCCTAAATATCTGAGTTAAAGTTAATTATAAGGGCTTCTATTAACTTGTTAAGAGACTCCTCTACTTTCTTTCCTTTATAGTCTAAGATAAACTAGTTAATCTAATTATTAAATCTCTTCTTAGACTTGTTATGTTCTTCCTAGGTATACCTTATAGACTAATATCCTTCCTTGCCGTATATAAAGCACTTCTGGCTAGTTTATCTATAGGGGTACGCTTTTGTATAGGGGTTGCTGCAGGGGTTATAGGTAGGACTTAGTCGGTATAGGTGCTGCTGGCGGTAGCGGTGGTCCGTAAAGTAGATATCTGAGTCTATTTACGGATATTGAATATCCGTAATAAAGGCTTAAGTGCTGCCTGGCGGGTTTAAGGCTTTATACGTTGTAATAGAGGACCATAAATCGTTAATAAGGCCAGCTATGGTGTCTGTAGGCTTATAATAGGCGTATTTATAGGGTTCTATTTCCTAGCAAGCCGTAATAAGTTTATTATGCAGGAAGTCGTCCGTTTAAAGCTTAATATTAAGACCGTACTATAGGTAGTAGAGGTCTTTAATAAGGATTTGCAGGCACTCTATAGTCGATTTTTTATTGTTTTTGTTTATTACGGTCCGTAACTTAGTTATATTCCATTGGGTAAGGATATTACACTTATATTCCGGTCCTTTAAAGTAGTTGCGTGTGGCTTTATATAGCTTATTAAAGGGAACACTAAGGGGGTTACTCTTAAGGTTGGTGTAGTAGTGGTCGAGTGCTAGGCCGCGTAGTATAGTAGAGTAGGCTTAGCTAAACTCTTGTTTAGGAATATCAGCCTTCTAGTAAAGGTCCGTAAAGATAGTTAGTTTAAAGTTAAAGTTATTATTTTTACCGTTATACTTAGATTTATTGGTATAGAGCTTAGCTAGGTTAGCTAGCTCCTTACTATAAGTCTTTACTTAGGTAGGTTGCGAATCTATAACTTATGGATATATGGCTTGCGAATATATGGTTTGCGGATATATGGCTTATAGATCTATAATTTAAATAACAAAAGGGGTTTAGTCCATATTTTGGTTTGCGGGGGTATTACAGTCCGTAATTTGGGTTGTGGGGGTATTGCGGTCCGTAACTTAAGTACTAGGTATACTTTAGCCAGTAAGATTAATTCTAAGACTGCTTAGGTTTGTAGGACGAATTTAGTTAAGTGGGTTAGGTATAAGGCTGGCGATTCCGTTAAGTTTGGAAGAAGTAAAGAGTTCTTTAATAGTTTTGACCTGGTCTAGGATTTCCTCTTTAGTCTATTCTATTTGGTCTTTCTTATATATTATATTATATAAAGACTGTGTAACAGTAACTTGTTTATCCCTTTTAACCTATATACCTTGGTTATATAAAAGGGTTTGTAGTTTACGGATGGTAATAGGGTTGCAGGCCTTAAAAATAGCTTCCGTGAAGTCCGTAAAGTCTTCCTAGTATTGCTCTTATAGGTCGTTATTTATAAGCTTAAAGTGTTTATATTTAAGGATTTTGAAACTAATATAGTCGTTAACGTCGTTTGTAGACGTAACGTTGACTCCTTATCTCCACTTCTTTTAACTTTCGCTGACTTGCTTGCTAATGTCTGCTATACTATATAGTATGTGGCAGGTAGAAGAGGTCTTATAGTGGTCCGTAAAGGCGGTTAATAGGTCCGTAACGGTCTTGTAGGAGGGTAGGGGGTTTCCGTAAGGTCTTGTAATGGTCCGTAAAGGTAATTAGTAGGTCTGTAGTGGTTTATAGGAGGGTAGGGGGTTCTGTAAAGGTCTGTATTCGCGTTTATAAACTTCTAGTAAACCGTACTAAGACTTAAATAAGTATACAGAGTTTGGTGATATAGTCCGTAATCCCTAACTTCCGACCTTCTAGTAGGTTGTACTAGGAGTCTAAACGGGTGGTTGCTGTTAAGTATTGCTTAGGGGAGGTATTAAGTGATTGCTAATCTGTGCGCGCTTACTAATTAGTGTTTGTACTAACTTAATAACATAAGTGAGTTGTATCCCGGGGCACGAAATACGTATAGTATTGTATGCTCTTTAGGATAGTGGTGACTGTCGATTGTATAAAGCAGACTACGTAGTCTATATACTGATGCGCCTCCCCCCTAATTAGTTAGTGCTTTAGAAGTGCACCAGACGCGTAAGCGGGTGGTTGGTGCACTAAACGCGTAAACGCGTACTTGGCGTACCGAACGCGTAAGCACGCGGTTGGTACGACAGGTGCTGTAATTATACAATAAGGATTACATAGGTGCCTAGAGTAGGAAGTATAGTAGTGGTTTTTAAGATCTTACCATCCTATGTAAAAACTTTTAGCTACCGCCTATAACGTTTAACAGCTACTACTAGTGTGGGAGGGTACGACCTCTCTAAGATAGGAAGTTACAGTGCTGTTAGTCAGTCTATCTGTCGGTTAGTTGGTCGGTCGGTTAGTCGGTCGTAATTAGTTAGTAAAATAGTCAGTAAGAAAGAAAGAAAAGAGTGTATTTCTGGTAACTGGTAGGGTCGTGATATCTAAGATAGAGGGAAGAAGGAAGGAAGCCGAAGGCTCTATAAATATAGGAAAATGCTAAGACGGTAGGTGACGTCCAATTTACACCACCGCGCTAGTTCCTACCCATACGCTATATAACGTCTTTATATCAGCTTTACTAAATCTAAAGACTAGTGGGTTTGTAACTGTTACCTTATATAGCTATAGTATATACTAAACACTATTCTATAAAGAGGATGGGTGCTAGCTATAAATAAACCCTTAGGCGCGGTGCCCCTTTAGGGGGCCCTCGCTCCTTATATACGTTTTAGTATTTAATATATCTCCTTTTCTACTAGGTGGCCTTATACTGTAAATACTCTCTATATAGCCGTTACTTCTATATATATATATCTAATAGTAGTACTATTACTTTATATTCTATTACGGTATAGAGTATTCTTTTATAGGCTGCTATAATTCTATATAGGCATTAGTTTTATAGCTTCTCTAATAGCACTAGGGGGCTTTTTGCTAATAGTTTGCCGTTTAGTTTTATACCCTAGATATAGGCGCCATATAGTATTATTGGCCTTACTATTACTATATATAGTAGTTATATATGTCTAAATAAGGGTCCCTAGGTCGAGGCTATAATTTATAATATTATTATAAATACCACTGCCTTTTTATTAGTCGCCTATATAACATACGTATTTTAGTTTAATTTAGCATTTATCTAGACTTTTAAGACCTTAAGGGCAGCTTCTAGTTTTGCTTTACAGCCCTAGATACTTAAGCTCGGACCCCTGGAACTCGGTTAACCCCCAAAGTCGGTTACCCTACTAAATTAACTACTACCACTTTAGAAGCCAACTATACCTAACCAAATTAAATTGATTATTTGCCCTTATATACTATTTAGTATATTAACCTTTACCTTTCCATCCATAACCTTTTAAGGCTTTAATTTTAGCTCCCTTACCCTTATTTTTAGCCTTATTTCCCTTTACCTCCTTTATTACTTACTTAATTAAATCTATATTTATTAATTATATATTTAAGTCTATAGCCACCTACCTATAAAATTTTAGGCCTTTAAGGTCCTTAAGCTGTGATTACAAGTAATATATTTAAGTGATCTTATATATAGCCTTTATAGTAAGTTGCTAAAGTTATTAACTTACTTTTTATAAAAGTAGTTAAATCTCCTAATTAAGTATATACTTATTATAAAGGCTTTTTTAGGGTATCTATAATGTTAAACTAATTACTATTTGCTTATTTTTAGCCTATAGCCTATAAAAATATAAAGCCCTTATAAAGATTTTATAAATAAATAATTTAGTTTTAGATAAGAAAATAGTAATAAACTACCTAAATATAAACTATTTATATATTTAACTATTTTTTAAGAATGTATATACTTAATAATGTATTTTGCCCTAGTAGGATTGCATTAATTAAAGGTGCTTTTATTTAAAGATCGTACGGAAATTAATTAATTAAAATAGAGTAAATATTATCCCTATAATAAACACCTATTTATAATTATTTAGTAATAATATTAAAAAATTCCATTTAAAGGCATCTACTGTAGTGATTAAGTTTATATATACACTTAATATAACTCTAAATTAATTTATATTTTAGGTATATTTTAATAACATATTGACTTTCCTTTATACTTTATTATAAAGGTTATGGAATTTTTTTATTTACTTTAATTATGCCCAATTAATTTACACACTTTCTATTAATTACATAAATAATTTTTTATATAAATTTTTTTTAAAATAGCTAATTACCTATATTTTTCTAAGGGGCTTAGTATTGCCGTTTTAATTTAAGATTTAGATTACTATTTTTTTTTTAATAATTATATATATAAGGGGGTAAATCTTTATAGGTCCTGTTTAAGTACCTAATTAATAAGCAAGGCCCTATATATAGGAGTTAATTGCTATTTATACTGGTGTATAAGTTGTTATAGTAACTTGCTATCCAATTAATCGCTTAAAATTGACAAGGGGACACTATATATAAGCATAGCTTTTTGCGCAGACTTATAAGCACCAGATTTTAAATCTATAATGGCTATTTATAAATTCTACTTAGTTTGGTCTATATCGACCGACTCGTTGTAGAGAAAATAGGTCGGCAAGTTAGAGAGTTAATTTTAGTATAGTGACTGAGTTTGGGAAGCGACCGAGTTCCAGGGGTCCGAGCTTAGTATTAATATTAGGTTATTATTTGCCCTTTTTTTTCTTATAAAGTAGATAAGCTAGTATTTATCTAGTATAAATTTAACGCTGTATTATTTTCCTTATATAATATACCTATTATATAACTAGTTTAGCCTTATAAGGTTTCTACTGCTATATCTCCCTATATAATTAGGTTTATATTGTCTATAAACCCTAAAGCTACTATTTCTTAATTGTTATTAAATATCTTTAGTAGCTCTAATATAAAGAATAGGAATAAGATTGGCGATAGAGGTGATCCTTATAGGATACCTATAGGTATTAATATTATTTTGCTTTTATAGCTCTTAAATACTATTTTAGTAATATACTATATTAGAAAGGCTTATGTAAACTTAATTATCTAGTTTAATAGGCCCTTATTTCTTAGGATTTATAGAAGCCTCTTATATAATATGTAGTTAAAGGCTCCACTTATATCTAGGCTTAGTATAGATACTAGAGGTAATTAGGGAGAGGGCTAAGAGGGCTAATTACTTCTTTTTTACGCCTATTTATATTTATAGTAGTGGCCCTTATACCTTTACGGCCTTTTATATATATTTTATAACTATCTTTTCTATAAGCTTTCCTAATATATTTTTAAGGGTAACTGGTTAGTAGTTTTATAGGAGACAGTAGTCCTTTTTATTTACCTTTTATAAAACAACTACAATTGTTTCTTTATAGTATTTTAGTAGCTTATCTTTATAGAGGTAGATAATTACGGCATTAGCTAGTAATGTTATTATGGCTTTTAATATAGTTTTAATTGCCTTATTTAGGATCTTATCTAGCTTAGCCGCTTTACTTTTAGGCAGTTTCTATATATTATCTTTTATTTCCTTTATTAAGACTATCTAGCTTACCTCTAGGTAGGGGGTAGTCTTAACTACTAATATCCCATAGGTCTGCTTAAGATACGCCTAGAAAGAATTTCTTTACTAGTATTTTTTTCTCCCGTTATTATTTATATACTAGTTTTATTCTATTTAGCGGAGTATAGATAGGTAGAGGTTTCCTTCTATACTACTTTAATATATACTAGGGGCTTTAATTATATAGTTTAGTAAGGTCTAAGGTAATTTTCTCTAGGAATTAGCGCTAGCTATTTCTATTCTCCTTCTATATTATCTTTTTAAGCCTATTCTTTAGGGCCTTATAGATTTAATAGTAGTAGGCCTCGCCTATTACGCTATACTATTGCCTTACCCTTTTTTTATATCTATTATAGGAGGGTACAACCTCTCCTAAATGGGAAGTCACGGTGCTATTAGTCTATCTATTAGTCGGTCGGTTAGTTAATTATAATTAGTTAGTAGAAAGATAGTTAGTAAGAAAGAAAGAAAAGGGTTTATTTCTAGTAACTAATAGAGTTATAATATTTAAGAAAGAGTAAAGCCGAAGGCTTTATAAATATAGAAAAAGAGGGTAAGCGCTAAGATACTAGTCTAGGACATTCTACCCCACTATACTATAAGTAGCTATACCGCCTTTAGTAACCATCTACGTTAGGCATATTTACTAGGCTAGGCTTTTAGATAGTACTCTTTTAGGTAGTTGCTTATAGTCCTCTAGATATCCTCTAGCGTTACTTTTAGTATTATTACTAGTATATTAGTAATTTCCTAGGAGTATTTTTCCTAATTAAGTTTTTATATAGTGTATCTCTAGCGAGTTTATTACGCTAAGGCGTTAACGTTAAATATTATCCGTATAGATATATAATCTATAGTTAATGCCTATATATTTTCTAGCCTACAGAACGCTAACCGGTCTATAATTACTTCTTATATAAATATTAGGTTGATTATACTCTCTTAGATATCTCTTTTCTAGGTAGGTTTGCTAGTTAGGGTAGTTAGGATAAGGCCTTGCGTTTCTAGTTTGTTAAATAGATACGTTACCTATACTTCCACTATGGCCCGCTATCCTCCGTATAGTATATAGTATGCGTTAAAGTCCCCTAGGATATAAAATATATAATAGAGTAGTATATTTAGATATATCCTTTATACAGATAGGGTGCTATAATTTATAGCCCGTGCGCGGGGTCAAGAATATTAAACTTTTTGGTGTCCAAATGTAAACAAATAACTTACTCAATTAAATACACTACTAAGATGGTACGCAACTATATATCTAATAATATAGACTTTATACAGCCCACTTAATATCCTATTTCCAAAAATCGGGTCGCAAAAAGGCTACCGCTAGAGCCCAAACCACTACTTACCTTCGAGCCTCTCCCTATATTTAATGAAAGCCAATATAGCTAGCTAAAGCTTCTAGCATATATTAACAATTAGGATCCTACGCAGCTATTTAGGCTATTTTAGACAGATAAATTAATAGATTAACTTGTAGAATATACGAATAAGAATGCGAAGCTACACCTAATTGCGGAGGAGAAGGACTTTCCGCGTTAATGGAAGCCTACATTTAGGCAGGAGCTCTATGTATATTTAGCGGTGCTAATTTATATAGGATTACACATCGAAAGCACCATTAAGGACTATTGGCATAAAGACTTTAACTATAGCTTAAGGCATATTGTTTAGAAATATATTAGCAGCAGATTAATCGCTACTTTTACTATACTAAGCCTAGATCTAAAGACGACGAAGCCTTTTAGAATATATTTAAGAGGATTAAGGACCTTAGTAAGGAGCTCCGCCTTGCCTTAATAAGGTACTATAAGCTCAGAATACACCTTACTATTAATGAGACAGTTAAGCGCTTTACCAAACGCGCCTCTAAAATTGTTAATATACTAACTAAGCCCATATCTAAGGGCTTTAAGATTTAGGTTCTGGCTAACTAAGGCTATATCCTTAATTAGATGTTTTATGTAAAAGGTAATAATAAGGGCCTAGTAGATGTTAGCGACTCAGTTAATTGAGGCATAGGTACGGCAAAGGGGACGCGCAAGCCTATACGATTGGATTGTCTATAAACGAGAATCTAAAGCTAGGGAAAGGAAAGGAGAAGAAGAGTAGCGCCGTTTGATGTTTTATAAGATCTTCGCGTCATATAACCGCAATATGCGGCAATCTGTAGTAACTTACTGGTGCGAAGTTCTACTAAGTGCCAGTTCTGCCAGTGCCGTAACATTACCCCCCCCTCTAAAAAAGCCTGCCCTTAGGCTTTGTCGCTAAAAGTCTTAACAAGAGAATCTAACTAATTAGACAACTTTAACCGCCGGTCGAAGTTCCTAGATATCTTAAGACCTTATATAACTAAGAAATTTCTAGGGCGTTTTTGTCCTTATATTCTTCTAATAGCTTATTATCTTTGTTATACTAGCATTCTATCTACTTGTTTAGGTACTTTAGTAGTTTAGGTTTATTAGGGTAACAGCTATAGAACTCTTAAAGCTTATAGGGACTACCTATAAAGTTCTATATAGGGTACTAAGTAGGGTCCGGGTTATATCCTTTCCAACTAATATAATACTTTAATATTCCCTTTATAAGTTTATAGGCTAGTATTTCTTTAATTTCCCATTTATTATTACCATTAACTTAAATTAGTAGGGGAGGTTTATTCTTTTATCTAGGTAGTAGGTTATTTATAGCTTTCTATAGCTTATCCGGTAAGAAAATAGGGTGAACTTTAATTAAGTCTAGGAGCTTAACCTTATACGAGTTGCCTACTTTATTAAGAATTTTATATAGTCCTGCTATCTTATAGTCTAGCTTACGGCTAGGCCGTTTTATCTTTTAGTTCTTTATTATAACCTAGACTATATCGCCTATAGTAAAGTTAGGCTCGCGCCTATACTTATTCGCCTGCTATTTTATTAATTTCTGGGCCTTTTTTAGGTTTATATAGGCTACTTTCTAGGCTTCTTCTAAGCGCTTAGTGTACTGCTAGGCTTCCTTATAAGATAGTTTTTCGCGTATAGTTTAGGGCCTTTCTGGTCTTTTCTAGTTAAAGCTTATATAGGGAAAGTAACCTATTTCTAGTTAAATAGGGGTAAATCCGGTAGAGTTATAGGGTAGGGTCGCTTAGGCGTAGTCTATTAAGGGCAATAGTTTAGCCTAGTTATCCTAGAAGTAGTTAATAAAAAGCCAAAATCTCTAGTCTAAGTATTAATTTACAATCTCCGTTTAACTATCTATCTGGGGGTAATATACTATAGAAAGCTTTAGCTTAATACCTAGGATCTAGGTAAACTTATTCCAAAAGGCTAATATAAACTACGGCCTATAGTTGGATATAATAGTATCTAGTAGTCCGTAAATTTGGTAGACGTAGTAGATATATAGTTAGGCCGCCTCTTTAGCATTAATATTCTTATAATAGGGAATTAAAAACAGGCGCTTACCGAAGCGGTTAACTAGGATTATAACCATATTATACCCGTTACGGTCTAAAGGTAGCTTATAAAAGTCTATAGAGACATATTACTAGGGGCGGTCGGGTATTAGGAGGGGTTTTAATAGTCCTAGGGTCTTATCTTGTAGAATTGTGGACCTATAGCAGTTATTGCAGTTCTATATATAGCGGTTAATATCTATAATTATTCCGGGCTAGTAGTAGCGGTTACTAATAATCCTATAGGTCTTATTTTTTCTAGAGTAGGCCGTAGAGACCTAGGTATGTGCTTTAGTAATAAGCCAAGTCCGTAAGTTCTATTCCTCTACTACTACTAGCCGTTCGCAGTACTTAAGCAGTCCACTTTTAAGGGACTATAGGCTAGATACATTCTTTGCCTTTTCGCAGTACTCCTATAGAGAAGGGGCCGTATAGTTTACTTACAGCAGTTTATTAATAAGGTTTAGTTCTATAGAGTTAATAGGGCATATCTCGGCATCTAAAGAGTCTATATTTAGTTCTGCCTATATCTAGGAGTTAAGGTACTCTAGTTATAGTAGCGCTTAGGTCTATAATAAGATCTTTACAGCTATCTAGTTATTTATATCCTATTTACGCCTTATAAAAGCGTCCGTATAGTTAGTAGCGCCTAGCCTATATATAATTAGAAAGTTAAACTAAGATAGGGTATCCGCCTAGCGCGCCTATTAGGCTATAAGGGCCTTTATTATTATAAAATATTCTAAGGCCTTATAATTGGAAACTACCTAGATAGACTTAGGGGTACCTTCTAGTTAGGCTCGCCAGTGCTAAAAGCTAGAGATAATAGCTAGTATTTCTTTATCGTAAATTGGGTAGTTTAGCTTAGCATCTACTATAGTCTTTAAATAGTAAGCAATAGGGTGCCATTCTCTATTTATCTGCTTTTAGGAGTAAACGCTAACTATAACACTATCTAAGGCATCGGTTTCTAGCATTAAGGGCCATTCTAAGTTAAAGTGGGCGAGTAAGGGAGCAGAGACTAGTTGTTTCTTAAGCTTATTAAAGGCCTACCTATATACAGTGTTAAAGTAAAAGGGCTGATCCTTATAGGTAAGTAGGCTTAGTAGCTAGGTAATCCTACTATAGTTCTTAATAAAGCGTTAGTAGAAGTTATAGAACCCTAAGAATAACTATACCCCCTTTACGGTCCTTAGGGGTATCTATTAGTTAATTACGGCCGTCTTTTCTAGGTCTACCTTAATCCCATTTATACTAATAATAAACCTTAAGTACTTTATACGCTTAACACTAAATTCTAACTTCTTAATATTGGCTTAGAGGCTAGCTTCTTAAAGCCGTTATAGGACTTTATAGATATGCTCTTTATATTCTAGTTTATTTTTAGAGTAGATTATAATATTATCCAGGTATACTATATAGAAGTCGTTAAGGTAGTTAAATAGTATATTATTTATATATCGTTAGTATATAGCCAGTCTGTTAGTTAGTCTAAAAGGCAGTATTTTATATTTATATATTCCGTAACAGGTCCGAAACGTAGTAAGGTCTTCTAATTTAGGGTCTATCCTAATTTAGTAAAAATCCTAGTAGATATTAAGCTTTATAAAGATCTTAGCTCTACTTATTTAGGCTAAAGTCTTATTAAATAAAGGCAGTAAGTAGCGGTCTTTAAGGGTTAAATTATTAAGCTTATAGTAGTCGATACAGAAATAAAGTCCCCTATTTAGCTTTTTAATAAAGAAAATAGGTAAGTTAAAAGGGGCTTAACTAGGCTTAATAAAGCCCTTATCCAGGTTATTAATAAGATACTACTTTATAGCCTATAATTCGGCAGTAGATTG
>Ga0307515_10017878_pt1 | contig 12882 bp, 10 predicted proteins | sample 17_EM_MG_FD_194513 | JGI IMG/M metagenome (GOLD analysis project Ga0307515, IMG submission 194513) | Populus trichocarpa ectomycorrhiza microbial communities from riparian zone in the Pacific Northwest, United States - 17_EM | ecosystem: Host-associated > Plants > Roots > Unclassified | place...
CACTATCCGGATTATCGCACAAATGTGAAAGCGGTAGAACAGCATTCGACGACGCCACCGGCGCGGATGAAGGAGAAGAAAAATGCAGACCTATCGTTTGGGAAAAACCGGACCGGATGTCTCGGCCATCGGCCTCGGCTGCATGGGCATGTCGGGCATGTACGGACCCTCCGACCGTGAGGAGAGCATCGCGACGATCCATGCCGCACTCGATGCCGGCATCAACCTGCTCGACACCGGCGATTTCTACGGCATGGGCCATAACGAGATGCTGATCGGCGAGGCGCTGAAGGGCCGCAGGCGCGAGGACGTCATCCTCAGCGTCAAGTTCGGCGCCCTGCGCGATCCGGTCGGCGGCTGGAGCGGCATCGATGGCCGCCCGGCTGCGGTGAAGAACTTCCTCAGCTATACGCTGCAGCGCCTCGGTGTCGATTACATCGACATCTACCGCCCGGCCCGCCTCGATCCGAACGTGCCGATCGAGGATACGGTCGGCGCCATCGCCGACATGGTCAAGGCAGGCTATGTCAGGCATATCGGCCTGTCGGAAGTCGGCGCCGACACCATCCGCCGCGCCGCCACTGTTGCCCCGATCGTCGACCTGCAGATCGAATATTCGCTGATTTCGCGCGGCATCGAGGCGAAGATCCTGCCGACGACGCGCGAACTCGGCATCTCGATCACCGCTTACGGCGTGCTCTCGCGTGGCCTGATCAGCGGCCACTGGCAGAAGGGCCAGGGTACGACCGCCGGCGATTTCCGCAGCTACGGCCCGCGCTTCCAGGAAGGCAATATCGACCAGAACCTTGCTCTGGTGGAGAAGCTGCGCGAGATAGCCGAGGCAAAGAGCGTCTCGGTGGCCCAGATCGCCATCGCCTGGGTCGCCGCCAAGGGCAAGGATATCGTCCCGATCATCGGGGCCCGCCGCCGCGACCGGCTGACCGAGGCGCTCGGCTCACGCGCCGTCGACCTGTCGCCCGAGGATTTCGCCACCATCGAACGCGCCGTGCCGAAGGATGCGGCAGCGGGTGGGCGCTATCCCGAACAGATGCTGCAGCATATGGACAGCGAGAAGTAACTTTAGGACGGATTGAAGGGGCTGAAATGAACGCCGTGCCGTGCGGCCCCCTCAAACCGGTCCGGAAAACGTATCGCAAGCCGACAGCTGGCCGCTGTCGAAGCCGCGCTTGAACCATTTGACGCGCTGCGCCGACGTGCCGTGGTTGAAACTCTCAGGCACGACATAGCCCTGCGACCGCTTCTGCAACGTGTCGTCGCCGATCTGCTGGGCGGCGTTCAGCGCCTCCTCCAGGTCGCCGGATTCCAGCATGCCCTTCTGTTGCGTATATTTGCCCCAGATGCCGGCGAAGCAATCGGCCTGCAGCTCGACACGCACCGACATCTTGTTGGCGTCGGCCTCGCTCATGCGCTGGCGGGCCTGATTGAACTTCGGCAGGATGCCGAGCAGGTTCTGCACATGATGGCCGACCTCGTGGGCGACGACATAGGCCTCGGCGAAATCGCCCGACGCGCCGAACCGGTCGGAAAGCTCCTGGAAGAATTCGGTGTCGAGATAGACCTTGTGGTCGCTGGGGCAGTAGAACGGGCCTGTAGCCGACGATGCGGAGCCGCAGGCCGATGCCGTCGAGCCCGAGAACAGCACGAGGCGCGGCTCCTCGTAATTCTGGCCCTGCGCCTGGAAGATGCCCTTCCAGGTATCCTCGGTCTCGGCAAGAACGGTGCGCATGAAGGCGGTCATCTCGTCATTGGCGGGCGCGGGCGTTCCACCGGACTGGCTCTGCTCGTAGCCGGGACCGCTCGTCGTGCTGCCGCTGTCGAGCACCTGCATCAGGTCGATGCCCATCGCCTTGAAGATGAAATAGATGACGACGAGGAAGATGATCGTACCGATGCTCAAGCCCCCGCCGGCGCGGCGAACACCGCCGCCGGAGGGAAAATTAAAGCCCCCGCCGCGGCCAAAGGGACTGCCCCCGCTCGCCGGATCGCTGCGGCGATCCTCGATATTATCGGACTGACGCCGGCCTCTCCATTCCATCTTCGCTCTCCCCGGCAATGCCCGTGCTTGTGCTTAAGGAGTTATATATATGCCGGCGGCTGGAATTCCAGCGACTTCATCAGGCAATCAGCCTGCCGCGTCCGCGGCGCAGCACGATGGCAGCAAGGATCACTACAATCAAACCCGCGATAAAGGCCGCAGGCCACTCTCCGCCGGTGAAGGCGACCGCATGCATGATCCGGCCGGGCACGAAGGTGAACAGGCCGGCAACGACGATGCCGCCGAAATAGAGCCCGGTGACGATGCGCTTGTGCAGCCGGATATCACCGCGGCGGGCAGCGGCGATGGCATTCCAGCTGCCGAACAGTGTTGCTATCGACAGAAGATGGATCGGGCTGAACCCGTAAAAGAGATTGATCTGGTGGATGAAGAAACTCGAAATCGCTGTCACCACCATCAGCGCCATCCAGACCCTGCCGAGCAGCCGATGCAGCGGCGTGCCCTTGGGACGAAGTAGCAGATAAGCGCCGAGAAGTGCTGCCGGCGTAACAGCGGCGACATGGATCTGAACGGCGAGCGGGGCATTGATAAGCGGTTCGAGAGTCATGAGCGGCATCCGGTTGAATTCGATCCCTCTTTCCGCCAAGACTTCATCTCCCTCAATCCGAACGGCGCAAACGGCAGGAAAACTTCGTGGTTCACCCCTTCTTGCAATCCACGCTTCGCGAATTGCAGGTCTTTCTCCGATCCCAGCGTTTCTGGGGAACCTTTGCCGCGATCGTGCTGATCTTCGCCGTCACCGGCCCCTACGGCACGATGGAACGCATGGCCTTCGGCGAACGCCTCGGCTACTGGCTGAGCCTGCATGCCGTCGCCTGGGCAATCGCCATCTTCTGCGCGGTGATGGCCGAAAGGCTGCTGCGCGGACTGATCGCTTCTATGTTCTCGCGTATGATGACGGGGTCGCTCGCCGCCGCCCTGCCGATCGGTTTTGCCATCGGCCTCGTCGACTATGCCTTCACCGGCGAAACGACCACGCTGGAAAGCGGCCTGCACCGGGCATTTTTCGCCGTGCCGCTCTGCGCCCTCTTCTGCCTTTTGACTTACATGGCGATGAGCGACAAAATCGCCGAAGCTACGGCGCCTCAGGAAAACAGCCCCGGCGCCTCGATCCTCGACCGGCTGAAGCCGCAGAATCGCGGCCCGCTGCTGCGCCTCTCCGTTCAGGATCACTATACCGAGGTGGTAACCGGGCGCGGACGCGAACTGGTGCTCCTGCGTTTCGCCGATGCGCTGAAGGAAACCGCGGCGACGCCGGGCCTGCGCGTCCATCGCTCGCATTGGGTGGCGGACGCCCATGTCGAAAGCCTGAAACGCGACAATGGCAGGCTGCTGATCCTTACCCGCGACGGTACGGAAATCCCGGTCAGCCGCAGTCATGCCGAGGAGGTGCGCCGCCGCTTCACCTGAAGAAGGCGGCACAAGCGCTTGACGTGACTCCCGCTTTCGCTCTTCCTGAACCAAGAAGAGAACGGGAGGAGATGCCGATGAAAGCCGTGCGGCTGGAAGCGACGGGACAATTGCTGTTGTCCGAGGTCGAAAAGCCCGTGCCCGGCCCGGGCGATTTGCTGGTGCGCATCGAAGCCTGCGGCATATGCGGCACTGACCGGCATCTCTTTCACGGCGAATTTCCGTCGAAACCGCCGGTGACGCTCGGCCACGAATTCGCAGGCATCGTCGAGGCGGTCGGAGCCGGCGTGACCGATTTTCGTCCGGGCATGCGCGTGACCGGCGATCCGAACATCGCCTGCGGGCGCTGCGAGGAATGCCGGCGCGGACGCGTCAATCTCTGCCGGAATCTGCGCGCGATCGGCATCCACCGCGACGGCGGTTTTGCCGATTATGTCTGCATGCCGCAAAGCCAGGCCTTCGCATTGCCTGTTGATCTCGATCCGCTCCATGGCGCCTTCTGCGAACCGCTCGCCTGCTGCATCCATGGCGTCGATCTCGGCGGAATCAAAACCGGCGCGTCGGTCATCGTGCTCGGCGGCGGCCTCATCGGCCTGCTCACCGTTCAGCTGGCAAGGCTTGCTGGTGCTGCCCGCATCGTGCTGGTGACGCGGAGCCGCGAAAAACGCAGGCTGGCCGAAGACCTCGGCGCTACCGCGACAGCCGATCCCGGCGACGGTGATATCATTGCCCGCATCGTCTCCGAAGACGGGCTTCTGCCCGGGGGTGCTGATGTCGTCTTCGAATGCGCCGGTGTGATCGAGACCATGCAGCAGGCGCCCCGGCTTGCTAGGTGCGGCGGCACCGCTGTCATTCTCGGGGTCATGCCGCAGGGCAAAACCATCGAGATCGAGCCCTTCGACCTGCTTTTCCGCGAAGTGGCGCTGGTAAGCTCATTCATCAACCCTTTCACCCATGGCCGCGCCGCCGATCTCATCGCCTCCGGCAAGATCAAGGTCGAGCCGCTGATTTCTAGACGGATCGGGCTCGACGAGGCCGCCGATGCGATCGCCAATCCGGCGCGTGGCGGCGAAATCCGGCTGCTGGTCGTGCCCGGTGGGAAATAGCTTTCCCGCCATGTCGGGATTCCTGTCGATTCCGCGATTTATGGGGTTCCGTTTGCAAATACATTTGCCTATAAGCCGCTTCTAGCCTGAAAAGACCCAGCACGCGCGACCCGACCCGGTGATCACCCACCCTGGCCGGCTTTCTGCGCAGCCAGAAAACGGAAGCACCCATGCCGAAGCGCCAAGACATCAAATCGATCCTCATCATCGGCGCGGGACCGATCGTCATTGGCCAGGCTTGCGAGTTCGACTATTCCGGCACCCAGGCCTGCAAGGCGCTGAAGGAGGAAGGCTACCGCGTCATCCTCGTCAACTCCAATCCGGCGACGATCATGACCGATCCGGGCCTTGCCGACGCCACCTATGTCGAACCAATCACGCCTGAGGTCGTCGCCAAGATCATCGCCAAGGAGCGCCCGGATGCGCTGCTGCCGACCATGGGCGGCCAGACGGCGCTGAATACCGCCCTTTCTCTGAAGCGCATGGGCGTGCTCGACCGCTATAATGTCGAGATGATCGGCGCCAAGCCGGCCGCCATCGACATGGCCGAGGACCGCGCGCTGTTTCGCGAGGCGATGGCCCGCATCGGCCTCGAGACCCCGCGCTCGATGCTGGCGAACGCCACTGACATCAAGGACCTCGACCGCAAGACGCACGAGGCCGAGCGCAACAAGCTGCGCGACAGCCTTTCCGGCTCCGATCTCGACAAGGCCCTGGACGAGCTGGAAAACCAGTGGAACCTCGGCGAGAGCGACCGCAAGCAGCGTTACATGAGCCATGCCATGGCGATCGCCGCCCAGGCGATCGACCATGTCGGCCTGCCCGCCATCATCCGCCCCTCCTTCACGCTCGGCGGCACCGGCGGCGGCATTGCCTATAACCGCTCGGAATTCTTCGAAATCATCGGCGGCGGCCTCGATGCCTCGCCGACCACCGAAGTGCTGGTCGAGGAATCGGTGCTCGGCTGGAAGGAATATGAAATGGAGGTCGTCCGCGACAAGGCGGACAACTGCATCATCATCTGCTCGATCGAGAACATCGACCCGATGGGCGTCCATACCGGCGATTCGATCACCGTAGCGCCTGCGCTGACGCTGACGGACAAGGAATACCAGATCATGCGCAACGCCTCGATCGCGGTGCTGCGCGAGATCGGGGTCGAGACCGGCGGCTCGAACGTCCAGTTCGCCGTCAATCCGAAAGATGGCCGTCTCGTCGTCATCGAGATGAACCCGCGCGTCTCGCGTTCGTCAGCGCTCGCCTCGAAGGCCACCGGCTTCCCGATCGCCAAGATCGCCGCCAAGCTCGCCATCGGCTACACGCTCGACGAGCTGGATAACGACATCACCGGCGGCGCAACGCCGGCCTCCTTCGAACCGTCGATCGATTATGTCGTCACCAAGATCCCGCGTTTCGCCTTCGAGAAATTCCCCGGCGCCTCGCCTGTTCTGACCACCGCGATGAAGTCGGTCGGCGAAGTCATGGCGATCGGCCGCACCTTTGCCGAATCACTGCAGAAGGCGCTGCGCGGCCTCGAAACCGGCCTGACCGGTCTAGACGAGATCGAGATCCCCGGTTTTGAAGAAGGTGAGTCCAGCCAGAACGCCATCCGTGCGGCGATCGGCACGCCGACGCCCGATCGCCTGCGCATGGTCGCTCAGGCGCTGCGCCAGGGCATGAGCGAAGCCGAAGTGCACGAAGGCTGCAAGATCGACCCCTGGTTCATCGCCGAGCTGAAGGCGATCGTCGAGATGGAGGCCCGCATCCGCGAGCACGGCCTGCCGCAGGATGCCGCCAACCTGCGCATGCTGAAGGCGATGGGCTTTTCCGACGCGCGCCTTGCGACGCTGACCGGCAGGCGCCCGAAGGAAGTCGCCGAGTTCCGCAACAGCCTGAACGTCCGCCCTGTTTTCAAGCGCATCGACACCTGTGCCGCCGAATTCGCCTCGCCAACGGCCTATATGTATTCGACCTACGAGACGCCCTTCGTCGGCGTCGCCCGCTCCGAGGCCGAGGTCTCCGACCGTAAGAAGGTCGTCATCCTCGGCGGCGGCCCGAACCGCATCGGCCAGGGCATCGAATTCGACTATTGCTGCTGCCACGCCGCCTTCGCGCTGAAGGATGCGGGTTATGAAGCGATCATGATCAACTGCAACCCGGAAACCGTCTCGACCGACTACGATACCTCGGACCGCCTTTATTTCGAGCCGCTGACGGCCGAAGACGTGATCGAGATCCTGCGGGCCGAGCAGGAAAAGGGCGAAGTCGTCGGCGTCATCGTCCAGTTCGGCGGCCAGACGCCGCTGAAGCTTGCAGAGGCTCTCGAAAAGAACGGCATCCCGATCCTCGGCACCGCGCCTGACATGATCGACCTTGCCGAGGACCGCGACCGCTTCCAGAAGCTGTTGATGAAGCTCGATCTCAACCAGCCGAACAACGGCATCGCCTATTCGGTCGAGCAGGCCCGCATGGTCGCCACCGAAATCGGCTTCCCGCTGGTCGTGCGCCCCTCCTACGTGCTCGGCGGCCGCGCCATGCAGATCCTGCATTCGGAAGGCCAGTTGCAGAGCTACCTGCTCGATACCGTGCCGGAACTGGTGCCTGAAGATATCAAGCAGCGTTATCCCAACGACAAGACCGGCCAGATCAACACCCTGCTCGGCAAGAATCCGCTGCTCTTCGACAGCTATCTCAGCCACGCCATCGAAGTCGACGTCGACTGCCTCTCCGATGGCACCGACGTCTATGTCGCCGGCATCATGGAGCATATCGAGGAAGCCGGCATCCATTCGGGCGACAGCGCCTGCTCGCTGCCGCCGCGCACGCTCTCCCCCGAAATGCTCGATGAGCTGGAACGCCAGGCGAAAGCCATGGCCAGGGCTTTGAATGTCGGCGGCCTGATGAACGTACAGTTCGCCATCAAGGACGGCGTCGTCTACGTTCTCGAAGTCAATCCGCGCGCCTCGCGCACCGTGCCCTTCGTTGCGAAGACCATCGGTGCGCCGATCGCCAAGATCGCCGCCCGCGTCATGGCCGGCGAAAAACTCGACGCGGCCTTCGCCGCCTATGGTGAAAAGCCCGATCCGCGCAAGCTGAAGCACATCGCCGTCAAGGAAGCCGTCTTCCCCTTCGCCCGCTTCCCCGGCGTCGACACGCTGCTCGGCCCGGAAATGCGCTCAACCGGCGAAGTCATCGGCCTCGACACCGATTTTGCGCTGGCCTTCGCCAAGTCGCAGCTCGGTGCCGGCGTCGAGCTGCCGCGTGACGGGACGGTCTTCGTCTCCGTGCGCGACGCCGACAAACCGCGCGTGCTGCCGGCGATCCGTATCCTCGTCGAACAGGGCTTCAAGGTACTGGCGACCGGCGGCACTGCCCGCTTCCTCGCCGAAAACGGTATCACCTCCGCCAAGATCAACAAGGTGCTCGAAGGCCGCCCGCATATCGAGGACGCGATCCGCAACCGCCAGGTCCAGCTCGTCATCAACACGACGGATGGTAACAAGGCGATCTCGGACTCCAAGTCGCTGCGCCGTGCAACGCTGATGCAGAAGGTGCCTTATTACACGACGATGGCAGGCGCCGAAGCCGCCGCCCAGGCGATCAAGGCGCTGAAGGCCGGCAATCTGGAAGTCCGGCCGCTGCAGAGCTACTTCGCTTGAAATACGGCAGCGCCATCGCTCGAACAGCGGTGGCCCGCGCGGCACTGAAGCATTACCTCAAAGCTTCGGAATCGTTTTATGCAGCGGCTGACATAAGCCGCTGAATCCTCTTCATGTCTTCCCGAAAACGGATCAGTTCCTCCGCTTTCAACCGCTCGTCGGGAATACGCAGAAGATAGGATGGATGCACCGTCACGAAGAGCGTCCGTCCCCCGTCGATTGCGATCGCCTGTCCCCTGACATCCTGAAGCCGTTGCTTCGCATCTGTCAGCGCTGCAAGCGCGGTTGCCCCCATCGCCACGATCAATTTCGGCTTGACCAGCGCTATCTCCAGATTGAGCCACCATCGGCAATGCTTCACCTCGCCCATGTTTGGCTTCTGATGGATGCGACGTTTTCCTCGCGGCTCATATTTGAAATGCTTGACCGCATTGGTGACGTAGAGCATCGAGCGATTGATGCCCGCCTCTGCGATCACCTGATCGAGGAGCTTGCCGGCGGGACCGACGAAGGGGCGCCCGGCAATGTCTTCCTGGTCGCCCGGCTGCTCGCCGACGAACATCGCCTCGGCATCGCCCGGCCCCTCGCCGAATACGGTTTGTGTCGCCTTCGCATGCAGCGGGCAACGGGTGCAGGCAGCGGCATCCGCGCGTAGCGCTTCGAGCGTACCCGCGGGTGCTTCGGGTTCGGCAGGAATGCTGCGAGCAGCCTCTTGCAGGCGATCGTGAAAGGGCAGCGCTTGCGTTGCCTCCCGCGCGGCCATGGCGAGCACCTTGCTCTCCGCCATCGCGATCAGTCCGGGGATGAGATCGGCCTCCGGCAGGTTCTTCCAGTATTTCTTCGGCATCTCCGCCTGCATCGCCTTCAGCTTCAGTCGCGCCGGGTTGAAGATATTGGCGTAGTAAGTGCGCCAGAGTTCATCCGTGGCGTCGGTGAGATTGGGCTTCTCGCATGGTTCGTGGGCGACGGTCAGCCGCTCTCCATCCCAGGCCGCCGATCCCCTCGGCGTGGCAATCAGCCAGTCCATGTCGGTGAAGCGCCGCTGGAAGAACGCAGCGGTGCGGCCGACGACATGGTGGTCCGGCTCAAACCATGCGATGAATTTCCGGCGAGCGCCGGAGGCCGTGCCGATCTCCTTGAAGCGGACGAAGGCCGTCATCTTGTGCGCGTCGCGACGAACGTTCTTCGCCATCAGCCGCGCGCGGGCAACATCCTCGTCGGAAGTCATTTCAAGCAATTGCCGATCCAGTTGCAGCCGCCAGAGCAGGCGGTAAAGCAGTGAAAAACGCGTGGGATCGGAATGACAAAGCACTGTTTCAGCCAGGTCCATGAAGGCGCTCGGCACCGTCATCTGCCTGCGTGCTGCAGCGGGCGCCGGCGGCATGGCATCGTGTTGAAATGCAAAACCCGGCTCAGCGCGTTTTTCGCGCCAGTCGATCTCCTCCGGCGATATGCCGGCCGCCGCCAAGGCGCGCGCGGCATCACGCCATTCGGCAAGCTCCCCGCAGCCTTTGAGCACGACCCGCCGCGTCACAACAGGGAGAGTTGTTCGGGCCGCGGTTCGAACATGGCGCGAAGGTCCGGCCGGTCGATCAGCCGGCGCGGCGACCAGCCTTCCGCTGAGATGAAGGACTGGACCTTCTTGATCGAAACGCCGAGCCGCGAGAGATCATCGAGCCGCAAGCGTCGAAAACGGCGGGCTGAAACGATCGCCTTGACCGTCTTGGTGCCGAGACCCGGAACGCGCAGCAACCGCTCACGCTCGGCCCTGTTGATATCGATGGGAAAATCGCCCCGATTGGCGAGCGCCCAGGCAAGCTTTGGATCGAGGTTCAGATCAAGCATGCCTTCGGCCTGGTTCGCGGTGATCTCCTCGATGCCGAAACCATAGAAGCGGTAGAGCCAGTCGGCCTGATAAAGCCGATGCTCTCGCATCAGCGGCGGCTTGATGAGCGGCAGATTCTTGGAGGTGTCGGGAATCGGGCTGAAGGCGGAATAATAGACACGCTTCAGGCCATAGCTGCTGTAGAGCCGGCCGCTGGTCGCAAGGATCGTGGCATCGTTTGCTCTGTCGGCGCCGACGATCATCTGCGTACTTTGACCGGCGGGAACGAAACGCTGACGTTTCTTGGTCCTCAGCGTCGGTTCACCGGCAGCCTCGATCTTCAGCCTCAGATCACCCATCGATCGCCGGATATTTGCCGGCTTCTTCTCCGGCGCGAAACGAGTGATGCCCTTGTCTGTCGGCAACTCGATATTGAGCGACAGCCTGTCGGCATGCAGACCCGCCTCCTCTATCAGGCGCGCCGACGCTTCAGGGATCGATTTCAGATGGATGTAGCCACGAAAATTATGCGTGACACGCAATTCTCGGACGATGCGCACCATCTCTTCCATCGTGTAATCGGAAGAACGAATAATACCGGAGGAAAGGAAGAGGCCTTCGATATAGTTGCGGCGGTAGAATTCCAACGTCAGCCAGATGACCTCTTCGACCGTGAAGCGCGCCCTTTCGACATTGCTCGACGAGCGGTTGATGCAATAGGCGCAGTCGTAAATGCAGAAATTGGTGAGCAGTATTTTCAGAAGCGAAATGCATCGCCCGTCCGGAGCATACGCATGACAGATGCCGGATCCTTCGGTCGAGCCGAGACCGCCACTCGTCGCGGAATCGCGTCTGACGGTGCCGCTGGACGCGCAGGAAGCATCATATTTCGCAGCGTCGGAGAGGATGGCCAAGCGTTCGGTCAAAGACTTTTTCATCTCTATGTTCACTATATGTTCCGATCTGCGACGTCAACCTATGCCATCTGCCGTCTGCACATTTTTGAAGCGTGTCTCCTGATATCGCGGCAGACTGCGTTTCGCTTATGCGAATTTTCTGGAAATCGGCCTTGGCGATCTGCTATAAGCATCTAACTAAGATTGTGGCACGGTTCCGAAGTTCCCCTTCGGGACCTGTTTTCTTTTGTGTCAGCGCTCAACTCTGCGGACACGAAGAGAGAAGGACAGAAAAATGGTTGAAAAGGTACCGATGACACAGGGTGGTTTCGTCAAGCTGCAGGAAGAGCTGCGCTGGCGTCAACAGACGGAGCGTCCCCGAATCATCGAGGCGATTGCCGAAGCCCGTGCTCATGGCGACCTTTCGGAAAATGCCGAATATCACGCCGCCAAGGAAGCCCAGAGCCATAATGAAGGCCGCATCAGCGAGCTGGAAGACCTGACGGCGCGCGCGGAGGTCATCGACCTTTCGAAGATGTCGGGCGCCAAGATCAAGTTCGGCGCCAAGGTGAAGCTCATGGACGAGGACACCGATGAAGAAAAGACCTACCAGATCGTCGGCGACCAGGAAGCCGACGTGAAGGCCGGCCGCATCTCCATCTCCTCCCCGATCGCGCGTGCGCTGATCGGCAAGGAAGTCGGCGATTCCATCGAGGTCAATGCACCGGGCGGCTCCAAGGCCTACGAGATCCTCCAGGTTACCTGGGGCTGATCGCCCGCGAGACGCGAGACCCATCCCTTGCCGGATATTCGTGACGTCGAGATCATCGCGCCCAATTTCAAGCGCCGGCTCTCCGGCGTCACGTCAACCATCGTCCAACTGATCCCCTGCCAGATCCGGCTCGGCATCAAGATTGCGACACTCGGCCCCGGCCTGCCGGAAGACCTGCCAAAACTCGGATGGCCGCAGCTATTCGGCCTCTGGCGCCCGCCGGCAAGGCGGCGCCACCGCGTCTGGCACGCCCGCCGCAACAACGAGATGGCCGTCGGCATTCTGCTGCGCCATGTGCTGCGCATGCCGCTGAAGCTGCTCTTCACTTCGGCCGCGCAACGCAGGCATACCGGCTATACGAAATGGCTGATCCGCCGCATGGACGCGGTCATTGCCACCAGCGACCGTTCCGGTTCGTTCCTCGAGGTCCCGCACACAGTCATCCAGCACGGCGTCGACCTCGCCCTGTTCCACCCGCCTGAGACGGCCGAGGATGGCATTGCCGCCACCGGCTTGCCCGGCCGCTACCTCGTCGGCTGCTTCGGCCGCGTGCGCCATCAGAAGGGCACCGATCTTTTCGTCAGGACGATGATCGAACTGCTGCCGCAGAATCCTGATTGGACCGCGGTCGTCTCCGGCCGCGTAACGCCGGAGCACGCAGCGTTCGGCGATAAACTCAAGGCCGACGTCGCCTCCGCCGGGCTGACCGACCGCATCCTCTTCCTCGGCGAAGTGCCTGATATCAAGGTCTGGTATCGCCGCCTGACGCTTTACGTCGCCCCCTCCCGCAACGAGGGTTTCGGCCTGACGCCGCTCGAAGCCATGTCCTCCAGGACCGCAGTCGTCGCATCGGACGCCGGCGCCTATGCCGAGCTTATTGTCGAGGGCGAGACAGGCTCTGTTGTAGCTGCCGGCGATGGCGAGGCTCTGACGCGGGCGATTGCGCCCTACATTGCAGATCCCGCGCTGGCGGGTGCACATGGCGAGAATGCGCTGCGACATGTCAGGGCGAATTTTGCGCTGGAGAAGGAAGCGAGCGCGATCGGCGCCGTTTATAACAGGCTTCTCGGCGACAACCGCGGCTGAAGCAAAAAAGCGGCCCGGTGGATGACGGGCCGCTGCAGAGATTTCAAGGAT
>Ga0307515_10017879_pt1 | contig 12881 bp, 14 predicted proteins | sample 17_EM_MG_FD_194513 | JGI IMG/M metagenome (GOLD analysis project Ga0307515, IMG submission 194513) | Populus trichocarpa ectomycorrhiza microbial communities from riparian zone in the Pacific Northwest, United States - 17_EM | ecosystem: Host-associated > Plants > Roots > Unclassified | place...
GTGTATGGCACCCTCGAAGAACTTGAGGTCTTCACAGATGTTATTGAGAGGTTGGTACTATCATTAGACCTGTTTTGTATGCTACTTTTTTCGATTGCTGGTTTCTTGGAAAATTAAACCTGAAATATTAAGCATTAAACTATGCAATTTTCCTTCAGCTGGGATATCAATGCATTGGACCAACTGCCATACTACATGAAGATATCTTTCTTTGCTCTCTTCCAGTCCATCAATGAAATCGGTTACAATATTCTTAAAGAACAAGGAATAAATGTTGTTCCTTCCCTGAAGAAATTGGTATTGATTTTAATTTCTCTATAGATGATCTTCCCCTGCTTTTGTAAGTTTGAAAAACTTTCTTTCCATAGTTTTTGACATATACGATTCCAAATGAACCAGTGGGGAGATTTATGTCGAGCATTTCTTAAAGAGGCAAAGTGGTACTACGCTGGATACACACCAACTCTACAAGAATACCTTGATAATGCTTGGTTGTCAATATCCGGACAAGTCATACTAGGGCATGCTTTCTTCTTGGTTACAAATCAATTGACAGAGGAGGCTGTAAGATGTTGCATGGAATATCCTGACTTAATTCGTCACTCGTCAACGATTGTACGACTCGCAGATGATCTAGGAACATCTTCGGTATATAATCTTTTTTTCCTCAAATTTTTTCTCTTACTTTTCTCTTAAAAGTGTTTTGATTTTTCTACATTTTGGAATCAGGATGAGATTGCTAGAGGTGATAATCCAAAATCAATTCAGTGTTACATGCATGAAACTGGAGCGACTGAACAAGAAGCTCGTGAGCATGTACGATATTTGATACACGAGACGTGGAAAAAGCTAAATGCAGAGATATTGAAGCCATATCCCTTTTCTAAAAAATTCATGGGAATTCCAATGGATCTTGCAAGGACTGCTCAGTGTTTTTATGAAGATGGAGATGCGTATGGAATTCAAGATCAGGAGACTCATGGTCGCCTGGCGTCATTGATTGTTAAGCCCATTCCTCTCCAAGATATATAGTTACCAGAAGTCATTCAAACGGTACTGTGAATCGTGTCTGCTGCCATTTCCCAGGCTCTCAGCTTAGCTTGCTTCAGCTTGTCACTGCAAAATGCTTCTTTTCTCTCGAAGTGGTTTCGTTATAAAACGCAACGCTTCAAGTCATGTGTGTTAGAATTCAATGCCACGCTAGAGTACGTTGTTTATAAGATTTAGAGTTAGCAAGAATTATAATATTGTTAGAACTTTATAATATTAAAATTAATATTTATTAAAGTTTTATTATTATTAAAAGCTAGTTAGTTGATTGATTTTTTTCGTGGTTAAATAAGGATAAATCTTAGTCAGATAAGAATAAAAATCTTAATACTACTTGTGAGGTTATATAAAGTCGCTTTAAACATCCATAATATACATAAGAAAATAATAAAGAGAAAAAGTAAGCTGTTGTGTTTTTTCTTAAAGAAAAACCCACGTGAGTTTTGTTCAACAATGTAACCATTTCCAAATCATAGGCCTTTATTATGTTATTAAGCAATATAATTAAATAAAATTTTAAGCTTAGGGGCTGTCCAATTTTTCTAACATAAAAAAGAATGATAAGGAAAAAATCAGATACCTAAGCCATTGATTTAATTGGTAATTAAAATAATATGATTAAAAAAAACAACAACAATAAATGAACAAAAGAAAAAAAACAAAGAAAAAAGATTTTAAAAAAAATTCCTAATAAATCTAAAAAAACAAAAAAAAAACCCAGTTAAATCGGGTTAAATTGCAAACAACCTCACGACTATGGATATGAGATTGGAATAATCTCATATAAAGAAATGCAGGATAATCTCATATAAAGAAATGCAAGAGAAAAAAATCAAAAATCAATTCCTAATAAATCAAATGAGAACATGATAACTTCACAAAAACAAAACTGGAAAGAAAAAAAGTGAAGCTCAATCTCTAGTAAATAAAATGTTGAAGGACAAAATTAAGAAAAAAGATATAATTTAAAAAAAAAAACTCGATTCGAGCCCACCCAAGTTAAGACGTAAATTCTCTGACCTAGTTATGATACCTGGGTGACTGTGTTCGAAAGAAAATTGAATAAAATCATGAAGCTTAATTATCGAACAACTTAATGTTGAAGGACAAAACACTACCAGAAAATCGGCGAAAACCAACGGAAATTTTACGTCGGTAATTTTTACCGACGAAAATAATTTCGTCTCTGATTTTGTTGGTATATACCGACGGTGTGATGACATGGATTTTTTCAGATGGTTTTACCAACGGAATGACCGAGGGATTCAAACCGGGATCTCCGTACAGTGACGTCGCACAGTCACCTTCGGACTCACCGACGGGTATACCGACAAAAACATTCCTTCGGTGATTCTATTGGTAACAGCCTATATATAATTACATACCCACTCTTCCGACAGTACTCTCTTCCTCTATTTCTCCTTCTTCTTCCCCATCCCAACTCTCCCCTCCCAAACTACAGTCAACCACCCATCCCAACTCTCCCCCTCTTCTCACCACAAGCAACTCAAGTTTTTTATACTTTCGTACGTGGTTACAACATCCGTTTTCTGAGCAATTTATTGTGGATTTTATCATTTTTTGTAAGTAAATCTATCCTTTTTAGTTTTAACATTTAAATGTCAATTTTATTGTTTTTTATTGTTTTTTAGTATATGTATTTTGTTAACGTATGTACTTGTTTGATTGTTATTTGTCAAAGAAACTTGTATTATGAATATATAATTTTATAGTTGTTATAGTTTGTTTAGATTTTTTCAAATTGTATTTGTTTGTAAATTGTTGAAACTTTGTTTGAATTACACCGAATTAGATGTGTTGTGATGAAATAAATAATAGCTTGTTTAACGGATCCGTTTTAATTTTTATCAATTCTATTGCAAAGTTGTGATTTCCATAAATTTATATATGTATAAATTTGTATGGACGTTGATAATTGATAATTGATAATGAATATTTAACATAAGTGTTTTTTTAGTTTGTTGGATAATGTCGGGGCAAACCAATATTTTTGTAAATTTATTTACGTAACATAGTTAATTAATACATGTTGTCGTCATAATTTTATAGAGGTTCGATAGAAGTCATGGATGATCGTTCATGGATGTATTGGAACTCACCCTAAGGATTGCGGAGGATGGATTATTGTAATGGGGTTCAGGGTTTTATTAATTTCGCAACATCTATTCCGATGAATTTTACTGATGGCGGTATTAGGTGTCCATGCAGGAAGTGTAAAAATAAAAGGTTTCTGCATCAAGATGTTATAACGATGCATCTTCTAACCAAAGGGTTCATGGAGGATTACCTGTGTTGGTATGCACACGGAGAACTTTTTGTTCCTAATGAGAGCATGGTAGAAAGGGTGGTTGGGTCAACTTCTAGTGCTAGCAACGTGCATGAAGCTGGAAATGACAACAGTAATCCTTACAGAAATATGGTTATAGATGCAATGAGAATGAGTGAAGGTAATGTCAGTGAATGTCCAATCGTAGAAGAAGAACCTAATACAGATGCAGCAAGGTTTTTTGATCTGTTGAAAGATTCTGACGAACCATTATGGGATGACTGCACGAACCATAGTAAATTATTGGTCGTAGCACAGGTGTTCACCATCAAGCCAGATCATGGGTTGAGTGAGGCTAGTTGTGACAAGATTATCGAATGGGCGAGAAGCATTTTACCTAAAGGGAACAAGCTGAAAGAGAACTTCTATGCTGTAAAGTCCATGATGAAACCCCTCGGTTTAGGATACCAGAAAATTGACATGTACCATAACTTCTACATGTTATACTACCTTGAAAATGCTAAGCTGACCGAGTGCATGACATATGGGCATTCCTGTTACAAACCCAGAACTGGCAGGGGAAAGACTCTCGTGGCATATAAAAAACTTAGATACTTCCCAATCACACCTAGACTGCAGAGGTTATTCATGTCACCAAGGAGTGCTGAGCACATGACATGGCACCAATCACATGATGCGGTTGATGGAGTGATGGTGCATCCTTCTGACGGCGAAGCATGGAAACACTTTAACAGTATTAATCCTCACTTTTCAGCTGAATCAAGGAACGTGCATCTTGGGTTGTGTACAGGCGGATTTAACCTATTCGGGTCATTTGCTGCTCTTTATTCTTGTTGGCCGGTCATACTGACGGTTTAAAACTTGCCACCAGGGATTTGTGAGGATGGAGTTCATGTTTTTATCTATGTTCATACCAAGTCCGAGTAGTCCGGGTCGGAATATAGATGTTTGTCTTCGACCGTTGATTGATGAGTTGATGCATCTGTGGTCCTCCGGAGCTTTGACTTATGATATCTCGAGGAAACATAATTTTGTTATGAGAGCGGCTTTGATGTGGACTATCAATAATTTCCCAACTTATGGAATGGTTTCTGGTTGGAGCACGCATGGAAAACTAGCATGTCCATACTGTATGGAGAACAACAAGGCATTCACGTTAACAAACGGGGGTAAAGCTTCTTTTTTTTACTATCACCGTCGTTTCTTGCCACCGAATCACAGGTACAGAAAGAACAGAAAGGATTTCTTTGTTGGCAGAGTTGAAAAGGATGTTGCACCCCCGTGTCTTTCTGGTGAAGAATTGCATGATGTTGTGTTAGAGTACGGTGACATTGTGTTTGGTCTCCAATCAGGTAAGCAGAAGTTTTCTGGTTTTGGTTTGACCCATAATTGGGTTAAGCGAAGTATCTTTTGGGAGCTTCCTTATTGAAAGACCAATCTTCTCTGCTATAACCTTGACGTCATGCATATTGAAAAGAACATGTTTGAGAATATTTTCAACACTGTCATCGATGTGAAGGGAAAGACAAAGGACAACATCAAGGCTAGATTGGATTTAGCGTTGTTCTATAACCGTAAAAATATGGAGTTGGTTTGTGATGGGTCACGGGTCGCAAAACCAAGAGCAAGCTTCGTGTTAGAGAAAAACGCACAACTACTAGTCTACAAATAGCTTAAGAGTCTGCGTTTTCCCGATGGACATGCCTCGAACATATCGAGGCTAGTTAATACAGAGGAATGCAAATTATATGGAATGAAGAGTCATGACTGCCATGTGTTTATGCAAACACTCATCCCATTAGCTTTTCATGATTTGTTGCCAAAGGGGATATGGGATGCACTCACGGAGATCAGTTTTTTCTTTAGAGATATATGCTCCAACAAGTTGAATGTTGATCACATTGAAAGGTTTGAAACGAATATCATCGAGACAATATGCAAACTTGAGATGATATTCCCTCCATCATTTTTTAACTCAATGGAGCATATACCCGTACATTTACCGTTTGAGGTAAAAGTTGGAGGACCAGTCCAGTATAGATGGATGTATCCATTCGAGAGGTTAGATATTACAGTTGCTATGTAATTCATAATTAAACATTTTTTTTATAATTGATAATTTTTTATTAATTCTATATATGCAGGTACTTGTTCAATCTTTAAAAAAAAAAGATTAAGAACAAGGCGCCTGTTAAGGCGTCAATATGTGAGGCATATATTATTGAGGAGATCTTAACAATTATCTCATACTATTTCGAACCTCATTTGAGAACGAGGATCAACCATGTTCCACGACATGATGATGGTGGTGAAGTGCCTTCAAGTGGGAACTTGATAATATTCTCCAATCATGAACGACCCACACCTAAAAATGCCGTAAGGGGAAGATATTTGTCTGAAATAGAGTTCAGACAAACATACAATTATGTCATATTTAACTGTGATGAGCTAAGACTTAAACTTTAGATGTTTGACTTAAACTTTGTCAAAAGTGTACTATTTATATATTGTGATATCATAAACTCATATAATTTGGAATAACCTTCCAGGCAACATCGACGATACTTATTGTCCAATAACTCACAACTGACCGAATCCCAGATCTTTCAATTACAAAATGAACAATTTTCTGGGTGGTTTATAACACATGTAAGTCCTATCACAAACTCAATTAACTGTACGTCAATATTACAGAATATCCATTTATTGATTATTGTTGTATTTGATATACAAGGTTTATCAAATGGGAGGTTGTGCTGCTATTTCATTGTCTTTACTAAGCTTGTGCCCTGAAAGAAAAGTCAAGTGCTATAATGGGTATTTTGTCAATGGATATGTCTTTCATACTGAAGAATACAGGCATGGAAGAAAGACATACAACATCGGTGTTTGTATTAAGGGATCGACTTCTAGTGAGTTTGAAGTTGACTACTACGGTAGATTGGAAGAGGTCATCGAAATGCAATATCATAGCGAGTAGAATAGAGTGTTTTTATTCAAATACTATTGGTATGACATAATTGACAGAGGAATCATAGTAGATCCTCACTATGGTCTCGTTGAAATCAACTCAAAAGCTAGACACCACAACGTAAACGATGTCTTTGTTTTCGCAAAGTAATGCCAACAAGTTTATTACACATACACCCCTTCCTTTAGAAAGGACCGATCAAGAGTTAATTGGTTATCCATTTTAAAAACCAAACCCAGGGGTCGTGTCGAGGTTGTTCAGGATGAGAACGAAAACACAAATGTGATAGATGAAGTCTTAAAAGCTAGTGAGTTGGTTGAACCATACCGAGTTGCTCCGTTAATTTACTTAGAAGAAAATTCCAATTTTTGCCACAATCATCGACAGCAATACCGACAGCCTATGACCCGTCGGTATTTCACAGAGAGTTGCAAAACAATTATAGAATTTTGCCACAATCACCGACGGATATACCGACACCTTCACCGATAGATATATCGACGCCTTCACCGATAGATAACGCACATTCCAACGCACACGACTGTCAGACTTCCTGGTCGGTCGGCACAATTATCGACGGATTTGCCAACGAACGCGGCAAATCCAATGCGTCCGTGCTCTAACACACTGTTACCGACATATTTGCCGACGAACACAAAAAATTTGGAGGGATTTTCAAAATTTTGGTGCGAAAATCAATTAAATATTGACGGAAATTACCGATGGAATTTAATGCCACCGCAAAAAAAATATTATTCTATTGTCTATCGGTATTTCCATCAGAAAAATTGTAGTATAAAACCCCCCCTCCGTGGTTCATTTTTTCTCCGCTCCTCATTTCATCTTCTATTCTCCTCTTTGTTTGTGTTGTGTTTTTGCAAGAATTGGTGCGAGTTTTTATTGTTTTGATTGTAGTTTTAAACATATTAAAAGGTATGTATTCTCCTTTCTTTATCTTTGTATTTTTTTTTCTTTTATTTATTTTAATTATGATTATTTTTGTGGTGTTCTTTGTTTTGTGTATTGTTTGTAGATAAAATCTTAAAATCAAGACATATTAAGGTAAGCATTTTTCATTCCTAAAGTGTTTAGTTTTTTCTTTTATTTGTTAAAATTATTTTATTGTTTAATATCTTGAAAATTTTGTTAAATTGAATTATTATTCTTGAATTTACCTTTAAAGTATTAATTGAAATATAGAGTTAAATTTAATTATTTTATCTTAATTTTATTATATGATTGGTTGTTATGTTTTTTATTATTTCGATTAATTTTAATTGTTATTTATAAATTTGTATAGATGTTAGTTGAAAATATATAGATGTTGAATTTCTATAGATGTTAGGTTGTATAGAGTTGATTTTGCAATATTTGTGTAATTATTAATATTTGTAGGTATGAAAACTGCGGGTAGTCTCTAATATAGGGGAAGTGCTAGCGAATGTTTTTTAAATAATTGAATTTAATTATTTAATTATTCGTATAAATTTGTGTAGATGTGTTGAATGAAAATTTAATTATTTTATTGTTTGTATTGTAATAATTATTTGATAATTTAGTCTCTTTTAATTGTTATTGTTGAATTTTCCATGGAAATGGTAATTGGAAATAAAGAATTAAATTTCAATGTTTTATCTCAATATTATTATATTATTGATTGTTATGTTTTTTTGTTATTTCCATTAATTTTAATTGTCATTTATGCATTTCTATAGATGTTAGTTGAAAATATATAGATGTTGAATTTCTATAGGTGTTAGGTTGTATATAAGATTTTTCAATTGAGTCAATTGGTTTGTGGTTATTGTGAAGATTTGCAGGTTTGAAAATTATGGGTAGTCTCCAGTATAGGGAAGGTGCTGTCAAATGTTTTTTAAATAATCGAAGTTAATTATTTAATTATTCATATAAATTTATGTAGATGCGTAGAATGAAATCTACAACACATCGTCAGCAGACAGTTGCAGCTAGTTCTTCTCGCAGCGAGGAGGACTAATCCTTAGGTGCTGATCACGGCGAGACATTTGCGTCAACTTGTGATGTTGCCTCTTCTAGTCCGGTTTCACAGCGCAGAGGCGGTGTGCCTTCACAGCGGGGTCAATTCACCCGCAAGTACCAGGCACAATGGAAGGATGGCCTTTCAATGTCAGTCTGTTTAGGTTTTAGTTTTTTTTATACTTATAACATAATTTATGAACAACTAATTAATATTTTATTAATTTTATTTAATTTCAGGTTCACAAACATTAAGGTTGCCCGGACAATAACATCGGCATTTAAATCGTCAATGGAGATTCCATTGTTTCAATGGAGTTAGGTTTTCAGACATCCTAAGTGAAGACCTAATATCGATGCATGATTTCGATGATTTCAGGTAGGTGTTAACTTTTAATTTCCAGCTTATTTTTAATAAATTATTTTTATAATTTTATTTCTTGTACTATTTTTATTTTAAATGAATTATTTATATACACGTCATAAATTTGAGTGGGATAGCGCAGACAACAATGTTGTGAGGAGGGTATGGGAGAATCACGCGACAACTAGGTAACATCGAAAATAATATTTATTTTTGTTATATATTTTTATGTTCTAAATTCTAATTTGTTACTATGGAAGTAGGTTGCGTGATTTTTGGTACGATACACAAAAAAAAAAAGCAAAGATATGCGAGGGATAACGGTCTTGAAGGATGGAATGAAGTGGCGGTTTGGCAGGAATTCAAACCACCATTCATATGGACGGCATATATTGAGCATGTGACGTCTGAGCGGTTCACACAACGCTCACATTCTGGTGCCGACAACCGGAACTGGCAAATTCATGGTTCGGTGACCACGCACACCGGCGACTCCATCCCGTTCAGTGCACATGCGAAGCGGATGGTAAGATTAATTTAAATGAAATATATCGTTAATTAATTTGTTGTTGCTTATAAATATATTTAACTTGCAACCTTTTTTTCTCCTTACAGGCTACGTCTCTTGGACGTGAGCCGAGCCCAGTGGAGCTGTTTGTATAGACGCACGTGCAGAGTCAAGATCGCCAAAAGGGGGTGCAACAATTCGTTGACAACCGCGCTCAACACTTTGTGGTATGTTCGTTATTATTTTTATTGAATTGAATATGATGATTTCTTTTCCCATTTTCAGGAGACTTATAATAGCTAGTTGAGGGAGAGATATGAGGACGGTCCTTCGACCCATCCGGAGTTCGATCCAAATTTATGGATGGAGGTAAGATCGTTCGGTGGACTTGATAAAAATCGGGTCTATGGGCTCTCCAACACTACGGTCGAAAACTTGCAGTCGGCCCGTAGTGTCTCAACTGTTGGGAACTCTCCATTAGTATCGAGCACCCAGTCTGAGGAGTTCATGGCCTTGAAACAACAATATAAACGACTCTCGATGGATTATGATAAGCTCAATCAAATGGTCATGGAGATTAGATCAAGGATGGGTGATGATACATGTGCAGCCCCTTTTTGGCCGTACGGTCCCGGGAACAACCAACCTCCTCCTCCTGCTCCGCCGCTATTCTAGTTTAATTTTGTTTTTCAAACACATTAAATTTGTAATGAATATTTGGATGAATATTATTTAACATTATTTTTATATTTTTAATGTTTAATACAATTTTATTTGGTTAATTAGTTTTTTTTCTATTAATAAATAATTGTTTTTTTAATATTTCAAATCAATACCGACGGCCTTACATACGAAACCAAGTTGTCGGTATTTTACCGAGAGTTGCAAAAAAATTACCACCCATGCCACAATCACCGACGGATATATTCCATCGGTGTTTACCGTTACTATTACTGACGGAATATTCCATTGGTATTTTACAAAGAGCTCTGAAATATTTACCGCCCATGCCACAACACCGACGGGCTTTCCGTCGGTGATTACCGTTGAAAATACAGACGGAATTATTCCGTCGGTAAAGTTCTCGTGGGAACTTTTTTTTTGGCGCGCTTCGCCGTCTGTAAGACCGTCGGTGGTTGGTTTTTTTATTTCTAACAGAATCATCGACGAAACAGGGAATTACCGACGATCAGTATTCCGATGAACGGATTATGTGGGTGAGGCCATCGGTAAAAATGTTACCGACGGATTACGTGCCTTACATCGATAGAATTAATCTGTCGGTAAAACTGTTTAATGGTGTAGTGAAAATAATAATAATAATAATAATAAAATAATTTAAAAAAACAATGGAAAAATATGAGTCAACTCAGGTTAATCTGTAAACCCCGTGACCATGGAAATCATAAAATCCTTGACATAACATCATGCAATATCTAATTTGGTTGAACTCTTTTTGGAGGTATGGGTTGAAATTTTGGAAAATCCAAGTATTGAAGGGCTAATGGTTGTCCCTATCGACATAAAAGAGGATTGTAAAACTTCCTTGAGAGATTATCTGCTCACCAGGGAGTTCTCGGCCTCTGGAAAGAAATGAGATCATTCATTTAACTAGGCGAGCAATTAAGTATTGTTTAGTGGATGGGGTCTTATATAGATGATTTTTCCCAGCTCTCTTATTCAAGTGCTTATCTCTTGGAGAAAGCTCTTATGTTTTGAGGGAATCCATAAAGGAATCTATGGTTTACACACTGGCTCTAGAGCTCTTGTCACTCAGGTCACCAGGATAGGATTTTACTAGCCAACAATCCTGAACGATGCAGTCATCTTGGTGAAAAGATGTAATCAATATCAAATGTTTCTATTAGTCTCAAGACAACCCTATACAGAATTGACAACCTTATCTTCTCCATGTCCTTTTCCCGAATGGGGAATGAACATATTGGGTTCTTTCCAAAGGCTGTAAGGAACATACAATTCATTATGGTGGCTATGGACTACATCATCAAATGGGTGGAGGCAAAAACTTTGACAAATATCACCACTAACAAGGTCATCTCCTTTTTTATGGAAGAACATCACTTGTAGATTTGGAATTCCAAAAATCTTGATCACTAATAAAGAGTTTTGGGTTTCTTTCTTCGCAATATAGAGCTTGGCCCTCAGACCATCTTGGGTGGCCTTTGCCTCAAGGATCCCCTATTTCATGGTGTCTACTTCATTATAAGTTGTCTAAAGCTATTTTTCAGTACAGCCCAGCTAAAGAAAAAAAATGCCTTGCATGTTATCCTTCAGCGAGGTATAGGCTACCTTGAGGTTCTTCATTTCAACCTCCATAATAGCCTTATCCTCTTTTAGCCATTGACTAGCAGTCTGGTCTGCCTTATGCTTAGCAATAACCTCCTTCACCTAACTTCTCTCAATAATCTATCACCTTTTTTAATGGGTGCACATCATGAAAGCCTGCCAAAAAAGATTGTTAGAAAAAATGGTCACAAAACTAAACTAAAAAGGTTATACAAAAAACATTTCTTACATTAAAGGTCATTTGTCCTGTAAGGCTAGATGATGGTTATAGCTCTCATAAGACATCATCAAGATGTCTGAAGGAATGGTGAGAACCCTTTCCAACTACTTCACTACCTCTAAGTCAGTCTCCTTAAGACCAGACCTTCCACCAACGACAGCCTTCCATGGCTTGCCTTTCCTTTTTGTTAGGGTGGGAAAGTGAAAGGGGCTCAACCAAGGACGAGACCAACAAAAACATCCTCAAACCTTTATTCAACTTCCTGAGAAAAACCTTGGGCAAAGGTCCCAGCAGTTATAGCCTCTACAACTGAAATTGGGGGTGGAGGCAAAGTGATCGTCATCATAGAAGAAGCCTCTATAGTTAAGGCTAGAATACCAATCTCCATAGAAGTAAAAATCCTCTTTCCTTTAAAGCGAGCAACAATACTCATAATTACTTTAGGGGGGTCAATTCTGCTTAACCTCCAGCTAGGAGAGTACAACTTCCTTCAACTTATATTTCTATAGGGGTGGTGGCTCCTGCCATTATTTTTTCAGGAACATAGTCCTTAAGAATAGTGAGCTCGTTTATGTTGATGGGGGTCATGCTCCATCTCTTCTCTATTCATGGCTCCACTCAAGTTAATAAACAAAGATCGCCTTCTTGATGCAGACAAGATCTTCTCTGCGGACCTTGCTGAAGTCTCTCTATCTTCTTCAACTGTTAATCTTGCAAAAAAAAAGGTTAGAAATAAACTTAATCGCACAAAAAAAAACAAATAATAAAGAGGTTTCATAAAGTTACAAAAATAACTTGTAAAAAGCAAAAAATCAAACTTTGACCACAAATCTTTCCACACACTAATATATTTTTTTATTAGTTTAAACCCAAAAACCACCACCATCAAATACTTCTTATCAAATGAAACATTTTTTAAACTAAACTTGATCACCATTTTAATATATATAATCTTCTTGTCTTGCATAGATTTATCATTGTTTCAATACCACTATCATCAAATTAAATTAGAGAGGGATTGAATTATTTTTAAAAAAAAAAAAATTAGGTCTCTCTCTACAAGAGAGCTATAATTAATCTTTCCCTTTATTTTGTCTTATAGCTGACGATCTTATGCTTCTAAAACCTCATAATTAATTATAATGTTATATTGTCTTT
>Ga0307515_10017880_pt1 | contig 12881 bp, 4 predicted proteins | sample 17_EM_MG_FD_194513 | JGI IMG/M metagenome (GOLD analysis project Ga0307515, IMG submission 194513) | Populus trichocarpa ectomycorrhiza microbial communities from riparian zone in the Pacific Northwest, United States - 17_EM | ecosystem: Host-associated > Plants > Roots > Unclassified | place...
CTGGATATAGTGCTTAGTAGGTTACCTTATTTATAAGGCGGTATATAATATATTATATAGTATTACCCTAATTTTACTCCTATTAATATAACCTGCTTTTTATAGTCTGCTATAAACCTATCCGCATATTATATTAGTATACTACGCCTAGCAGCGCGTTTAAGGGCTAGTTTTTATATTAACTTAAGTACCTACATACTACTAAGGTAAATACTTACGTTTAAATATAATGCTTATTACTTAATAGTATATATCTAGCTTGTTTATTCAGTTACTTAATAAGTCCGTAGGTATATAACCTAGAAGAAGTATTACTGGCCTACTAGCTATACGTTAAGTCTTTAATAGGATATTAAGTATTATAATATAAACCGGATGCGCCTTTTTATCTCCAGATAGTGTAGTTAGCTTGGTTTAATCGCTATTAGGTATTACTATAATAGCCGTTGCACTATTAGGTAATTAATCTTAGATCTCCTATTAACGGTCGGCCGTGTGTGCCTTATTATACACTCTATTACCTTTTACGTTAAACTAATAAATAGGAGAATAAACTATATCATCTTTAAATAGGAAATAACCGATTAGGAAGGCCACTACGCTAAGTATATTACGGTAGTATATCTTTAGGTTTTTGCCGTATATATTAAGTTCTATAATTCGCCAGCTCTTATTACTTATACCTTTAAAAATAGAATATAGTTTTATCTTAACTTCTTTTGCATTTCGGTATAATATATATCCGTCCCTTATATTTTTAATATAGGGGTCTTATAGCCACGCGTCTATTTATTTTACTAATATGCTATTATATACCTACTAGGCAACTTACGCCCATTCTACAGAGCTTATAAAAGGATAGAATATGTTATTACCTTTATTTATCCTATTTGCTAGCTAGCTAGGCCTTAGCAGGTGGTCGCGATCCGTAGTAGACTGCTAATTAAAGTTCCCCTTTAGGTAGCTGTGTAGGGTTTCTATATAGCGGCTAGTTACTTTATAATAAGTTTAGGTATAATAAATATTTAAGGTAAAGAGGCTTATTACTACGTAACTGTGCATTTTGGTACTGGTTAGTTATTCTACCAGTGCTATATTACTTAGCTCCTTTACTAATATTAAGCTAGTATTTCCTGTAATAGTTAGTAAAGTATTATTAATAGCGGTGTTAGTTACTATAAGGTCGTGTACCTATTATTCTATAGTAAATTAGTTATCTTTATATATATCCGCTTAAGCCTAAATTATAGGATAGATATTATCCTATTAGTTAAGATAGTCTGTGCCTATAGCTTTATAGTATAGCTTATATCGCGCTAATCCACCTACGGTAGAAATCGTGCGCTTATATTTAGGGCACTAGCAATTTATTAAGCCTATTATAATAGCAATAAATGCGGCTCCTTACGTTGTTATTAAGATTAGATAGGTAGGTTTATGCCTAAAAAGGGTAGTATATTGCATAACTAATCTAATGGCTGTAATCTGCGGCGATCTGCTAGCCATCCTAATAACTAACTATAACGGCTTGCTCCTTTTAAATTGTAAGTTAAATATACTAAGTAGTATATTATCCTAAGCGCTAATAATATATAAAGCAGTATTGTATCCTATAGTACCTATTATAATTAATTTATAACTGCCAAATATTTATAAACCTTTAATCTTATGTCCCTCCCTAATACTATACGTACCTAGCATGGCAATAATATAATTAAATAGTGTATATACTATGGAGGAGGCATAGTATAAGTCTACCAGTAAAACTTCTAAAAAGGATAAGTAGATTATATCCGGGTTTAGTATTAGCAGCGCTCGTTTATACGAGATTAAAGGGGTAGTTAAGGACATTGTAAATAAAAGTAATGTAATATCTATACGCTTCTAAGACCGAATAAATTACGCTATTTAAAGTAAGATTATAGCTAAAATCGTTAATTAAATCCTAGAGTCTAGTAATGCTCTAGTTAGGTAGACTAAGGAAGTAGCCTAATATCTCCTTACTTATACGCAGTTAAATATATATAAGAAAGCTAGCCGGGCTAGTGCTAAATTAGGACTTCGGTATAGAGCTATAAATTCTGCTATAGGGTACCCTTGTATAAAGCCTTAGGACATATATTAATCTTTTTTACCTAAATATATTAACAAATATAATGTTTGGGGTCTTATAATCTATATATATTAAGATTTAGAGAATATATTACGGTCTATAATTTATATAGACTTAGGTGCTAGTCTACTTTAAACTAACTTAGTGGAAGGGTAGATAAGTCTTCTAGATTTCTTTAAATTTCTTAATATTGCCTAGGACGCTAGAGTTAACCTAGAGATAGAGGAGTTATGGGTAGATATACTAATAATTATGCCAGTTTAGAATGTGGGACTTTTAAAGTATGTAATATAATAAACGCTTAAAGCCTCTAAGGATATAATTATTTTTATGGTTGCGAATATACGCAGTATATAGTATTAGTCCTTATAGCTTTAAATCTAATACTGTTTAGAGTTTTAATTATTTACTAGGAGCCCTACTTAAAAGGGTATATTAAAGCGGTCTTAATTAAGCTAAAATATTGATTTTAGATAGGCAAAACGTCCTAGGCGCATTAACTCTCGTTCTTAGGTTATATATTCTAATATACTTCTAGATCCGCCTATTATACTAGTTTTATAAAGAATATTTTCTATAATTAGAGGAAGTATATTTGGCGGCAATCTACTATGGCAAATTGCCCTTTAACTCGCGCGCATTATATTCCGTTAGCAAGAGTATTTACCTTAGGCTTATCTACTTTACTTTACTCTTTACCTCTACTACCTTAACTAACTCTCATACGGCGCCTCTACGCGATATTAATTAGTTAATTAATTAGTTTAACCGCCAATTACTACTTTAAGCTACGACTTACTTTCTAAAACTACGGTAATTTGCCTAGTAGATTAACTCTTATAATTGGTTTATCTTACCTACCTACTTTAGACTTATACCTTTACCAATTACTAACTAGATTTTTTTACTTTTATATAGTAACGCTCTACTCCTTCTTTATTCCGTCTTAGTATCTTTATATATTATAATAAAGGACTTAGATATTATAAAGGGATGGGATATTAATGCTTATTGCCTTAAGGAAATTAAAAGATATAATCTTAGATGATATATAAGAGGCCAGGCTTAAAAAATCCACGTTTTATACTGCCAAAGATAAAGTACCGCGCGATTAGTTTATTTAAAAGATTCTTAGCGACTTAACTAAAAAGGAATGTGCTTTAAACAGCTAGTCTAGATAGACTATTATTTCTTTTATATTATCCTAGAGAACTAATATTACTAAACGGCAAAATAATATAAAGTTAGAACCTAGAAGTTAGAGTTAAACCTAATTTAAACCTATAATAACGCTAGTATATATATTTGCTTCTAAGCTAATCTTCAAATTATATGGTTTTATATTACTAAATAAGCCGTTCTTACTTAAAAATATAACTTTTTAGTTTTAAAGAATAAACCTAATTACCTAAAGTACTATAGAGCTTTATATAGTCTATAAATTTTAAAAGGCAATATAAAAACTTTAATAGTTAAAGAAATTAGTTTCTTGCTATTTTAAGAGGTCGCAGTATTAGTAGGTTTTATTTTAGATAAAAATGAAATTACCTAACTTAATGTGGTTACTAATAAGGAGGTTTATATTACCTAGCGAGGGCCATTATAAGCCTTGTTTTAGTAGTATATGCTATATAATAGGAGCAGAGTAGAATTTCTACTTAAGAGTATAGATTATAAGTCCCTTTAATAACATCTAGCTATTTATATACTAATAATTACAGCTAAGCATTTAATTGTAAAAGTACCGTACTAATTACTAAATAAGTAAGGTATAAACCCTCCTAGAATTGCTAATACTCTAACCTATAGTATTTGCGCGCTAAGGCCGCACTTAAGAAATAATAGAAGATTACGCCTAAGCTGATCCACAAGTACTTAGATGTTAAGTTTATTAATAAAGATAGTAAGAATAAGAGCAATGCTTTATCCATTTTATTAATATGTAGCGGTATTCTAAGTTTATTAAGTCCAAAGAAATGTAATTATAAAAGGGAGTAACCTACTAGAGGTATCTACGGGTAAACTACAGCAAACTACGGTAAGCTATTAGGAATAGCCGTAATAATCTAGTTATCTAGCCTATAGATAATCCCGAAAATATAGAGTACGGTAAGGATAATTATAATACTCCCTAAAGTAAAACTGCTTTATATTCCTAATTAGCTTAGACTCTATATAATAAATTAACTCTATACCCGTAAAAGCTTTCCTTAGTAAAATTATAGAATTTAATATAATTTAAGATACCTTAGGTAAAAATGCGCCTAAGGATAATATAACCTAAGCTAAGGAGATATAGGCTACAATACCTATTGTGTAAAGGTATAAGTATATAGTTATATAGAGTATATCTTAAATTAAACTAATATTAGCTCTTTTTAGATTTTAAGAGGCCGCTATAGCTAAAGTAGGAGGTAAGGTTTAATAAATAGAGTAGTAAATATATAAATATTTGGCTAAGCTATGCAGAGTTTCTAAAAAGGCCGTCTTAGTAAAGAACCCAGTCCCTATTTCTAGTAAATATAGTTTTGTTCGTACTAACTTAATAGCACGAGTGAGTCGTATCCACGGGCACGAAATACATGTAGTATCGTATGCTTGTTTGGATGGTGACTGTCGATTGTATAAAGCAGACTACGTGGTCTATATACTAATGCGTCCTCCCCTTAATTAGTTAGTGCTTTATAAGTGCACCAGACGCATAAGCGAGTGGTTGGTACACTGAACGCGTAAACGCGTACCTGGCATACCGAACGCGTAGGCACGCGGTTAGTACGATAGGTGCTATAATTATACACTGGCGGTACTTAAAAAATGAAACCACTTATATACAGCCTCCGTAATTGCTTTAATAGAACCATAAAACATAAAAAAAAATACATAGGAAATCTCCCCCAAGGTGCCGTCTAGGCTGCCTTCCAAACGGTGCCCTAAGCTGGCCGTAAGTTCTGCTTACGGTCCGTAGAATGAACCGTACGGCCTTTTAACGGGCAGTAGACGAGCTATAAGTTAGATCGTGAGGGCCGCTAAGGCGCTAGTGCTAAGCGAGCTAATAGCGATTTTCCATCCCGGGAATAGAAAATCATTAATTTGACTACCCTATAAAATTCGGCGGGTTACGTGAGTCCACCAAGTTCCACCGTAGCTTTTTACCGTTTTCCACCTATACCGTATAACGAGCCGTACGGCCTTCTAACGGGCCGTAGACGTACCGTAGGTACTTCGTTAGTCCCGTTCTACCCATTTTATAACTTCTAGGTTAAGCTTATTTGTGTTAATTAGGGTTTTAAAAGCTTAACATAGCTTTACCTTAGTTATAGCGTCTACTAGATTATCTCCGCTACTAATCCATTTAACCTCCGTAATCTCACGCTATTCATAGGCCTAACGTAAGCATATAAGGTTGACCATAAGCCTCTTCTCTTATATTATACCTAGTTTGACTAGGCAGTTGTAGAGGGACTTTAAATTAGTATATAGAACTAGGGGTAACTGCTCTAGTTATAGAATCTTCTAAACCGTTAATTTAATTGCGGCTGCTATATTAAAGCTATAGGCTAGTATATATAGCTTAGAAGCTAGTATACTACGGGTTACTTATTTACACTTAATTAAAGACTAGTACAGTATATTTACGTCCTAATTACGGTCCGTAAGTATAATTACAAAGCCGATTTATAATAATAGGTCTTTATTATTAGCAAAGGAGGCGTCCGTAAATGCCATTATACTAAGGGAATTTAGGTTTAGTGGTATAAAAGTAAGTCCTCTTATTACGTTATTAATTTGCCATTAAATACGCTTATTAAGCTGCTTAACATTTTCTTCTTACGGATTTACTGCCTAGGCCGTAAAGGATAAGTCATAGGCAGATTTAGGTTAGTAGACTATGGCTATATAGGCGCCTCTTGCACGCTATACAGCGTATTAGTCCTTTATATTTACGGTCTTACGGGTCTCTCCGCAGGAACTAGTAAGGTCCGTAGGCTTTACTATAACAGGCTTTAGGTTTTAGGCTTAGTATTCCTAAGTTAGCTTAATTAGGTTACCCTTTTATATAATTAGGCCTCTATTAAACTTAATTAGATTCTACTTAGTTAACTGCTCTTATAGCTTTGCCAAGAACTTAGCCTTTTATAGTTTAGTTTCTTTAGCATCCATAAAGATCTAGTCTACTAAGAATAGGGTATCGTCTATTTAGAGTCCAATAATACTAAGGCCGTTTAATAGGCTGTATAGGAGGTAGGGGTTATAGGTTAACTGTTTTATTTTAAGTTTACTAATATAGTGCTAGTGGTATATCTTAAACTAATGGTTTCCAGCTTCTGGTACTCTGTATAGAGGTTTTACAACCTATAGGATTGTTCCTAGTTATAGGTTAAGCTTAGGGGGTAGCCGTATAAAGATATCCCTACTTAGGTAGGTATTAGACTGCATATAAGCTTATAAGATATCCCGTAGGTAAAGAGCTACAGGTTTACTTTGCTATAGTCCGGGTATAAGTGTAAGTATAATCCGTTAGCTAACTCGTTAAATTATAGGCGATTACGTAAGGACTAAGCCCTTCCCTTGGTTATTATAGGCTTGTATAATAAGCCTTAATTTTTTAAAAGCTTTATTAGTACCTAGGTGCTTAATTTTATTAATAAAGCGTAAGTTGAATATACGGACGCCTTACGGAACGTCTTTCTCCGTTATAACTGCAAAGATGCCCTTTTTAAGTAGTCCATTAATCTCTTTACGTCGTGAGTCCATAAAGGGGGTTTCCTATACTAGAACTGATATATCTATAGGCGGAGATTACCTTGCGGATATTCCTGCGGAGGTTAGGTAAGTCTCTATTATAGTATTCTTAGTTATAGGGTGCTTTTAGGGGCGTCCTCAACCGCGCTTTACGGTAGGTATAGCGGGTTTAATAGGTTTCTAGAGGACTTTTAGAGTAGGTAAGGGTGCTTCTAGCTTATCTAATTTAGTAGTCGCTTCTAGTTTGTCTAGTTTAGCGGTTACCTCTAGTTTATCTAGCTCGGCAGTTACTTCTAGTTTATCTAGCTTAACGTTATAGGTGTCTTCAGGCCGAAAATAGGGTTTTACGGATATACTCCTAAAGCTAGTCAGGCCGCTAGGAAGTTATATACAGCACGTCTCGTTTTCTACAGCCAGTAAACGGTAGGGTCCGGTCCACTTGCCGCTTTTACGCTATATAAGGACTTTAGAGTTAAGCGGAAGGTCGTGTACTAGGGTTGTATTGGGTCCGTTACGGTAGTATAGGGCGTTATTAACAGCTTGTTTAGCCCGTAGCTTAACTATCTTAGCCATTACCTTCCGTATTGCAGCTGCTTATTCCGTAATAGACAGGGCAGGAGGATCTAGGTTACTTATCCTTAGGTAAGCTCCGTAGACTAAGAGGGTAGGTACTAGTCCATCTAGGCTAGCAGTGTTATTAACGGCTTTTACGGCCATCTATAGAGCTAGTTCCTTTTAGATATCCTTACACTCGTCTATAATAATCTAGTAAGCTCTCCGTAGGGCTAGGTAAGCTTACTTAATAAGCCTAACGGACCAATGCGCCTTAACTGGAACGGCTTTTATTAATATAGCTATGGCCGTAGCATACTACTAGAATTCCTTGCTAATAAAGTTCCTACCGGCGTCATAGGTAATATACTTAGGAGGTCTAACGTACGTATTAATCTAGCAGGTCCGTAAAATATCCTAAGTGTGCTTTATAGATATATTTTATAACCAACAAGCGGCTTAATAGCGGGTTACCTCGTTAATTATATATAATACTAGGCTGCCGTTAATATACATAATGTCTACGTATACTAAATGGTTAAAGTTAAGATCTTTATAAAGGGTAAACTTAAATCGGCCTAGGGAACGTCTATATTTATAGCAGTAGGAGCAGTATTTAGTTAGGTAGTTAATTGCCTTCCTATTAACATCGTTATGTCCAGAACGTTTAAGGACTCTATATAGCTTTTCGGCTAACGGGTGGCTAAAACAGCAGTATAGGCGGTGGATTTCCGTACTGCTAAGGTAGCACGGGTTATAGTTAAAAGATTCCTAAATATAGGTCTGTAAAGTCTCTCCCTATATAAGGAACGGGTGTCTAAATTGTTATATAATTGGTAGGGTAATATACTTACTTCCTAGGGCAGTTATGGGGCCAATTAGGGTGTCCGTAACGTTATTATAGTATACCTATAACCTATCTATATCCACAAGGCAGAGTAAAAAAGGGGTGTCCGCCTTTACTACGTGGAAGTTAACTAGGCTAATTAGAGTCTTAACTGCTACTAATCTGATTAATACAGTTAAGCTAATACCAAATTGGACGGTTACGGCCCCAGTTTACGTAATATCAATGTCCGTATTATTATTTGTAGTAGTCCTATATACGAGGTATTATCTATAGCCTACAATAGACTTCTTAGAGGTACCTATATTAATTATAACACCGTAGAATTCCTTAGGGGTATAGCGTTCTGTGGTAATATATACAAATAGGTCCTGCTTATAATCTATAATATTTATAACGGGGGTGCTTACGGAATGGTTTTTGGGCGTAACTAAGTGTATAAAGGAACGGTCGGCTAATACAGTTATGATATTAAAGGCTTAGCTGTCTATAAAAGGTCTAAAAGTGGTTAGGAATATCTCTAAGGTCTCTTATTCCTAAGCATTTAAGTTAAAGTCAATTATAAGGGCTTCTATTAACTTATTAGGGGGCTCTTCTACTTCCTTTCCTTTGTATTCCAAAATAAACTAACTAATATAGCTATTAAGTCTCTTCCTAGACTTATTACGTTCTTCCTAGGTATACCTTATAGACCAATATCCTTCCTTGCCGCACATAAAGCACTTCTAGCTAGTTTATCTACGGGGGTATGTTTTTGTATGGGGGTTGCTATAGGGGTTATAGGTAGGACTTAGTCGGTACGGATGCTGCTAGCAGTAGCGGCGGTCCGTAAAGTAGACGTCTAAGTCTATTTACGGATATTAAATATCCGTAACAAAGGCTTAAGTGCTACCTAGTAGGTTTAAGACTTTATACATTATAATAGAGGAGCGTAGATCATTAATAAGGCCAGCTAAGGTATCTATAGGCTTATAGTAGGTATACTTATAGGGCTCTACTTCCTAGCAGGCCGTAATAAGTTTATTATATAGAAAGTCGTCTATTTAAAGCTTAGCGTTAAGGCCATGCTATAGGTGCCGGAGGTCTTTAATAAGAATTTGCAGGCACTCTATAGTCGATTTTTTAGTATTCTTATTAATTACGGTCCGTAGCTTAGTTGTATTCTATTAGGTAAGGATATTACACTTATATTCTGGTCCTTTAAAATAGTTGCGGGTAGCTTTATATAGCTTATTAAAGGGAACACTAAGGGGGTTACTTTTAAGGTTAGTATAGTAGTGGTTAAGTACTAGGCCGCGCAGCATAGTAGAGTAGGCTTAGCTAAACTTCTGTTTAGGAATATCGGCCTTCTAACAGAGGTCCGTAAAGATAGTTAGTTTAAAGTTAAAGTTATTATTTTTACTGCTATACTTAGATTTGTTAGTGTAGAGCTTAGCTAGGTTAGCTAGCTCCTTACCGTAGGTCTTTACTTAGGTGCGTTACGGATCTATAATTTGCGGATCTATAGCTTGCGGATATATGGCTTGCGGATATATAGTTTGTGAATATATAGCTTATAGATCTATAACTTAGGCAGGTTGCGGATCTATGGCTTTGTTAATAAAAGGGTTTTAGTCCGTATTTTAGTTTACGGGGGTATTACGGTCCGTAACTTAGGTACTAAGTATACTTTAGCCCGTAAAATTAATTCTAAAATCGCTTAGGTTTATAGAACGAATTTAGTTAAGTAGGTTAGGTATAAGGCTAGCGATGCTATTAAGTTTGGGAGAAGTAGAGAGATTATTCGTAGCTTTAACCTAGTCTAAGATTTTCTCTTTAGTCCATTCCGTTTGGTCCTCCTCCTATATTGTGTTGTATAAGGACCGTATAATAGTAACTCGTTTATCTTTTTTAACCCATACACCTTAGTGACGTAAAAGGGTTCGTAGGTTATGGATAGTAGTAGGGTTATAAGCCTTAAGAATAGCTTCCGTAAAGTCCGTAAAGTCTTCCTTATATTACTTCTATAGGTCGTTATTTAGAAGCTTATAGTATCCGTATTTAAGGATTTTGAAATTAATATAGTCATTAACGTTGTCCGTAGACATAAGGTCGACTCCTTAGCTTTACTTCTTTTAACCTTCACTAATTTGCTTGCTTATATCTGCCATATTATATAGCGTTATATATCTATATAAGCTATAGCGGGTTATAATAGCTTATAGCGGGTGGAGGAGGTCTTATAACGGTCCGTAAAATTAATTAGCGGGTCCGTAACAGTTTAAGGGGTCTTATAGTAGTCCGTAAAGGTAATTAACGGGTCCATAACGGTTTGTAGAAGGGTAGGGGTCTCTATAAGGGGTCCGAAAAGAGGTTAGGGGTATTAAGGGAGGGTGTAGTAGGAATAGGGGTTTAAGGTTCGAAGGGGGTTAAGGATAGGGGGTTCCGTAAAGGTCTATATTCGCGTTTATAACTTCTAATAAACTGTACTAAGACTTAAATAAGTATACAGAGTTAGTAATAGTCCGTAATCCCCAACTTTTAACCTTTTAGTAGGTTATACTAGGAGTCTAAACGGGTGGTCGCTATCGTATATATCGCTCAGTAGGAGGTGTTAAGTAATTACTAATCTGTGCGCGCTCACTAATTAGTGTTTGTACTAACTTAATAGCATAAGTGAGTCGTATCCACGGGCACGAAATACATATAGTATTATATACTTATTTGGATGGTGACTGTCAATTATATAAAGCAGACTACGTGGTCTATATACTGATGCGTCCTCCCCCTAATTAGTTAGTGCTTTATAAGTGCACCAGACGCGTAAGCGAGTGGTTAGTGCACTAAACGCGTAAACGCGTACCTGGCGTACCAAACGCGTAGGCACGCGGTTGGTACGATAGGTGCTATAATTATACAAAATTATATAATTAGTAATAGCGATACCTAATTATTCTATGCGTAATTAATATAATATCTTAGATACTGCTCTAGTATCTAGTTTAATCTTTCCGTTTAACCGTCTATCTACGAATAATATATAGTAGAAGTTACTACTCTAACTCCTTACTCCGCTAAGAATACCTTCTAGAATACTGCTATAAATCTTAAATCTCTATTTAATATAATTTTACTTAGTGCTTTATACCTTACAAACACTTCTCTAATATAGATTTTAGCGATATCTTCCGCTGAGATTTCTTCTGTATAGGCTATAAAGTATCCCCACTTTATAAGCTTATCTACTATTACTAAGATCGCGTTATAATTTTGTCTAGTAATAGGGTCTTTTAATTTTAGCAACTTAATAATAAAGTCCTATAATATAACCTCCCACGGTCTTTTTAGTATTTTAATAGGTTATAGCCCTCTATATAGCTTATACCTTATTAGTTTATTTCTTTAGTAATTTAAATATTCCTTTATAACCTTTTATACTAGGTTTTAAATTCTATTAATAATATACTCCTTTTAGAGTCTTAACACTAAGCCTGTAGCTCTATTATATCCTTAAGTTAGTCCCTTATAGAAGTCTTTTATAAAGTGCTCTGCTATACTTCTTAGGATATATTACGCCTCTCTATACTTATATAGTATTTCTTCTTTTAAATATTCTAACTGTTCTTCTAGCTATACCTTAAAGATTTTTTATGCCTAAAAGCTTTCTAGTAACTTATAAACTCTATCTAGTTCTTCTTCTTAAGTTATTATAATTTTTGGATAATTATACCTAATTAACCCATCTATGTCTTTCTGTAGTAAAGCCCCTAATAGCTTCTTATTATTCTATAGTTTAGCTTTTTAACTTAACGCATTAGCTCGCGTATTATCTATGCCCTTAGTATACTAAATCTTAAAATAGTATTTTATAAGCATCTCTACCCATCTAACCTATCTTTAGTTAAGTTCCTTTATTATTAGGAATCTTATTAAGTTTTTATAATCCATCTTAACTATAAATAGTTTCTCTATACCTTATAAGAATGCTCTCTATTTCTTTAATACCATAACTATACCTAATAACTCTTTATTATAGATGTTATAGTTTAACTCTAGTAGTATTATCTTCTAACTATAGTATACTACTAGGTGCTATCCGTTTAGATACTTTTATATAAAGTATACCCTTAGTATAAAGTCTAATATATTTATTTCTATAACCGTCTTTAGTTCTAATTAATAGATCTTAAGAACTAGCTCTTAAGTAAATAACCTCTTAACTTTCTTAAATAGTTTTTATTACTCCTTTCCCTATAACTATAGTTCTTCTTTCTTCATTAACCGCGTAAATAGCTTAATATTTTTTAACTATTGCGCTATAAACCTTCTATAGTAATTATAAAACCCTAGGAATAATTTTAACTATATAACGTTCTTTAGTTCTTACTAATTTACTATAGCCTTAATCTTTTTTAGATCTATACTAAGTTAGCCTAGTTTAATAATAAATCTAATAAAATCGGTCTTTTTTATAAAGAACTTGCATTTCTTAATTACTACTAGCATCTATTCTTTCTATAGTCTCTTTAAAACCCATTTAACGTGTTCTCTGTGCTCTTCCTTAATTATTAAGTAGATAATAATATTATTGAGATATACCATTACAAATTCATCTAAGTATTCTCCTAATATATTATTAATATATTT
>Ga0307515_10017881_pt1 | contig 12881 bp, 10 predicted proteins | sample 17_EM_MG_FD_194513 | JGI IMG/M metagenome (GOLD analysis project Ga0307515, IMG submission 194513) | Populus trichocarpa ectomycorrhiza microbial communities from riparian zone in the Pacific Northwest, United States - 17_EM | ecosystem: Host-associated > Plants > Roots > Unclassified | place...
CCCTTCCGCATGCTAATATCGGTGAGGGGCAACATGACAGGTAACGTTGCTACCTCGCCAGCGGAGCTTCCATGAAGATGAGATGATGTTGCAGTTCAGGAGGCGCTTCGTAATAGGGTGCGATCTCCCGGAAGCCGAGGGAGCGGTAAAGGCTCAGCGCCTCATCGTGGTTCCGGCCGGTATCCAGCCGCATGGTCTTGTAATCCCGCTCAGCAGCCACGCGCACGATGTTCTGGGCAAGGCGGCGGCCAAGCCCCAAGCCGCGGCCCTCTGGGCCGACGAACATGCGCTTCATTTCACAAGTTTGATCATCGATCCGCTGCATCATGACACAGCCAACCACTTTCCCATTCAGACGGGCAACAAGCGCTTCACCATCTGGAGCCGAATGAATTCTCGGCAGGCTGTCGAGGAGCGCGGCCCATTTCTCAGGTGTGTAGTAGTGGTCGACAAACCAAGCGTTTTTCCCATACCGAGAGCGGCACCAATCGAGGAAGCCGTTGCACAAGTCTCGGATGGCAGGAAAGTCGTCCGCCTTGGCCGGGCCTATTTCCGCGTTCTGGTCCATCTCTATGCCCCCCTTAGAATACTAAACTCGAAGCGGGCGATCCTTCCGCAAGGCGACGAACGCCGAAAAGGAGGCCGTTCTTGAATTTTCCCCAAGCCTTGTGAAATTGTAGTCAAAAGAGGACTTTCTGACAATCGCCAGCGCTCGTGTTATTGGGTCAGCAAGTTCGCATTGTCAGCTTTTGGCGCAAAGGAGCCGTGAAGGGCCGGCGCAGACCGCGCCCTGCCATATTTTCGACCGCTGAACTCAAACACGGGAAGTCATCCAAACGCCAATCAGCGTCACTGCGAGTCCCGCGAACATCGCTGTTGTCAGCGGTTCTGAAAACAGCGCCCAGGCCCACAGCATCGTTACGGGTGGGCTGAGATAGATCGCAGCGCTGACCTTGGCCACCGGAAAAAGGCGCAGGCTGGTGTAGTAAACGGCATAGGCGAGGAACGTCGAGATCAGAACCAGCCAGACCATCCCCAGGGCGAAATCAACGGTCATCGGTGGTGCAAGGCTGCCTTGCGTCAGGGCGCATGCGCCGAAGAGAACCGAGCCAGTCAGGGTCTGGATGCAAAGACCCTGATGGACAGGAAGATTTTGTTGCTTGCGCTGTCTGAACAGGACTGAGGCGACCGCGAATATGAGCATAGACCCCACGGTCAGGCCGTAGGCCCAGACCGGAGCCGTCCCTAAACTCAGGCTGTCTAAGGACACGACAAGGACGCCGAAGACGGCAATCGCGGTTCCCATCCATTGTCTCTGCGTCAGCCTTTCGCCGAGCACGGGTTGTGAAAGGGCAGCGATCGCCAGCGGCAGGAGGTCGGATATGAGCGCGACCAGACCCGTGGGCACTTTCTGTTCGATGGCCAGGGCGAAGCCTCCCAGATAGAGAAACACCGCCATGATGCCGAACAGTGCCTGATCCCTGATCAAGCGCATGGACAGACGTGGCCCGATCGCTAGCGCGAAGGGCAGAAGGATTAATCCAGACAGCAGCGTCCGCCAGAACAGGAGGAGCATGACGCTCGCCTCCTGATTCGCATAACGAATTCCAACGAAGCCGGAACTCCAGCCGATGATCAGCAGCGTGGCGAGCAATGGCCACAGCAAAGGATGGCGGTTCGACGGAACGGAAGGGAGCGAGATGTCGGTCATGAAGCGAGCGCTCTGGTGTGAAGAACAGCCCCAGCCAATAGGCCGATCGCCGACTGTATGCACATGACAAATTTCGATGAAGTCATGACTTCTCGAAAAACAATGTCATGGATGGGACCGTTTGTGATAGGGGATGTTCCGAAGACATCGGAACGGAGATGGCCATGAACGAAGTCAACGGTCGCCGTCTGGAGATCGACGCACTGCGCGCGCTGTCGGCGATCCGCCAGCATGGAGGGATCACGCGCGCGGCGGTCGCCCTGGGCCTCTCGCAATCCGCGGTAAGCCACAAGATCAAGAGGCTAGAGGTCAGCCTCGACTGCGAACTGCTAGGCCGCAAACCTACTGGGCCGATGTTCACCGCCGCAGGCGAGGACCTGCTCGACTATGCCGGCCGGATTCTTGGGCTACACGACGAGGCACTGCTCAACCTCTCGAAGACGCCGCTCGCGGGAAGGCTCGCGCTGGGGTTGACGGAGGATACGGCATGTACTGATCTCGCCCGCATTCTTGGGAGATTTCGTCGTCTCCATCCCAATGTCTCGATCCGCACCAAGGTTCGCATGAGTCTTGTCCTGCGCGCCATGCTTGAACGCGGCGAGCTTGATGCGGCGATTGTCCAGGTCTTCAGCCACGAGGTCCGTCCCACCGACATCGTTCTGTTTCGCGAGCAGCTTCATTGGGTAAAGCATCCGGAACTGGCGCTCCCGCAGGGCGGCCCGATTCCGTTCCTGTCCTTCGACGACGAGTGCTTCTACCGTCAGTGGGCGCTTGACATAGGCCAGGACGATGCGGTTCTCGAGACGGTCTTCGAGTGCTCGAGCGCAGCCGGAATCGTATCTGCCGTGAACGCGGCTATGGGGGTCGCCTTGTTGAGTGACCGGCACATACGGGGCGAGATGCATATCGTCTCGGACCGGCTGCCGAGGCCACCTGGTCTGGCGTACGTCGTCCGCCGCGCGCGAAAATCGAGGAACCCTGCACTGGATAGCCTGGTCGGCGAGATCAAGAGGGACTCTGGCCGTCACGGCGGACTGGCGCTCGCCGGTTGACGGCCGCATCGCAAAGGCATCGAGTTTGGGCGGATCGCAGTTGGCCTTGCTATTGGATCGCTTTCGCCTCGCTGGAAAAGAGCGAGGTGCGCGTCACGGCTGCAGTTGGCCCAAAGCAGCTATCGTCCGCCAATGAAATGGAAGCCACATTAGTGGCCGACGCTTACCGATGATACTCCAGAATCATATGCGCCGCCTTTTCGGCGATCATCAGTGTAGGCGAATTCGTATTGCCGCTGACAATTGTGGGCATGATCGAGGCGTCCGCGACACGAAGTCTTCCCACGGTACGCACACGCAGGCGGGTGTCGACAACGGCATCAGCGTCGTCGCCCATGCGGCAGGTGCCAACGGGATGGAAGATTGTCGTCCCGATGTCTCCGGCAGCCTTTCGAAGATCGTCCTCGCTTTGAAACTCCGAACCGGGCCTGTACTCGACAGGCTTGAACTTCGAGAATGCGGGTTGAGCAGCGATGTTGCGGGCGACTCGTATGGATTTGGCCGCGACATCCAGGTCTCCCTGGGTGGAGAGGTAATTGGGCCTGATCGACGGCTGTGCACGGAAGTCGCTGTTTTTCGCGTGAACTGTTCCTCTGCTCTCCGGTCGCAAATTGCACACCGACGCCGTTATGGCTGGAAAGGAGTGAACCGGATCGCCGAATTTATCGAGTGAGACGGGCTGGACATGGAACTCCAAATCCGGTGTCGCCTTTTCTGGCCCAGATCGTGTGAAAATGCCGACCTGGCTCGGAGCCATAGCCATCGGCCCTGAGCGTCGTGCTAGGTATTCAAGTCCAATGGCAGCCTTCCCTAAAAGGCTAGAAGCTTTTTCGTTCAAGGTTGGCACGCCAGACACCTTGTAGACCAATCGCAGTTGGAGGTGGTCCTGAAGATTGGTGCCAACGCCCGGGGCGTCAACCTTGACCTCGATTCCGGCCGCATTGAGCGCCGCGCCACCACCGACACCCGAAAGTTCGAGCACGTGCGGTGACCCAATGGCTCCCGCGGCCAGAACCACCTCGGCAGTCGCCAGAGCTGTGTGATCCTGCCCGTGCTGGGAGAAAACTACACCCTTGGCCTCACCGTTCTCAATGATAAGCCGACGAACTTGCGCCTCGGTCTCAACTCGAAGGTTAGGGCGCTTCAGGACCGGACGCAGGAAGCCCTTTGCGGTATTCCAACGGATACCGGAACGCTGGTTGACGTCAAAGTAACCGCCGCCCTCGTTGGTGCCCCGATTGAAGTCGGGTGTTCGTGGAATCCCTGCCTGTTCAGCGGCGTCCAGGAACGCATCGAGCACTTTCCACCTGACCCGGGCTTGCTCGACTCGCCATTCGCCACCTGAACCATGGTTATCGGAAGCGCCGCCGTGAAAGTCTTCCTGCCGCTTGAACAAGGGCAGCACGTCATCCCAACTCCAACCGACACATCCAAGCTGTCGCCAATGATCATAGTCCGCCGCCTGACCACGCATATAGATCATGCCGTTTATCGACGAGCATCCACCCAAGACCTTGCCGCGTGGGTAGGAGAGACTGCGGCCGTTCAAACCCTCCTCGGCGTCGGTCTTGAAGCACCAGTCAGTCCGGGGATTCGAGATGCAGTAGAGATAGCCAACTGGGATATGAATCCAGTGATAATTGTCTCGACGTCCGGCCTCGAGCAGAAGGACGCGGTTTCGTGGATCGGCCGACAGACGGTTGGCCAGAACGCATCCGGCGGAGCCCGCACCAACGACGATGTAGTCGTACTCGCCCATTGAGACCTTCATGGATTTTCGAGAAACTGCCTCCGGCCACTATGGCCCGGCATCATGGCCCCCAATTCGCCATTTCGAAGGCCATTTCAGCAAGTTCGCACCCTTCCGATATGTGACGCGACTTGACGCAACGTCGATGAATCTTGCTTCTCCGAGGATTTCGCCGGTGTTAGAACGCTTCATCGCTCGCGCTTCTATTGCGGGTCTCAATCCACTCAGGGAAATCGTGGGAACGACATGGCAGATCACGACGTCATCATCATCGGCAGCGGAGTCGGAGGTAGCGTCACCGCGCGTAGGCTCGCCGAAAACGGAGCCCGTGTCCTGATCCTTGAGAGGGGCGACTTCGTTCCGCGTGAACCGGAGAACTGGAGTGTCGACACCGTCTTCTTCCAAAAGAAATACAAGGCCAAGGACACCTGGCTCGACAAGAACGGAAACGCTTTCGATCCCGGGGCTTATTACAATGTCGGCGGCTCCACCAAGTTCTACGGCGCGGCGCTGTTCCGCCTGCGCGAGCGCGACTTCGAAATGATCGAGCACAAGGGCGGCATCTCGCCCGCCTGGCCCATGCGTTATTCCGATCTGGAGCCATATTACGATGAAGCCGAGCGGATGTTCCGCGTTCACGGCGACGACTCGACCGACAAGACGGCTCCCCACCGTAACGGTCCGTATCCGTTTCCGCCCGTGCCTTCCGAACCCATCGTTGCGAAGCTGGCGGAGCGCTTGCGAAGCCAGGGCATCTCCGCGTCGCCGATGCCAAATGGTGTGAACTCCGGAGCTGCCGGAACCTGCATTCTCTGTCGGACCTGCGACGGCTTTCCCTGCAAGATTGCCCAGAAGAACGACGCCGAGACATGCGCGCTTGAGCCTGCTCTGGCAACGGGCCGGGTGGAACTCCGAACGAAGGCATTTGCGCGCAAACTCATCCTCTCCGGCGACGGCAAGAAAGTCGACGCGGTCGAGGTCGAGGAGAATGGTGAGGTCAAGCTATATTCAGCCCCGTTGTTCGTGGTGTCGTGCAACGCCGTGAACACGTCGGCGCTTTTGTTGCGCTCGGCTAACGGGGCGGCATCCAAGGGGGTTGCCAACAGTTCCGACACCGTCGGCCGCCACTACATGGTCCACAATCAGACGGCGCTCATGGGGCTGTCGCACCGGGTCAACTCAACGAAATTCCAGAAGACGCTGGCTATCAACGATTGGTATTTCGGCGACGCGGCCTTCCCCTGGCCAATGGGACACATGCAGATGCTCGGCAAACTACAGGGCGGGATGTTGACTGCAAACGTGCCCTATCTCCCGCGGTTTGTTGGAAACGAGATGGCGCGACACGGCATGGATTGGATCGCGCTTTCCGAAGACCTGCCCGATCCCAACAACCGAGTTACCCTCGTCGACGGCAAAATCAAATTGGCGGTAACTCTCAACAACATGGAAGGCCACCTCGAGCTCGTGAAGCGGATGAAGCGCGCCCTCCAGCGGGCGGGCTATCCGATCGTAGTGACGAAGTCGCTGGTCGCCCACGCGACAGCTCACCAGTGTGGCACGGCCAGAATGGGAAGCGATCCCGCTACTTCGGTGCTCGACCAGCATTGCCGGACGTGGGACCACCAGAACTTGTTCATCATTGATGCATCGTTCTTCCCGTCATCTGCCGCCGTGAATCCAGCGCTCACGATCGTCGCGCAGTCGCTGCGTGCGGCGGATCACATTCTGGCGACCGAATTCAAGAAGACAGCTTAGTCGACGCTGCTGAGGTACTGCTGGACTTCGGTGGGGATCGACCGATCCCCTTTCTCCAGGGTCGTTACACGCTCGAGGTGCTCGCGGTTCAGCAAACCGGGACCGCGAAAATGCATGGCGACCTTTGTGGAGTAAGGTGGCCGGAGCATCGTCTCAGCTATGCCGCTGCTGATGCCCATCAGGAAACTCTTGGAGCTGCGCTGGACCGGAGCGTAGATTCCAAAGGTCATCTCGTTCTTTTGCACGGCTTCGAAGTCGAACGTGAATATCCTGCCCCCAAGGGGCACGGTGAAACCGTGGTACTTGAAGACAAAGTCGATCTTGTTCTCGTGCTCCAGGTTCGGAAAACGTTCTATATAATAGTGCTGCAGGAAGTCCCGGTTCTTGTAGATGCAGAATGCAGACCGAAGAACCTTCCCTTTATAGATCGTTGAATACTGATATCGATCATATACTCCCACATACTCGTCTCCCGACGATTTCTCGTCCAAGAGCAGAGCGTCTAGGAACGGCGCGATACGCTTCGATCCCCGCAAAGTCTCCATCGCGTAGAAGTAATTGCCCTCCATCAGCGTACGGAACTCCTCCGGATCAGCGAAGAGCACCGTTCGGCTAAATCCAAAGAAGTTTGCAATTAGACGCTGGTTCTGAAGACTAGGGAGATGATGGCCCGAGAGATACTTGTTGAACTGTTGTCTGTTGATTCTGATTTTCCGACAGATGTTCGAAACGGTGCCCTGACGTTCACAAAGAAACCGAAGATTTGCCCCGAAATTTTGGGTCTGAGCTGCTTCGTTGAAGTCGGTTGCCACTTCCACTCCCCAGTGCTTCGCTTTCGAGGGTAACTATGCGTCAGTTTGCGCCATGTATCAAGAGCTTGCGAAATTGTCGCTGCAGGTTGGTTGCTCCACTGTGCACTCGAATGAACGATCGGTGCTTCTCCGGTGACGGTACTCGGAGAGTCGCGGAGCCACTCAGGAAAAATGCCATGATACGACAGATCAAACGTCCTCTCGCCGAGGCGTCGAACATCCACGACGCGACCATCACCAGCACCGTTCAGAACCTCATCGAGCAGGTCGAGAGAGGTGGCGACAAGGCTGTCCGTGAACTGGCGATCCGTTTCGACGGCCTCGACCGCAAGGACTACCGTCTGACCAAGGCCGAAATCGACGCCTGCCTGAACGGCATCACTCACCAGGAGCGCGAGGACATCGAGTTCGCGCAGGACCAGGTGCGTAACTTCGCCAAGGCCCAGCTCGGGACGATGTCGGCGCTCGAGGTGGAAACACTGCCGGGCGTCATCCTCGGTCACAAGCACATCCCGGTCGATAGCGTCGGCTGCTACGTGCCCGGTGGCAAGTACCCGCTGCTCGCGTCCGCCCACATGACCGTCCTGACCGCGAAAGTGGCGGGCTGCGACCGCGTCATCACTTGCGCCCCGCCTTTCAAGGGCGCTCCCGCTCCGCTCATCGTCGCCGCCCAGCATCTCGCCGGCGCTGACGAAATCTGCGTCCTCGGCGGCGTCCAGGCCATCGCGGCGATGGCGGTCGGCACCGATACCATCAAGCCGGCGAGCATCATCGCCGGACCGGGCAACGCTTATGTCGCCGAAGCCAAGCGCCTCCTGTTCGGCCGCGTCGGCATCGACCTTTTCGCAGGCCCCACGGAAGTGCTGGTGATCGCCGACGACACCGTTGACGGTGAACTCATCGCGACGGACCTCCTCGGCCAGGCTGAGCACGGCACGAACTCCCCAGCCGTCCTCATCACCAATTCCGAGAAGCTGGCCGACGCCACGCTGGCCGAGATCGACCGTCTGCTGGCGATCCTGCCTACCGCCAAGATCGCGGGTGAGGCATGGAAAAACCACGGCGAGATCATCCTATGCGACACCCGCGAGGAAATGCTTGCCGAGGCCGACCGCATCGCCTCCGAGCATGTCCAGGTGATGACCTCGGACGACCAGTGGTTCCTCGACAACCTCACCAACTACGGCGCGCTGTTCCTCGGCGCTCGCACGACCGTGGCCTATGGCGACAAGGTGATCGGGACCAATCATACACTTCCGACCATGCGCGCCGCGCGCTATACCGGAGGCCTCTGGGTGGGCAAGTTCCTCAAGACCTGCACCTACCAGAGAATCCTCACGGACGAGGCGTCTGCGATGGTCGGTGAATATACCTCGCGTCTTTGCATGATGGAGGGGTTCGCGGGCCACGCGGAGCAGGCGAACGTCCGGGTTCGCAGGTATGGCCATGGGAATGTTGAATACGCGACGGCCGTAGAGCCGGGAACTGTGAAAAACCTGGAGGTGACGAAATGAAAATGGACAAGAAGGTCGAGGGCGTCGAAATCCCCACCGAAATGACGGGCGGCCAGATCATCGTTGACCATCTCATCCGCGAAGGCGTGACGCATGTGTTCGGTATTCCCGGCCATGGCGACACCGCGTTGATGGATGCTTTCGTCGATCGCAAGGAAGAGATCAACCTGCTGCCCGCGATGCACGAGCAGAACGCCTCCCATATGGCCGACGGCTTCTTCCGTTCGTCCGGCAAGGTCGCGGCAGTCGTCACTTCGATCGGCCCCGGCGCGACGAATACCCTGACGGGTATCGCAACCGCCTACGCGGACTCTCTTCCGCAGCTGATCATCACGGGCGGCGTCCACACTTACATGATGGGCCGCGGCGTCCTCCAGGAAGTCGATCGTCCGCATTCCGACAACTTCCCCCGCATGGCGGAGCCCGTCGTGAAGCGCTGGTTCAACCCGAGCCACGTCGAGCAGATTCCGAACATGATGGAGCAGGCCTTCAACGCCATGCTCGACGGCCGCATGGGTCCGGTGCTTCTGAATGTCCCGCAGGACGTTCAGGCCGAGTCCGGCAAGGTCACGATCAAGGATGGCAAAAAGCGCCGCACCTCGGCTCGCACCTATGGCGATCCGGCATATATCGCAGAAGCGGTCGACCTGCTCCTGGCCGCTGACCGTCCGGTCCTGCTCGCTGGCGGCGGCGTCATCACCTCGGGAGCCACTGGTGTGCTCCAGGAGATTTCTGAGTTCCTCGGCGCGCCCGTCACGACGTCTTTCATGGGCAAGGGCGCATTCCCGGAAGACCATGAGCTGTTCGCCTGCGCATGCGGCGACCTCGGCTCGATCCCCGGCAACGCGATGACCCGGTCAGCTGACGTCCTGCTCGCCATCGGCTGCCGTTTCTCCGACCGCATCACCTCGTCCTACCAGCCGGGTGTGACCTTCGACATTCCCAAGACCAAGCTGATCCAGGTCGATCTCGACGGCTTCGAAATCGGGAAGAACTATCCGGTCGAAGTCGGCATCGTCGGCGACGCCAAGGCGGTCCTGTCGGCGATCCTCGCTGGCCTCAAGGAAAAGGGCAAGCCGCGCGACTACAAGAACAACGCCCAGTTCAAGGAACTGCTCGAGCGCAAGGTGGAGTGGGAAGAATTCCTGCGTCCGCTCCGCACGGCAAATGTCCAGCCGATGACCGCCTCGCAGGTCCTCGTCGAGGCTCGCAAGGCGCTGCCGCGCGACACGATCGTCGTCACGGACAGCTCGAACCCGCAGAACCAGGTCTTTAACGAATTCCCGGTCTACGGTCCGCGCCAGCACATCACGCCGGGCGGCATGTCGGGCATCGGTTTCGCACTTCCGGCAGCCATCGGCGCAAAGCTCGGCAAGCCCGAGGCTCCGGTCTGCGCGATCTTCGGCGACGGCGCTTTCCTGCAGACGGGCACCGAGCTTGCCACGGCCGCCATGCTGGGCACGCCCGTGATCTTCCTCGTGATCAACAACGGCGGCTGGGGCGCGATCCGCAACCTGCAGCTCAACATGTTCGGCGAAGATCGTGAGATCATCACGGAGTTCACGACCCCGGACGGTGAGAAGTGGATGGCCGACGCCGCGGGCGTCGCCAAGTCGCTTGGATGTATGTCCGAACGGGTGACCGACCCGGCCGAGATCGGACCTGCCATCCAGCGCGCACTGGCTTCCGGCAAGCCCTACCTCATCGACGCGGTCTGCGCGATCGAGCGCCCGTACTCGAACATGCACGTCACGGGCTGGTGGGACATCACCGTCCCCGCTTACCTGGGCGACCTTCGCGCCAAGTACGTCAAGGGCCGCGGTTTCTAAGCACGGCAGTTGGGCCGGCCGCGAGGCTGGCCCATTTCATTCGGAGGATCATGATGCAGGAAAACAGCACGCGGCCATTGGCGTTCGACGGCACTTTTGTGAAAGCGCACATGGTCTTCAACGCCCGCGACTACAGGACAACGGGTGTTGTCACCAATCTCTCGGCGCGACCGATGTACATCGCGGGCGATCCCATCGGGGTTATCCCGCCTTGGCGCTCGACGATCCTCAAGGACACGGTCATCAACAGCGCAGATTGCGCTTCGGTCGTGCATGTGCCCGGCGACATTAATGTCGGGGGTGTCGTGCTCGACGGTTGGAAGTGGCTTGGCGAGACCGTGCCGGAATTCCCCCGGCTCACGCCCTTGTACATCTCGGACAAGGACGTGGTCTCCCACGTCGAACTGAATCCCTGGAAGCTCTCTAACAATCCCGAGCCCAAGGACGAAATCCAGCGCTTCGACATCCAGTTGAACCTGTGGTGGGCACCTGCGCGCACCGACGCAGTGATCCACAACAAGCATTCGTTCCTCGAGCTGCACACCCAAATATTCGGCCACGGCCGCATCCAGCTCTTCCGGGACGAGGCAGGCACCGAGATGTACCGCGAGATCAGCGCGTCGCCCGGCGATACCCACGATCCGATCGTCTGGGTGGTCGACAAGAAGACATTCGTCTACCCGTGGCATCGCGGCTGGACCGACACCGACGCGATCTGGATGGCCATCGAGTTCCATCCCGTCGACTGAAGCGGCAATCGCCCCTAATCGGCCCAGCCAAGACCATCCCTCCCGGAGAACTTCGTGCCCGTCCTCGTGCAGCTCTTTTCAGCCCGCAACCTTCCGTCCATTACTGACGCCCTCGACCAGGTCAGGGCTGCCGGCTACGACGGCGTGGAGGGCTGCTGGCTCAATTTCGAAGACCCGAATGCGTTTCGCAGGCAGTTGGAAAGCCGGGACCTCAAGATGCCGCAGGCGCACCTTCCTCTTGCTATGCTCGAAGATGATTTCGATCGAGCGGTGGCAATATGCCGAGCGCTCGGTATTCATACTGTCGTTGCGCCATGGCTTGAAGGGGCGGATCGTCCTGCAGGCGTGGCGGGATGGGTGCATCTTGGCAGACGCCTTGATGCAGTCGAAGGCAAGCTTCGCGTCCTCGGGCTCCGGTTTGCGTGGCACAATCACGACTTCGAACTGGTCGAGCTAGCAGATGGGCGTACCCCGCTGCAGATTCTCCTCGAAGCCGCGCCCGGCATGGACTGGGAGGCAGATATTGGATGGATACTGCGTGCGGGTCAGGACCCTGTCTCCTTGCTAGAAGCCCACGCAGGGCGCGTGACCACTGTTCGCCTCAAGGATGTCGTCGACGATTTCGACAATGCACCGGAAGGCGGATGGGCTGACCTCGGTCACGGAATTAATGACTGGGTGCCTATATTTGAGACCTTGAGATCGTTGCCGCGCCTTGCAGCTTGGGTCGCCGAGCATGATGAGCCCGCCGATTTCGGTCGCTTCGTCGCTAGATGGAAGGTGGCGTTGGAGCGCTTCCGCTCGACGAACCACGACCAGCTCTTCGAGGGTTTCACCCACGTCGCGTTAAAAGTACTTGATCTGGAGAACCAGCTTGCATTCTATGGAGACATCATGGGCTTCCGCGAGATGTTCCGGCTCCACAATACCGACGGCTCGGTCTTCCTCGTGTATCTCCGTATTAACGACCGACAGTATCTCGAATTATTCCCCGATGCCGTCGGCGACCATGTCCCTACCCCGAGTAATAGGGGCTACCAGCATATTTGCCTTGAGGTTGCCAACCTCGACGTCACAGTGAGCGCCCTGCGGTCGCGGGGAGCCCGCATGTGCCTGTGGCGTGAAGACTTGTCCGGCATCTACGAGGTAGACGGCGCGGCGATCACAATGGGCAGGGACGGAAACCGCCAATCTTGGGTGGAGGACCCCGAAGGCAACAGGATCGAACTGATGGAGCTCGCCCTGAGCGGAAGTCAGTATGCCGCCATGGCAACCCGCTTGTCGCCAACACGCCAATCCTGACGATCGAACGAATTGCGACATCCATGGGGCACGGGCATGTGCCCGGAGGCCCTCAGTCAGCGATTGTTCCCATCCAAGGATCGTCCACACCACCATGACATATCCCGCGCGGCTTTGTGCTCAGATCGCATCTACGACGTGATTTCCACGCGAGTACCGTCGGGCATTGCGATAACCGCCTCATAGAATCCGTCTCCAGTCGTTCGCGGACCGGAAATCAAAATACCATCCGCTTTGCAGCGAGCCGACAGATTGTCGACCGCTGCCGCATCATCCAGCGACACGGCGATATGGTCCCAGCCGCCTCCTTCGCCATACCACCACTCCTCAATCCACGGCCCGGTCATTAACTCGATTTGAGCTTCGGCCCCTGGCAGGGAAACGAACCGGGAAACGAACCCGGC
>Ga0307515_10017882_pt1 | contig 12880 bp, 12 predicted proteins | sample 17_EM_MG_FD_194513 | JGI IMG/M metagenome (GOLD analysis project Ga0307515, IMG submission 194513) | Populus trichocarpa ectomycorrhiza microbial communities from riparian zone in the Pacific Northwest, United States - 17_EM | ecosystem: Host-associated > Plants > Roots > Unclassified | place...
CATACATAAACGTACGTAGCTGCGATTGTCCCCCCGCTCCCCTCTGCTCTATCCCCGCTGATGTTCCGGATGTTCTTCGGTGCCCTCCTCCTTCTCCCCGCCCTCCTACAGCTTGGCGTTCGCGCCGCCGGTCCCCTCGTCAACCTTGACTACGCAACACTCGAAGGAGCTTCGACGGGTGGAGTAGAAACGTTCTTGGGGATTCCTTACGCCCAATCTCCAGTTGGCAATCTCCGTTTCCGCCGCCCTCGACCCCCACTTCCTTTGTCCGGTACTATGCTTGTGAGTGGTCTCGTGCTCTTGTGTAGCTCGACGCGCAGATCAGACGGAGAATCTTGACCCATATTGTTGCTTTGGTGGCTCGTAGGTCACAGCCTTTGGAAACGGTTGTCCACAGCAGAGCTCCGGCGCCTTGCCCCAAATTCCGGGCATCGACTACTCTGCGTTGACCGTATTTTCCCCAAGTGGAAATTATTCCGAAGACTGTGCGCGTTCTACCAATCCAAAAATTGGGGCGGGACTCATAGCATTACAGGCCTTTACGCCAACGTGCTCCGTCCAACCGGTGTCACAGAACAAAGCAAACTCCCGGTAGTAGTCGTAAGTCCCTGTATAATTCAGGATATCCTCCAACTGATGATTTGTAGTGGATCTACGGTGGAGGGTTTGCCATCGGTGAAGCATCTCTCTACAACGGCAGCGCTTTCGTCCAACGTTCGGTCGAACTCGGCGAACCGGTGATCTACGTAAGCTTCAATTATCGTTTGAACGCTTTCGGTTGGCTCGCTGGCAAAGAAGCACTTGCTGGAGGGGCTTCCAATGTGGGCCTGTACGACCGTATGTATCATTTCGATGATCATGACCCTTCATGAGTTCCGACCCTCATTCTTTTCAATTTTAACGCTGACCATTTGGGGTCTGCCAGAAAAATTCTTCCTGGCATGGGTCGGGACCTACATTTCCAAGTTTGGCGGTGATCCGAAAAGAGTTACTCTGTGAATCTTTTCTCTCCGGACCCCCCCCTCGCCATCAATTGCTCATTAGCATTGCACACGCAATATAGCTGGGGGCACAGTGTGGGAGGGATGTCTATCACCGCCCACCTCGTTACGACCCCCGTCAACCCCCCGTTCAAGGCTGTCATCCTCGTGGGTCCTGCAATCCCAGAACCAGTTTCGACATCGTTGATAACCTTATTCAATTATAGCAATCGGGCTACACGTTCCCCATCTACAAGACTGACAGCCGGAAACACCAAGCAATCTACGATCAGTTGGTGCAGTCCACCGGATGCACCTCGGCTCCGGACACTCTGGAATGTCTCCGTGCTGCTCCATATGCCACTCTCAAGGACGCTGTAGACACCACTCCTGTAATCTTCTCCCCAAATGGATTGGACTTTACTTGGTTCATCAGCGTCGACGGAGACCTCATCAAGAGGTCCCTGAGGCAGTACGTCCGTGAGGGGTGTTACGCTAGGGTTCCAATAGTTGGTAATCTTGTCGATGACGAAGGAACGTAAGTTTCGTCTCCGCCTTCCTCAACTCACGTGAGACCATAGATTCAATGTAATCCTAGTGTTTCCAGCCTATTTTCCCTGGTCAACCAATCAATTACGTGGGTCCCCCTCACAGACTAAACGCCTGATCACACGGGCTTAATCTTGATTTCTCAAGCACCGATGCCGATGTTAAGGCCTTCTTGAAAACACACCTTTATCCTGGAGCAACCGACGCTCAAGTCAATTCCATCGCTGACAAGTATTCTGAAGATCCTGCGCAAGTAAGACGCTTTTCCCAACCTACTCGCGCTACTTCCTGACTTGTATCCTCGCAGGGTTCTCCATTCGGTACCGGGAACCTTAGCGCTTTGACGTGAGCTTGTATGCATTGGGTTTGCTACTCGATGCTGATCTATATATTCCAGTCCTGAATTCAAGCGTCTGTCCGCTATCCAAGGCGATCACGGCTTACACGCCGGTCATCGCTCTGCGTTCTCGAAGTTTGCTGCCACCCAGGATGTTTGGTCATTATGTTCGCGCCCCTGCGTTTAAATAACTGATCTGCGGGTACTTATTTGGGATCTGCCGCACATAGTGTGGAAGCGTAGGAAGGACCTCCTCTACCTCGGTTCCTTTCATAGTTGCGAACTTCCCGAGTTCTACGGTTTCACCGGAGACCACGTCGGTACGGATGCCCTAAGTATGTACACCTTCCTGCCTTCTCCCTCACCGGTCCTGGCCGCTGATGAGGACTACACTAGTCAACTTTATCAACCATCAAAACCCCAACCACCCGAGGGGTTCCAACGCCACCAGTCCATTATCAAGTATCACTTGGCCGAAATACACCCTCGGCAGCAAGAAGATGTTACTGTTCAGCGACAATCCTGGTGAGGAGTACACCACCATTCCCGACACTTACCGCCCCGATGGCATCGACGCAATCAATGAGGTCGAAGTGGCTTTGGGAGCCTAAATTGTTTCGAAACCTGTACTTCTATTTGCTTTTTTTGTCTACACAATTTTAGTTCACGAACTATCACGTCAACGCATTTGATGCAAGTATATGCCCTTGCTGCCATCGGCTGACCCACCTCGCTCGACTCCCCGACAGTTCCTTGACATTGTTGGCATCCTGATTCTCGGCATTGCCGGTGCCAGGATTGGGAGGTTGTGTGAGTGCTGTGGGGGTTCCCCTGATTTCCGGACGTACTCGCTGCGCAAGACCAAGGGCTTGTCTCTTTGAAGCAACATTTGTTGGCCGACCTGGCATTTTCGTCGGGTGGAAGGAGTTGGGAAGATATTTTCCATCCCATAGTCTAGCCCCGTACTATGTTTCTTTGACACGTTTGATAAAAATATTGTCGCCGTTCCCAAGTATAGCTCCCCAGTCCGATGGGCGGCCTATAGGTGCCCGAGTAGATACCCTCGCCCCGTCAGTAGCCATCTCACAACCAAACATAGACGTGGCTCTGAGTCCTAGCTCGGCGCTCGGCGCTCAGCCGCCTAACTCTTGAGGCTCATGAACAGTCACCCGCTTACAAAGCGACGGCCAACTTATCTGTCGGAGGCGCACGTCCCATCGAATTCTGTCGTCAAGGAGCCGGGAGCGGGGTCGCGAGAACCTCTGTTTCGCAACTCCACTTCTAGATCCTTTACGACATCTTTGGCGGTTTGGTCGTAGGGCTACCAGGAGTACTCCTGATAATAGGCTGATAGGCATGATCGAAAATGACCGGGCCTTTTTGGGGGTCTAGTCCGGAAATGCTAGTCCATCGAAATTACAATCGGTAAACTCAACAGAGGGGAGGGGGATCCGTCTCCCCAGCGACTTCAAAACCGCCAAATCCTTGGCTTCCTTGACCCCAGTTGACGAATGGAGTAGATATCAGAGGATAACAGGAAGTTGCGAGTTTTCCGGCGTGATTTCCCAGGCTCGTGAGCGAAAATATGCGGTCTCGATGAAATGAACACGGAGGTCGTTCGCCAGGAACGGGAGTGAACATGGACGGGGCAATCACCGCAAGCGAGGTCGACCTCCCAATTGACGTCGCTACACTGATAAACAGAAGCATAGTGAATGATTGTGGTCAAGCTCGGCCGAGCGCTAGGGCGGCTCTGGTCGAACGTGGAAGGAGGTGCCGTTGGGAAGGCAGGAATTCCTTTCATGATTCTGATACCGATCACCACAACCTGTCATATCTGCTAATAGACACCTGTAATGGCAATGATCTTTTCTCCGGTCCTCCGCCATCAGTCTGGGGTGGGAGGGAGGGAACGAGCAAATAAGATAGTAGGGATGTGCAGCAAACCTGTGGTGGAAGTGGGGAGGCGTGCGGTCAGAAACCGATCGGCGATCACTCCCTCTCTCAGGCTCTCTTTCATGGACGCTCGGTGCGGCTTCGGCCCGGCTCCGCAAAGATTCGTCCCTCCTCGCCCAGGTAACTTCCCATCGCACGAGAATAGCGGGCGTCAGGGGATGGAGAAGGTTGTCTGTCTTATGGACGAAGGCGCATGTACTAGACGGCGCTGGAGCCTGGGGGATGCCGTTCGAGAGGGCCAATAGTTGGTCCGGATCATACATACAGCGCCTATGGAAGGCCTATTGTTGGTTCGGACGAGTCACTAGTCATTTACAATCTCCGACGGTGGACCAGGAGGCATTTTGGACTCAAACTTGATCCGCATTTAGGATCGACCTGGGCAAAAGTGGCCCGGGTCGGAGATGACATGATGTAGGGTCACCGGTGGCGTTTGGGACGTCCGTTGGGCAGTCTCGAAGAGGCATCGCAGGGGTTTGGACGTGGTTTCAAACCCACCGGGACGTCAGCCTCCTCCAGTCTCCTCCCCATCGTGTCCCTCCCTCCCTCTTACAACCCAGGTTTCCATGTCCTCCGGGTTGGACTTCCTCATTCTAGTCGGACATGATATGTGACTTGTGCCTTATTCGTGTCTTGTCCCAATTACTGACATGAAGCCTCGTGTCAGCACCGCAATCAAGGTAGTCCGCCCTCAATGATCCCCGCACTAGCCAAGCTAACACACTATTTCGCAGTACTACGCAATAGCTGCTTGTACGATCCTGTTTTACGACTATCTGTCGACGTTGGCGGACGAGGCTCGTCGAGTTTATTCTGCATCTTGCGCTCGTTGCTGACACCACGTTTTTTTTGAAGATCGAATATGTCTGGTCCGGAAGGAAATCGTGGAGTGCGTAAACCCTTGAGAGATGGATACCCGTTTCTGCTAACGTTCGCCCAGTGTTTTGGGTCTTCATTGCCGTGCGTCCTGCCCGCTCTTCTGGATCGCTCTCTCGTCTGACTGAGGCTTGCAGAACAGATACTTTCCGATGATATATCAGTTTTGGCTGCTAGCATGTTAGTGCATGATCCTGCCACCTGGACTTCGGAAGTATATTGATTACCGCCCTCCAAATCACAGTCTCCTATAGCCCGCACTTTCCATCGAGGGTAAGTTGGATCCGTCCCACGATCGTATCGAAAACTTGCTGATAGCCGGGTACGACGCCCGATGCATCGCAGGGGTACGAATTGCATTGATAAATCCTGGATGCAACCATCATTCTCAGTTCACGTCGAATAGCTGCGACAAAACCGCATTCTACTCCACCCTCACGTTCATTGTTTGCACTCTCCTCGCACAAGTGGTGTTGACCGCCAGGTGGGGTTTCACCGGCTGTTTAACGACTCCGAGCTGATTTTTGAACATTGTCGCAGGATATACGCCGTGACCATGAAGAACACTCCGATCGCGGTTGGGTTTACGGTTATCGCCGCTGCACAACTCGCGGTTGGGTTATGTTTGGTAACCCTCGCAGCGGAAAGGAAAAGTAAGGCTAAACTCCGGACTCGGAAGAATCATGTCTCACTCAGAGCGTCCGTGTGCAGGTCAATCGCTCCCACCCATACCCCTTGACGCATACCGTCTGTGTATAATCACGCGGCACAGACCCATAGAAATAGCGTATACAACCATCCTACTCTTGTATGGTGGGTCAGGATTACCCCGAACCTGTACCTGATGACGTTCTTTTCGACTGACCCTTGTGGCGATATGTGCATCAGATTTCCTCGCGTTCTCGTTGGTTGCTTTCTTGGCAACAAGGTCGAGGGCGGCAGATCTCAGGGTCCCGACCATTCTGGAAACCATCGCGGAAGATGCGACGTGGTATTTCATGGTCATATTTACTTCCCATTTAGCGCTTGAGATGACCTTGACTCTTGGACGGGTAAGTCCGACTCCCTCGACCACAGCGAATGATGTTCAACGTCTCTAGGAAACAATACAAGCCCTTCCAGCCTTGTAAGTCGTCGTCGTCGTCCCTGATTAAAGCCGCCCTCATCACGCTTTTCGTCGCTCCAATCAGCGGCCATGTCGTGTGAGTTGTATACTTGGCTTATTTTGTCTTATCTGAAGACCAACGTCATTCCAGGTATCTTCCCGTGATGATATCACGATTAACCATCTCGTTGAAGAAAACCGCAAACACGCAGCGGACAGGTTGGACCTCTCGGGATCCAGTGCCGGACAGTACCGGGTTCCAGAGCACGGATTTTTTCCACTCTCGGAGAGGGACAAATTTGAGGGGAGATGATATCCTGCTGGACACGATACCTCGGGGGTAGATTGTGATTTGAAGTCTGATCTTGGATCTACATTGGCATGCAGTCCGGTAGAGACGAATGATTAGCTGCTACTAGACGAGGGTTCATGTATATGTATTTCGAGGAGGGCTGTACCACCACTGAGGTCTCCAAGCGCGTTCTCATTGTTATCCTTCAGCTGTCCGCATCCGACCACTGGGATATGTAATTCTAGGTGCGAGAACTCGGGGCGTGTGTACAATGATCGCCTGAAAGCATGCAAGGACTCATACGTTGATCACCGTCTTCATGCATGGGTCATGGATCTCGGTTGTCCTGTGGCAGCGGCTGACGTACCCTGTGTGGGTTAAGATGATAGGGGTAACTTATGCTTTCTTTCGTTGTGCAGGCCGGGAACAAAAGCCACGTACGTCCCATCGGTGTGATCGATATGATTTTCGACTTTCATCTCGGTCCGGGTGATACCTACCCCCACGCGCCCACTGCAACTTCTCGTACCCGCAGTTGCACGATACTAGTCATATGGGAGACCGACCGCTGGAGTGCTCTCAAACAGTCAACCACGTCTCAAGAAGTTCATGTTGACGAGTAGCTACTCCTCGGATACTGTGTTGATGTGATTGTAATACAGATGCACCGACCAAGTTTAAGACATGAAGAAAAAAGAACAGCACACAACGTGATGTATGGGTTTACTTCCATCTTGAGTTATCTTACAGCGGCGGCTCTGCCACCGGCGTTACATGGTACCGATCTTGAGTCACCCTTGCTGCAGGTCGCTTGACCATCATCAACTTCGACCCCCTCCTGCTGCTTATCCTTCCTGCCACTCACCAAGTACGAGCTCAGCCCTCCGTCAACGATTGCGCCGTATACCCGAGTTACCTTGCTTGCAAGGTCTCCCAACCCGTAAATGAAGCATCCCGGTTCAGTGGACATCATAGCATCCTTAGTACGTTTGTTTGGTGTTGTTATCCCTCGCGCTTCCCGTACACCTTCGGGCAGTGTTCGGAATTGCTTACAAACAAAGACTCCAGCATTGCACAAGCAAGGTTCGTGCTGACCGCAGTCGGTGCTTCTCTAGTAGTTTACGTCTAGGCATATCTGGAATGTTACCGTAGGAGCTGACATCCAGAAAAAAGTTTGAGTGACCGATACAGACTCCGGGCGACTCGGGAGGTTGAAAAGTTGAGTGGCGATCGCTCAGAGTTACCGTAGATAATGAAACCCGACCAGCTGTACATGTAATTGACAGGCTCCCTCTCGTACGTTTCGCAGAGTAAACAACACAATCCAGCTCACTCGTCTTCCCATCATCGCATTTTTTCATTTCAGTTATTTGCACAAGTGATGGGGAAGCATTCTCTTCGGCATCGGTTTCATCGCCTTGCAGGTCTTCTGACTAGTACTTAATCCAAACAGTCTCCTCTCAGTGGTAGGAGAATCAGAATACCTCCCACCGATAGATGTGGATGGCCTTGCGATTCATACTTAAACGTTAAACGTTCGTAGTTGCCCTCCCGCTTCCCTCTGTCCCTATCCCCACTGACGTTCTGGATGTTCTTCGGTGCCCTCCTCCTTCTCGCCGCCTTCCTACAGGCTGACGTTCGCGCCGCCGGTCCCCTTGTCAGCCTTGATTACGCAACGCTCGAAGGAGATTCGACGGGTGGAGTAGAAACGTTCTTGGGGATTCCTTACGCCCAACCTCCGGTCGGCAATCTCCGTTTCCGCCGCCCTCAGCCCCCACTTCCTTTGTCCGACACCAAGCTTGTGAGTGGTCTCGTGCTCTTGTGTAGCGCGCCGGACAGATTATTCACGCATATTATTGCTTTGGTGGTTCGTAGGCCACAACCTTTGGAAACGGTTGTCCGCAGCAAAACTCCGGCACCTTCCCCCAAATTCCGGGCATCGACTACCCTGCTTCAGCCGCATTTACCCCAAATGTAACTTATTCCGAAGACTGTACGTGTTCCACCAATCCAAAAATTGGGACGATACTCATAGCATTACAGGTCTTTACGCCAACGTGTTCCGTCCAACCGATGCCACGGAACGAAGCAAACTGCCGGTCGTTGTCGTGAGTCCCTGTATAATTCAGGATGGTTCCATGATATCCTCCAACTGGTGGCCCGCAGTGGGTTTACGGTGGAGGGTTTGCCTTCGGTGACGCATCTCTCTACAATGCCAGCACTTTCGTCCAACGTTCGGTCGAGCTCGGCGAACCGATCATCTATGTAAGCTTCAACTACCGCGTGAACGCTTTTGGTTGGCTCGCTGGCAAAGAAGCGCTTGCTGGAGGAGCTTCCAATGTCGGCCTATACGATCGTGAGTATCATTTTGGTTATCAGGAGTCCTCATGGGCTACGACCCTCAATTATTTCAATCTCAACGCTGACGGTTTGGGGATCCGCCAGAAAAATTCTTCCTGGCCTGGGTCGGGACCTACATTTCCAAGTTCGGCGGTGATCCGAAAAGGGTTACTCTGTGAGTTCTTTCTCCCCGGACCCGCCACCACTTGCTCATTGATATTGCACACGCAATATAGCTGGGGGCACAGTGCGGGAGGTATCTCTATCACCGCCCACCTCGTCACGACCCCCGTCAACCCCCCGTTCAAGGCTGTCATCCTCGTGGGTCCTGCAATCCCAGAACCAGTTTAGACGTCGCTGATACCTTATTCAATTATAGCAATCCGGCTACACGTTCCCCGTCTACAAGACCGACAGTCAGAAACACCAAGCAATCTACGACCAGTTGGTGCAGTCCACCGGATGCACGTCAGCACCGGACACTCTGGAATGTCTCCGTGCTGCTCCATATGCCACTCTCAAGGACGCTGTAGACACCACTCCTGTATTCTTCTCCCCCAACGGAGTGGACCTTACTTGGAGCATCAGTGTTGACGGGGGCCTTATCAAGAAGTCCCTGAGGCAGTATTTTCGTGAGGGGCGTTACGCTAGGGTTCCCATTGTTGGTAGTCTAGTCGATGACGAAGGAACGTAAGTTTGGTCTCCACCTTCCTCAACTCACGTGAAGATGATAGACTCAATGTAATCCTAGTGTTCCCAGTTTATTTTCACTGGTCAACCGGTCGATTAAGTGGGTCCCCCACACAGACTAAACACCTGATCATGCGGGCTTAATTTTCATTTCTAAAGTACCGATGCCGATGTCAAGATCTTCTTGAAAACACACCTTTATCCTGGAGCAACCGATGCCCAAGTCGACTCGATCGCTGACAAGTATTCCGAAGATCCTGCGCAAGTAAGGCGCTTTTCCCAACCTACTCGCGTTACTTTCTGACTTTGTATCCTCGCAGGGTTCTCCATTCGGTACCGGGAACCTTAGCGCTTTGACGTGAGCTTGTATGCGTTGGGTTTGCCACTTGATGCTGAGCTATATATTCCACAGTCCCGAATTCAAGCGTCTATCCGCTATTCAGGGCGACCACGGCTTCCACGCCGGTCATCGTTTTGCATTTTCGAAGGTTGCAGCTACCCAGGATGTTTGGTCATTATGTTCGTGTCCCCGCGTTTAAATAACCATGACCTGCGGGTACTGATTTGAGATCTGCCATATCTAGTGTGGAAGCGTGGGAAGGACCTTCTCTACCTCGGCTCATATCATGGCGGCGACCTTTCTGAGTTCTATGGTTTCACCGGCGACCATGTTGGTACGGATGCTTTAGGTATGTACACATTTCTTCCTTCCCCCTCACCGGTTCCGGCCACTGATGAGGACTACACCAGTCAACTTCATCAACCATCAAAACCCCAACCACCCGAGGGGTTCCAATGCCACCAGTCCATTATCAAGTATCACTTGGCCGAAATACACCCTTGGCAGCAAGAAGATGTTATTATTCAGCGACAGTCCTGGTGAGGAGTACACCGCCATCCCCGACACTTATCGCACCGATGGCATCGACGCAATCAATGAGGTCGAAATTGCTTTGGGAGCCTAAAATGTTTCGAAACCTGTACTTCCATTTGTGCTTTTTTTGTTTACAAAGGTTCGGTTCATGGACTATCACGTCAACGCTTTGGATGTAAGTATATGTGTACTCCCACGTGCCCGCTGCAATTTCTCGTACCCGCAGTTGTATGATACTAGTAATACGGGAGACCGACCGCAGGAGTAGTTCGTGTTGACGAATGACTGCTCCTCGGTTTCCGGATTGTAATGCAAACACACGAGTTTGAGACATTAAGGAGAGGGAACAGAAAATGTAGTGTATGGGTTTCCTTCCATCTCGGGTTATTTTACAGCGGTTGTGGGTCACCAACGACGATGTGGTGGTCACTCAAGTACCCATGGGTTGGAGCAACTTACCAGTGTCTTCCTTGTGCCTTCGTACATTTTCACACCTCTCGAGCGGATGTCCGCTGGCGTTACGGCAGGATTTTCCCACCCGAGGTTACCCTCGGTGAACCCCCGCTCAAGCTTTCCACACTTTCAGTACCGTCCATAGCGCACTCCCCACTGAGGCTGGAGAGATCGGTGGCAAATAGGTCAACACCCTTGTCCAGTGAGCAGCAGTGGGGACACGCCTAAAGGTTTGGTAACGACTAGGGCGAGAGATGAGGAAACAACCGAGAAGAGCTCAGTCAACGGAGGGAAGCAGATTTGGGACTGTTCGCCTCAGGTCGCGAAGGATCCGGCGGGATCCGAGGATGTGGCACGGACAACTACTTGGCAGAGAGGCTACCCCCGCTACGATGACGAAGAGATAAAAGGTAATGCCGAACGAATTACGCCTCCACCAATAACGGTGGAGGTAATTGTGATGTTTATTTCCTAAAGGCGGGCCCATCTACTTTGTCTTCCCATCGTCATACTTCGCGCTTCTAAGCTTGGTTCATTGGACCATCATAGGCTACAAGGCGACCGTGACGGCCTGCTTATCTGTGGGGGCGCCCGTCCCAGTCTTGTCGTCAGGGAGCCAGAAGTGAAGCTAAGACAGCCTCTATTTCGCAACTCCGCTTCTGACTCCTTTAAAACATCCTTGGCGCCTCGCTCTACCTCGACCCTGGAATCCCCAAACCTTGTAACCATGGCGTAGGGTCTACCAGGACCCCCGATAATAGGCTAGTGAGATATGATGCAAAATCACAAGATTTTTTGGGAGTCTGGTCCAGAGATCTTAGCCGTTCGTATGGTCCAGATCTTGCAGTTTGGGTGAAGGTCTGGCCCGGGGCGGTTTGCTGGTTCATATCTTCTCCGTTCCCTGACGCTGGCCAAAGTTCTCGTGCGAGAGATCAGTTCCCAGGTCGCTGCGACCTCGCTCGCGGTAATTGCCACGTCCGTGCTCACTTTCATTCTTGGCAAACGATTTCCGCATCTGTGTTCATTTCATCGAGGCCGCATACTTGCGTTCACGAGCCGAGAAATCGCGCTGGCAAACCCGCAATTCCATGCTATCCTGTCATCTCCGTGGGGGGGAGGACGAACCACGCTCCCCACGGTTCGGTTTTGGGTCAGAAACTGACAGTAATCTCGATGCAATGAAGGTTATCGCACGGACGGAGGCGCATGTAGACGTTGGAGGATGCCACCTGAGGACTAAAATACTAATGGACCAGATCACACGCACAGCGCCCCCCGCGGCATCCTAAGAGGAAGGTTGGACCCAAATCTGGTCCGGATTTGGGATCGGCCTGGGCGAGTGTTCGTCGGAGATAATAATCACGCCGACAGTTACGACATAAACCTCGAAGCTTGAAGCTTGATTGGAATCACGTTCGGGACGACTCGAGAAAGCATCGCAGGCGTTTGGACGTGGTTTTTAAACCCACCAGGTGTCATTCTCCTCCCCCGTCGTAGCCCTCCCTCCCACTCACAACCCAGGTTTCCATGTCCTCCGAGTTAGACTTCCTCATTACAGTCGGACATGATGTGTGAGTCGTATCTCACGTGTATATTGTACTAATTACTGACATGAAGCATCATATCAGCACCGCAGTCAAGGTGATTGCCCCTTAGTTGTCTCTGCACTAGCCAAGCTAACGCATTCTATTCCACTATTCCACAGTACTATGCGATAGCTGCTTGCACGATCCTATTTTACGATTATCTGTTGACGCTGGCGGACGAGGCTCGTTGAGTTCATTCCGCATCTTGCGCTCCCTGCTGAGACCACACATTTTCGAAGATCAAATATGTCTGGTCTGGAAGGAAATCGTGGAGTGCGCAAACCCTTAAACGATGGATACTCGTTTCTTCTAACGTTTGGGCAGCGTTTTGGGTTTTTATTGCTGTGTGTCCTGTCCACTCTTCCGAATCGCTCTCTCTTCTGACCAAGGCTTGCAGAACAGATACTTTCCAATGACGTTTCAGTTTTGGCTGCTAGCATGTTAGTCCATGAACCCGTCACCTGGACCTTGGGAGTATATTGACTGTTGCCCGTCAAATCAGTGTCCTATGGTCCGCACCTTTCATCGAGGGTAAGTAAGATCCAACCTGAGATCGCATCGAAAACCTGCTGACAACCGAGTATGACGCCCGCTGTATCGTAGGAGTACGAATTACATTGATAAATCCTGGATGCGATCATCAATCTCAATTCACGTGCAATAGCTGCGATAAATCCGCATTCTACGCCAATTTCGTGTTTGTTGTTTGCACCCTTCTCGCACAAGTGGTGTTGACCACCAGGTGGGGCTTCTCCGGTTGTTAAATGACTGAGCTGATTTCTGAACGTTGTCACAGGATACACGCAGTGACCATGAAAAACACTACAATCACGGCTGGGTTT
>Ga0307515_10017883_pt1 | contig 12880 bp, 11 predicted proteins | sample 17_EM_MG_FD_194513 | JGI IMG/M metagenome (GOLD analysis project Ga0307515, IMG submission 194513) | Populus trichocarpa ectomycorrhiza microbial communities from riparian zone in the Pacific Northwest, United States - 17_EM | ecosystem: Host-associated > Plants > Roots > Unclassified | place...
CCGGCAGGCGCGCGACAAGGGGCTTTATCAGAATTGAACACCACGCGCGGAACACGCTGAACAATCAGAGGAACGTTTCAACATGCACGTCAAAGGCAAGGTTTGTGTCGTTACCGGTGCGGCGAGCGGCATTGGCGAGGCGGTGGCGCGTGCTTATGCCGAAGCTGGCGCGCGCGGCGTGGTGGTCGCCGATTTGAAAACCTCGCGCGACCGGCTGGCGAATGTCGCCGGCGACATCGATGGATTGGCTGTGACCGCCGACGTCGGCCTCGAAGATGACGTCAAGGCGCTGATCGCGGCGGCCGAGGACAAATATGGCCCGGTCGACGTGTTCTTTTCCAATGCCGGCCTGTCGCGCAAGGGACAGGAAAGCGCGTCGGACGCCGACTGGGACATCAGCTGGCGGGTCCATGTCATGAGCCATGTATTCGCGGCGCGCATGCTGGTGCCCGGCATGCTCGCGCGTGGATCTGGCTATCTGCTCAACACCGCTTCCGCCGCCGGCCTACTGGCGTCGTTGAATTCGATGCCTTATGGGGTGACGAAAAATGCGGCGATAGCACTCGCCGAGCATCTCGCCATCCAATATGGCGATCGCGGCATCCGCGTCTCCGTGCTTTGCCCGCAATCGGTACAGACCGGCATGACGACGCCCGGCCCGAGCGCCGCGCGGGTCGATGGCGTGCTGCAGCCGCCGGAAGTGGCGCGGATGGTGATCGAGGCGATGGAAGCCGAACGGTTTTTGATCCTGTCGCACCCGCAGGTCGCCGAATACATGCAGCGCAAGGCGTCGAGCCGGGAACGCTGGCTATCCGGGATGCGGCGGCTGCGCGACAAGATTTATGGCGCGCCGCAATCAGCCTGAATGGGTGAACTATTTCTTCGGCGCGAACGGCGCCAGCAGCCCGGTGTAGTCCTTGGGCGACGGCCGCGCGTAGGACCCGCGCCGCGATGTCAGCAGTTTCAGGCTGACCAGCGCTTCCGCCTGCTTCACTGCGGCCGCCACGCCGTCGACGACGGGAACGCCGAACTTCTGCGACAGTCTTGCCGCGAGATCCGCCATCCCGGCGCAACCGAGCACGATCGCTTCCGCGCCCTTCTCGAGCGCCCGCGCAATCTCGGCGTCGAGCTTTTCTTCCGCGCCGGAGCCGGGCTTTTCGAGATCGAGCACCGCGACGTTGCAGGCAGTCACATGCGCCCGTTCCGCAAAGCCATAGCGGCGCACCAGTTCTTCCAGCGGCACGATCGAACGCGGCAATGTCGTGACGACCGCGATGCGTTTTGCCAGTTGCCCCGCCGTCAGCAACGCCGCCTCGCAAATCCCCACCACCGGAAAGGGTGCGACCGATCGCGCCGCATCGAGGCCGGTGTCATCGAAACAGGCGATGATGCCGGCGTCGGCGTCCGGCGTGTTCAACAACGCCTGGATCAGGCCAGGCACGGCGAAGGCCTCGTCGTAAAATCCTTCGATCGAGACCGGTCCCATCGCTGATGTGACGTCGACAATCTCGGTCCCCGCCGCAGCAACCGCACGCGCGGCTTCGCCGATGGTTTTCGTCATGGACGCGGTGGTATTAGGATTGACGACGAGGATTTTTGTCATTGGACCTGATTAGCATCAGCCCCCTCGCCTGCCAACGCTAGCCTGCACCGATCTTGCCGGCCCATGCCGCGAACGCATCCAGCACCTCGGTCATCACCTCGCGGTCGTTGCGGCCCGAACTCTTCAGCACGTGGAAGGAATGGTCGGCTTCTTTCACAAGGTGCAGCGTCGCTGGCTTCCCCAACCCTTTGACCACGGGTTCGAGCAGACTCAATTCCGCCAGCGCATCGCGCGTCCCCTGCAGGAACAGCATGGGGATGGCGACATCGGCAAGGTGCTTGGCGCGGTCGCTGGAAGGCTTTCCGGCCGGATGCAGCGGAAAGGCGAAGAAGGCGAGCCCGCGAACGCCGGGCAAGGCATCAAGCGCCTGCGCCTGTGAGGTCATGCGACCGCCGAACGATTTGCCGCCTGCGATCAGCGGCAGCCCGACGCAGCATTGCGCCGCTTCCGCTACCGCGGCCCGCACTGCGGCGTGCGCCACCGCAGGCGAATCCGGGCGCTTGCTGCCTTTTTCCATATAGGGAAACTGGTAGCGCAACGTCGCGATGCCGCGGTCGGCGAGCCCCGCGGCGATCGTCTCCATCGAGGCATGCGCCATGCCGGCCCCTGCGCCGTGCGCAAAGACGTAACATGCCCGCGCCTGCGGCGGCTTCATCAGCAACGCGGACACAGTGTCCGATTTGCCGATTTCGATCTTCAGATGCTCTGCGTTCGCGGCTTTCATTCGGCCCAACCGATCTCAATGGCTGGTGGATTATACCGCAAAGCGTTCAATGGGTGTGACTGCGACCCGCCTTACATCGGTGAAAACGATTGATCGCACTGGCGAATCGGGTTTATGGACAGATAGATGCCACCACTATAAGATGGTAAAATACTGTACCGCACGCCAAAGCTGAATACGTCCTTGGCGATTTCTTAGTGAGATACGAATATCGCGCACTCGGCAGCGCAATTGAAAAAGGGGCGGATCATGCGGGGCAGGACGATTGCAAAAATTGTTGTCGCAGCATTGGTCATTGGCGGCATCTACGCCGTCAAGGACGACATCGCGAAGCTCTGGGAAGATCTGCACGTCAGGATCGCCGAGTATCCGCAGCCGAAGAAGACCATTTGGCTCGAGCAGAATGTGAGCAGGGAAAGGCTCGAGTGGTTCTATCACGCCGACCAGGGGACGCGAACCTTCGGCGTTCCCTATGAGTGGTTTGTCGCGCTGGAGCAGCCGACCATTCCATGGCTGATCTTTACCAACGCCGGCGCTTTCCGCGATCAAACCTATCTCGATCGCTACGGCTTTATTCCGGGTACGACGCCTATCGCCGACAAGGTCGTGCTTCCGATCGGCTTCGCGCGAGGCGGCCCGATGCTGGATCCTTCAGGCGCGCCCTGGCGTAATCCGAGCAGCAAGCAGGATATGAGGGGCATCGGCCTGACCTGCGCGGCCTGTCATACCGGACGGTTCACCTACAAGGACACGGCGGTCATCATCGACGGCGGACCTGCGCTGACCGACCTCTTCAAGCTGAAGCAGGGAATTGGCGTTGCGCTGCTCTATACGCGGCTTCTACCCGGCCGTTTTGGCCGGTTCGCCGAAAACGTCCTCGGGGAAAACGCGACGGACGAAGATCGCGATATGCTGAAACAGCAGATGGACCTGGTCCTGAAGCAATTCAAAACCGTCAAGAATCTCGAGGAGGCCGTTGCCTCCCGCAGCATTCTGGAAGGCTACGGACGGCTCGACGCGCTCAATCGGATCGGCAATCAGGTATTTTCACTGGACCTGAAGAAGCCGGAAAACTACGAGGGCTCCTCGGCGCCGGTGCATTACCCGCGCATCTGGAATACGCCGTGGTTCGACTGGGTCCAGTATAACGGCTCCATCATGCAGCCGATGGTGCGCAATGCAGGCGAATCGCTTGGCGTATCGGCAGAGCTCAATCTGATCGATCCGTCGAAGGGCCTGTTCAAATCGAGCGCGGACATCGATACCCTCCACGAGATGGAGCAAATGATCGCCGGCGAACCGCCGAGCGCAACAAAAGGCTTTGGCGGCCTGGCATCGCCGAGATGGCCCGAGGACATCCTGCCCAAGATCGACTGGACGCTGGCCGGCAGGGGCGCCAAGCTCTACGAAGAACATTGCGAGAGCTGTCATCGGCCACCGGTCTCGAAGTTTGAGCCACCTGCCGCAAATCAGCCGCGACCACCAGCTTCGCCCAACCTGGCTTATTTCGACTTCAGCAAAAAGAAAGAGTGGCGAACCAACCTCGCCGGCCAGCCTGTCCGCATCATGGAAAACATTCCGATCGAGCATGTCGGCACCGACCCCGCCCAGGCGACGGATATGATCAACCGGACGGTCGCGCTTCCCGCCAATCTCGGCATCGACAAGAACGGCTTCGCCGACGCGCTCAAGCTCGTGGTCAAGAAAACCGTCAACTATAATTACGACCAGAGGAAACCAGCCTGGGACAAGAAGAAGCGGGACGACTTCAACGGCAATATGGATAATGAGATCCAGGGCGAGCTTGCCTACAAGGTCCGCCCGCTCAATGGCGTTTGGGCGACACCGCCCTATCTCCACAACGGCTCGGTGCCGAACATCTATCTGCTGCTGTCCCCGGTCGCGGAACGGCCGAAGACGTTCTATCTCGGTCACCGCGAATACGATCCGGTGAACCTCGGCTACAAGTACGATGATCTCAAGAACGGCTTCTTTTTCGACACACGGCTTCGCGGCAACTCGAACGAGGGGCACGAATTCAACGACAAGCCAGAGCACACCAAGGGCAAGGTCGGGAAACGGATACTGGTTCCCGACGAGCGCAAGGCGATCATCGAGTACCTCAAGACGCTGTGAGACATGATGCCGCGCGGACCGGGCCAGCCCCGGCCGCGCCGCAACACGTCCGTGGAATCCGCTGATAGCCGCGACCGCACGCAACCCGCCCATGTCGTGGCGCGATTGACGGTTCGCGCGCTTTGGTCTGATGTAGGCGCAGCTTTCGTCTTCAGGGACCAACGCTGCCATGGCTGCGAATAAGCAAGACCAACAACGTTCGCCGGAGGGTGACGCCGTCTTCGACGCCGTGATCGTCGGCGCCGGTTTCGCCGGCATGTACATGCTGCACCGCCTCCGTGGGCTTGGCTTTACCGCGCGGGTCTATGAGGCCGGCGGCGGTGTCGGCGGCACCTGGTACTGGAACCGCTATCCCGGCGCGCGCTGCGACGTCGAGAGCATGCAGTATTCCTTCTCGTTTTCGGAAGAACTCGACCAGCAATGGGACTGGTCAGAAAAATACGCGCCGCAGCCGGAGATTCTGGCTTACGCCAACCACGTCGCCGACCGTTTCGATCTGCGCCAACATATTCGGTTCGATACCCGCGTCACCGCCGCAACCTTTGATGAAACCGCCAAAGGCTGGCGCATCGAGACCGACCGCGGCGACAAGGTGTTCGCCAAATTCTGCATCATGGCGATCGGCTGCCTGTCGGCGGCGAACCATCCACCCTTCAGGGGACGCGAGGATTTCAAGGGACCGGTCCATCACACCGGCGAATGGCCGCACGAAGGGGTGGATTTCACCGGGCTTCGCGTCGGCATTATCGGCACGGGCTCGTCAGCGATCCAGTCGATCCCGATCATTGCGCAGCAGGCCACCGCGCTCACTGTATTCCAGCGTACCGCGACCTATTCGGTGCCGGCCTGGAACGCGAAACTGACGCCGGAATATCGCCGGTCGATCAAGGCAGACTACCCGGCGCTCCGGGCCAAAGCGCGAGCGCGGCCGACCGGCTTCTATTTCCCTTTCAACATGAAGCCGGCGCTGGAGGCCTCGCCCGAGGAGCGCGAGCGGCAATATGAGGAAGCCTGGGAGCGCGGCGGGCTGCCGTTCCTCGGCGCCTTCGGCGACCTGCTGTTCGAGAAGGAAGCCAACGACACCATCGCCGACTTCGCACGCACCAAGATCCGCGGCATCGTGAAAGATCCCGCGACCGCCGAGCTGCTATGTCCGTCCAACGTGTTCGGCTGCAAGCGCCTCTGCGTCGATACCGGCTATTTCGAGACCTATAATCTGCCGCATGTGAAACTGGTCGACGTGTCCAGAACGCCGATCGACCGCTTCACGGCTGACGGTATCGAAGTCGGCGGCACCGAATATCCGCTCGACGCCATCGTCTCGGCCACCGGTTTTGCCGCGATGACCGGATCGTTCGACAAGATCCGCATCACCGGCCGCAACGGCCAGACGCTGGCCGATAAATGGCGCGCCGGTCCGCGCGCCTATCTTGGCGTGGCCACAGTCGGCTTTCCCAATCTTTTCACCATCACCGGGCCGGGCAGCCCATCGGTGCTGGCGAGCATGATCCAGGCGATCGAGCAGCACGTCGACTGGATGGCCGACTGCATGGCGCATCTCCGCGATATCGGGGCTGACACCATCGAGCCGATCGAGCAATATCAGGATGAGTGGGTCGAGCACGTCAATGAAGTCTCGAAGATATCGCTGCGGTCGACCTGCAGTTCCTGGTACGTCGGCGCCAACATTCCCGGCCGCCCGCGCGTCTTCATGCCCTATATCGGCGGCTTCCCGATTTACGTGCAGAAATGCAACGAGGTCATGAGCAACGGCTTTGAAGGTTTTGCGATCGACGGCGCCGACCCGCGCAACGAAGCGCCGCGCGTGCGGCTGACGGAGCGCTGGCGTGTCCCGCTCGACATCGACGTCATCTCGCCCGCGGCGGTCGCCGCCCGGCGGGTACCGGTGGTGTGAAGCGGCTTTCTTCTTTGACGCGTTTTCTTGACGCGAACCGTTACCCACTTCGCTCGAAAACGCTTTGTTACCTGTTGACCACGAGCCGCAACCGCGGCCTGATCGTCTCGTTGAGTTCAGCCTCGAGTTCGTGCACGCGCGGATCGTCGGAACGCGCGGCACATCGTGAATATTGGTTGACCGAACGCACGAGAGCGCGCCGCTCATCGTCCCGTTTTGTCACCTGCGGGCTGGAAAGCCTCAGCACCATTCCACCGAGTTGCACCAGCAATTCATCGATCGCATGGTCTATCGCGGCAACTTCCTTCATCGCACGTCTCCTTCCAGGGGAGGCAATGAACGGCGCGGCCGGCCGTTCCCCCGCACCCGATTCCAATGGATAATCAGGCGTAAACGGGAACCACCCTATCCACGCGGGCGCAAATTCTGCTTGATGGAATTCCTATGAATTTAATGAACCGGCAGCATCGCTCCGGTATCCCCTGGCTATGCGGCGAACGTAATTGCGGCAGCATTGCGCGCGACCTATGGTGCGGCCCTGTCCAACGCGAGGCTGCCCCGCATGGTTACGCCGCTCGATCCCGTCATCGCCCAGATCATTCCGCTGTTGCCACTGCGCGATCCCACGACGATGACGCCGCAGAGCGCGCGCGATGCGCTGCGCGCGCTGGCGGATTCCCGCGCCGCAGTGCCGCCGCCTCCGGTCGCGAGTGCGGAAAACGCCAGGGTAAAGGGTGCGGCCGGATTCCTCGCCGCGCGGGTCTACCGCAACAGCAACGAAAAATCGCCGACGGTCGTGTTCTTCCATGGCGGCGGCTGGGTCGCCGGCGATCTCGAAACCCATGACCGGCAGGCGCGTCTGCTCGCGATCGAAACCGGCGCCGTGGTGATCTCCGTCGACTACCGGCGTCCGCCCGAAGTGCGCTTTCCCGGCGCGTTCGAGGACGCATTCGCCGCCGTCCGGGACATCGTCGAACGCATTACCGAGTTCGGTGGCGACAACAAGCGCGTCGGCGTCGCCGGCGACAGCGCCGGTGGTAACCTCGCAGCGGTGACAGCGATTGCCTGCCGCGACGCCGGCATCAAGCTTGCTGCGCAATTGCTGGTCTATCCCGTCACCGACGCTTTCGGAAATTTCGCCGACACCAAAGAGAACGCGCGCTTTCCTTCCCGCACAGAGAACGCCGAAGGTTATTTTCTGTCGCGCGCTGTCATGGAATGGTTCTGCGGTCATTACCTCGCCAATGCAGCCGACGGCGCCGACTGGCGCGTGTCGCCGTTGCGCGCGAAGACTCTCGCAGACCTCGCGCCGGCCGTCGTCACCACGGCGTGGTTCGATCCGCTGCGCGACGAAGGCAAGGCTTATGCAGATGCACTCATCGCGGCCGGCGTCGCCACCAAATATTATGATGGCCCAGGCCTGATCCACGGCTATTTCGGCCTCGGCGAGGCGTGCGAGGCCGCCAGGCGCGAGGCGCAACGCGCCCGCGCCGATTTCAAGACGCTGCTTGAGCAGAGCCCATAAACGCGAGCGCCCGCTGGATGGCGGACGCCCGCAATCTTTGGCGTATCGGCTAAGTAGCCGTAGACGTAGCCAGACGCTCGTTGCTTGCCTTTACGCTCGAACGGTTGGCGAGCAGGATGATCCCGCCCGCAGCGAGCGCCGCAAGACCGATCGAGACGAACATCGGCAGCGAGCTCTGGTAGTTCTGCTGCAACGCGCCGGCCACGAACGGCCCGAGAATAGCGCCGACACGGCCGACGCCCAATTCCATTCCCACGGCGGTCGCCCGTACATTGGTCTCGTAGGCGGCGGCGGTGAAATTGTTGAGCACGAACTGCGCGCCGATGATGAAGAAGCCGGCCGCCGCCACGCAGGTGACGTTCACGACATGGTCGTTGAGGAACACCAGCGTCAGTACCGCGCAGCCGCCGAACGCCCACCACAAAGCGAGCAGGCCCCGGTTGTGGCCGTAACGATCGACCAGGTGGCCGAGAACGATACCGCCGACAAACGACATGATCTGCATCAGCGCGCCGAAACCGAAGCTCGCCGCGAATGTTTCGCCGCGCTGGATCATCACAGTCGGGATCCACCCCGAAAGGCCGAAGATGCAGAACAGGCTGAGGAAGGCGGTGGCCCAGATCGCGATCGTGGTCCTGCGATATTTCGGCTGCAGCAATTCGAGGATCGAATTGCCCGAGGCCAGCTTGTTGTCGGCCGCGAAAGTCGCCGTCGCATAGATGTGGGCGCGCTCGGGGCGAAGCTTCGCCAGCATGGCGCGGATCTCTGGTACCCGCCCCTGGATCGAAAGGAATTTCGGCGATTCCGGCAGCATCACATGCATGAACGGCAGCAACAGGAAGGAGAGCGATCCGATCCAGTAGAGGCTCGTCCATCCCAAGGCCGGCGTTGCGAACACGCCGACGACGCCGGCCATCGTGCCGCCCGCCGCCCAACCTAGCGCGACACCCCACAGCGCGAAGGTGTTGGCTACACGCCGGGGCGCGAGTTCGTTGATGTAGGTGGTCGCGAGCGGCAACAACACACCGAGACCGAGGCCGGTGAGCAGCCGCAACGCGCAGAACGATATGAACGAGTTCGCCAGCACCGCCGTCAGCAGCGTGAACACGCTGGTGATCCAGAGCCCGGCCAATAGCGTGCCGCGGCGTCCGAACCTGTCCGCCGCGACCCCGTGCAGGGCCGCGCCGAGCAGGAAGCCGACCAATCCGCTGGATATCAGAAGGCCGGCCTGCCCTGCCTTGAGGCCCCAGGGCCCCGCCAAATAATGGATGACATAGGCCGGATTGAAGGTGTCGTAGCCGTCGAACAGGGTCAGCAACCCCATGATGGCGCCGAGACGCCAGTGGAAAGCTCCTACCTTGGCGTCCGCCAGTTCCTCGTGAACGTCGATTACTTGCGAAGTCATTTTATCCTCCCCGATATCGATTGCCTCTTGAAAGACGCCTGCCGCTATTCTGCGGCTTGAGCGACCTTGCTGGATTGCTGCGAAAGATTGTCGTCGAGCTTGAACAGCTTGCGCGCGTTGTCGCGTCCGATCTTCCTGCGGTCCGCCTCGCTAATGCTGGCGCTGTCGAACCATTGCGCGGCGTGATCGACGTTCTCGAACGGCCAGTCCGCGGAGAACAGGATCTTGTCGGAGCCGACTTCGAGCAGCGCGTCGATCAGCGTCTGGGTGCGGAAATTACCCGACGTGGTCAGGTAGAAATGCTCGTGGAAATACTCGCAGATCTTCTTCTTCGCCTTGTAGCGCGGCGGCGTCTTCACCCAGCCGTTGCGATGGTCGATGCGCCACATGCTGTAGGGCAGCCCTTCACCCATATGGCCGACAATAATGCGCAAGCCGGGATGGCGGTCAAACAATCCGGAGCCCATCAGGCGCAAGGCATGGACGGCGGTTTCCTGGCCGAACGCCCAGGTCGGCCCGAGCAGCCATTCGTGGCCTTGATAAATCTTGGAATCCTCGGGCAGCGGGTTGCGCGGGTGCAGATAGAACGGCACGTCGAGCGCCTCGATCCTGGCCCAGAACGGCAGATAGCGGTCGAGGTCGTAATAGAGGGCGGTCTTGGCGTCGCCGGCCTGCGAAAAGCCATTCACCAGCGCGCCCTTGAAGCCGAGCGTGTTGACGGCGCGTTCGAGTTCGATGATGGCGAGATCGGGATCCTGCATCGGCAGCGCCGCAAACGCTTGAAACCGATCGGGACGCTTGGCGACCTGTTCGGCCAGATAGTCGTTGGCGCGAACCGCTGTTTCGTTCGCCTTCCTGGCGTCGAGAATCGCCTGCACCGCCGGCGCATTGAGCGAGAGGATCATCATCTCGACGCCCTGCTCGTCCATCTCCTTCAGCCGCTTGTCCTGAATGTCAAGCAAACGGCTCTTCAATTCAGGCCAATAGCTTTCCGGCACGAAACCCGCCGAATCCATCAGCGTTTCCGGAATAGCGAAATGTTCCTCGAGTGCGATCTTGCCCTGCATCGTTGTGCTCCCTTTCGGTTTTCAGTATTGGCCTTGCGGCGGCAGGCCCAATGCGAGCTGGCCGTACATGGTGCCGACCGCGTCCCAGTTCATGCTGATGTGGCGTCCGACCGCGTTGGCATCGCGCCAGGCACGCTGCACCGGGTTGGCGAGATCAAGCCCCTGCCCGCCGGTCGACGCATTGAGCGCTTCGCTGGCGCGGATCGCCAGCGATACCGCAAACGCCTGGCCGCGGCGGCTCGTGATCCGGTCCTCGATCGAGACCGGCCGGTGCGAGCGAACCGCGGTGGCGCGATCGCGCAGGTCGCGCAGCAGGATTTCGCGCGCGGCATCGGTGGAGGCGGCGGCCTCGGCAACGCGCAGCTGAATGGTCGGGAATTCCGCCATCCGGTTGTTGCTGCCGGCCACCGCGCCGCGCGTGACGCGCTTGCTGGTCACTTCAAGATAGTCCTCGAGCGCGCCCGCCGCGGTTCCTACCGCGACCGAGGCGAGGCAGGACGGGATGTTGCACAGCATCGGAATCGAGAAGGCGGAATTGTCCGCATACAGCGACGCACCCGGCGTCTTGCCTGATGTCGTCTCCTGAAAGGTCAGCACGCGATGTTCGGGAACGAACACGTCCTTCAACTGCAGCGTCTTGCTGCCGGTGCCGCCGAGGCCGACGACGTTCCAGTTGTCGTCGATCATATAGTCCGATGCCGGCACCAGCAGGAACGCCGGCGTGAAGCGGTCCGCCTCTAGCCGCGACGGCAGCAGCGCGGCGCATAGCGACCATTGCGCGTTGTCGCAGCCGCTCGCGAACGACCAGCGTCCCGACAGGGTATAACCGCCATCCGAGGCAATCGCCTTGGTGGCCGGCGCGTAGGATCCGCAGGCCAACGCTTCAGGGTTTGTATCCCAGACGTCGCGCTGGGCCTGCTCGGGAAAGCTTGCGATCAGCCATTGATGCGCTGACAGCAGCCCGCCGACCCAAGCGGTCGATGCACAGACCTTGGCGAGCTCGATGTTGAGATCGACCAGCACGTCGAAATCATACTCGTAGCCACCAAAGGCACGTGGCTTGACGATTTCGAAATAGCCGATGTTCTTCAGCGCCAGGATATTCTCCGCCGGCACCCGCCCGCTCTTTTCGGTGGTGTGCGCCCGCGCCTTGATTTGCGGGCTGACGCTGTGAACGCGGGCCTTGAGTTCGGCGAGTGTCGGGCGCGCCCCGAGCGGCGAGCTCGGAAGCCTCTCGATGTTCTGCGCGGCTACATTCATGTCGGCTCCTCCGATGTCGATGTTTTCAGGCGGCGTAAGGCCGTGCGGTCAGGCGGCTTTGGTTTCGGTCGGCACGGAAAAGCAGTAGGTGGCGTCCTGATAGATCAGGGGATCGACGGGATCGTGCACATTGACGCGCTCGACCTCGCCGATGAAGACCGTGTGCGTGCCGTAGGGGACGGCAGCGGCTTTCCGGCAGAAGATGTTGATCTGGGCATTTTCGAGATAACTGATGCCCTCGGGCGAAATCGCCCAGTCACCAAGGCCGAAGCGGGTTTCCGGCGGCATCGCGCCGCTGAAGGCGGCCGACAGCGCCGCCTGGTCCCGGCGCAGCAGGTTCACGCAGAACCGGCGCGCCAGCAGCATGATGTCGTGGAGCAGGCTCGACTGGTTGACGCAGACCACCAGCGATGGCGGGTCCATCGAGAGCGACGTCACCGCGGTCGCGGTCATGCCGTGCCGGCGGGTCTGGTCGGCCGACGTGATCACGGTGACGGCCGCGGGGAAGCGGCGCATCGCAAGCTTGAACGATGAACGAAGGTCGTCGGTTGCGGCATCCAGGGACATGATCCCCTCCCAAATTTCTCAAAGGATCCGCTTCTGTGTCGGATGATTTCCAAAACAATATTTGTAAATGCAAATGTTTGTCAATCAAAAATTTGACCCGCAACTCCCTTGCCGGAATCGAACCGTTTCGGTTACCTGTCAGCGCGCAATTGTTGCGCCATGTCGGAGCCCAAGGCCTTGTACAAACTTTCGAATTCGTTTCCGTATCTGCTCAACCGGGTCGGCGTGCGGATGGGCGAGCTGTTCTCGCGGCGTATCGCGCCCTACGATGTGACGCTGCCGATGTACCGGGTGATGGCGGCCCTCTGGGAAAATGGCGACCAGCGCCTGAGTGATCTTTCCGCCGTGACGACGACGGAGATTTCGACGCTGTCGCGCCTCGTCGGCGACATGAAGCGCCGGGGTTTGGTCTCGCGCAGCCGGTTGGAAGACAACGGCCGCACGGTTGCGATCAATCTCACCGCGAAGGGTAAGCTCTTGCTGGAAGAGCTGATGCCAATCGCCGTCCATTTCGAAGAGGTCGCGGTATCAAACTATACGGAGGCCGACGTGTCGCGCCTCAAGATCATTTTCCGCGAAATCTATCAGAGCCTGGGTTCGATCGAGCCCGAGATCGAAGCCACCAAAGCCACCGCGAAACCAAAGCGGAAATCGCCGCCGAGCCGCGCGCGACCGAAA
>Ga0307515_10017884_pt1 | contig 12880 bp, 8 predicted proteins | sample 17_EM_MG_FD_194513 | JGI IMG/M metagenome (GOLD analysis project Ga0307515, IMG submission 194513) | Populus trichocarpa ectomycorrhiza microbial communities from riparian zone in the Pacific Northwest, United States - 17_EM | ecosystem: Host-associated > Plants > Roots > Unclassified | place...
AGGCCTCACCGACGTGCGGCAGCGGCCGGCACGTGCCCGGCATCGAGGACCGGGGATCGATGCAGCCCAGCCCATCGGCGCACTCGTGGTCGCTGTTGCAGCCGTCTCCGGCCCCAGCCAGCTTCTGGCAGATCTGATTCTTCGAACAAACGAGGTCACCCTGGCAGTCTCGGTCCTTGGCGCAGGAACCACCTTCCGCTGCCGGCGACCCTGCCGCGCGACATGAACCAACGCAGCACCCGCTTTCAGGGCAGCTCGCCGGCAGCGCACAGGTCCCCGAGGCACACTCGGCATCTAGCGAGCAAGCCTCACCACCCGCCAGGGTTCCAGCAAACACGTTGGCACATATCTCCAGCTGAACACGCTGGTCTGCGCTGGTCAGATCACAACTGCGCTGGGCGATCTTTCGGACGCAGTCGCTCGCTCGCGCGCCATCGTACCTCGCCTTTCCGGCGGCGATCGCCGCGGGCGTACTCACGTCCGGCGAGATTCGGAAGTACGACAGGCACGACGCCTCGTCGGCGAACAGCGAGCAGCGGGCGAGTCGTTCACACTTCGCCCTCTGCACCTCTTGATCGAAATCGTCGAGCGCAACCGTCGGCTCGCTGCCGCAAGCGGTCAGCAACAGACCGTTCAGTGCGACAACGCCCAGAGCCCAGAGCGTGGTGCTCCGAACCCTGGGCGATTCCCGGACGCTGTCGCGGTACAACTCTCGCGTCGCGTTAGCTCGAGACAGCACCTGCGACGCGCGCTCTGCTCTCCCGCGCATCGCAACGTCCTCGGATCAGGGGATCGCCTGGATCAGCATGTTGTTCGGGTTGTTTCGGTTGTGGCAATACCAGTCCGTGGTGCCCGTGCCCGCGCCAACCGTCTCCTCGTACGCGCCGCCCGGCGGTGTCGCGCCTTGCTGATGGGCGAGGCCAGTGATCCTCGGCTCCGTGACATGGATGGTGATGTTGGCGGTCGTGTCGCCGTTAACCCAGCGGATCTTCGTCCCCTGTGCAACCCTGACGGTTCCCACCATGCCGGCGGGGTAGACGCAGTTGGTACCGTTGAGGGTCAGGTTCACGGTGAGCTGCTTGGCCACATTCACCGTCGACATCTTGGTGGTCGCGCCAAGGCTGCTCGTGGCGTCGATCTTCACCATGCCCTGCGCCGCCACCGCATCGCTGGGAACCTTGACGGTCGCAACCGCCGTAGCGGTGCCGTTCGCCGCAACATCGACCGTGGACCTGTCGAGCGTGACCGTCCAGCCGGGAAGCACCGCACCCGCGCCGTCGACCGCGCTGGCCGCGAGCGTCACGGCGCCTGAAAATCCACCGCTCGCCGCGAGCGTCACGGTGACCATGTTCGTGCTGAACAGATCAGTGGCGATGGTCGGCTTGTCGACGGAGACATCGAGCTTCGGGGTCGGGTTGGAGTTCGACCCCGAACCTTCGGTGTTCGAACCCGACCCCGTGTCATCGTCACCACCCCCGTTGGAAGCGGTGCCGGAGTCACCTACGAGACATCCAACAAGAGAGAGACCCAGTGCTGCCGCTAGGATGGGGGTGCGCATGGTGCGCAGCAATTACACAATGCATGCCCGAGGTAACCGCTTGAAACGACTTGGCAGCTTCGGAGCCAAACCTGGGGGGATGCTCCCCAGCTGGAGCCGTGAGGCCCCGCCAAGTCGAATAAATCTCCAGCGGCTACGCGAGTTTGGTCACTACTTCTTCATCAACTTGCGGGCCCAGGAGGTCGCTTGCCCTGTCACCCCGGAAAGCCATCCCGGAGCCGTGGTCCGCTGCGTGATCTTCGATCCCAGGAAGTACACGGCGGCCGACCAGGCGATGACGAGGGCGTAGATCGCCACGGTGACGCCGGGGATGGGTACGAAGATGGCGACCAAGAGGGCGGCCGCGGTGACAACCGCAGCGATGATCCCTGCACGAAGCCCCAGGTACCACGCGGTAAGAGCGCCAACGATCAACGCAGGCAACATGTGACAACGGTAGCACATCGGCACCAGGGTGCCTGCTGGTGCTACCCACCCGTACGCTGCATCAAGGCCGCTCGTACGCCCCGACGTCGGGGGCCGTGCCTACAGGATTCGGGCGCAGGTTGCCGTCGACGTCGACATCGATGACCCCCGGCTCGCCGATTCCTCGCGCCGGACTGGTCGCGGCCAGGTGCAAGTCGTGTCCCCCGAGATCGAGGAAGAACGCCGCCGCGGGGCCCTGGTGGTTTGTCCCGACGAGCTGCGCCGGCACCAGAGAATCGAGCAGCGAGTGGTGGGGCGCGCAGCCATCGATGGTCAGCGGGTGCGAGCTATGCCACGCCAGGATGTTGCTGGAGACGTCGACCGCCGGATTGCAGGCCAGGACAATCGAGGTGCCGTCGACCCCGGAGAAGTTCACCACGGTGTTGAACGCGAACCGGCTGCCGGACACCGAGCCGAGCAGCGACACCGCGTCCTGAAGCTCGTCCTGACTGGTGATCACGTTGTTCTCGACGATGACCTTGCCTCCGGTCACCTCGAGCTGGCCGGTCAATCGGTCGGCGGCCAGCGTGACGCCGCAGCTGGTGGACCCGATGTGGCCGGCCGTCGAGCGCTCGATGTTCAGGACGCCGGCAGAGGAGCAGGTCACGTCCTTGGCGGTCGACTGCTCAAGATCGAGCGCGCCCCCGGTCGCCACCGCGTTGGCCTCGAGCGCGACCTGGTAGAGCAGCACGGCGCTGTTGTTCGACACCGCCACCGCGGTCCCGCCGGCAGCGTTGATGGTCATGCGGCTCAGTGTGATCGTTTGCCCGGACTCCGTCGCCGAGAACGTGGTGCCCTGATCGTTGAACACGATGGTATCGCTGCCGTCGATGTAGAATCGTCGACCCGCCGGAGCCACCCCCGTCGCCATCCGGTAGGTGCCGCCGATGATGTGGATGACGTAGCGCTGCGGCGTCGCCACCGCGAGGCCGGCGGCGAACGAGCGGCACGGCGCGGCCGCGGTGCACATCGCGTTGTCGGTAGCTTCCTGGCCGAGGAACACGACCTCGTTCGCGGCTGCGCAGCGCCCCTCCGCATCGAGGCAGACGCCGCTCGAGCATTCGTCGTCGCGATCGCAGACCTTGCACACGTGCGAGCCGGCGTCGCAGATCGGTTTGTCGGTGGGGCAGCTTGTGGCCTCGAGGCAGCCCACGCAGCTGCCGGTGCTGGTCTCGCAGAACGGCGCGCCTGGGACGCCCTGGCAGTCGTCGTTCCTCTGGCAGGTGGCGACGCAATCGCCCGCGACGCACAGCGGCGCCGCCGGCGACTTGCAGTCGGAGGCGCTGGTGCACGATGGAACATCGGCCGGCCTGGGAAAACCGCAGGCGGCCAGGGCCGCGAGGTACATTGCAGCGGCTCGACGGCAGGTCTGCTGAATCGCGCTGCGTGTCATTGCGCCTCGTATGCACCGACGTCGGGCAAGCTGCCTGCCGGCGCAGGTCGCGGCTTGCCTTCCAGGTCGATGGGCACGAGGTTGGCCTCGCCGATGCCGCGCGCCGGGCTATTCGACGAGAGATGGAAGTCACCGGCCGCTCGGTCCTTGAAGAACGTTGTCGGGTCGGCGGACCGATTGCCCGTGGCGTCGTCCACGCCCACGAGATCGAACAACGACGCGTGAGCGACGCAGCTCTCGCCGTTGAGCGGATTCGTGCTGTTGTAGGCGATGATGTTGCTGGTGACCTTGACGTTCGCATCGCAGATGATCGCCACCGGCGACTGCACCACCGTCGCCGTGTTCACGATGGTGTTGAACGCGATGATCGCTCCCGGCGCGTTGGACACCACGCGCAGCAGATCGGCAAACTCGCTGGAGACGATGAACACGTTGTTCTCGATCGAGGCCAGTCCGCCAACCGCGTCGACGGCAGCGCCCCTGAACATGACCACGAAGCGACTTTGAGAGACCGAGGCCTGACAGGTCGTGGCCTCCACGCCAGCATTGTCGAACGAGCTCTCTCGCACCGTCAGCGTACCGCTGCTGCAGCGAACATCGCTTTGCGTCAGCTTGACGCGGCGGACTTCGAGCGCGCCGTTGACCTGGATCACCGAGCGTCCGACGCTGGCGTTGAACAGCCGCAGCGAACTGCCCACGCCTACCGTGATCGCGGCGCCGCCGTCCACGTTGGAGAGGATCGATAGGCCTTCGAGCGTGATGACGCCTGAGACGTGATCCTGGATCGCGAAGGTCGGTCCGCTGGCGGGGATCTGGAACGTCGTCGTCCCGTCGGCGTCAATCACCACGGACTGGTTGATCGTGATCGTCGTGGGCGCGGTGACCGAACCACCGATGATCCGCACGATCGAGCGTTCGGGGGTGACCTTCTGCAGCGCGAACGCGATCGACGCGCAGGGCGCTTGAATGCAATCGCCGGCGTCAGTGCCGAGCCTGCTCACTCGCAAGATCTGGGCGGGCTCGGCGCACGTGCCGTCGGCCTCGACGCATACGCCGCTGGCACACTGATCGTCTGCCGAGCAGCCCCGGCAGGCGTGCTGCTCGGCGTCGCAGACCGGCTTGTCGGTCGGGCAGCTCGTGCCATCGAGGCAGCCGACGCAGATGCCGGTCGACGCCTGGCATAGCGGCGCGTCCGGAACGCCCAGGCAGTCGTCGTCGATCCGACACGCGCCGGTACATGTGCCGCTCACACAGAACGGCGCGGCCGGCGACTTGCAGTCGGTCGCCGTCGTGCACTCTGCGACGTCGGCCGGCTTCGGGAAGCCGCAACCGACCGATGCCGCGATGCACAAGATGATACAGATCTGGCGCGATAGGTAGGACAAGGCATCCATCAGCAAAGCTCCTCGGGCTCGGCGATCTCGAGCCCGCGCGGGATGCGCCGAGCTCGACGGCGAACGCGTCGTGGTAGCGAACCAGGGACTCATCAGAGGCGATACCATGGGACGTTCAGCGCCTCCGGTGGCATGATCCCGTCGGGCGGCTCCCAGTCGAGAAGCACGCTCGCATCATCGACCCACTCAAGAGCCGGACCCGCGGTTTCGTCGGGACAGACGCTGAAGCTGCCGCCGGCCTGGCGTGCCGCCGCAGCCACGTCTCTCAGGAAGGCGTTTAGCCGCGGCGTGTGGCAATGCGCCAGCTCTCGGTTGTCGAACATTCGCTGCAGATCGCGCAGGGGATGCGCTGCGCCGAAGACCCATGGGAACCAGATGTCTGAATGAATGCCAAAATAGACGGCGACGGGTCGCGGGTTGGGTCGATTGTCGACGGGGATCCTGCCGTCGACAACCGTGTACCGGAGCCCGGTGACCCGGACGGCCGGATAGTGCGTCATGCTGCCGTTCGGGATGCTACCCGGCACCGGCTCGAGCGAAGCAAGCACGGCGCCGAGATCTGCGACCACGCGCTCGACCCGCTGGTCAGCGGGATCGTAACAGGAGAGGGTCGTTTCCACCACGGACGACGTCGGCGGGCCAGGCATCATCGCGGAACCCGTGAAGCCGAATACATCGAGGCTCCGGTCTTGCTCAAGCAGACGCCCCAGCACATCGCTCAGCGCACCGTCTCGCTCGCGGCGGTAGCCGATGACTGGCGCCTCCACCACTTCGAAGATGCGATGCCGCGTACCGGAAGCCAGCGTCGCTTGCACGAACGCGAGGATAGCCGCTGGCTGCGTGGTGACCGCCGAGAAATCGGCGACCCAGGTGGCGAACGCGTTCTCGGTCTGGATCCAGAGGTTCTTCATTGGAGGATCTCACGCGCAGGGATAACCTAGCGCAGCTCGTCGGGGGTGAAGAGGAACGTGGAGACCGCATTGGTGATGCGGACCAAACCCGGAGACGTGTCGTCCGGCAGGAGCATATCCAGGTTGCTCAGATCGCCGCGTAGCGCGGCGAGGATCTGCGCGCGCGAAGCAAAGCGCAGCGGGTTCTTCGCACCTACGATGCGGATATCGGCGATCCGCTGGAAGCCGTGCGGCGGATGTTCTCCTTTGTCGCCCCCGAGCTGCTCGATGGCCGACTGAAGATTCCGGAGAACCGCTGCTTGCGATTCGCTGGTGACGGTCTTCATCTGCACCGCCTGGCGCTGCGTGTAGTCGACAACATCCGACTGCCCGCTCTCGGCGTCGCCCGGCGTCTGACGCCGCCCCTCGATCGAGACGCGGTCGCCGCGCATGGCGCGGTCGTATGCTTCCATGAGCTGGTTGTACTTGCCGAGCTGTCCCAGGCGCCGCTCGATCACCACCTCACCAATGAATCTGCGCAAGCCCTGCAGGTTCTCGAGACGGTTCGAGTTGACCAGGTCGACGATCTGGCGCTCGATGCCCATGTCGCGCGCCATCTTGAGCGCCTGGCGGGCGACGTTCGGCTGCACGCTGGCCTCGACCATCGTGTCGGCCGCGCGCACGCCGTCGGCGCCGTGGTCGAGCGCCAGCTCGCCGAGGTCGAACTGGTTCATCCGGTTGGTGAGCAGCCGGTCGGCGACCGCCGGATCGACGCTTTCGAGGCGCAGGATGTCGGTGACGACGTCGTCGAGGTTGTGGCGGCTCGCCAGGTCGCTCCACGCGTCGGCGAGCTGCGCCGGCTGCTTGGCCGGCTCGCCACCGCGCTCGCCGCGCCGCCGCTGCTCGAGCAGCCGCCTGAGCGCCTCGCGCGGTCCCGGCAGCGGTGATTTCCCCGCCTGGTAGTTCCGGCTCCGCTGCTCGAGCCACTCGCCGAGCCGGGTCTCGCCGAACGCGCGGCCGAGTGCGGTGCCCTTGAGCTTGCCGACCGCCGCCTTGACCCCGATGCTGATCGCCCACATCACGACCGCCTCGACGAGCACCGCCGCGAGCGTGCCGATCGCCTCGGCGAACGCGCGCGCCGCGCGGTCGAGCGCCCGGTTGTCGCCGCGCGCGGTCCATACCGCGGCGAAGAACGCGCCGAACGCCGCGCCGATCCGCGCCACGGCGCCGCCGATCCAGGCGATCAGGAAGCCGAGGCCCATCCACTCGAGCAGCGCCATCCCGACCTCGAAGCCCGCCGCTGCGCCCGGGGCCGCGCCCGCCCCGCCCGCGAGCGCGCCGATCGCCGCCCCGATCACCGTGGTGATCGCCAGCAGCGCCACCGCGCCGACCGCCATCCACAGCAGCGACTCGAGGATCGCCACCACGCTGTCCTCGACGTGGCGCGCGACCGCCGCGGGGATGTACCTGCCGGACAGCCGGATCGCCTCCCGGAAGTCCGCGATGAGCTCGCCGACGCGCTCGAGGATGCCCTCGACGCCGACCGCGCTCGCCAGCTCGTAGCTGCGCGAGCCGGAGCTGAGCGTGCCGTGCAGCGAGCGGGCGAACTCGACGCTCGGGATCCAGAGGAAGGTGTCCGCCCGGAACTGCACCGTCTTCCAGCCGTCGACGGCGCCGGGGATGTGCTGGTGGTTCACCGCGCCGAGCACGTCGACGTAGAACCGCAGATCGGTGCCCCACTTGTCGGCGACCGCGCCGTAGTAGCGGCGCGCGATGTGGATCGCGTGGCCGTCGTCGCCGTGCGCGACCCTGTGCAGCCGCGCGTTGGGCTCGGGCAGCTGGTGCTCGGGCGCGTACCAGACGTGCTCCCGCGCGCAGAACCCGGTCTTGCCATCGAGCGTGGCGACCAGCAGCCAGTCGCCCGGGAACCGCTGCATGACCTGGACGTGGGTGTTGAACGGCAGGCTGGCGATGACGTTGTCGTTCGCGGTGCGCGGCGACGAGCGCAGGTGCAGCGCGGGCTGCTTGTCCCACGCGACGATCCCGATCTCGTTGACCGGCACGCCGCCCGGTGGCGCCGGGAGCGGGCCCGCGGCGACGACGGCGGGATCGGCCGCGCGCAGCACCGCGCGGCTCGCCTGGACCGAGGCGGCCGGGCCGCTCGACGCCGAGTGCGATGCTCCGGCTGTCGCTGCCGCGCTCGAATCGATGCACTGCGGTTCATCCAGGGCGCCCCACAGCGAGCGCAGTGCGCCCGGCTTCGCCGCAGCACCTCGGCAGGAACCGTCCGATCCGGCCCCGGGTGCTCCGGCGCGCCGAGCCTTCTGCTCGCGGTCCTGCTCTCCGGCCTGTCCCGCAACGCCCGACGCGTCTGGTGGGGCGGCGCCTGGCCTCGCATCCTCCGGCCCGGCGGGCGCGCTGCGCGGAGCTGCCACGCGGCGGGCCACCTGCTCGGCCTCCTGCTCCATCGCGTCGCCCGGTTCGCTGACATGCACGCGACCCGCCGGCGCCTGCGGAACGCGGCCGTGCTGCGCCTGCACGACGTGGGTCAGCTCGTGAGCCAGGAGCTCGCGACCCGCCGCGCCGCCCGGCGCGAACGCGCCCGGCGCGAAGAAGATGTCCTCGCCGACCGTGAACGCGCGCGCGCGGATCGCCCGCGCTGCGTCGCCCGCCACCGCGTCGGTGTGGACGCGCACCCGGCGCAGATCGGCGCGCAACGTCAGCTCCATCTCGCCGCGCAGCGCGTCGGGCAGCGGCTGGCCCCCGCCGCATCGCTCCAGGGCAGCTGCGACGCTCGGATCATCAGGAGCGACGAGGCCGGCGTCCGCCGCACGGCGGTACAAGGTCACCGCGCGGCGCTCGGCGGCTCGCCACAGCGCGTGGCCGTTCGGCGTGGGCGTGATGCCGCCGGGCAGCCGCTCGAGCCACCCGGTCGCGCGGCCGGCGATCGATCGATCCGCGGCCACCGCCGCGACGAGGAGCTCCGCACGGAGCACATGCCCCGCTCCCAGCTGCCACAACAGCTCGCGCAGCCCGAGCGCGCGGTAGTCGTCGAAGCCGGGGCGAGCGCTCGCGTCGTCGGCAACCAGGGTCTGCCGCCCCGGCACCGACGGGATCTCCAGCGATCGGGCTTCGGCTGCTATCAATGTCTCCCGCCCCGGTGCCCGCGGTCCGCGCACGATCGACCAGGGCGCCGGTGACGCACCGGCCAGCGTGGCGCGGCCGACCTCGGGCGCGAGCCGTGCGCTGTGCCCGGCGAGGCGTGCGGCGAGCTCGCGAAACCGCTGCTTCGCGAGCGCGAGGTCGCAGCGGCCGGCGGGATCGGTCGCGTCCGCGCGCACCTGCGTCCAGATCAGCTCCGCGAGCTCACGCGACAGGCGATGGCGCGCCCCCTCGGAGACGGGATCGAACGCGTCCGCAGTGCGCTGGCGATCCAGCTCCCCCGGATGCAGCCAGCGCGTCATGGTCGCCCCACCTCGCTCGCACCGCGATCGCCGTGCCCATCACCGGCCCGCCCGCAGCCCATCCGGCGGTCCGGGCGGCAACCGCATTCCGGCGCCGTGCGCGTGGTCGGCGCCGGTTCACCGGCGGTTCCGCCGGGCCACGGCTCGCGGCCGCGACGGATCGCCTCGACCCGACGTCCATCTGGATCGGCCACCGCCGTGCCACGAGCCGAGCCCAGGACCGCACCCATCGATGCTGGTCTTACGCCGCTCCACGATCATGCTGCCGGGGCCGCTGCGCTATTGACGGGTCATGCGCAATTTCGCGCAGACCCGTCACGCACCGCGAGAGCTCGTTGCGCTTCTGGCGATGCCCGGCGTGCTGGGGGCCGCCGCACCCGACTCGCCACGTCAGTTCCCGGTGTCGATCCGACCGTCGAGGCGCTCGCGAGGCGTCAACGCGAGACCCGCCGTGGGCGTCCGCGAGCGGATGGGGTCGGCCGTTCGCGCATGACGGGTGGTTGTTCGGCGGGCGCTGTCCCCGACTCCCATCCGCGCAGCAGCCCACGGCGCGCCGAGCGTGTACGCGACTCTCCCGGGCGCCACGCCCGACAGGTTCGCAGGCTCGCTAGTCCAGGCGTTCGCGGCAGGGATAGTCGCAGGTCTTGCGGTGCGTGCAGTCGTAGGCGCAGCCGCAGGCCAGCGCGAACGTCGCGAGGATCTCGTCGGCGGGGCCCTCGGGGACGGCGCGGCGGGTGGCGCGGGCCGCCGCGGTCAGCGCCGCGGCGTCGCTGGCGTAGGGCGAGCCGATGAAGCCGAGCCGGAACAGCGTGTCGCGCACGATGCGGTGCGGGGTGACGGTGAAGTCGCCGAGGTCGGGGTAGCGGAGCACGCCGAGCTTGGCGAGCATGTCCATGATCCAGAACAGCTCGGTGCGGAACAGGCCGCGGCCGAGCGCGGCGTCGAGCGAGGCGAACGCCTCGGCGGCGGTGGTGCGGCTGTCGAGCTGGGACGCGAGCTCGGGGACCTCGGCGCAGCGCCGCGCGGCGAGCGAGGCGAGCATGAGGGCGCGGGCGTCGACCTGCGCCGGCAGGTTCTCGGGCACGGTGCCCTGATAGAGGTCGCCGAGCACGCCGGCCTTGTCGAGCGCGCTGAACGCGGCGAGCACCGCCGCGCGATCGCGATCGAGCCGGAACGCGAGCGCCGCGGCAACGGCGACGCGGTAGACGACCTCGTCGGCGCCCTCGACCCAGGCCTCCGGATCGAGGCCGAAATCGGCGGGCTGGTAGGTCGACATCGGCCGGCTGGCCTCGGCCCACCAGCCCGCGATCCGCTGGCGGGTCTCGTCGAGGATCTCGTCGGAGAAGCCCTGGGCGAACCGCGAGGTCGCGACCACGCGCTCGCGGTTGCGCGGGCTGGGCACGCCCTCGATCGTGAGGTGGCGCAGCGGCGCGGGCAGCGGCGAGCCGGCGGCCGCCGCGGCGGCGACCGGGATCGACCCGTCGGGCGCGACGGCCTCGGCGGGCGCCGCCTCTTCCTCGACGAACTGCGGGATCACCGGCTCGGGCTCGGGCCGGTCCTCGGCGAGGAACTCGTCGACGTCGAGCGTGGCACCGAGCGCGACGTAGCGCTCGGCGCGCGGGCCGCTGGCGACCGCGATCCCGACGGTGCGAAGCAGGCCGGTGCCGATCGCGATCTGCAGCCAGGTCTCGAGCGCGGGTCGCGACGGCACGGTGCCGCGGTACGCCGCCGAGGCCAGGTGCTTGTAGATCTCGTCCTTGTGGTAGGCGCGCTGCGACACGAGGTCGAGCACGGTCTTGCCGAGCAGCGGGTTCAGGTGCCACACGCGATCGAGCACGGCGACCGCGGTCTCGTCGTCGCCGTTGGCCGCGGCGAGGGCCTGCATGAACAGCGACGGCATCGCGGTGACGCCGCCGGTGCCGAGGAAGCGCAGCAGCACCGCGGGTCGCTCGCGGTCCCAGAGCTTGGCGACGCGCAGCCGGGTGCGCAGCTCGCGGAACGGCTCGCCCTTGGCGGGAGTCTCCTTGCAAATGCGGACCAGCGCGACCAGCGCGCCGCGCGCGTCCTGACCGATGGGTGGCAGCTCGACGACCTGGGGCATCGCTGCGATCGTACACCACGGTCCGATCGGCGTCGCCCCCGCCGGCCGGTCACAGCCGGCGCGACCAGGCGATGTGATGGTCGTCGAAGGCGTGGCGCCAGTCGCCGCCCCATTCCCAGCCGAGCTCGTCGAGCGCGGCGACGACCGGCCCGGGGCGCACGATCATGCCGGGGCGGATCGCGGCGCGGTCGGCGAATGCCCGGCCGGCCTCGGGCAGGATGCGATCGGGCTGGCGCCACGGGTTCTCGACCGGGTTCACGTCGATCGCCAGGCCGAGCGCGTGCTGCGACAGCACCTGGGTGCCGGCGATGACGCGAAAGTTGAACGCCGAGGAGTTGTCGGCGGCCATCGACGCGTCGTCGGACGCGGCGAAGTCATCGACCAGGCGGAGCTGGCGGATCGGGAACCCGAGCTGCCAGAGCCGGCGAAACAGCGCCACGGCGCGGGCGGCGAGCGCGGCGGCGACGACCAGCTCGCCGAGCGCGGTGCCGTCGAAGCTGACGTGGTCGATCTGGAGGTAGGCCAGCTCGGCCCAGCGCGGGCAGCGCGGGTCGTCGCCGTGCCACGACACGCCGTCCATGCGAGCGCGCACGGCGGCTGGCACGGGGCCGACCTCGGCGGCGTGGCCGCGGCGCGGCGGTGCGACCAGCGCGGCCATGCCCCGCTGTCACTCCGGGCCAGGCGCCGGCTCGCCGGCCTGGTCGGCGGGCGAGGTCGGCGGCGGCGGCGATGGTGCGGGCGCGGCCGGCTTCGCGGGCGCGGGCTTGAGCGGCGGCCTGGGCCACGGCCGCAGCGGGCGAGGCGCCGCCGGGGCGGCTCCGGTGGGGCGCGCGGCCGGCCCCGATGGTGGCGCCGCGGATGCGGGTCCGGGCCGGGCAGCTCCGGGCACGGCGGACAGCGGGGACTCCGGCGGCGCGGCCGGGGCGAACCCGCCGGCGGACGGGGTTGCGGCGGGGGCTGGCGCGGCTGACGTCCCCTGCGCGGCGGGCGGTACCGGCGCGGCCACGGCAGGCAGCGGCGGCGCGACCGCCCCCGGCGCGGCCATCGGCACGCGCGCCAGCGTCGCCGAGCGGCGCATCGCGAACATCGCGAGCGGCGACTGCGGGTGCGCGGTGGCGAACCGGTCGTACTCGGCGCGCGCCTGCGCGTACGCGCCGCTGCGGTCGAGCACCGACGCGAGCTGGAACCGCGCATCGTCCTGATCGACGTCGCCGGCGATCGCCGCCTGGAGGTGGGCGGCGGCCTTGTCGAGCTCGGTGCGGGCGTAGGCGACGCCGAGGTAGTAGTGCATCGTCGCCGCCCGCGCGCCCGGCGACTCGCCGGTCAGCGCGGCCTCGAGCGGCTTGATCACGTCGCCCGGCCGGCCGGCCTTGAGCGCCGCCGCGGCGGCCTTGAGCGCCGCGTCGACCTCCATCATCTGGCTGTCGTGGACCCGCGCCGCGAGCACGGCGCGCTCGGTCTTCGACAGCGGCTGATCGCGCAGCGCGGCGAGCTTGGCGACCGCCTCGTTGCGCTTGCCGAGCTCGAGCAGCTGGTGGACCTCCCACGCCCGGGTCTCGGCGGATTCCCGAGCCACGGCGCGGGCGAGCCCCTCGTCCGCACGTCGGACAGCGGC
>Ga0307515_10017885_pt1 | contig 12879 bp, 5 predicted proteins | sample 17_EM_MG_FD_194513 | JGI IMG/M metagenome (GOLD analysis project Ga0307515, IMG submission 194513) | Populus trichocarpa ectomycorrhiza microbial communities from riparian zone in the Pacific Northwest, United States - 17_EM | ecosystem: Host-associated > Plants > Roots > Unclassified | place...
TCCTTTCCTTTCCTTTTCTCTAGCTTTAGATTCTCGTTTATAGACAATCCAATCGTACAGGCTTGCACGACCCTTTTGCCGTGCTTATGTCTCGATTGACTGAGTCGCTAACATAGTGCTAATTCTTGCAGAAGATCTACTTGCGGAAGCGCCTATACCTTTAATATATATCTATTAACTAGGATATAGGCTTAATAGTTTATATAAAAGTCCTATACCTATTATATAATCGTCTAAGGTATCTAACGCTGCTATAATCTCCTAATTTCTGGCTCTATAGCTATCCCTTGCACCAATAATAACGTCCTATAAAATGCGGCCCGTGCGCACCAATCATATATGGGCGGTAAGTCGTTCTGCCGCATCACCAGGACCGCGAAAATACGCGAGATGCCCGCACCCACTCTAAATTTGTATGCGCACGCATGAATGCACCCATTACCACTATATCTGGCCTATATACTCCTTAAAATAACGACTAAATTAATTACTATAAGCCGCATAAGTGCATTCATGCGTGCGCATACAAATTTAGGTAGGGAGAGGTGGGTGCAGGCATCTTGCTAACTTTTTTGTCCACAGCGTACGAAAGAAAGTTTTGATGTTCTTGACTGCGTGCACGGGCCACATTTTATAGGACGCCATCGGTGCAAGGGATATTATTATATACGCCCTTAATATTAAATAATACCAGAGATAGCGTCTTCTTTCCTTTTTATACTTTAAATACGTCCTTATAGAGATATAATAGTATATATATTGTTAACCTTTACTTCCTAACTCTAAAGTATATCTTAAGTAGTAAGCTGTGTTCCTTTCCTAGGTATACTATCCTCTCCGCTACTAGCGATTTAAGTGCTTTTTTTAACGTTAGAAGGAGGGAGATCGGCCTATAGTTGTTTGCTACTATATAATCCCCCTACTTCGGCTTTTATAGCGGTATAATCTTTACTACCTTTTATTTCTATAGTACTTTTCCTATCTTAAGAGATTTGGTAAAAAGAGTAGTAATTTTACCGCTTAGTACGGGCTATAGCTCTTACTATACCCTAGCTAGTAAGCTGTCCCTTCTAGGAGCTTTATTTAGGCTAGCTCTAAATATAGCTGCCTTAACCTTATATTTAGCGATAAGCTCCTATAGCAATTAGTTATAGCTAGTTATAGCTTTCTCCTCTTATTCGTATAGTAGTGGGACCGGAAAGAATGCCTAGAGTAGTTCTCTTATAATATTATAGTTCTCTATAGTAACTTCTCCCTATCCTCCAGCCTTTTTAATTAGTAGTATTTTAGTAAATGCAGATATAGCTTACGGATTAAGGTATTTTAACGCTTTTTATATATTATTACTATTATTAAGGAATTTGTCCTAATAAAGCTTTCTATATCGCCGAATAGTCCTATAAAAGAGCTTCTTTACTTTTACTGCAATATTATATAGCTTAGGGTTATCCCTTTCTTGCCTTTATATCGCACTATTCCTATCCCCCTAGTATATATATAACTTCCTTAGCATTATAAGGTCTTCGTTCTACCATCTTTTTATATATAGTAATAGCTTAGCCCACTAGTAGTGTGCTTTAAGGGCTTTATTAACCTACTTATTAAGGTAGTTAACTATTTTATCTATATCTTCTATAGAGAATCCTATCTCTTTTTATCGCTTTACGTCTTCTTAAATCTTATTCTAGTTTATATTTTTAACAAGTAGCCTCTCCTAGCTCTCCTATATATCTATATTAACCTAAAAGCTAGTATAAATAGCTCTATAGTTTAACCTATACTTATACTTCCTAATAACGCACCTTACTAGTTTACTTACTAGGCCTAGGGTTGTAAGTATAAGGTTAATTATTAAAGTTTGCCTTGCGATACTCTTAAATATAGGTACTTCTACTAGAAGTAGGCTCTAGAGTAACTAGTTCGCTATAAAGTTAATAATTAGCGCGCTTTCTTTCTGCGTTAATATAGTACTAATATAACTTCCTCCTTATAGCAGATTATGCCGATTAAAGTCGCTTATAATTACTACCTTGGTATATAGGTCGCGTAATAGTTTACTCTAAATTAGACTATTAATTATCTCTAGCCTACTAAAGAGCTCCTCTAGATTCTCTTCCTTAGTTCTCCTTAAATATCTATTTAGAATATATACTAATAAAATTATAAGTCTCCTTTAGCTAACGTGCGCTACTACTACCGTAATATTTGCTAAATCTACCTATAGTTATATAGCTGCCAGCTTTCTAAATACCTAGATATATAACCTAACTAGGAAAAACCGCTACTTTTTGCCTATTAGGATAAACCTTATCTACTAGGGATTTAAGCTAGCTAGTACTACCTCCCTATTTAAGAGAAAGTAGTATAGTTCCTAACCTAAAATAAAGTAAAAGTTTACTAGCGCTCCGTTATTATATAGCGCATACTGCGCTTCCCTACACTTCTTTATATTCGCCTAAATAATTTAAAGTTCTCTATTTATAGCGCTGTTATATAAAAATCCTATCTATATCTTTCCTGTATATTAGGCATTTACGGTATAAGGCTTAGTAAGGACCCTAGTAGTTTATACAGTGTAAATTAACCATCTTATACTAGAGATAGCCTTCCCTCCTATATATTTCGTATATATTAGGTTATATATAGTCTCTAGCCCTATATCTAAACCTTCTATATTTATAGCATGCTATTAGGGTGCGTCTCTCCTTAAATAGTAATATAATAATTGCACCTCCCCTAAATAATACGTTGTTTGCCGTAAGCAGCTTCTCTATATCCTCCTTTATTGCCACTTTAATAATCACTAATATATACTAGCCGCGCGGCTTTAGTTATCTAAGCCATCTTATTATATATACTTTTACACTATTCTCTATCCTAAAGCGCTCTATAGCTAACTTACTTACTTTTTCGCTATTAATATTTATTGCTAGAGGTACTTTAACCTAGTCCGCCTTAATTATATACTACTTAGGTCCAATAAGCCTTGCCCTAGGGATATACGGTTTAAGCTATTAAGCAGTTATTTACCTAAACGTAGCTTTTTTATCTTTTTCTACTAAGAATCTAATAATGCTTACGCTATTACTTATTTACTATATACGGAAGTCCTTAAATATAGCTCCCGTAAGCCTATTAATATCCTTTATACCTTATATAATGGTTTGCTTTACTACTTTAATAATAGCTACCTTTTCTAATACCTTCTTACCCGCTTAGCTGACGTCTATTACTAGCTGCTAATTAGGTTCCTTAGAGTCCCTAACGTTTATTATTTATAGTAAAGTTATTTCTAGCCCTACCGTGCCTCTACTAGCTGCTACTAATGCCCATAATTATGTTAGAGCTAAGGGAGTGTTTAGTTGCGCTTATAAAGACCGGATAGCTTTTTAAAGTTTAGCATTTTGCTTTTTAAGGCTTCGCTATTCCAATTTAATGTCTACTAGTTTATTTCTAATGCTCTTAATAATGCTATTCTGGCTTGTGATAATATTGCTCTGCTATGCTATAGTTTCTTTAAGGCTTTTAATAAATTAACAGAATTCTTCGCGACTAATACCTCCTCCTTTACGTTTAGGAGAAGTAGAGACTCTTGCTGTAGGGAATGGAGGCAGTATGTGCTGCGTAGCTTGTAGTTTAATTTGTGGTGCGGTTGTCTGCTGCTTATACTGTGCTGGTCTTTGAGCGGCTCGTGTCCTCAGCGACTGCTGGGCCTCTTGCACCTTCGCGCTCGGTTTCCTTGTACGTCTTAGTGGCGCTACTAGCGAGTCCAGAGGTGGTGTTGCTGATACACGTTCAGGGGTTAAAGCAGCTATTGGGGCTCCGGGGCTTCGTTTGGTGGGCCGCAGGGGCCGCCTTGTAGCGGGAACTAGCTAAACGAAAGACTAGGATTCGATTAAAAGAATGTCCGAGATGAATATCCTCCTCTTTCAAAAGCCGTCGTAGTAGGCGACTTGTTAGGCGACTTCAACAAGGGTGTGGCCGGAGCGGGTCGGCCGTCCCCCCTGCTAGCGGTGGCGACATAATGTACCACTCTACATTTGTTATAATTATATGTCACTTATACGCATGCTTACGTATCTTAACTCGCTCTATGCTAGTACTAGCCTTACACTCGCTTGCACAATTAGCTTCTACTTTTACACCCTACTAAACTCTACCCCGCACACTCCCTAGAACGCTTAGTATATCCTTTACCTTATTAGTTTTAGTTTTAAGCAGAGTATCCCTTGCCGCGTTAAACAGCAGTACATACTGGACGGTACTGGTGGCTCGTGTACTCTAGAGCCGGGTTCCGCCACATGTGGCTCGATCTTTCCCTCAACCTTTCTCTCCCCTCGAATTCAGTATATCTCGACAACGGTGTGACCCGGAGCCGGCTAACCATCCTCCCTGCTAGCGCTATTGGCGTATACTACGTTTAAATTGTATTAATATAACACCTTGCTCTCACAATGGCAAAAGAACTAAATTTGAGTATAGCCGGTGTGGCTTCCGCAAAAGATATAGAGCATTCAGGAAAACAACGTCACCTTTAGCTGGTCTTACTATGAAAGGACGGGCTAACAAGGATGATATATATGCGATGGCTTCGGTGCTGACTGACCAACGCTAAGATCGATTCTCAAGCTTTACTAGTAGATTGGTCTATGAGGATTTCCACCGCCGTGTTTCGACGATTGTTCTTTTGCAGCCAAGAGTGGTATTCTACCGTCTCCATCATCATAATCCAGGTTAGCTCCCTTACCTAGTAGGAGTTGGACGACCTCACCATGCCCATTGACCGCTGCCTAACACAGCGGGGTGCGCCCGGCTTGATCCCGAGAATTGACATCAACCACATTGCTTGCCAGAGGAGCTCCAACCACAATACGTGTCCCTTTGAAGCTGCTCGCGACAGCGGGGTGAGACCGCGAATATACCTCAGGTTGGGATCTACGCCTTCCCGAAGCTGTCTCGTTGCCCATTAGTAGCAGCATTGTTAAGCTGTGTAAGTTTGATCCAAACTAGGTTGTACTCAAATCCGTGTCGTTTGCGAGGAAGTTTGTAGCACGCGTCCTTGACCACAAATAGCAGCCGCCTTAACAGAATTCGCATTCACGATCATGCTCGCCATGTGTACCTTCAGTTTAGTGCTCGGGAAATAGTGACACCAGCTGGTGGCCGCTCAGCTCGTTGCCCGCCGCTGCCTTGACCACCTCTTCTGTAATCAAAACATCGGCCCCTCCTCGATCGAGCAGAAGCATCACTACTTCCCTTCCACTCTCCCTATTCCCCGACGCTGCCTTGATCACCCCTTCCGTAATAGGGGCATCCGCCTCTCTTCGATCAAATAGAAGCCTCATCACTTTGTCGCTAGTTCCTGCTACTGCCTTGACCACCTCTTCCCACCCCACCCTCGAACCATACCCCTACTTACTTACAACTCCACCACGTCCAAAGAATCCACCAACACGTCTTGCAATTCTCCCCACCATGCGGCCAATGCAACTTCCCATCATCCCCGAACGATGGCGCCGCTCCAGGACACGACCACTCGACGATCACGACGAAGAGACACAGCGCGGCGACCTTGGCGGCCACCACCGACATGAACTGGCAGCAGCCGTTCTCCGGGGCGCAGGCGACCAGCGCCGTGAAGACGACCCCGAGAATCAGCAGCACCAGCGTGATCGGGAAGAGGGCAGCGATGAGTGCGAGGGCGGCCGCTACGACGACGGCGACGACAATGCCGCGCAGGATGATGCCGGCGGCCCAGATGAGCCACTCCCCGACGTCGAGCTCGGGGACGGGCACGCGGACGGAGAAGGATGGGAGGCGCCAGGGCTCGCTAATGGCGCCGAGGATGTCGGCGCGCGCGTGCTCCGTCGTCCACTCCGTCTCAAACCAGTCCTCGTTGTACGACGGGAAGCGCGAGGTCAGGTCTGACGCGAAGTTCTTTCGGCTCATTGTCCCGGCTCCCGGCTGCAGGTACGAGTCGAGGTCCAGGTGGGACACCTGGCCCAGGTCGAGGAAGCCGATTTCGATCTCGCGCAGGCGCATCAGGCTGATCTTGGGCCGGTGGAGCGTGATGGAGTTGGTGAAGCCTTCCTCGTAGAGGGCGGGGCCGGTCACCCTGCACGACTTTCCAAGATGCTCCCATCCCGGGGGCAGGTTTCCTAATAGCGACGTGGTTTCGTTTGGGGCGGATTGGGGGTTGTCCGTCTGGGATGTCTTCCGACTGAGGAGGATGTGTCGCTGTAGCACGGTGACGGCCGCTTTATTGCCGGCCAACTTGAGGTCTGTGATTGCCGTTGCCTCGGAACCGCGTGGGCCAGGTGAGGTCATGTAATTTCTGGTGGTCTCGGCCATGTGCTCGTCGTCCATGACCTCATCAAGCCTTCGACAGATTTCTGCCATGACTGTGGGAACGATGGCAGGACGACAGTGCCTAAGATACATACTGAAGATGGACGAGCCCGGCCCGCTCGTGCTAAAACTTAGCTTTTGTTCAACACGCGCCCCGAACTGGAGAAGGAGTAGGAACCGGTCGAGACATTCTGACTCGTTGAGGAACTTGGGATCGCTTATGAACTCCCAAGTAAGGCTGGAATTCGACAAACCCAGTACGTCTGATTTTCCAATGGGCCCATTGCAGAGCCATGCAAGAGTCCTTATGTCGACTGGTGGGTCCAATATGAGCGCCCTCGCGAGCAGGTTGACGCCCATATCCCCCTTGGTCCACCACTTTAGCCGCACCCGACTCCTGAAGCGTGCGTAGCAATAAAGATCCTCCCTATTGCTCAACTTCCCTTCCCAAGACTCTATGGCATCCTTCATCAGCCGGAAAAGCTCTTGTGTATCCTTCTGGCGTCTTTCGGAACGGAATAATTTCATACTGCGATAATTGTCATCATATGTCAAAGGAACCGCTGATGCGGGGCCAAAACCCTCTTCTTCGGTCGTTTCTACTACGATTACTGGCGCTTTTGGCGGCAATGGAGTCGAATCTGTGTGGTTTTCGCTATCTGAGTCGACGACGATGAGCGGAGTATCTAGAGAGTCCTGGCCGGAATCGGAGTGCTCGGCGTCAACTGGTGCGACAACGACAAGTGGCGCCTTGGTGTTATCGTCCGCGGATATCGTGTGGTCGTCAGTGGCGGTGACTGGTGTAAGGGGAACTATAGCTGTATCACGTAGCCACCAAGACCTCTCTTTGTACCTAGCCCTTACGGCGAGCGGCAACGGTTCGTAGGTTGTAAGCTCACCGGCTGGTGTCTGCCCTTGTTGCTCCAATGCGATAGATGCTGGGCAGAGTGTCAACGGAGCATTGCTCGCAAGCCCGTTATCCGGTGACGATTGCGTGCGCTGAGCAGCTTTTCTCGCCTCATCGACTTCTTTAGCCGAGGACTCCAAGTACTCCCACGGTCTGTAATCCCTTGAATCTGGGTACGGCTTCAGAGTTTGCTCGAGTACGGCCCTAACTCGATCGGCAAGGCGACGTTTACTTCGGGACATCCACCTCCTCCCCCCCAAAAAATCGTCGATATCAGCCTTAGCATCCAGCAGCCCCGGGTCCTTCGGCGGCGGCTCCCCTCGCCGGAAGAAGCTGCACCAAACCACTAAGCCGTAGACGAAGAGGTCACACTTCCGGAGACCTTCAAAGTCGTGCTTGTCGTCGGCTTCAGCTCTCGGTGGCAGCCACTCTTCGGTTCCGTAGTAAGACTCCTTCTCCTCCCGAATCTCTAGGGGAGTCTCGTTTGCAGGGGGCTCTTCTTCAACTTTGCCATATGCGCACCCAAAGTCACACAATTTTGCGCGGAACCCATTAACATGGTGTCTAAAGATAAGCACGTTTTGCGGCTTAAGATCACCATGTGTGAAGCCATTCTCGTGCAGGCTACCCAGGCCATGTCCGATATCGATGCACAGGAGTCGTACGACCTCATACGGGTCTTGTGTCAGTCCGATGAACTGTGACAGAAAGCTTCCAGTTGATCTAAATGCCGAGGCTGGAATCGATACGCCGATTTTGTGCGGTCGGCAGGCCGAAATACCTCGTTCAACTTGAATATCGGGGGCGTATTCCCGGGTGGGGAATAGACGGCGCAGAAATTCCAGGAGATTCCATTCCGCTCTTTCAAGGACGAGGATAGGAGTTTGGAGATAGCGACAGCATGGACTGTCGTGTGATTCAAGCGTGTCTAGGCACAGGCCCCAACCCATGAGCTGGACTATATTGGGGTTATTCCGAAAGAGATTCGGGGAGAGCGCCAAGACTTCGCATTCGGCTGCTCGAAAACGATTTGCAAGGTCATGTTCACTGCGTTCGACCTCTTGGGCCTGAGAGTTGGCATCCTGCGGCTGGTGGTTGACTTGTTTCGCCTGGTATTGTTTAATTGCAATGAGGTTCACTGGCCAGTGCTTAAGGTAGTTTTTGTCGGCTTTCCTGTAAAGCTTTGCGGACTTTTCGTTGATCCCCCGAACGTTACCCTGGCCTCCTTCTCCGAGGGGTTTCGAAAATTCCTGTTCAAGTCGGAAGAACTGTGGTCCGGGCACCTGATTCGTCTCCAAGGTTCTGAGTAATCGATTGAGGACGGCGATGTGATTACCGCCGGTTTCACGGCGACTTCGAGACAGCTGCGCGCTCGCTGACACGGAAGAGGATCTTGAAGGTGTTGGCGATATCGACAATTGCAGTCTTCCCCTCGCGCGCGTTCGCGCCTTCGTGCCTGGGCGCTTGCGGTTTAACCACGTAGGGGTGGAGGGCGACATTACCTCAATGCAGCGATGGATAACGAACTCGATTCCCGAAAGGGCCAATGGTGGTCGACTATTCGCCGCCGTTCCAAGGGTAAACTGAAGAAAATATACCAGAGCCAAGCAAAACGGGGAAAAAAGAGTGAGGCATCCGGACGATGCCAGACAAGGCTGAGGGGCCCTTCAGCTGAACAACGCTGCGTGCAAAAAGGGTCCATCGGTCGCGGCATGCCCTCTGTCGAGACAGCCATTCATGGTGCTGAGATACATTGTGGCTGACGGCGGCGACGCAGCTGGCGGCAGCTCCAGTCGTTAAATGGAGCGCCATGCCGCTAATCCAGGGTCCAGCCGTCTTCTCAGACGCCTCCCTGCCCGAACCACACGATTTTGCTGCATCCCATCAGCAATGGAAACAAAATGAGGCAATGATGCCAGCCGCGTCCATTTCCCGAGGGAATGCGAAGGCGACTCGGCTGAGAGCGAGGTGCATAAAGATGCGGAGGCTACGGTCCTTTCCTGACACCTTTCAGCCCTCTCCCGCAAACCGAAGATGGAACCTATCAGCCTCTCTCTCGCCGTTGTGGGGACGTTCAAGGATGCATATCTCACGACAAAGTTCATCAGGGACTCTGCGCGTTCCATCAAAAATTATCGCACCGAACAGGCGAGCGTGGTGACGCACTTGAACGTCCAGATCCTGAGACTGAAGAACTTCTCCCGCATATTTTGTGGCGTTAATGGAAATATTGTGGACCTGAAGTTCCTTGAAACCGTGCCGGATGTGCGTCTAATGGAGTCCTCTTATGAAATCATACTAAAGGGACCTAGCAATATCTCCAGACCGTCCACGACGTCCTACGGGAGCTCCAGGTGGTGCTGGCCGCCTATACCACGTTCGCAGCGAATTTGGATGAGGAGTATCGGAAGTATTCGCCGGCCAGCCCCCAGTTCAGGTTCGATCCTTCCAAGGACGTCCTTCTAATAGACGACGTCGCACCATCCGAAGAGGCACAGCCGGATACAGGCGACGCAGATAGAAAGCATAATGGTACCCCAGCGGAAGCGAAGCGGAAAAGTTGGTTCTCTTTCGGTCGCAGTTCGGGGAGCTCCAAGCCGAAGAAGTCCTCATTGAAGCCGGAGATGAAACTACCTCCAGGACTTCAGTGGCTACTTACGAAGGGTGACCTAGAAGAGACACTAAGAAGATTCCAGGTATGGAATGATGACCTGGAGCATCTGGTTGGTTCGCTACTGGTCGGCTTCGGTTTCTACGACAATAAGTCTCTTCAAGAGAGACTGAAATCTGACGGAGACGAGAACATGTTCAAAGGCCACCTCGAATTAAAGATGCTAACCGAAGAGGAGGAGGAAAATGATATTAAGGATGTGGAGAGTTCTGAAGGTGACGGACGGCCTCAAATTCATAGCTTGGGGCAGAACTAACTGGACTTAGACAAACCCTTACCGTGGAGCGCAGCCCAAGAGAAGATATCACAACCTAGAGTGCTGGTAGAGTATAAGCAGCTTGGAGAGGCTATCAAACGAGACGAAGAGGACGCAGAGGCCGGAATCATAAGCGAGCCAAACCGGGAGCAGTATGCACCCCAACTGGCCAGGCTCCTGAGGACGGCAGGGGAGCACAACTTCCGCACCCTTCGCCTGAATGGGTACTCTTGGGACGCCGATCAGGTCCAGTTTGCGTTTCTCTTTGACTATCCCCCAAATGCTGGCTCCCGTGAGCCGCAGAGTCTCTACGACTGCATCCTCGCGAGCGATGGGCCATTCAAGCTCGATTTAAAGTACCGCTTCCACGTCGCCCAGACGGTGTCTAGGGCAATCGGGGCGTTCCACTCGGACGGCTGGGTACATAAAAGCATACGCTCGCACGCGATAAAGTTCTTCTTCAGCGTGGATGGCCAGAGGTGTAACTTTAGCAATCCGTATTTGACCGACTTTGAGTTTTCGCGACCTGAGGGCGGCAAAACCCGCCTGGCCGCCCGCGCCGTGGATGTCGAGAGAGACGTGTACTTGCACCCTGAGCGGTACGGCCTCAAACCGAATGCGAACTTCCGGCGAATCCACGACATCTATTCTCTGGGGGTTGTCCTCCTAGAGATTGGGCTCTGGCAGACTGCAAAGGAGATACATGACGACATCATCGAGTGCAATCTGGATGGGGACCGGCCGACTGGCGGGCTGCCCGCCCAAACGATCAAAAAAGCATTCCTGCAGGATGCGGAATCGCGGCTGCCGCATCGCATGGGCAATGCATATAAGGAGGCCGTCATTTCATGCCTTGACGGCAAATGGGACCAATACGTGGGACGGGAATTCGAGAGCGAGTTTCAGAAGCAGGTTATCCAGAAGGTGGATCCCAGAGCCTGGATGAGTTAGGCCGGGCAATGGATAGGTGATGGATGTAGATGGTACGGCAAAGTTCTGTCTTTCAGGTTTTATGGGTGCTTGAGGTTGGAACTCGCTGTATCGACGACGGGCCCGGTTGGAAGTGGGCGATGGCGCGAGGAAGGGGGCACGAGGGTGGTGGAAGGAGAAGAAAGTTGGGCCACAGCGCGAAGCCTGTGCCCGACGAACCAGGCCAAGGCGGTGTTGAGGGTTGTGTGCGTGGGTAAACTGAGCTAGTTCAGTCGAAGTCACGTCAATCACACGAGTTTTGGACTTTTGGATTGAGCTGCTGCCTGTCTTCGTGCATACAGAAAGCCGGCCTGTGTGAACCGTGAACGATGGCTGCGTCCTAGGATGATTGCTCCATGGACCAAACCCGCAGCCCGACGTATTCCCAGGTCTACCGATCATACCATAAAATACTTCGACTTGCCACTGCTAGTAGGGAGGGCAGCCGACCCGCTCCGACCACACCCCTTGTCGCGATGGAAAAAAGCGTGAGGAAAATGTAGGATGAGTGATGTTTTTGATAAAACTGCTAATTATCACAGGGATTAGCCACGTGTGGCGTTCTCGGAGGACTTCCGCAGTCGCAAAACGCCACTTTCTCACATGGCGATTTGGCGAGCCCGCGTACCATAGCGAGACAAATTTTTGCCAGAGGGGGGGGTGAAGCTGGTCGTGCAATTGAGTGTAATACTAAAAAATAGTAACTATAGAGCGTCTGCATACATATTTATAGCCTTATTTACTATTTAAAACGAGGTAGTAAGTGAATCTATAGAGTTCTCCGTTACTATACGCGAAAGATCGCAGAAGCGAACGCCAAGGATTGTATGCAGTTTTGAATACGCTAATACGCCCCACATTTTACCACACGAAGGGATCACGTCACGCGAATCTTACAATAGTCTCGCAATCCTCTCGAAGGATCCAGATTATTTCTTCCTGGATACCTAGCTATTCTTACGTAGATGAGCTAGGTTCCTAGCAAAGAAAAGACTCTAGATTACTTTCGGAAATTAAAAGATGACTACCGTTTTTTTTTTCCGCTTACATTGCGCTGAGCAAGGAAATTTTCCAGGAGAGTCTTTGCTCAACAAAACCAAAAGCAACCCCGTTAGAACTTGGCTATCACAACCCGTTGCGAATTACCTTTAGCTAACTTTAAATTATATCCTTAACACTATTAATAAAGAGCTTATATATAACGGTCGGCATATAGATAATAAGTTAGTGGCTTTTTGCGTTACAGTTATACCTATTTAATTCCCATCGTTAGCTGCGCCTATATTATTCTTTAAAGCTACATACTGTATCTTATTCTTAGTATATCTAAATAGCGCCTTATCTTACCTAAGCTAATGCTCTATATTATCTTACTTTCCATATAAAAGCTAAAATTCCGTCTATACGTGTTCCTTAATATATCTTCCAGCTTTAATATCTTTAAAAAGTACAATAAGTTAAGGAGCTTAGGTAAAGGTTTTCTCGTTAGTTAGCGAAGGCGTTAAAGGCGCGCTTATAAAGCTTAAAGGCGGTATAATATGCTAATTATCTTTTATAGGAGTCTGCGATATAGACATAGCCGTATATTATGCCATAAGTTAGGCTATATTGCGAAGTTAAACGGTGACCGTCGCGAAAACTGGTTGGGGTTTGGCGGTTCCGTACGCTTTAGTTAACTCAGCAACCGTGCCACTAAACAGCCGAGCAGCACACAAAAGCGTTGGTGGA
>Ga0307515_10017886_pt1 | contig 12879 bp, 6 predicted proteins | sample 17_EM_MG_FD_194513 | JGI IMG/M metagenome (GOLD analysis project Ga0307515, IMG submission 194513) | Populus trichocarpa ectomycorrhiza microbial communities from riparian zone in the Pacific Northwest, United States - 17_EM | ecosystem: Host-associated > Plants > Roots > Unclassified | place...
CCTGCCCTATATTTGTATTCTTACAAATTTGCTGCAAATCGCCGCAAACTACCAAAGTTGCGACTTACGCAGGTTTTGCAGACCCCGATTTTCGCTTGCAACAACGTACCTAAATTTTTTTTTCCTAATACAGAGGCTCTGCACGAGGCTCTATATAAAGCTCTGCACAAGGCTTTACACAAAGCTCTACACGAAGCTCTACACGAAGCTTTGCACGAGGCTCTACACAAGGCTCTACACAAAGCTCTGCATATAGAGGCTCTGCACAAGGCTCTGCACGAAGCTCTACACAAAGCTCTACATAAGGCTCTACACGAAGCTCTACACGAAGCTCTACACAAAGCTCTATATAAAGCTCTACACGAAGCTCTACATATAGAGGCTCTACACGAGGCTCTGCACGAGGCTCTACGCGAAGCTCTGCATACGGAGGCTCTACACGAAGCTCTACACAAAGCCTTTATATATTTATCTCAGTTGACTCATCCGCTTCGCCGAGGAATTTGAGGAGGCGGCCACCCCCCTGCTCCCGCCCCACTTCAACGCCACAGGCCCTCTTATGCAAACTTATGAGCCAATCAGATGGTCGCTCCAACTCATAGGTACTTATTAGCCAATAGAATGCCACGCTACCCTTAACCACCCCTGCCACCCTAAAAATTCCTTAGTATAGCGTCTAAGAGATTATAGGCGCGCGTTTGGTATAAACTGGGTCCTTTTTCTAACGCGTGTTAATTTTAAACAACTCTAGCGGCGTGAATATACTAGCTACAGTCTTAGTGCGCAATGCATTTAAATTATAATCTCTTCTTCTATTTAATTATAATAATTGTAATTAGCTAACCACTATATTAGGGGGCAAGATATAGCCTTAAAGTTTAAAGACGCGTTTTTAAAACTGGTCCCTCTCTACCAGCCGCATTAAAACAACGGCCGTACTCTACCACTAACACTCTATTTCCTTCTAAATTTATAAAAGCGCCTTTTCTATCCTATAATAACCAGCTCGCCCGATTAAAGTATACTTACACTACCATCGTGTTATATTCTGGCAGGCGACGCGGTCGTAGTAATACCTTTAAGGCGCTCGGCCTACGTTAGAGTACTCTAGCAATGCCCTATAATATTCTAATAACTTATAAAAACTTATGCGAACTTATACAAACTTATACGAACTTATTAGCCAATTAAAGAGTAGGAAATAGCAAGGTACGGGTCGAAATTAAAGAAGAAGTTAAAGAAGTCAGATACTCGGAGTTGCTAGCATAAAGCTCGTGTCGCGCCGCTATTTCTACTACCTCCACTAGCTATACATACGTTAGCTAACCGTAGTTTTATCCCGGAGATACTCCAGTTTATTAAGAGGCTACGTATAAAGGAGTTACTATTAGTTATATAGTAGGCAGCGCGGTTGGAGAATATAGCATTCTAACATAAAGTTGTGGACCTTTATCTTCGGCGAATTATTCTCTAAACTAGTCCATTAGTTAAGGATTTTAAGCCGCGCTATAAGCAAGTGCGTACCTTACGTCGGTTAATATTTAGGAAAGGCGATACCCTTTTAATTGCTTATACGGGCTTTAGTAAAAGCCTAATCTTCTATATATATACGGTTTTAACGGGCAAGATTACTATCTAGATTATTCCGCTTAATAAGCTAGGTAATAAGTAATTAGATAATATTAGGAAGATAGAAGGATATAACCTAGTTCTTATTAATTCTAAAACCCGGAGTTAGGAGAAGGAACTAATTGCTTAAATTTAGGAGGGAGTATATACTTATATTCTACTTAGTCCTAAATAGGCATCAACTAAGGCTTTCTAGGATGCTCTAAAAGAACCAAAGTTGCAGTCACGAATTAGGCTAGTTGCGATTAATAAGTGCCATCTTATTAAGGACTAGAAGAGCTTTTAACCGGCTTATATAATATTAAGCGAATTGCAAATAATCCTCTGCCCAGATATAGTCTAGTTTGCCTACTCTGCGACTCTTAATAAGAAGGTAAAGAGGCTGATCCTATTAGAGGCCGGATTCCAAGTAGTCGGCCGTTATTCTTACTAAACTAAGATTATTAGGACTTCTATTAATCGTCCAGATGTGTTAATATTAGTCTACCCCCTGCCTAGGAAAAAGGTCAATTTATAGGAGCACCTATATTTCTTATTAGATAATTGCGTCAATAACAATAGGAAGCCTACTCCGGAGAGGATACTAAAGACAATAGTTTTCATTAATAGGCGATTGTCTATCTGGGCTACAGCTGTATACCTTTAGACTATATTGCTACAGAAGGGGTATTTAATAGATACGGTGGACGAGGCTATCTATATTAGTACCGTAGTTTAGGAGTTTACTGCTACCATATAGGAGTATAACCGCACTTAGCGGTATACTAAGTTCAAAACTACTATATCTAGCATTAGAATTATAATAGCTACAACCTCGCTTAGCATAGGTATAAACGTCCTAGATATTAAGCGCGTAATTATCTAGAAGATTTCTATTACTAAGAGCCTAGCTAATATATAGCAGCAAATCGGTCAAAGCGGACGATAAAAGGATTACACCAGTATAGGATATATTTTCCTTCTATACTGGGTCTTTAATATAGAGGGGGGAGATATACTAGGGAGGAAAATACCACCACCTAAGGCGAAGGCACTTACTCGGGCGCCTTAAAGGAATTGTAACAGCTTACTGGCTAAGTATACCCGCAGTTAACTTGTACAGAGCTTTACGCCTAGTAATATTAGTAATACTAAAAGCGTCGCCAAGAGTATTGCTAAGAGTATCGCCTCTAAGAAATTAACCGCAAGCTATAATTTTGCAGTTGCAGCTACCGGAGAGGATAGCCGTCCATTCTAGACAAGGGCTGAAATAGCAAGCCATAAGAAGTTACCGGTTAAGTAGAAAGAGATAGTGAACGGAGCATATTATCAAAAGGCCTTTCTTTCCTTCTTAGGAGAGGACAAGTTGCCACCAGCTATACTATAGCGTATTATTTATGCCCCAATAGATTAATGCTATAGTCATTACAACCCCTTACTTATGCCTAAGCTTACATTACCCCCTATAGCTCTAGCGCCGCTTCATTAAACATAGGCCGGTACGCAGTCTGCTATTATATTAGAGCTTCTTAATATATAGGCGGCCGAGCAGGCTGAATTAATATACGCTAGCCTATACCGATAATTCCCTATGCCGTCGGCGGCGTTTCTGGGCAAGGAATGCCGCTAGCAGCTTTCGCACTTATTCTATAGGGGCATGGCCAACGCCTTCTAGGATGAACTTACAGCTAAATCTCTAGAAAGTGCGGCGCCTTTGCTTATCTTATAGTAGCATTGCGAGGCCTACGGCAGTCAATTAGTTGAGCAGCTAAAGGGTATAGTTAAGCTAGTTAGATTAACCAACGAAGAGGCTCTAGTAAAGAAGCAATAGGTAAAGGCTACTTAGCGGACTAGGGACTCTAAGGGCGAGGTCTCGTTAACACGCTAGTTACTTAGATCGTCCACGCCAGAGGAGTACGTAGCACATATCTAGAGGCGGGATAATAGCCTTACTATATAGGTTGCTAGACGAGAGGCTATACGGGGTATAGTAAAATAAAGCGTAGTAGACGGGCCATCTTTACCGCTTAGGACCTGGGTTACTAGTAGAATTAACGGGTCTAGCCTATTGTCCGCGTTACCAGGTGTCCCGTATAGTATTAAGCGCGCGGCCTAGGTACTTAAAGAGGTCCGGAGGCTAATTTTAAGGCTAACGACGCTAATAACGCCGCATATCACGTCTATAGAGGGAAGTCATAATATTAATACGCCTGGCTTTTAGGATCCCGCAATTCCAGACTTCTAAAAGGCCACTACTTCTAATTCGCAAGACACTACAATTCCTAACTCCCAAGGTACGGTCGTTCTTAATTCACAGCTAACTATCGTCCTAGATTCGCAGGTGGATACTATCCTTAATTCCTAACCTATAGATATAGCTGCCACCCAGCCGTATATAGCCTTAGTAGTAGGGGCTGTTTTTACGCCATCTTGGAAGAGACAAGGTAATACCTAAGGGGATTTACCTACTAAATGTTGGACAGCCTTATGGGAACGGGATAGAAATATGGATATAGTACCACGGGAAAGAGATGCAACTATAGATGCAGTGCTTATATTTACCCCAAAAACGAGAACCGGGCGTATTAGGAAGGCGACACTAAAGGGATAAGAAAACTTCTTAATAGAGCCGTAGATAGATAGGCCACTTAGCGTAACCTAATTAGCTAATAAGTTTATATAAGTTTATATAAGTTGCTAGAGGAGGGTCTAGGGATATTATAAGGGCCTATGTTAGGTAAAGGGCTCTATTTTAGCGTGGCGAGCAGATAAGCTATTAGTTCCTATTATAGCGGGTATTAATTAACCTATAGCGCGTTCTAATTAGCTAATAAGTTTGTATAAGTTACTAGAGAGAGTGCTAGGGATATTGTAAGGCCTATGTAAGGAGGTAAAGATCTATCCTAGCGTGGCGTAATTAGTCTATAAGATCGTATATATTAGGTTAGGTCTAGCGCCTTAGCTTATTAATGGTAAAGTAAATCCTATAATAGACCTTTACTTCTCTTTCTCTTCCTCTTTAGATATTTATAATACTATAATTTTTTTTAAAAGCCTCTAATATGTCTCCTCCTACTACTTAGGTGCTCGCGTACCTACCAAACTTCCCACTCTAAGAGGAGCAAATCCTCCTTATCGCCGCCCTTTTACATAGCTAACTAACGTTAGGGACTATCCGGCGTCCTTTATAAGTATTAGCCTGTCTAGTTCTTAACTATTTAAGCATCCTAAGGAGTTAGGGACTATCCTAAGGAGCTAGGAGACAAGCAGCTATACCTTCCTTCTATTTAGCAGACCTATATACTAACATTCTTCTTAGCCCTCCTCCTCGCCCGCGCCGCCCTCGCCTACACGCCCTCCCTTCTCCTTCTCCTCCTCCTCTCCAGCCTCCCGTCCCTTTCCTCACGCCTACCACCCCCCTCGCGCCCGCTAGCCCCGTCGCGCCCACCTTCCCCCTTGGCGGCGACGACAACAATAATAATAATAACAACAATAACAACGACCGCCTGCTGGATTTCGGCGGCAACGATAACAACAACAACGATAGCATAGTCGGCCTCGCCGGGTATATATACTATAATGCCTATTATATCAATTATTAGCTTATATATGCGTAGACCTACAACTTAGCCGCCTACCCCCGCCGCCAGCGCCGCTCTAGGTCCTCCCCTTCCTCTTACCTAGGCAGGCTTCTATACCGCCCAACTTACCAACCAGCCGCGTCTGCCTTGGAATTGGTAACTCTAGGGCAAGATTACGGATGGCTATACTGCCGTCCGCCAGGGCAAGTGGTAGTCGTCTCTCTAGACGGCCAACGGCGAGAGGAACCTCTCCTATATTAGGAGGATTATAGAAACGGAGCTGGGTGAGCAGCTCTATAGTGAGGATCGGTACCTAGCTTGCCAGGAGGGTAGTTAGAAGTACTGGGTCTACTCTAGGGTAGGCGCCCAGTAGGTGCACAAGCCTAGGGACGCTTATGCCCGCTACTATATAAGGGCCCGCCCCGGCAGATACTCTATCTCAAAGCGGGCTAAGCCTAAGCCCTGGCGGGTGTTACCAGCTCCGCCTCTACGGCCCCTATTACTAAAGAGACCGCAACTACCTCCGCCTAAAGCTGGGGGTATAGGGTTAATAGCGTAGGGGATAAGGGGGTAGGACTTAGTGTAGTATGGCGTGTCTTCAGACTCCCTTCACGGGGAAGGCTTTAACCTCATTCCGGTAAAAGCTGGTGTCTTAAAAGGGTCTAACTACAAGGCTCCTTATAGGTAAGCTTCAACCTTACCTAATTGGTTTAGATCCCGTATAGGTAAAGAAGCTAATATCTTAGGCGGGCCTAACTATAGGCGTTATAAGCCCTATGGGTTAGGACACGCGGACTTAGCCTCTATCCCTAGAGAGAGAGCGGGCTTAGCGGGCCTTTACTCTGGCGGAGCAAGAGGAAGATAATAAGCAAGCATGGTAGGCCTCTACTTGGTGAAGGATTGGGTAAGTAAGCACAGCGGGCCTCTACTCTAGATTAATGGTAGATAGGTAAGTAAGCATGGTGGGCCTCTACTTAGTGGAGGATTGGGTAAGTAAGTACGGCGGGCCTCTACTCTAAATTAATGGTGGATAGGTAAGCAAGCATAGTAGGCCTTTACTTATAGTGGAAGTAGAGCAAGCATAGCGGGCCTCTACTCTAGATAGATGGTGGATAGGTAAGTAAGTATAGTAGGCCTCTGCTTATAGTAGAAGTAGAGCAAGTATAGTGGGCCTCTACTTCGGGTAGAACGAATTTACTCTCTTGTTTTACCGTTAACCTACTGCTCTAATAACGTAATGTAATTGCGTCTATTGCTAACGTATAGATAGAGGCTAGTATATAATTGCTACACATGGGTAATAGCCTTTACTCTTAGCGGGGGTCTATTAATATAAGCTGCTGCTACTCTAGATATCTCCCAAACTCTTATAAACTTATATAAACTTATTAGCTAATTAGAATAAGGCTAGGGGCTTAAGAATATTATCGCAGCTTAAGCGGAGGCCCTATATCGAGACGTCTTTTATAGGTACTAGCTACTACTCTTTATTAAGTTCCGCTAATATAGGCCTCTAAATATCTCCTAAACTTATATAAACTTATACAAACTTATTAGCTAATTAGGGCGAGGTAGGGGGTTTTAGGTCGAGATATATCGTCTAGCTAATAGCTTCTTAGGGCCTATTAACGTAGGCTCCGGCCCCCGATCCGGAGATCTCCTAAACTTATACCAACTTATACGAACTTATTAGCCAATTAGAACAAGGCTAGGGCCCTTAATTAAGACGTTTTATACGGGTAGTGACCTTACGCAATTTTAATAATGGACTGCAAGCGTCCCGCACTCCGTGGTGGTTTGCGCTACCCTAGCTAAAAAATAAAATAAAGTAGCGATACCGGCGTTGCCGCCGTAGTTATTATTTCCTAGTAGTGGTCTAAGGGGAGTTAATATTTTAAGTCCTAGGTAGCTGGTATGCGGGCGTATAGTAGTGCCCAGTACTAGGCGGCTCTTCCTCCTTATAGTATTTCCTAGATATCCTCCTCTTAAGTAATTAAGGCTAGGGCTAGGGTAGAGGGGCCTCGCAGGGTAGAGAAGAGGGAGACTTATAGGGCGAACTAGAGAGGAAAGCCGCGCTCTAATTGGCCGATAAGTTTGTATAAGTACCCCTAAGTTTATAGGCTACTTAGAGCCTCCTAGCTAGTAGAAGGTACGTTAGAAGTAAGATCTAGTTCCTCTACGTTACCTAGCCCGTCTCTAATAGCATTAATAAAGTCTTATATATCTACAAAGCTAGCTAAGTCCTCTATATCTAAAGGAGAATAGGAGGTAGTAACTAAACGCGGACCCCATACATAGACCTAGTTAAACTTATTAATCTTCCTCACTAGAACTTCTACTCTAATACTAAAAATATTATAAGAATTAAATAGGCGTAGGCCTACTAGCTGTGCTAGTTGCCGTAATATAGCTAGGTTGCCGGAATAGAGATTCTAAGCAAGTATAAACATATTAAGGTCCGCCTTTGCCCACATATAGGCACCTAACATCTCCTTACTAAATATATTTTCTATCTTACTACGCAATATTCTAACTGTTATATTTAATAAGCATACTTAATTAAATATAATATCTATATTATAAGTAGAGTTCTTATAGCACTTTATCTTAATCTTATAGCTTCTATTTAAGTGCTTTAGCCTAAGATTAATAGCCTTATGCTTATTTAAAGCTCTAAGCCAGTTTACTAACCCAGAGGATAGGATTGTATGCTAAAGTTCGGGCGAATTAACCAACGTAAGATTCCACCAATAGAATAGCATTTCTTAACCGTAATTATACTGTAACGCGCCGAAGAAGAACATAATAAGGGGGTTAATAAGCCGCCGCAGCATACCTATATTGGCATGCTTAATAGCATGCCAAACAGTAAGTAGAAGCTTAACTTCCTAAAGCATGCAACATATTATCCGAAACTCAATATTATTATACTTTACGCCCGTCCACCTGTCCTAAAAAAAGGCGTCGCGCTAGATCTTATTAATGATATCTAGAAACTGCTTAGGAGTAAGGCAGCCGATGGCCTAGGTAGTGTCTTTAATGCACTTAAGGGAAGACGGGTTAGATAGGGTATCTAAGTTAAACGGCTTAGATAAATCAGGCATGCTAATTCTAAAGCCTTAACACTGCATAGCAGTATAGAAGAGGGCGGTTATGCGCGCTATAAAACCCCGTTTAATAATAAGTACCAACTTATAGTATTTAGCATTCTCTTACGTAATTATAAAGCAATTTTATAGCGTTATATTGGACCATAGACAGTAATAAGCCTCCTCTTGCTTATTCTTAGGCGTAAAGTGTGTACGCATAAGAGTACTATATAGATTTATCTCAATATAGAACTACGTAGGTACACCAAGCAGCTAGTCCTAATGGTCAAAAGGGCGGCTGGCATAAATCTACTTCTATTTTACTAACCTAATATAATACGCAGTAAGCTAGTTACTATAGGTAAGCCAGAGCCGCTTAATAAAATTATTAGGAGTAGTGCTGTTATAAGGGTTATCTAGAGCCTAGAGATTAAGCTAATTAAGGAAAATACTTTTATAGACGCTATAGGTACCCTAGATAGTACCCTTATCCTCTATAATAGCACCAAACTGCTAGAATTTAGTCTTCCTATTGCTAATATATTGTATACTTAGTATCTAAGGGAAAAAATCACTATCTTTAAAGATACGCTCTATACTAGTAAGGTAAATCCCCTTTATTGCATTAGTAATAAGGTAACGGCTAATCTATAGTAATAACTCATCGCCAAAGCCGGGAGAGTGGTAGATATCTTGTAAGCTTTGCAGTGTGAAGAATTGAATGAGCAACTTAATTGTAAATCTATGGAAATCGAGTAGACTATATACAAGAAATAGGTGGCAAAAGGGTGTCGGTGATGCCGTCGGCGAAGCCAACGACGATGTACAATTGCAGCTGAAAACAAGGGTGGTGAGTCATAGGGTGGCGCAAGCTTTGGTACCGGTAGTCGGTTACACACCCCCCCAGATTTAACGGTGTAGTTAAAGCTGTAGAAAACAAAATGAAGGTAGAGACTATACCAAAATAGGAAATTTGGGTACAATTTGGGAGTAGTAAAAGGATAGGGTAATGGTGTTTGAAAGCTGCTCAATTACATTAACGTGCTTTAGAAGCTGCTCAATCGCATTAACGTGCTCATGGAAGCTGCTTAATTATATTGACGTACTTACGGAATTTGAATAGAATTTAACCAGTGCTAAACATGGCAGCATTGCAGGTCGGTGTTGTAGAAGCTGGGGTTGATTTAGAATCAAAATCAATTGTAGATTCTGTGTTCTCTACTTCCAGTTCTTCTTTTGCATTTCCTCAGATTCGGTTAACTATATCTTTAACCCAAGGTATAGATAAGATCATTTCATTTATTTGCTTTTAAATGTCTAGGTTTAGTTTCCATCCTGGAGGGCGCTTCTGCTCGGCAATGTAGTAGCAGTCGCTATATCAGTGTACGAAGCCGCATATGCATTTCTTATACGGTTTAGAATTGGAATTGGAATTATAATCTGAATTGCCTTATAGGGTTGCAAATGCAGAGTAGTTGGCAGTAGTGTTAGCAGAGGATACTGCTTGCTACATGCGGTAGTGTTCTTTAAATTCCTCAATTAGGTCAATAATAGACAGGGCGGCTTTGTCTTTCCGTTCTTTGCGAATAAGGTTTACTTCTAGTGCTCCTGCGAAGCTAGAAGAGATGGGCTTGATAGCTCAAATAAAATCGTAGTGTGGCCTATATCCTTATACGTCTGGTAGCTTTAATTGCTCAGCAAGCTTATAGACATTTCGCCAGTTGTTCAACCATGTGTCAATGCTCTGCGTTGTATTGTAGGCTTTAAGAGCCGTGTATTGATTTAGGACGTCGTGCTTTCGACCTGAGGTGGTAGGGGCAAGTGCATTCTTAAGTGCTTGGAGCCGTTCGTGTACCGTGTCGAGGCCATCAATGAGTGGAAGGTAGGCTACCAATGTAGAGCGAACGATATAGTTGCTGATACCGTTTATAGCCTGTTCTCGCTTCTCGTGTATACGGAGATCGTCTTTGTATTCGGAATAGAGCTAGTTGTAGGCGGTGAGCTAGTGTGGGTCTAGCTTTGCTATCAATGTAGCCGTAGGTAGTACGTCTTTTGGTGTAGGTCGTTTTGGTAGTTCCAGTTTTAGAAGATCGTCTTTCTTTTTAGATGGGTCGATGTACTCCCATACCTTATTGGTTTTGGCTGTGTCTTAGATGATGAAGAACCATTAAATCCAGTCAGATGGCTGGTTGAGGATAAGGTTGACTTTTGATTCGTTCATGGTCGTCATTTTTAGAATTTGTGGGGTCAGGCAGGGTCCAATTGGTGGCTTAGCGAAAACCTTATTTTAACGTTCCGAAGCTTCGATTTAATTCGTCAGTTCATTCGTCGGTCGCGTACGTACGGTCGGGTTAGGTTCGATCAATGTTCGATGTAATCGATGTTTGATATATTCAATGTTCGATATAATCGATGTTCAAAGTGTTCAATGTTCGACTTAATCAATGTTTGATCGTCTGTCAGCGTCAATCATCCGTTCGTTTAATATTTAAAGGTAATCACGAGTACAAGAGCGGTACCCGGAAGAAGCTCAAAACACTTACAAAGGTAGAAGAAGTAGTAACTTCTTAAACGAGGTAGTAGATTGATTAACAGATAGTGCAGCAGGTAGTGCGATTCAGGTAATTGCTCAGCAGGCAGTGCGATCCGGGCTCATAACTGTAAGCTTTGCAGTGTAAAGAATTAAATAAGCAACTTAATTATAAATCTATGGAAATCGAGTAGACTATATACAAGAAATAGGTGGCAAAAGGGTGTCGGTGATGCCGTCGGCGAAGCCGACGACGATGTACAATTGCAGCTGAAAACAAGGGTGGTGAGTCATAGGGTGGCGCAAGCTTTGGTACCGGTAGTCGGTTACATATCTTTAATATTTAGCGGGATAGTTAGATTATATATTAACTAATACAGCCCCAACGGAGGCAGTTTAGGATAATAGATAATAGCAGCAGTTATTAAGGAGCGCATAACAGACGTGTGACTAAGCAGCTTATCGCGCTTTATATCCTTAAAGTTTATATTATCGTATATAACGACCATTTAGGGGTTATACGCCAGCGTTATAAGATACCTCTATAGATATTAGCCCCTAGCTAGCCAGTAGTCTATAGAAGCCATACTAATTAGCTTATAAGTTTATAAGAGTTTATATAAGTTTGGCTAAAAGGCCGGTGCTAATAGATATATAGTGCTAATATAAAAACTAATATACCTTTACCTCTTTAGCAATACTACCTATAGTATAATTTATAGAATAATAACTATAGCATAATCTAAAGCCAGCTAACGTTTTAAACACCCTTCTTTTTATACTAGAGCCTATAAGATATATATCCACTACTAAAGAAAAGAAATTAGACCGCTTCTTAGCCCGAGAGAAACAAATTATACTAGTAATGGCATATGCCCGCCTTACTAGCGCATCCTAGCTATTTACCTTCTAGTCCTCCGCTTTCTAATTGCTATAACTAGCCCTATACGCCCGCTAATTGCCAAGTAGTCGTATTAAGGTTGCATACTATCCCGGGGCAGTATCCTATATAAAGCGGAAGGCGACGTTAAAGTCTAAGTCCTTGATTTTTGACGTTCTATTAAACGTGGTAAAATATAGTTCCTAGATAAGGCAATCTAGCTCCGTAGTATATAACTCTGTTTATATATATAGGATATTGCTTAGCTGCGGGTCTCTTATAACTACATCTAATAGAACCCAACGCCGCTGCCTAACGCGACCGTACCGACGGTGCTTAATCACAATTCCCTTCTCCCCTATATTATCCGCCCTAACCTAAGCAGATAGCAACTAAGCGAAGCTCTAACCTTCTTCTTTTAATATGTCAACTACGGCTTATAACCTCCGCGCGCGCTTTTTTTACCTCCTATGACGCCTTAACAAAGGCTTAGGCGCTTTATTCTTATTACTACCTATCTAGTTATTACCTACATTATTATCACTATTAGAGGAGGAGGGCTTAGATAGTTCGATAATGTTTTCCAACTAGCTAAAGAGGCTAGAAATAAAGGGAGGACGGCTAGGGGTGTCTTAGTCGGAGTAACGCCCACTTAGGGCACGGCTAGGCTCTATTGCGGATAGATTCTATAGAGTAAGAGGAGGGCTTTTAAATAGAACTATCGGCGAGTTAAGCGGTAGTGTATTAGGGGGCAATATACCACATTAAAGGTGATACAGCCGTCGTCTACTAGGTAGGCTGGCCTGCCTTTACAAATCGCGCCTATAATCTCTCAGACGCTTCGCAGAGGAATTGGGGTGGCAGGGGTGGCAGGGGGTGGCGCGGCGTTCTATTGGCTAATAAGTACCCATGAGTTGGAGCGACCATCTAATTGGCTCATAAGTTTGCATAAGAGGGCCTGTGGCGTTGAAGTGGGGCGGGAGCAGGGGGGTGGCCGCCTCCTCAAATTCCTTGGCGAAGCGGATGAGTCAACTGAGATAATTATATATGCGGGACACACTACTATCGGGTCCCCGCTATATTCCCAATAGCCTCTACACGTGCCTCTGCCAAGTATACCCCCTATATACACCTAGGTAGCCACCTCATTTTTTACCCTTCCTTACATCCTCCCTACCTAGGAAGACACCA
>Ga0307515_10017887_pt1 | contig 12876 bp, 10 predicted proteins | sample 17_EM_MG_FD_194513 | JGI IMG/M metagenome (GOLD analysis project Ga0307515, IMG submission 194513) | Populus trichocarpa ectomycorrhiza microbial communities from riparian zone in the Pacific Northwest, United States - 17_EM | ecosystem: Host-associated > Plants > Roots > Unclassified | place...
AGCCACCTTCCCCGGATGGGAACTTTAAATGTCGCGTCTTCCATGGGTGTTGCCACGCCCACTCGAATTGAAGCGCCGCAATTTTGCTCGGGAAGCCGTAGACGATCATGACCATATCCCACGGTCGGCCATTACGCGTCTTCCAAGCTCCTGCACTGATTTCTCCATTGTGCTGGCGTAGCCGACGAGGAGGGTTGGGTGTGGAGCCAATGTAAGTTGCGGACGCGCGTGGTGTTCTCCGAGACTTGAGGAGGTAACACGCGTAAAAGGACGGAAATGCATGGTTCGTCAAGGATGACCTCGAACCATGCCTTGCCGCTGCCATTGGCAGGACTTTTCCGACCGTGGCAAAGGTCGGGGTGAAAGCGCAGGCTTTGTTTCAAAGGAAATGTACCAGAGCTCTTCCATAGATACATGAGTGTGAGTCCTAGTAATACTGAATACAGCTGATATATACTGAACTCCCCCGTTCCAACGCCACAAGAGTGCGCGGGCCGCGCCATCGAGCGCCATCGCCGATTGAGCCTTCACAGCGGCCCTCACAGCGGCCATTACCATGGACTCTTCCATTTCTTGGCCTCTGCTCAGCGCCTCCTCCTCACACTTCCTTGCGGTTTCATTCTCTGCCTACACTTGAGCGTTCTACATTCCTCCATAACTTGTTGGCGCTGTCCCAGCTAATCCCCTCCTCTCTACCTACAATCACATCGCAGTCGTACAACATATTCTTGTAGAATGGGACAAGATTTTCCTGGCTGCGTCCCGTGATTTCGACGACTAGGAATCGATCTGAGAGACTGGGAATCATTTGGCGGCTAACGTCGGCTATACTCAATATCCTATAAGACCACTTCAGACTAGGAGCTCGCCAGTGCTTGTCCGCGGCTGACGAACTTGCTCCTTCAACGCGACTTCAGCAACCGGGTACGTCGATATTCAGGGAACGAAGAGCTGGAAGACTGAGTTCGAATACATTCAATGCAATGGAGTAATGTGCGGCGTACGGTACGGTTTCATTAGCAGTGGGAGCCTGCCCTAGAAATATAGGCTCACTAGGACATGGTCCCTCCGGTTAAGGAAACGGAGTCGTACTATGTGCGTCGTTAGAATCAGTATATTACGCTCATTTGGTCAACACACAGCAGTAAGCGCCACTGCAAAATTGAAAGATAACAGTCTGTTGCCTTCCGTTATCCGGTCAACCTTGTGTTAAGCGCCACTCGAACGGCCAACGGGATATCTGTGGTCCCGAATGTGTATCCACCACCTTGTCTCCATCTAACGCCTTGATACATGCATGAACCCGCATCCGTGTCTCTCGCCGCGGAGGCACAATGCGGAGAACACCATAACCGTGAAGATGGTGTATACGACGAGTTTTCGAGAATTGATGGGAATCCGAGGTTGAGAATGAAAGGAATGCAGCGCAATTGGCGAAGAACGGCAGAGCATTGAGCACAGGGAATAGTACCCACCGCCAAGGTAAAATGCCAGCTCAGTGTGTATGCAGCCTTGCAAGGAATGGAGAGACAGAAGTCGACTTATGATGTTCCCAGGGAATGAGTAATAGCGACGGCCATGTCTTCCCGCTTGCTACATGACCCTCAAGGCAATTAAAAGGTGCCAATTCATTTAAAGTGTATCACCTGTTATCGATGATCGATGACCACCCTAAAGAAGAATGAGGCTGGGGAGACTGACCTCCACACACCTCATTGGTGGTGGTAGCTGTACACGTTTCTTTTGTAGGATATACACAATTGCGTATTCCCGTACTCAGATTGGCCTGAATAGTCAGCTGGGACGCCCATCAGGCCGAAGACGTACACATTTGACCTGCGGGATCGCCTTGGAGCGCTCGTCCGTGTTGGTGCTGGATTCATTGAAGTGGTCAGCTGGCTAGACTCTGAAACCCGCGAGGCAACCGCGTGGAGCGACAGCACCGCGAGGGACTCGTCAATTAAGCGCAAGCTTGCGTTGCTTGTCTCACCACCACGCTGGTCGGTCCTAAGCAATTGACTACTTCGCTCTTGAAACACTGCACGCCGCACTCGAGTCATCGGTCTAGTTCCAATTGCGCCCCGCCTAACTTCAGCGCCTCACCATCAATTTCTCCTCTTCAAACCGTGTCCTCGCCACTATCGTCTCACTCAAAAAATAAACCATGTACGATCACGTCACTCCAGACAGGGACGTCTATAGCTATTCAAACTGGGGCATCCCTCCAGAGTGGGTCATCACTTCAGACCGGGGCATCCCTCCAGACTGGATGCACCCGCCTTCCGGCAGAACCATTAATACCTACCTTCCTATGGAACTTCTGCGAGAGATTTTTCTATATTGCATTGAATCAAATCAAATCAAATCAGGTCAATTAGCTTCTGCTTGTCGCTATTGGAGGTTTGTTATCACCTCAATGGCTCATCTATGGTCCACCTTAAGGGTTGGCAGTTGGACTGAGACGGAGCAGGTTGCTACTTGGTTGCAGAGGGCATATCCGAAGAAGGTTATCATTGACTCTCAGAGAGATATTCAGAGCCCATCTGAAGCTCCAATGTTTGCTGCACTCCAGAATGCTCTTACAAGTACCAGCCAGTGGAACGAGCTTACTGTTTCCTCATTTCCTCCTGAGGACTTGGCTATTCAGCTTGGCGTTCAGGTCGCAAGTCCAATGAATCTGTTGAAAGTGTCACATGTGGCAGCTGGATGTGCTCACACTCCCTCATTTGCTCAGCTGATCAATCTTGTTCCAACTGAAGCTCCACTCTCTGAACTCAGACTCCATTCCGTATTTTCCAGCACCTACTTTTTACAATCCCGATGGTTTCCTACTTTAAAAAATCTCATAGTGCTTATTGTCAATGGTAGAGGTGTTCATGAGCCATTTGTGCTTCTTCCTGCTTTTACCCAGCTTCAGATATTTGAGGCTGATCGTCTTCGTCTCCCATTTTATGAGCCCAATACCAATCTGCCTCTTCTATGTACTCTTCGGAAGCTGCGGCTCAGAGCCTGTTCAACCCAGTGGATGGTTGGGAGAGAATTTCCGTGCCTTGAGGAGTGTGCAGTCCTCCTTCCTCATCATTGGGAGCAAATTCAGCAGCATGAAGTGCAATTGCCATCCTGCAAGAAATTGACCTATCATGGTTATCCAATGACTACAGCTCAATATTTCCATGCTCCCGAAATGAGAGAAATGGACCTCATATCTCATGATTGCAATGAGCAGAGGGTCTATCAACACCTACGCCATCTATGCAGAGTAAATGAAAAGGTTTCCAACCTTACCACTCTCCACCTCACATTTCAGTGCAGTGAACAAGTCTTAATGAAGGTAGTGAAGTATTTAATTCCTCTGCAAGAGTTGGCTCTATCCATTACCCATCCCTCACCATCCTTCCAAACCTTTCTTGAGTCACTGGCCGCAAAACCATCTACAAATGAATGGCCCATAGGGTTCATTTCATGGGAGACTTTTCATTGGGGGTGGATGGAATGGTGCTCCTCTCAAACCTGGCATGCCAATGTCCTCCCGCACCTGAAATTCCTGAGCATACAGTGCCCCAACGGCTTTTCTCAGTCTGAGAGTCTTGAAAATTCCTCATTACTTAGAACTGTTGGATGGACTAGGGCATATCTGACCCCCCCTTTGGAGCATTTGAAAGTATGGGAAGGGAGAGGGAGCATGGATGACATTGCGGTTGATTATACTTCCACCGGCTATCTAGATAAGCATCTTGGAGTATCAAGTAAAGAATTTGACGCAACGATTGTCAAGGCAGTAGTCACACGACACCTGGCCATTGAGTTTCCTGATACTCCCTTATTCCCCCTCCATTCCACTGTCCTCTTTAGGCAGCTCCGGCATCTTAAGATCATTTGCAAATCTAATCATAGGATCCTTATTTTGCCATACCTGGAACAAATCGAGAGGCTGGAAATCTCGGAAGCATCCATTTCTGAGTATTCCCTGAACCTTGACTTGCCATTGACCCGTACTCTCCAGTGGCTTGAACTACATTATTCAACCTCTTCTTGGATGCTCGGGAGGACCTTCAAGGCCCTGAGAGTGTTTAAGGTTACTCGTAGGCAATACGAACCCGAGAAGCATTCTAGGCATGAGGTGCTGCAGGTGGACCTGCCTGCCTGCACAACATTGGTGTTGGATTACAGTTTAATGGACTATCTCCGCCTCCTCTCCTGTTCAAATGTCCAAATCCTTTGCTGGCGCCACGACCCATTCCAGGCCACCTTAGATCTGACAGCGTTAAATTCATTATGTGATTTCTTATTCAATCTTTCCTGTTTGCAGAACCTTCATATTGGTGTTTCTGTTCCCCAGGGTTTGGGGACAAATTCCTTCATCGATTTTGTCTTTTACGGGGCATCGGAGCAAGGAGTATGGCAAAATATCAGGAGTGTGGAAGTGGAGATATGGTTTCCTTTATCCTCAGAATCAGAAAGCTCTCGCGACTTCGACCAGGCAGTTAAACACTCGCTGGGTCATAAGAAATGGTGGAAATCGCTCACAGTCAGCAGAGGATCTTTCAGAGCCATCGGATCGTCCAGAGTTGGAAAAGAAGACTTCTTCGGAGTCATTATCAATGCATCCATGTGAACGGCCTTGTACAAATGGTAGACACGTTGCCGTTCAGATCAGCTGTAATTAATACTACATTTTGCTTTCAACCCCATTGTTCGGTACTTTCATTAGACTCTTAAGTGAACTAGCTTTCGGCGCACCCTATGATAAGTAATAAGCTACCAACTATTTGCAGCTTGTCGGGTTTCTTGTTTCTTGATGAAAAATTCTCTTTTCTTTATTACGTATATTCTCCTATATTTTCTTTGTTTCGTTTATGTATCTCAAGCTTCCTCATGATTTCACATGTCTCAGACACGTGTCCTCTAACAACGTCTGAGGTATGTATTCTCCGTTCCACTGTGGTTCACTGCTCACCTGTCCTTAGTATATTTTTAACAGGTGAATACGTTGTAGATGCTTGTCCTCTACCACGGTGAGTACGCAGTGGACGGGATTTGTGATGACGAGAAATGAGTCGTCGAGGCAGAGTGTGTAATTGGTCGGAACTACGGGAGGCGGGCGCGATTGGGGGGGTAGGAGGTCCACCGCGAGCGGAAACTAGAGATAATAAACCACAAAATGTCACGTCGGAGTATGCCTGCCAGTCAGCACCCGTGTGTTGTGTAGAGATAACATTGTATCATCTCGTAACAGGAGAGCGAACTGCTAATACTAATGAGTCAGGCGGAGGAAAGAGGGCAAGGATAACACGCACCCAATATAGAGAGTCGACCTGCTCACATCGTCTGGGCAAGAGATCAGAGCGCCGCTTGTCCGAGTAGTCGGTATGTCCTTTGCTTCTCTCCACCTTGAAAATGACGACGGAGAAGAGGGGAACTCCGTTCAAATAACCGGTGTGCAACGTGCCGTGTAGCTGTGATAGGAAGTCACACAATAGAGCTCCGTCACCGGCGGTGCCTGTCCGTCGAGTCGAACGCGCTCTGGCGGCGCTCTCCACTTCCGATCGCTCTTGTGTTAAGGGCCACTCGAACGGCAGCGGACGTATACGCCCCACCTGCGCCTTGGTGATTCGCATCCATGTCCCTCGCCACGAAGGCGCAAATGCGGTGGACATGATAGTGATAACTGTCGGAATGTTGTTATTCTCGTCATAATAGGTATGGTTTAGGTTTAATTACGGTTCCTTAATATCGGTTATGTGCAGGGTTACAGTACAGATCCGTTTCCGTATATTCTGACACTGATTTCATACGTGGCTTGGCTGTTATTACTATATAAGTAGTCCTACCGTAGAAGTAGATAGAAGAAGAAAGTAAGAGGGTTTCATTTTCCGTCAATAACATTGAATTTTCGAGAATTGTTGAGACTCCGAGCCTGCAGGGAAGAGAGGGGATGTTGAACTAGTAATTGACCATTCACCTCTCCACGGGAGAAGAAAACATCGTTCGAATGGTCGTTTGTACATTTTCCAATTTGTGCGTGCGACGTGTCGGGCACTTGAAGCTAATGACCCCCCCCGTCCGTTGGACAAAACTGACAGTTGACAGGTGTATATCAAATTGAGAATCACTGGTAGGTCATCTGACAGGCAGATATCAAATTGAAAATCCTCTACATTTCACACTCTGTTTCTCAATTATGAACAATTAGAAAAGAAAAAAAAGGAAAAAGAAAGAAAGAAATGTCTGGACTTTATTTGTAGGGGCCCTGTGGCCGTATTACTAGATAAAATATAAGAAATTCGAGCTCATATTGAAAATTCTGACAACAAAAGTCGATTCCCCTATTCAACGGATGCATATCCAGTTACATTTCGGCTAAGTGGTTGTGACTTATTATCCCTTTCGTATTTACCCACCTAATTACTTGAGTGGACTGCCGCTCCGCATTCTCGATCCAACGGAGTGACCCTTGGTCGGTCTGTGAGCGAATAATCCGGGGCAGCAGGCGTGTAGCGGTGCATCCATGGGGAGTCAACAACGAGGTCAGGAGTGAGAAACGGAGTTTGAAATGTAGAGGATTTTCAATTTGATATCTGCCTGTCAGATGACCTACCAGTGATTCTCAATTTGATATACACCTGTCAACTGTCAGTTTTGTCCAACGGACGGGGGGGGTCATTAGCTTCAAGTGGTCGGGCAGCTGCACGACGGAAGTGCTGAGATGAAGAAGGATTATTGCACGACTTACACAATGAGAATCGCCATCTGTGACTCACCCAACCACCTCCCAATGAACTATTGATGGAATAAGCTGCTCGAGAAGCCTCATCGATCTCGACACGTTCGCCTATTCGGTATCGTGTTTCGGATCCGTTCTATGCTGAACAGAACAGCGAGAGTGGGTTGAATAATAGCTCCTCCAGTATTTTGCTGCTTCTTATCGAATGTACATCGTGATTTGCGCACAGGGTCCCCACCAGTCGCGTCTCTCATTTTCAGTGGCATTGTCCTGGACATCCAGTGGGGTTCAGAATATCAAAATAGGGTTGAGTTTGATAGTTTATTCAAGATGAGTTGTGTCTAAAGGAATAGTGGTGAGGTGAATGGAGGCACATGGCGTTGTCCAAGATGACCAGCGTCAACTTCCAAAGGCCTTGAACCCATCCTCGACTGCAGGATGACTGCTTGGTCGCTCAAACGAGTTAATAGCGCGTAATGGCAAGCACTAAGGAGAACCCAAGCAGAGCGATGGAAGCCGCATCAGCCTAAATCCAAGGAAGCTTGCAATTTCCTCATTTCCTCCTGAGAATGCGGCTAGTCCGCTTGACATTCAAGTCGCAGGCCCAATGAATATGTTGAATGTGCTACACGTTGAAGTTACGTTGGATGTATGCATTCTCCCTCGTTTGCGCATCTGCTCAACCTTGTTTCAACCGAAGCTCCTCTCTGTGAGATGAGACTCCATTCCCCATTCGCCAGTGCCCACTTTCTCTAACCGCATTGGTTTCCTGTTTTGAGGAATCTCACAGTGCTTATTGTCAATGGCAGAGATATGGATGAGCCATTTGAGCTTCTTCCTTCTTTTACGCAGCTCCAGATATTCGAGGCCGATCGTCTTCGTCTCCCATTTTATGAGCCCAATGCCGATCTGCCCCTTCTCTGTACTCTTCAGAAGCTGCGGCTCAGAGCTTGTTCAGTCCAATGGATGGCTGGGAGACAATTCCCATGCCTTAAAGAGTGTGCAATCCTCCTTCCTCATCATTGGGAGCAAATTCAACAGCATGAGGTGCAATTTCCATTCTGCAAGAAATTAGCCTATCATGGTTATCCAATGACCATAGCTCGATATTTCCGTGTTCCCGAAATGAGAGCGATGGACCTCCAATCTCATGATTGCAATGAGCAGAGGGTCTGTCAACACCTACGCTATCTATGCAGAGTAAATAGGAGGATTTCCAACCTTACTACTCTGCACCTCACATTTCAGTGCAGTGAACAAGTCTTAATGAAGGTATTGAAGTATTTGATCCCTCTACAAGAGTTGGCTTTATCCATTATCTATCCCTCACCGTCCTTCCAAAGCTTTCGTCTTGAGTCACTGACCGCGAAACCATCTACAAATGAACGGCCTGGATGGCACTCATAGAGTGATTATCATGAAGCGTGGGAGAAATGGTGCTCCTCTCAAACCTGGCATGTCAATGTCCTCCCGCACCTGAAATTCCTGAGCATACGGTGTCCCAAAGGCTTTTCTCAGTCTGAGCGCCTTGACAATTTCCCATTACTTAGGACTGTTGGATATGCTAGGGCATATATGACTCCCCCTTTGGAGCATTTGAAAGTCTGGGAGGGGAGAGGGGGCGTGGATATGATGACATTGCGGTTGATTATACTTCCACTGGCTATCTAGATAGGCATCTTGAAGTATCAAGTAAACAATGGGACGGAAAAAGATTGTCAGGGCAATAGTCACGCGACATCTGTCCATTTCGTCGCCTAACACTCCATTATTCCCACTCCATTCCATTGTCCTCTTTAGGCAGCTCCGGCATCTTGAGCTCAACTGCAAATCCAATTATGAAGTCCTTATTTTGCCATACCTGGAACAAATTCAGTGGCTGGAAATTTCGAATGGATCGATTCCTGAATATAATATTCCGTGAACCTTGACTTGCCATTGACCCATACTCTCCAGTGGCTTGAAGTACAGTCTTCAACCCTACTTTGGATGCTTGGGAGGACCTCAAGGCCCTGAGAGAGTTAAGGGTTCATCGACCACCATTGCAGACGAATCCGAGAACTATTCTAGGCATGAGGGGCGGCAGGTGGACTTACTTGTATGCACAAGGTTGTTTTTTTCTCACTGTCCAATGGACTATCTCCGCTTCCTCTCCTGTTCAAATGTCCAAATCCTTCACTGGACCCAATCCCAACGCCGATTCCAGACCTCTGATTTGGCAGCGTCCAATTCATTACATGATTTCTTATTCAATCTTCCCTGTTTGCAAGACGTTAATATTGACGTTCCCCAAGGTTTGGGGATAGATTCCTTGATTGATTTTGTCTTTTGTGGGGCATTGGAGCACGGAGTATGGCGAGAGATCAAGGGTGTGAGTGTAGGGGTCTGGTGTGATACCATCTCAGAAGCATCTCACTTCTTTGACCAGAAAGTTGGACACCAGCAGCGTTATGAGAAATGGTACGGTGGAAATCGTTCACAGTCACCAAGATATAACCCGCATGCGTCATAATCAATACATCCATATGAATGGTTTTGTACAAATGGTAGATTAAGAGCACACTTTGCCGCTCAGCTGTAATACTACATTTGCTTTCAATCGGATTATTCTGTACTTTCATTGGACTTTTTAAGAGGACTTTCAGCACACCCTATGATGAGTAATAAGCTTTCAACTATTTGCAGCCATTTCATGAACAGATCGACCCTTCAAATCATCTACGCCAAGCATGACTTCAGCCGTGGGCCAATAACAAAACTTGGAGCGTTATATCTATCAAGCATAAAAAAAGGGAAGCTAACTAGATAGCATAGAAAATGAAGGTGAAAGCTGGACGGGTGGCAAATTACAGCACGCAGGACTGATCGTCAAGGGGGGAAAGGGGTCTATAGGCGACAACAAAAGAAGCCAAAAATGACACATTGACATTAGGGCACGAAACGAGTATAAGACGAGCCCAGCTGTAGTCACAGGTAAGCAGACTGAGTGTTCCAAGAGGACATTCTGACCGCCCGTCAACGCTGAGCAAAGCTAGGAAACACGAGAGGATTATAGCTCATTCGTACGCAACAAGGATATAAGCGGGCGAACGGGCGGACGAGGGGACTGACGGCACGCATGACGTGAATCGGGTCGGTAACAGATTCGCGATGGGTGGTACGGACATCCCCCGCATTTACATTGTGGCCGAGTGTCTACCTCCACTGCATACCCATACTTCTGGCAACCGAAAAATATCGAGGGGCGTGGGGTGTCTATTCGAGGTGACTGTAGGGTTGTAGTAGCTCACGATGACGTACGCGAACAGGGCTATGACAACGGTCGAGCGACATCTGGTGGGGTCATAGTCGTAGCAGTGCGACTGCTGCTCACTGAACACCTTGCTATCGTTCGAATTGTCTTCGACGAGTAGGACGAGGAGCGAAGCGAAGATGAGGGCGAGACCGCAGGCGCACCAGAAGGGTAAGAGGTCCCAGGGAAGTCACCGAGAATGTCGGGGGCGGGGAGAAGTTTGACTTAATCATCGTGGGCGGGAGTAAGAGTGGGCAGGTAGGCCGTTGTCGAGGGTATCACTGTCGGCTGATGAGTGGGGGAATGGCCTTGTTGGCGAGTGAGTAGTGGCATAGCGGGCTGGTTGTCTGGCTGAATGGAGCGCTGGAAACGAGCGGTGAGTACGCAGTGGACAAGATTTGTGACGACGAAAAATGAGTGCGTCGAGGCAGGGTGTGCAATTGGTCAAAACTACGGAAGACGGTCGCGGCTGTGGGGTAGGGGGTTCACCGCGAGGGGGAACTAGGGATACTGAATAAATCACAAAATGCCACGTTGGAGTACGCCAGTCAGCACTCTTGTGTTGTTGAGAGATGACCTTGTATCATCAGGTCGTAACGGAGAGCGAACTGCGAATAGTTAGTCAGGTGGACGAAAGAGGGTAAGGATAACACGCACCCAACCTAGAGAGATAATCAGCTCACATCGCCTAGGCAAGAGCACCGCTTGTCCGAGTAGTCAGTATGTCCCTTGCTTCTCTCCACCTGGAAAATGACAACGGAGAAGAGAGGAACTTCATTCGAATAACCGGTGTGCAACGCGCCGTGTAACTGTAGTAGGTAGTCACACAATAGAGCTCCTTCACTGGCAGTGGGAGTCTGCCCTAGAAATATAGCCACATTAGTAATTAGTCCCGCCAGTAAGGAAAAAGAAAGTCGCACACAGGTGTCGAATTCTCTTCTCATTCGTCAATGAAAAACACAAAGCGCGACTGGAAGATAGAGAAATTACGGTGCTTGTCCGTTGAGTCGAACGCGTTCTGGCTGCTCTCCCCACTTCCGATCGCTCTTGTGGTAAGCGCTAATAGAACGGCCAGCGGACATCTGCGCCCCCGACTGTGCGTCCACCACATGCGCCTTGGTGATTCGCATCCATGTCCTTCGCCACGAAGGCGCAAATATGGTGGATATCATAGCCCTGACGATAGTGGGTAACGCTAAATTTTGAGAATTGTCGAGACTCCGAGCCAGCGAGGAAGATAGAGGATGTCGAACCGGTAATTGACTATTCACCTCTCCAAGGGAGAAGAAAACGTTGTTCGAATAGTCGTTTGTATATTTTCCAGTTTGTGCGTGCGACGTGTCGGGCAGATAGTGCTGAGATGACGAAGGATCGCACGACGTACACAATGAGAATCGCCGTCTCTGGCTCATCCAACCACCTCCCGATCAACCATTGGTGGAATAAGCTGCTCGAAATGCCTCATCGGTCTCGACATGTTTACCTATTCGATATCGTGTGTCGGATCCGTTCTATGCTGAACAGAACAGCGAGAGCGGGATTAGCGAACGCAAACTCGGGCTCCATTTCCGAGCCAGTTTGTACCGTCCAAAGCTTGGATGGGTGTCGAGTGGTCGCTGGTTTGCACCCAACGCGGGGCCCATGGACTCATGCGTGGAAACTAGAGCACAGAAGGGGTGTACGACATAATGCGTGGGGCGTATCGAGTGAGTGGGTCTAGTGCAGAGGTTGATCAATTGCCATGTGGTTCGAGTGGATCCCAAAGTGGTGGGTCTGGTACGTGGTAAGTAGGGTAAAGCATTTTGAGCAGATAAGACGGTAGCTCACTGTTCACGGTACCGCGAAGTGTGGCCATATATGGATCGAATGTGGGACAAGGGCCGTACTTGTTCTTAGAATGGCGGCAGCAACTGGCGAAGAGCGGTAGAATGTAAGCATAGGGAATAGTATGCACACGGAGAGGTCATATACTTACTTACGGTGCTCCGAGGGAATAAGCAATAGCGACGGCCTGTGCTCACGACATGGCGGGTGTTCGGGTGCGCCATGATATCAGACTTGAGTATATCACGAGTTAATTGCCGTGGTGTTGTATAAGACGGCCCTGCAGGGTACAGAGGACAGCAGTTGGGTGTTGTAGCGGCGAAGAGAGTGGATGGCGGATAGCCTGCGGGTGATTCCTTGCCTTCATGCGAGAGAACGTGGTTCACAGAAGAACTTCGTGCAGAAGCAGCAATGATTGAGGTATGGTTTTAATACGCGCCAGGGAGGTCGGCTGACTCTGTTCTCGATGATGTCGGAAAGTAGATTGCCTGTGTGAGTTTCCGACACCATGGGCAAGAGATGAGGAGGGAGTATTTTAGCATGAATGCCGTAATTGTCCAGAGCGAGCGACCTACAACACGATCCTATCTCTCCAAGTGCATGCCGTTGGGCAATGGAAAGGCTGGAAAGGCAAGCGTCCTAGTCGAACCAGCACGGCTTGCGAAGTATATCACGTCAATTTATATCTCAAGGAGATGAAGTCCTTAGGCGAATGACTGCGAACATGATCTCGTCGTCGTCACTGTCGGCGTGGATATGGTGGACCCTTGCTGGCTGAGTGGCAGCATCGAAGTACGGTCCAGGTGGTCGTAGTAGGTGATCAAGGCGCCATCGACGATCCACAAGGAAGTAAGAAATATTGGGTTGACGTTGAACCATGAGTGCTTTGTCTCCACCTGCATCGTCCAATTAAGACCAACTGAAGTTTCCCTCTCCTCATAATCTCGATATCGAGTGTGGTAACGAGGTCATAAATGAGTAATACCACCGATGCTAGCATGTAGTACATCTGAGCAGAACTGTGGATGAGATCATG
>Ga0307515_10017888_pt1 | contig 12876 bp, 17 predicted proteins | sample 17_EM_MG_FD_194513 | JGI IMG/M metagenome (GOLD analysis project Ga0307515, IMG submission 194513) | Populus trichocarpa ectomycorrhiza microbial communities from riparian zone in the Pacific Northwest, United States - 17_EM | ecosystem: Host-associated > Plants > Roots > Unclassified | place...
GAACCTTAATTTAGCCGACCCTGCTCTGATTGGCTGCCGCCCTCGCTTAGAATGGTGCGCTCCCATTGGTTGAACACAAGTACAAGTGAAGCGGGCTAAATCCTGTAAGGTACTGCGTAGGAGTGTGAGGTCCCCCGGTGGTTGGGTGGTGCTCGAAATCGGACACCAGGTTCATGACCTCGGGAGGCGTCCGGGGGGTATCATGGAAATCCGGGACACATAGGACACGAGACACGAGGGTGGATTCGGATCTGGGAGAGCAATGGGGTCCGGCAGGGTATCGTGGGGCTGGCTGGGGAGCGCATCCACCCCTGAGCCACGATGTCATTGCTGACGCGTTGCACAATGGAGGAGGGTCGGGTGACGGTATCAACGCGCTTATCGATAGATAGCCGAGAAGTCCACACTCCTCAACCTCCTGGACCCCCCACATTCCCCCTCAAAGCGACCAAACGGGGAGAGGGATGGCTATTTCGTGCGGTATTACTGTGGCTGACGATCGATCTATGTTAAAAGTAGTTTCTTATTCTGCCATGTACTGGTACATGTGTCGGCTCGATGCTGGTCGATGTCACCGTGTGGTTAATAAAGCCCAGCCGTTTATTGCCGTCCACTTCGTTGTGGTTCCTGCTGCTGCCCAATTCGTTGTGGTGCCTGTTGTTAACGTCCATCACACCTGGTCTTCGCATAAATTGCGCGTCGTTCGCGCCTACTTTTAACAATCTATCCTCCTAGACGGTGCGTCGCTTACGTCAAGGTTCGTCCATATCGCTGACTTCAGGCAACATACAAAAATCACACTCCAAGGCGTCCTAAATTGGGTCTATATTCTTCGGTTGTTTATAGAAATGAGGAAGTAAAATTACAAACCCAAGACAACCGAACCTGGACACCAGCCCAACGCCCATATGTGCCTTGCTTACCAATTACACACACCTACAGACACATGTACATGTGTGGAGGTCTTTTCCCGACATCCGAGGTGCGCACGGATATCTAAATGAGGAGTAGAAATATCTTTTGGGTAAAAACCCGACTGGCGGGCGAGGTGGTCAACCTTCAAGCAATTTCCAATGATTATTGGAACTCCACCAAGTATGAGTTCACGATACCGAGTCAGTCATCACCACCAACTCTCCACCAGTATCTGAGGTGAAACGCAGAGAACATTATTCTCGAAGGAAAGCATCACCAGCATCTTTGGTCTCCAGGATTACGATTCTTTGCAAGCACTACAGTTCGTCTCCTTGCAACTGCCCATTCCAGCCTGCTTATAATATTCGCATAGACGGAATCCCTGCGCTCATCGCTCCATCAACTCGAAGGATTGTTAATGGAATACTCCCCACTGATGAGCGGGTCGGCTGAGAGGGCTGTGGAGAAGGCTATTCGATATGGGGCTGTATTTCGCAGAGGTCCGTTTTCTGCCTGGAGACTAGCAGAGCGTTAACACCTTGTAGTTGGATCCAACCTCAAGGACTCTGTTCGGTGTTGCCACAGTTAAGTTTGAGGTTCGTGCTCGCTACTGGCGTGTGAGCAACGAAGGGTGACGCTTGGCCGTTTAGCTCTTGAAAGAACAAAACAAGTGTGACGACATGCCATCAGGTCTTGTGGACCGATTGAAGCGCGTCTTACCTTTTGCGGACGTTGTGGCGGAGGACATTGTATGTGAAGAGACAGATCCCTTGGAGAAGATTATCCCGGGAAAGGACGATCCAGCACTGGGTCGCGAAAGTGTCTTGCGATTACGCCAAACATGGTATGTCGTCGTTCTGGATTTGGCGAGGTGCTGATAGATACCAGCGAGAACGGCAGGTGGGTCAGCTTACCAGGAGGCGATCAAAGAAATGGACGGAGAGTTGTCGAGGGTCATCGAAGACTCCGACCGTGCAGTGAATGTTGACGCTCTCCGCCGAACCAAGGAGACTGGTAAGCACTCATTGTCTCCACCTCTCCATGTTTCATTCTCAACAGTTTCGTGTAGAGAAAGAGCTTTTGCTTTTACGCCTCCAATATGTCAAGACCAGCTATCTATCACCAAGATCTCCGCTGTACGGAAGGCACTCCGGAATCCCTTCTCAAACAAATCATGGCTTTGGCAACCAATGGACCGGAGAAGACAGACGGAAGAAATACACACTGGATCTACGGCTTACCTGGTATCAGGAAAATGTCGATAAACTCGCTATCCTCTTCCCTCCTTTTCAAAGCATTGTCGCAGAACGTCTTCGTAAACACCCAAACATAGCACCAGAGTCGATGAAGCACACCCTCCTCCTTAGTTTCATTCGCAGACTTACTCGCTCCCCAAGGAGTCGTCTTTGTGATAGACGCACTTGATGAGTGCGTCAGCACACAGAGTTGTGGCAGCACCCAGAGTCGTCCAGACATCCTGAAGGCTCTCACGAGTGCGGCCACAAATACTCCGTGGCTTAAAATCCTCATCACCAGTGGACCCGAAGGCAACATCCAACATTGCTTTAATACGCTCGGCCCGTCGATGCATTTTCATTGTGGCTTGAATGCAGACAAAGAGACCAGCGCCGACCTAGCATTCTTCGCCAAAGACCGATTCCGTAGGGTAGTGGGTAAGCGGGGGCGCAGTCAGAACGCGTTCGACTCAACGGACAAATCTCTCTATTTACCAATGGCACTCATTGCCTTTCGTTTGCTGAATGAGCAGAGAATTCGACTCTTACGATCTACATTGTGCGATTCTATTTTTCCTGACCGGAGGGACTAAGTCCTAATGAGGCTATATTTCTATGGCAGACTCTCACTGCCAGTGCTATTGTGTGGTTTCCTACCACAGCTACACGGTACGTTGCACACCAATCATTTGAGTGAAGTTCCCCTCTTCTCCGTCGTCACTTTCCAGCTGGAGAGAAGCAAGTGACGTACCGACTACTCGGACAAGCGGTGCTCTTGCCTAGGCGATGTGAGCAGATCAACTCTCCAGATTGGGTGCGTGTTATCCTTACCCTCTTTCCTCTGCTTGGCTAACTAGTATTCGCAGTTCTCTCTCCTGCTACGACCTGATGATACAAGGTCATCTCTTAACAACACACGGGTGCTGACTGGCATACTCCGACATGACATTTGTGATTATTCACTATCCCTAGTTCTCCGTTCACGGTGGAGCTCCTACCCCCCACCACGGCCATCTTCCGTAGTTTCGACCAATTGCACACGCTGCCTCGATGTACCCGTCTCTCGTCACCACAAATCTCCTCCACTGCACGCTCACTACTCGTTGCCAGCAAGTAATCCATTCAGCTAGGCAGCCAACCCGCGATGCACTGCGCACTCGACAGCAAGACCATTCTCCCACTCATCACCCGACAGTAATATCCTCGACAACGGCCCTACTTTCCCACTCTTACTCTCGCCCACGATGATCAGGTCAAACCTCTCCCCTCCCACGACATCCTCGGCGACCTTTTACCCTTCCTCTGCGCCATCGGTCTCGCCCTCATCTTCGCTTCGCTCCTCGTCCTACTCGTCGAAGACGATTCGAATGATAGCACGGTGCTCAGTGAGCAGCAGTCGCAACTCACCAGCTACCAATGGCGGAAAGTCGGCCTAAGTGAGAAGGAGCGCGAATGGCCCTTCGCCATCGAGCTACTATGGCGTTTCTCCTGTTCAGAGGAATACCACGGGTTCTCCAGCTACTTTCACTGTTACGGCCCGGCCCTGTCACCACCAACGCCCGGAGCTTCCGAAAAGGTTATTTGGTGCACATCTATCGCGCTTGGTCCCTATTCCTTGTCTTATCTATGTGCCCCTCGACCGTCCATCTCGCTGATACTCGACCTCATGGCCCTACCACCCTTGCCTGCGAGTCCATCACCCACACAAGCTCCATCTGTAGCACCCACGCCATCTATCTCGAAGCTGATCATGCAACGACATGCGCGTATCGCCTTCTTTCGTCTCTCACCTGTTAATTTGGCTCACATAACATCACGCCTTCTCATTGCTCCCTTCCCGATGACGCTCTGAATCCACCTTCATCATCGCCTCCGCCGTACCCACGTCGACAATTATTCGTCGCTGGTATCGCTGTGTCAACCTCTGACCGTCGTTTTCCTCTTCTTCCAAACATCACCCGCGGTCCATTATTATTTGTCCACGACAGCCAACAGGACCAAGTCACTCGCCGAGCACGTCAAGCACATGCACAACCCCAGCGAGTCACAGCGCAACTGCAACCCCAACCAAGTACACTCACCAGCACCATCACGAATGCTGCTACGACTATGACTCCACCAGGTATCGCTCGACCGTTGTCATAGCCTTGTTCATGTACGCCGTCGTGAGCCATGACAACTCTACAGTCACCTCGAAATAGACACCCTACACTTGCTGGATATGTATCGGTTGCCAGAAGGATGGGAATGAAGTGAAGGCAGACACTATGCTACATGGTGTACATGCGGGGGATGTCCGTACCACCCACCGCGGATCCATTACCGACCCGATTCACGTCCTTCCTACCGACAGTCCCTCGGCCGCCCCCGTATATATACTTTATTGCCTGCGAACGAGCTATACATCCTCTCGTGTCTCCTGGCTTTGCTCGTCGTTGACGGACGCTCATAATGTCATCTTGGAACACTCAGTCTGCTTGCCTGTGAGTATGCGGCTGGGCTCATCTTATACTCGTTGCATGTCCCAATGTCAACGTGTCATTTGTTGGCTCCTCTTCTTGTCGCTCATGGACCCCTCTCCCCCCTTGAGGATCAGTCCTGTGTGCTGTAATTTTCCACCTGTCCAGCGTTCACCTTCATTTTCTATGATGTCTAGTTGGCTTCCCTTTGTTATCCTTGATAGATACAACGCTCCAAGTTGTGCTATGTCCCATGGCTGAGGTCATGCTTGAAGTAGATGATTTGAAGGGTCGATCTGTTCATGAATTGGCCGCAGATAGTTGGGAGCTTATTAATTATCATTGAGTGTGCTGAAAATCCTCTTAAAAGTCCAATGAAAATACCGAACAATCCGATTGAAAGCAAAATGTAGTATTACAGCTGAATGGCAAAGAGTGCTCCTGATCTACCATTTGTACAAGACTATTCACATGGATGCAGTGGTTCTGACTATTGTGGCGTATGTGCCGTGTTCCTTGGTAACTGTGAACGATTTCCACGATTTCTCATAACGCGGCTGGTGTCCAACTGTCTGGTCGAAGAGGTGAGATGCTTCTGATTCTGAGGAATAATTAAACCGGATCTCCACTCCCACACTCCTGATATCTCGCCATGCTCCGTGCTCCGATGCCCCACAAAAGACAAAATCAATCAAGGAATTTATCCCCAAACCCTGGGGAACAGAAATATCAAGGTATTGCAACCGGGAAAGGTTGAATAAGCAATCTTGTAATGAATTGGACGCTGCCAAATCAAAGGTCTGCAATGGGCGTTGAGACAGGGACAAGCGAAGGATTTGGACATTTGAACAGGAGAGAAAGCCGCAATAGTACATTGAACAGTACATCAACTGTAATGTTGTGCAGGCAGGCAGGTCCACCTGCAGCCCCTCATGCCTGGAATGGTTCTCGGGTTCGTCTGGCGGAAGGACCACCCTGAACTCTCTCAGGGCCTTGAAGGTCCTCCCAAGCATCCAAAGTCGTTTTGAAAATCTCAGTTCAAGCCACTGGAGAGTATGAGTCAATGGCAAGTCAAGGTTCAAGGAATATTCAGGAATGGATCCACTCGAAATCTTCAGCCTCTCAATTTGCTCCAGGTATGGTAAAATAAGGATTCTATAATTAGACTTGCAGGTGAGCTCAAGATGCCGGAGCCCCCTAAAGAGGACAGTGGAATGGAGTGGGAATAATGGAGTATCAGGAAACGCAATGGCCAGGCGTCGTGTGACTATTGCCTTGACAATCGTTGCGTCAAGTTCTTTATTTGATATTCCAAGATGCTTGTCTAGATAGCCAGTGGAGGTGTAATCAACCGCAATGTCATCCATGCTCCCTCTCCCCTCCCATACTTTCAAATGCTCCAAAGGGGGAGTCAGATATGCCCGAGTCCATCCAATGGCTCTAAGTAATGGGAAATTCTCAAGGCACTCAGACCGAGAAAAGCCTTTGGGGCACTGTATGCTCAGGAATTTCAGGTGCGGGAGGACATTGGCACGCCAGGTTTGAGAGGAGCACCGTTTCTCCCACCATTCATGATATTCCATCGGTGAGAACCATTCAGGCCGTTCATCTGTAGATGGTTTCGCAGCTAGTGACTCAAGAAAGCTTTGGAAGGACGGTGAGGGATGGGTAATGGATAAAGCCAACTCTTGTAGAGGGATCAAATAATTCAGTACCTTTATTAAGACTTGTTCACTGCACTGAAATGTGAGGTGTAGAGTAGTAAGGTTGTAAATCCTTCTATTTACTTTGCATAGATGGCGTAGGTGTTGATAGACCCTCGGCTCATTGCAATCATGAGATCTGAGGTCCATTGCTCTCATTTCGGGAACATGGAAATATTGAGCTGTGGTCATTGGATAACCATGATAGGCTAATTTCGTGCAGGATGGCAATTGCACCTCGTGCCACTGAATTTGCTCCCAATGGTGAGGAAGGAGGATTTCACAGTCCTCAAGGCATGGGAATTGTCTCCCAGCCATCCATTGAACTGAACACGCTCTAAGCTGCAGCTTCCGAAGAGTGCAGAGAAGAGGCAGATTGGTATTGGGTTCATAAAATGGGAGACGAAGACGATCAGCCTCAAATGTCTGAAGCTGGGTAAAAGTAGGAAGAAGCTCAAATGGCTCATTCATATCTCTACCATTGACAATAAGCACCGTGAGATTCTGCAAAACAGGAAACCAATGGGGTTGGAGAAAGTGGGTGCTGACGAATGGAGGATAGAGCCTGAACTCACAGAGAGGAGCTTCGGTTGGAACAAGGCCGAGCAGATGAGCAAATGAGGGAGAATGAATACATCCAGCCTCTACGTGTAGTACCTTCAATGTATTCATTGGGCTTGCGACTTGAAAACCAAGCGAACTAGCCGCATTCTCAGGAGGAAATGAGGAAATTGTAAGCTCATGCCACTGGCCAGTGTGTACAAGAGCATCCTGGAGTGCGGCAAGTGCCAGAGCTTTGGATGGCCGCCGACCACCTCGCTGGGTGTCAATGACAACCTTCTTCGGATATGCTCTCTGCAACCAAATGGCAACCCGTGCCCTCTCGGTCCAGGTTCCAACCTTCAGGGTGGACCATATACGGGGCAATGTGGTGATAGCAGACCTCCAGTAGCGAGAAACAGAAGCCAAATGACCAGATTTGATTTGATTTGATTCAATGCAATATAGAAAGATCTCTCGCATGAGCTCTATGGGAAGGTCGCTAATGGTTTTGATTGTGATGATAACAGACCCCCAGTAGCGACAAACAGAAGCCAATTGACCACATGTCATTTGATTCGATTCAATGCAATATCGAAAGATCTCTCGTATAAGTTCCGTAGGAAGGTAGCTATTAATGGTTTTGCGGGAAAGCCGGACCGGAGGCATCCAGTCTCCAGCGATGTCCGAGTCTGGAGCGATGGCCCAGTGTCGGTCAATGGCGGACATATCCTGAGCGTAGATGGGTTATTTTTCAAGTGAGATAGCGGCGAGGACACGGTTTGAAGAGGATAAATTGATGGCGAGGCGCCGGATGAAGTTGAGCGGGGCACTTGGGACTAGAGCGATGACTCGAGTGCGGCGTACATGTTGGAGTGCTATGACTCATCACACTATTACGTACTTTATTTGGTCTCTTTCTGCGCGATGTTTGTCCCACATATATTTATGGTTGATCCCCCCCCCTTTTCTCGTTCATCAGTACAATGTTTCAAGGGCGAGGAGGTGCGCGGAGGTCAGTCTCCCCAGCCTCATTCTTCTTGTCAGCGGCTATCGATCATCGATAACAGAAGGTGATATACTTGAAATGAATTGGCACTTTTCAACTGCCTCTGCCGTTATGGGTAGTTACGAGCGTGTGTCCCGCTGTCGCCGTTCTAAGTCTGGCCTCGAGGTGACGAATGTGGGGGTCGGACCAGCTAGTTTGGGTTGACCATTTGGTACTGCCTGGCTACTAATGTCTAATGCGCAGAAGGGCGTCTCCTCGCCGTGCTTCGTCGAATATGCTGTTGTCTGCATTCACCTTCATTTCCCGTAACCCATGGAGATACCTTGTTTGTGTTCTGTTCGCTGCAGGTGGAGACAAAGTATCTTTGGTTTTCCCAATATTTCTTACCTGCGAACTTGCGATGGCGCCTTGATTACCCACTACGACCACTTGAGCCGCACTCTGTTGCTGCCACTGGTCCAGCAAGGGAACCTACCACATCCACGCCGTGCCGGCAGCGACAACGACAAGGTCATCTCGCAGACATTCGACCAAAGGCTTCATCTCCTTGGGACTTAAACAACGTTACATACTTCGCAAGCCGTGGTTCGTCTAGGACTCTAGCTTTTCCATTGCCTAACGGTGTGCCCACCCTCGCGACTTGGAGAGATAGGATCGTGTTGTGGAGGGTCGCTCGTTCTGGAAAATTACGGTATTCATGTTAAGGCAGTCACCCCTCATCTCTCATACATCGTGTATTATCGGAAACCCACACAGGCAATCTAGTCTCCGATATCATCGAGAGCAGCCCGGACCAGAGTTGAGCTCATCTCCCCTCCACGTATCAAAACCACTCCTTAAACCTTGGTAGGTCCGTTAGAGGTTTCACGATGCTACTTTGCCAGACCCATTCTCTCGCATTTCAACGGAACCACCCGTGGACAAGCTGCCAAACCGATACCTCCGTCCACTATCCACAGCACCTAACTGCTATCCTCTGTACCCCCCTCCTTTCTGGCCTCGGCGATTGCTGCTTTAACCATCTGCAGGCCATCTTGTACGGGACCATGGCAATGATATCCTCGATTTTGATATAATGACGTATGTTTGTGAGAGATCGGTGACGCAGGGTCACAGGATGTCGCTATTACTCATTCCCTGGGAAGATGAAGATCGTAAGTCGGCTTCTGTCTCTCCATTCATCGCTCGGCTGCATTCCACTTGGCTCCACTCCGTCGAGCCGACGTTTTATCTGGACGTTGGGTACTGTTCCCTGTGCTTAATACGCCAATTGCGCCGTATTTCTTTCATTCTCAACCGCGAATTCTCGAAAATTCGTTTTATACACCACCGTCACGGCTATGATGTTCACCTCCGCAGCGAGGGACACGGATGCGGATTCGTGCGTGTATCACAGTCGGGGACCACAGATGTCCGCTGGCCGTTGGAGTGGCACTTAACGAGGCCGATCGGACGGAGGGAGGCACCAGGGCGTACGCGTCCGACTCAACAGTCTCTGTCAGGCACCGTTATCTTTCTGCTGGGTTGTTATCGATCCTCCTAAACCGCAGTGGTCGCGACGTAGTGTAAAACATTCGCAAAATATAAATGAAATATCACAATTACATACACCGACATGTGCTGGTAGCCGACGTGATCCACTAGGGAGACGTGAGCGAGGCCGGATTGAGCGGGAAGCCAAACCGGCCAGGGTCGCTCAGGTCATGATTATTTTTTTGGTTGGAGGGAAGGCAGAGAATACGTCATGCACGGTAAACGTCCGCCGTGCGTAGGACTCCCGCATCGACTCGCCCATGGCGGTTATTAATTGGGACAATCTATGAAAAACCCGTGAAGATTTCTCCCCACAAGTTACACTTTCACATGCCCATCCCGACCGTGGGGAAATGGGGGAGTGTGTGATATCCCACCACACGACCCCCTAACCTTCAAGGCCAAGTATCTCACAAATTGATCTTGCCAAGGGGCTTCGTGAATATGTCGGCCGGGTTTAGATCGCCAGGAACGTGGGAGACAACAACCAGGTTGCGATCTACATGGTCCCGAAGCCAGTGGTAGGCGCTTCATCGTGCTTTGGTGTTCCGGATGTCTTAATTGCGACCTGGATCGCCGATCTATTGTTGAATGCCGTAACCTAAACCTTCGAAAGGGTATCTCATCCACATTACTTCGCACCCAACTTTGGAAGCGATTGTATATTCCGAGTACGTAGAGGGTAGAGAAACGTGGGGCTGAAGGCGGCTGCCCCACTGCATAGCGCCACCCCCGGCCCAACACATCTCACAACGCCGCCTGTCGATCGACTATTGTCAGGATTGTCACTAAGGTCTGCATCGGAAAAGGTCACGATTTGGTCGGGCGAACATGTGCGTGAAGAGACAAGCTTGAGTCCAATGCAGCCTGTAACGGAGGATGCGCTTAGCGGCGCCCCAATGCAAAGGGGCCGGGATTGTTAACGAGCTGGTAAGCACACCCAGTGTTGGGACGCTCACCATACCCTGTTTCTTCTCAGAGGAGCATGGAGAGGGACGGCTATTTCGTGCGGTATTACTGTGGCTGACGATCGAGCTATTTGAAAAGTAGTTTCTTATTCTGTTATGTACTGGTACATGTGTCGGCTCGATGCTGGTCGCTAAGTTGTCACCGTGTGGTTAATAAAGCCTAGCCGTTTGTCGCCGTCCACTTCGTTGTGGTTCCTGCTGATGCCTGCTTCGTTGCGGCGCCTGTTGTTAGCGTTCATCACACTGGTCTTCGCATAAATTGCGCGTCGTTCGCACCTACTTTTAACAATCTATCTTCCTAGACGGTGCGTCGCTTACTTCAAGGTTCGTCCATATCGCTGACGTCGGGCAACATACAGACATCACACTCCAAGGCGTCCTAAATCGGGACTATACGCTTCGGTTGTTTATAGAAAATGAGGAAGTAAAGTTGCAGACCCAAGACAACCGAACCTGGACACCAGCCCAACGCCCGTATGTGCCTTGTTTACCAACTACGCACACCTACAGATACATGTGCATGTATGGAGGTCTTTTTCCGACATCCGAGGTTCACACGGAGGTCCAAATGAGGAGTAGAAATCTCATGTGGGCAAAAACCCGACTGGCGGGCGAGGCGATCAACCTTCAAGCAATTTTCAAGGATTTTTGGAGCTCCAACAAGTGCGAGTTCACGATGCCGAGTCAGTCATCACCACCAACTCTCCGCCCGTATCTGATGTTGAAACGCAGGGACTATATTGTCGAAGGAAGGCACCACCAGCATCTTTGGTCTCCAGAATTACGATCACTTGCAAGCACTACAGCTCGTCTCTTTGCAACTGCCCATTCTGGCCTGCATATAATCTTCGCATAGACGGAATCCCTGCGCTCATCGCCCCATCAACTCGAAGAATTGTTAAGGAATACTCCCCACTGATGAGCGTGTCGGCCGAGAGGGCCGTGGAGAAGGTTATTCGATATGAGGCTGTATTTCACAGAGGTCCGTTTTCTGCCTGGAGACTGGCAAAACGTTGACACCTTGCAGGTGAATCCAATCTCACGGGCAGTCTTCGGTGTTACCACAGTTACGGTTGAGGTTCGTGCTCGCTACTGGCGTGTGAGCAACGAACGGTGACGCTTGACCGTTTAGCTCTTGAAAGAACGAAACAAGTGTGACGACATACCATCGGGTCTTCTGGACCGATTGGGGCGCGTCTTGCCTTTCGCGGATGTTGTTGCGGAGGACATTGTATGTGAGGAGACAGATGTCTCGGAGAAGATTATTCTGCAAAAGGACGATCTAGCCCTGGGTCGCGAAAGTGCCTTGCGACTACGTCAAATATGGTAAGTTGTCGTTCTGGATTTGGCGAGGTGCTGATGGATACCAGTGAGAACGGCGGGTGGGCCAACTTACCAGGATGCGATCAAAGAAATGGACGGAGAGTTGGCGAGTGTCATCGAAGTCTTCGGCCGTGCAGTAAATGCTGACTCTTTCCGCCGAAACAAGTAGACTGGTAAGCACTCATTGCCTCCATCCCTCCATATTTCATTCTCAATGGTTTCGTGTAGAGCAGGAGCTTTACTTCTTCGCCTCTAATATGTCGAGACCAGCTATCACCAAGATCTCCGCTGTATGGAAGGCACCCGGAAATCCCTTCGCCAACAAATCGTGGCTTGGGCGACCAATGGACCGGAGAAGAAATACATACCGGATCTGCGGCTTACCTGGTATCGGAAAAACGTCGTTAGCACCTTCGATCTGTGCAAGCCTTCATGATCAAGGGCAACTCGCTGGAGCGTTTTTCTGCCAGAAGGATATTTTGGAATTGAGCGAGCCAGAAGCACCCTTCCGACTCTCATCCATAAACTCGCGATCCTCTTCCCTCCTTTTCGAAGCATCGTCACAATGTCTTCGTAAAGACCCAAACATAACACCAGAGTCGATGAAGCGCACTCTCTTCCTTGATTTCATTCGCGAACTTACTCGCTCCCTCAGGAGTCTCATCTTTGTGATAGACCACTTGATGAGTGCGTCAGCACACAGAGTTGTGGCAGCACCCAGAGTTGTCCAGACATCCCGAAGGTTCTCACCAGTGCGACCACAAATACTTCGTGGCTTAAAATCCTCATCACAGTAGACCTGAAGGCGACATTCGACATTGCTACAATGCCCTCGGCCCGTCGATGCATTTTCATTGTGGCTTGAGTGCAGACAAAGAGACCAGCGCCGACTTAGCACTCTTCGCCAAAGGCCGATTCCGTAGGTAGTAGGCAAGCAAGGGCGCGGCCAGAATGCGTTCGACCCAACGGACAAAATCTCTCTATTTTCCAATGGCGTTCATTGCCTTTCGTTTGCCGAATGAGCAGAGAATTCGACTCTTACGATCTACGTTGTGCGATTCTAGTTTTCCTGACCGGAGGGACTAAGTCCTAATGAGGCTATATTTCTAGGGCAGACTCTCACTGCCAGTACCATTGTGTGGTTTCCTACCATAGCTACACAGTGCGTTGCACACCAGTCATTTGAGTGAA
>Ga0307515_10017889_pt1 | contig 12876 bp, 1 predicted proteins | sample 17_EM_MG_FD_194513 | JGI IMG/M metagenome (GOLD analysis project Ga0307515, IMG submission 194513) | Populus trichocarpa ectomycorrhiza microbial communities from riparian zone in the Pacific Northwest, United States - 17_EM | ecosystem: Host-associated > Plants > Roots > Unclassified | place...
TAGTTATATAGGAGAAGGAACACCCCTCCTAGGCCTTAATAAGACCGTCTTAAGGAGCCTACTTTACGGATTATATATACCGCCGTGACATCCGTAATAACTATGACCGAACCCGCTCCTATAGACAAAACACCGTCAGATCCCTAAAGGCCAAGTACTACGTCTATTAAAAGGAGAGCTGCCGCTTATAAAAATATATAGAGAAGGAGCGGAACCGTTCTAGAAATAAATATAAAAGATATTTTAACAATAATAAGGGCCGTAATAGTAACTTTAAAGAACGCTTTAGATAATATACTATCTACTATAAAGGAGACAACAATAATGAGTATAATAAGACCTTTAAAGCTCTTGTGCTAGATATAGACACTAACAAAAATACTAATAATAATAACAGTAAGGAAGAACTAGAAGACCCTAACGGCTACTACCTTATATTATTTAGGACTCTTACTATAAATAAAGCAACCTCTATAAGTATAGAACTAGCCAACAAGGCTTACGCTTACTTACTTACCGTAACCTCTACGGAACCTACTACAGAAACTGACCCGTTTAACTATAACACAACAACCGCTGCTTTACGCTATACTTCCATAGTATTTATAGGAATTATAATCGATACTAGTACGTTAAAGAAGTCTACGGCCGGTTATAGATAATTCTAGGCACTATAGAACGCGGACTAATTTATAAGACTTAATACCTTAACCAAAGGATAAGTTAACGTGCAGTTCAGCATTAGAATTGCTACCTCCATTAGAACTGCGGATATTATTACCCCTATAGGCAAGATATAGTTTTATATTGTCTATACAGATACCCCCTTCCTGTTTTATTTAGCGGATATAGACAGACTTTAAATCTACTACAACAACCTTAGAAACGTTGTCATTACTCGCACCAAAAAAGTGCCAGTAGTGCGACGGTTTAGCCACCTATTTCTCTTATAAAGCTTATTACTACAGTTATATTTATTTAAATCCTTTAATACAAACCCCTACTACTTAACAGATATAGAGCTACGGCGCCTATACCATCAATTTAGATATCCCTTAATTAAGAAATTATAAAAACTACTCTACTATACTGGCTATAAAACTAATAGAATAGCTATTAAGTAACTAACCAAGTTCTACTACTACTGTTAAAAGTTTAGTAAATTACTAGGCAGAATCCGCTTTACCCTATAAGACAACGTTAATTTTAACTATAATATCATTGTTAATATTATATACATCAGCGGATTACTCCTCCTACACATTATTAATAAAGGAACGTAATTCTAAGCCGGTAGATAGCTATAAGATATCAGCGCCAAACATATATAGGACGTTTTACAGATATACTAGATTAATATTTACCTAGGGCCACTAGACCTAATTACCTATAACGCTAAAAAGAACTTTATTAACAAGGAATTTAAGTAATATGCCACTATTATAGGAATTAGTATAAAGGGAGTACCAGTTAAAGCATATAACTCTATTAAAATGGTAGAGCGCTACTATAGTCTATTACGGCGAGCCTACCAGATTATTATAACTGAAATCCCCGAAATTAATAAGGAGATAGGACTCTAAATGGTGCTTAAAGCAATTAACGATTTAGCTAGCCCTAAAGGACTAGTTCCTATACTTCTAGTCTTTAAAGCCTACCCCTAAATAGTTAAATCCGATATATTATCCCTTACGGTTATATAACGCGCTACCGTAATTAAAAAGGCTATAGCAGAGATATAGAAGCTATAAGCTAAATAACAGATTGCTAATACGCTAAATATGCGAAACGGACCTAATACTAATGCGATTTATAATCTCCTACTAAATTCGCCCGTTTTAGTCTAGAGAGAAGGAAATACTAGCTAAAGCGGCTATTAGGACGGGCCATTTACCTTACTTACCGTTAAGGGTAAAATATATACCGTTAAGCTGTCTAGCAGACCTACAGCCTTTTAATCTACGGTTGTAAAACCCTACCTTTAAGTAACTAAATTGTAGGAGCAAATTGTTGGACTAGAATTACTACCTAAACCTTTACTTAGGTTAGCCCTTCCTAAGACTGTCTTAGAGAGACCTACTAAAGCTTAGCAATAACCCCCGAAATAAGGCAAAGGACGCCCTCATAAATACCCTCTACTTACGGCTATAACTAATATCACCATCTACCTATAGGATAACAGTTAATTTAGTACTTAATTCAGCGCCTTCTAATAGAAGGAGCTTACTAGTCTACTTAAGAAGGGAGTTTTTAAAATTATAAGACTTACGGACATACCATAAGGCGTATAACTCTTTAACTCGCGATTTATTAATAAGATTAAGAATAAGGGAACCAATAAAGCCTTTAAGAAATCCTAACTAGTTGTATAAGCTTATAACAACTTAAAAAAGGAACTGGTTCTTACCTAATTACTAACTATTTAATAAGTCAGCTAACGACTAATTCTCTATATTGCCGCCATAAAGCTTCCATAGGCACAACTTTACCTCTAAGATATTTTATAGGCCTACGCATAATTAACCATTATACTAAATCGAGAGTTCTACGTATAACCTCCGCACGAGCTAATTAAGTAACTTAGGATTAATAAGGCCTCCGTTTTAAAGGTTATAAAACTACTCTATAGAGTACCAGAAGCCAGTAACCACTAGTTTAAGATATATTACTTATATTACATCTAACAGTTACATATAGACCAGTCTACGTACGACCCCTGTCTCCTATAGAGTAATAAACCCTTTAGTATTATAGGCCTATAAACTAACAATACTTTATTCCTAGTAGATGAGACCTTTATAAGCGTAGAGTAAAACAAGCTATATAAGGCTAAGTTTATAGCTAAAGAACGGGAATAACTTACCGTTAATACGCCTATTAAGTTTAACGGTAGAGTTATTTAGCTACTAACTAACGGGAGTATTATGCTTACTTAGGAATAACAATATATAAACCTTAGTATAATTAGCACTAAGCTTGCTACGAGTATAGGATTAAGAGGAGCTATAAGAACCTTAACTCTAAAGGACTAGTACATCGCTTTAGTTTACCAGCTAAAAGCCTTATTTAATTTATCCTTTGCCGCCTAGGTAATTAACCCCAATAAGGAAGACGTAAAATAGTTAAATAAGTGTCTAAACTGGCAAATTAAAAACGCTAATAGAGGCCTTAAGTTCGTTAAGTTAGATATTAAAACCCTATAGCTCCTGGTGTTTACGGACACGTTATTTACTAATAATAAGGACCTCTCTTCGCAGATTAGCTACGTTATCGTACTAGCCAATGCTATAAAGAAGGCCAATATCGTTTATTAGAGCTTAGTTAAGTATAAAAGAGTTACTCAGAGCGTACTAGCTTCTAAACTCTACAGTACGGCCTACGGCTTTAACATCAGCGTTGCAATTAAGTCTACAGTAGACAAGATCCTATAAATTAGCCTCCTACTTATACTTTATATTAATTCTAAGTCCTTATATAACTATCTAGTACGACTCAGAACCACCTAAGAAAAGCGCCTAATAATTAACGTAATGTGCCTCTGGTAAGCCTATAAATGGAGACAGATTACAGAGGTAAAATAGATTAATAGAGAGGCTAACCCTACTAACGCCATAATAAAGGGAAAACCCTACGCGGCTCTTTAACGGCTTATTAATACAAACCGAATCGATCTATAAGTTATAGGATAGGTTAAACAAACGAACTTAGATTTAGCTTAGCGTTAGGTAACTAATTGTAATAGTACGGACCCTAAATTTAACCAGCTAATTAGGATTTTCCATCCCCGGGATAGAAAATCGCTATTAGCTCGCTTACCACTAGCGCCTTAGCGGCCCTTGTGACATATTAACCTACTACCCCTAACAATTCTTCTTGCAATTATAGACCTATAAAAGGAGCGTAGAAGCTATTGCGTATACGCTATAAATAGTCTAGAAGTAAACTTAACTTTAGAATATAGATTAGCCTTTTTTTAGAGTTGCTTTAGTGTCGGAATATTAGTTATATAACGTAGTTATAAGACTATAAAGCGAGGCTAGCTAACCTAACCTTAGAGCAACCCCTTACTTCTAGACAATTAATAAACTACCAACTTTAACACCGCATACGTATTATATAGTAATATTCGTGCCCATTAATAAAGCGAGTATACCGACAACTATCTATATAGGATGGCGTAGAAAATAAGAAAAAAAAAGCTAGTAAATTTAAATAGTTTTAAATAAAGTTCCGTATGGGATAGAAAATAATAAAAGTATTATTTTTATAGCCACTTTTCCCGTATAGGAGGATATCAAAAGAGGTATTTAAAAGCTAGATATAAAAAGAGAATTTTAGTAAAAATCCCGTATAAAATATTATCTTTTATAAATATATTTTTAAAATAGAACACAAATTCCAGTTTTTATAAGATTTTTTATTAAATTATTCCGTATAGGATATTATAGAAAATAGGATATAAAATCTAGGTAATTGAGTTTTAATATAGGATTAAAATATAGTAGATTATTATATTTATTAGCTATTTATACTATATAGGATAAAATTAAAAACAGTACTAAAGATCTAGTAGTTAAAGGAATTATATATAAAAGTTCCCTATGGGATAAATAATCTATTAGTTAAAAGGGTTATAAATATACGTCCTATACGGGCAGTTAAGCCAGTAATATTCCATACTCCATATATAATAGCAAGAAAATAAGCAAGATTATTAAATTTAGGGGAGACTAGAAATATATATAGTTAGTATTACCTCTATTATACTACTTATAGCTAAAGGATATAGTGCTAGCGTTAGAACAATATATAAACGCTTTAGTAGAGTTAGAGATATAACGGCACTTAAACTACCTAGAGTAATTAGAGGAATTGCGGGCCTTTATAAGATATTCCTAAATCTATACTAAGAGGATAAAAATTAAAGACAATAATTAATACCGTATATAAGATAACTTATTTTCTAAGTATAAAACTTACGGCTTCTAGCGGGAAAAGATTTAAGAACTCTTAAATCTATTGCACGCATAATAGCGTTATAAGTTTTTTACTCTCTTATTAAAGAAGCTTATATAAAGAAGAATTATAAGCCGTTCTTTAATAATAAATTAGTAGCGCGTTACTAATAAATGCAGTTTATTTTAGTTAGAGGAGTATACTTAAAGGTATTAACTTTAAGTGTCTAGCTTAGAATATAACAAGATATAACTAAATTAGGCTATAAATAGCGAAGTTTATTCCTTAGAAAGAAATAAGATTAAGGACTTATATAGTTTCTTTATAGTATAATAGGGCTTTAGCTTCGGCATTTATTCTAATAGGGTACGGCTTAAAGCTATAGAGGATAGTTATATAAAGGTGGTTAGATCTAAATTAATAAAATAGTAATTAAAAAGCAATAGTAAGCAGAATTAACTCTTAGATAATAAAAGCCCTATATTTAATAACTCTTATTAAACACCCCCTTTAAAACTCACTTCCTATACTTATAGATATAAGCTTATAAAGCGATACCATATTTAATAACAATCTATCTTAAAACACTACTTAAGGACCTATAAGGATTGTTAGTAAGGTTTCTAAGGTTAACAAAGGTAATATATATAATTTGATATTATTAGAAGACTATACTTCTATATAACCTATAGGTATAGAGCTTTATAACTATTTCTACTAAGTATTTTAAAGGTACGTAATATATAGCACTTATAATAGAAAGCATGGCTACCTATACTAAGGCGTTATATACTAAGCGCTAGGCTTAGATTAAGACCAAATAAGCCTATCTATATATTAGCTACTATAATCTAGCGTTTAGTATAAATTAATAGTTTTAATAACTTTATAAGCTTAAAGAGCCCCTAAAGGCTATATAGTTAATCTGCTAAGGGTTAAAGCATTCGCTAAGAAGCTGCAAAACTTAAGTGTCTTATTAAGATATATTATATCTATATAGAGTGCCACAAACTCCATAAATAGAGCCTGAGTAATTAGATAGTACCCCTTATAGGTTAAATACTGCCTTTAGATAGGCTTTAGAACCTAGACGCATAAACCCCTTAAGGTTAATAGTATAATTTTAGACCAATAGATATCCCGCGTCCTTAATAATAGCATTATTTCCTATAAATTAGAAAACAAAGACTAGGAGATTCTTAAATAAGCTACTAAGACCTAAGTGAATAAGAAACCTATTAAGATAAGCCTTATACTTAAGAAAGGACACCTAACGGCAAAAAATTATACCTTAGTAGTCTATATAATGTAACTTTTGGAGAAATATGCTTAAAGGCATAGCTAGAGCTCTACGCTATATAAAAGAGGCGTTATCTTACTATTTATTCCTCCTCTATATCCTTTATCCCTCTTTTATTTTTTAAACTCTTTTAGCTCTAATATATATTAATCTTATAACCTTACTAACAATATCTTTTACAGTTAAATAACAGCTGTAGACTTTTAATCCTAAATAAAAGTAAATATCCTCCGTGCCTAATTATATATATATATATAAGATTTAATTTACCGTCCGACCTGGTCCCCCTAATGGGTCCACACAGACTAATTCCTATGGGAAAAACCTCCTTACTGAGAAAAACCCCATTTTTAAGTGTATAAAAAACCCCCAGGGGAGACGTAAGAGGTAATATTCTAGATAATATCCATACTACATTAACGGGAGGAAAAACACTGTTAGGTTGCTGCTTTGAGACTCCCTTTACACAGGAGTGTCTAAATACCTATCTTGCCCCATCTGCCATTTAAACCATCTTTGCTATATTTATATATTGCTTATTTAAGTCGTATGCCTATCCCTAGCTCCTTTTCTAAGTCTCCTATAAATATCTCTTAATAGATAACACTTGCGTTCCGCCCGGGCCTATATGCTAAGGTCTCTTATCTATTCCTCTATTAAAGGGTTTCTATAACAGGGTGTATATAACTTGGTATTACTTTTACCCTAAGGCCTAAACCCAGGCCCTTATACCTATTTATAAGGTATAAAAAGACAATTTAGTATTTAATAGGGGGCCCAATCCCTATAACTAGATACCCAGGTTACCGGATAATATTAAAATAGGGGGCCTCTGCTACGCTTAGGGCGCGGATTGCTTGTGTATATATATAGATGCTATGCGGTGTGTATAGTATTCGTAGGAGGAAGGGGGTACGCCAAAGGGATAATACTTGTCGATTTAATGTCCAAATATATACATTAGAGACGTAGTAGCGGTGTTCAAACTTTTTGCTAAGGCTCACCCCTTAGTGAAAAATCTTTGCACTACCACGACGTCGCTGCGCAGGCGCTGCGCAGCCGTACACACGTCTCTGCGTTCGCTCTAGTAGTCTATTAACACGATCCAAATGGAATATTAATAGTAGCTGCTAGGTTCCCGGGCTCCACCGCATGGGGGTGCAAAAGTCGCTTTTCTGGAGTCGTCTTTTTAACTAGTCTGGCGCCAAGGCCTGTGAAAACTCTGCTGTTCTGACGGCGTCAAGGGTTGAGTATTCGAAGGCCCCCTCTAGCCACAACGTAACGCTGCTGCATCAGTAACAGACGAGATCCTCTCTCTCAGCTTGACCATGCGGACAAGATGAGACGGAAAGGAACCCCCATAGGACCGTATGGGTCGGATCTCGATTTTGGTGTTCCTTTTCCGTGCCTAATTAACCATTTAATATAGTTTCTTTGCATAGTAGTGGCGGTAATACTATCGCGGATAAGACCATATATGCCGCTGAGGCATACTATAGTAAGGCTAATGCCTAAGTTTTAGTAATTAGTTTATAATATTATTAATATAATTATAGGGGTAAACTTAAAGAACAAATCTCATTTTAGGAATGTTAGAGGAATTGCCTATACTAGGGTTATAAACAAAAGCTTAGAGTTTCTCATGTTATAGAAACCTAGGTAGGTATTTATAGTAAAGTATTATAAAGGCCTAAAGTACCCAGCATATATCGCTATTAATAATAATAATAGCACGGCGTTAGCATATTAGGATCCTACTTAGGAGCCACCCACAAATCTACTATATAATAAGATTTAATTATACTATACTCGGAAACCGACTTAACTTAATTAATATACTAAAATATATAAAGAGCTTAAATAGATAATAAGAGGTAAAGCGAGGTAAGGATATTAGTTAAAAGAGCAGTCTAAAGAGTTGTTAAAGAAAAGGGGACACAAACGGAAGGCAGATAAGCTATTAGAAAAAGCCATATATAAGCAGAAGGTAGATACTAACACCTATAACAGAGGTGAGGAGATAAAGGTTTAATAGTGACGTAATAGGAGATAAAGCTAAATCTAATCTAATTAAACTATTATAGAATATTGCATAAATGGTTAAGACGGGGAAACTACGCAATTAAGTTAAGTAGCTTAATAATCCAAAATAATACTAGGCTCTTCTCCCTATCTTTTTAGCAAGTTTTATTAAGATTACCAACCTCTAATATATAATCATTCTAATGCCTAAAAGCCTCTAATTAGCCAAGTAGTAATTCTAAAGGCTTAGTTAATATAATGGTAGGAAGAATAACTAGTTTTTAAACCATCTTTATATTAATACTCTTGTGAACAGAAAGTTTAATACTTATAAGTTTTATAGTATAAAATAAGTAATTGTTAATCTAAGGCATATAAGGATAAATCTGGCCTATAAAATATAAGATCTAAGCATTTATCCTCTTTAATAATTCTGTACTAAAATCTAAGATAGCTTAGAGTTTTACTCTAGTATTATCATCGTTATATAAGTAAACTAGATTAAACCCTTTCACCCCTAAGCTTAAGTTCTTAAAGATTAGGTTAAATTCTTAGAGATTCCCAGCACGTTCCGCTAAAGTATTAAGGGCATTCTTTATAAGCAGCTCCCCTTTTAAGTATTCGGCTTATTTAATATATACTAGGCAATTTAGAATAGGGTAATCTAAGTAGAAGTAAAGGATAATAGACTTTACCTATATATAGACTAGCGGAAAAGATTGCATTATAATATTACCGATAAAGGATTTTAATTTAAATAAGTAACAAAATTAAAGTTTATATAGGCAAAATATTCTATCTATAGAGCTTTATTTATACAGCTAGACTAAAAATAATATAGGTTTCTTAGAAAACGCCACTAATAGTTACTTCGTAGAAAAGATCACGTGCGCTTTATAACTGCTATATTATTTTATAAATAGTTTTTAAGAGAGAAACTTAAAACTTCTATAATCTGCCTAAAAGCGGAGTTATAGCTATCCTTACTGTATAGATATAGGAGAAGCATCTATAATACGGTATTAGTAGTAGATTTAAACTATATTCCTAGCTATAATAACAAAACAGAAATATTTAAAACGTTAACTAGGAAATTTATAAAGTATAAATTCAGGTATTGGAGGTCGGGGTTAGGCTTAGCATAACCTTGGGTTACGCACGACCCCCTAAGGTCCGCGACATATCGTCCAAATATTACCCCCCCCCCCTTTGGTGGTGGCCCCTACTTTTCGGACGCGTTTTTGAGGCCTAGGTTAGTACTAGGTTAGTATGGAGGGCCTCAGCGCGCCTTCGACCTTACCGTCGCCTCGACGATCTATTTTCCAACCCTCTCCTATCTTTGTGCCTGCGCTGGCTCACGCAGGGCTTCTGATTTTATATAGAAAGGCCTACTGTAATTATAATTGTATAATATAAAGCCCTCTTCTCCTTCTTCTCCTTTAATATTTACGCGTTTGGTGGCTTTATTTACCCGCGCCGCGCTTACGCGTCTCCCCCTTACCTCTTACGGATATGGAGTCTTTTAAGAATCTCCTTACCCTACGGTCCACTTTACGGTCGACGGAAGCCCCCCTAGCCTCCTCCCCCTATAGCCTCCAGAGCGAATTTAAGGCCTAGATAGTATGGCTATACGATATTTATAAGGCCTAGCGCTTAAAGAATACTATAAGGGCGTACGAGCTAAAGCAGAAAGAGTGGGAAGACTAGTGCGCGAGACTGGAAGGCAATACGGACGGCGCCCAGGTAACAGAAGATAAGCTTTGCCTATTTTTAGAGCAGTAAGTTGTTAACCGAGAATCACGGGCTGCTGGCTATTAAAAACGGAAGTTAAAACGGAAAGAGATATGGAAAGATGGCGAGCGGGTAAAGAAGAGGTAGAAGATAGTTAAGCGGGTAGGGCAGCTAGGGGGGAAGGCAGCTGTAGGGGCAGCCGTAAGCATAGGGGAGGAAGCTGTAAAGGAGGAAGGGGAGATATGGGATGAGGAGGCCCTAGACGCCCTATTTAACGAGACAGTCCGATACTTAGTTGTAAATAGCTACGTCTCCGCTATTACCGAGCTTTACGTATAGTAGTTAGAAGGTAAGACCTCGCAGCCGCTGCGGGGGGCAAAGCTCTCGGCAGTACTAGATAGTGTCCGCCGCGACAAGGACCGGATTCAACGCGTTAACTTTATCAATTAAGGCCTATTTATAATTACTGGCGGCTATAACGTTAAAGGGCTTAAAAAGGCGATCACTTAGTGCTGGGAGATAGGCTCTAAGATGCCAGGTTTAGTTGAGTTTTACCTTTAAACTGCAGCTAAGCATTTATTAGGTTCGTATATACCCTATCTAGTCCATATAGCTGCCATTTTCTAACCCGTTCCTTAGGCTATACTACCATTACCTATAGTAAAAGTAGATAAGACGTTTAGCTTACTAACCTTATCCTTATTAAACTAGAGAACGAAGGGCCTAAACCGGACGAGTTAGCGCCGTGTATAATTATGTCGATAATATAAGGGAAGTAGAATTAGCACAGCAAGGTTAAGTATATAGGCTGTATGCGGAACGCTAACCCTATCCTCTGCCCCCTCTCTATAGTAGCCTTTTATTTCTTTAATCGCTAGGGTAAAGATGGCGCTAAGAGCTTCCTATCCTTTTGGTAGCTAGAGGACTACTATAACCTATATGTCTTCCCTAGCAGTATTAAAGTACTATAACGGCCGCTAAGCTATTATACGCAGTTTAAATAGAATAAAAAGATGTTCTAGGGGGTAGGAATTTACTTAAAGGAGAAAACCTATAGCGCCTATAAGCAGAGCGTTCGATATGCCGAGCTTAGCGGCGTTAAGGAGACCTAAATCAAATGGGCCGGACGCTGGAATACTAATACAATGACGGGAGCCTACCTTAGCTACCTACCCCGTGCGTTTATATAGTCAATCGCTAGCTTTCTAAAGGAAGGAAAGGGCTACTTTCTTCCCCGCGCACGGGAGGTGCCGGAGGAGGCCCTCTGTTTAAAGATATGGCCTAAGACTAACGTCTGGCTAAAACGCATGGAGGCCTACCACTTAGGTAGGGCCGATAATAAGGTCGTACGGCTTGACCTTGCGGGCTTAGGATTTCTACGCCTCCTCCACGCGCTTAGGGTAATCCTATTACAGGACTTAGTAATCCTACGCAAGCAGTTCCCGCTCTACCCCCTATAAAAGAACCCCCTTTTTGGCTGCGAGGAATACCGGAGGTTTACCGCGCGGGTAGAAAGCTCGCTAGCTGACGTAGTTACGCTAGATAAGCTAATAATGCGGAAATACTGGCCCGCCTATAAGGCCGTAGCTAAGTTAAGACACGAGGCCGCGATCTCTAAGGTGAAGGGGGTTTAATTACGCGTGCAGACGATCTTAGAACGCCTTGGCGAAATAGAAAGGTTATTAGCATTATTCGCACCTATATAGATCCAGTAAGGGAAGACGGGTATCTGGATAGGGCCTACGGAGTCCGTACGTCCACCTTTAGGCGAGCCCGCGCCGTCTACTATAATGTCTACTATATCCGCGCCGCCTGCTCGGCCGTCTATAATATCCGTACTGCCCTCTTAGCCGCCGTTTACAATATCCGCACCGTCCGCTTAGCCGTCTATAATATCCGCACCATCCGCTTAGCCGTCTATAATATCCGCACCATCCGCTTAGCCGTCTATAATATCCGCACCGCCCGCTTAACCGTCTACTATATCCGCATCGCCCCTACTAGCGCAGGCACAAGCTAATACTCAACTATCTCTCCTATTTATCCTTAACCTATAGGCGCCGCTAAGGAAATATAAAATGCTTTAAGGCGGTAATTTGGTCTTCCAGCTCTGGACTGAGTGGACTTTAGGGCTAGTAGGTGGGCCGTTAATTAAAGCTCTTAATCGCTGCTGGGGGGCACGCTAGTGGATTAACGGCGAGGCTATGTTCTATAGCCGTCGCTGTAAGATTATTAAGGATATAAGACGGCGTGTAGAAGACGGTACGGCAAGAGATAAGAGATAGGCTATTAACCAGCTGGAACAGCTACGAGGCCGGCATTTTTTAGATTAGCTTTGTAAGAATATCTAGGGCAAGGGAGGCTCCCTCTTAAGTAGTAGATAATACCTATTTTACTACAGTAACCGAGACGCCTTAATGTAGGACTATACTAGTGACCGAGACGTCTTAATATAGGACTGTACTGCAGTAACTGAGACGCCTTAATATATAACTGCACTGCAGTGACTAAGACGCCTTAATGCAGAACTGCACTATAGTAACCAAAACGCCTCAATATATAACTGCACTGCATTAACTAAGACGCCTCGATGTAGGACTATACTATAGTGACCGAGACGTCTTAATATAGGACTGCACTATAGTAACTAAGACGCCTATCACGTAGGAATAGAGCCCGTTTAGGTGTTGTAAATTTAGAGTAACATTACGCGACTATCCAGAAGTACCGATCTAACACAAATTATGTACCTTTTCGCCCAAAATCGCGTGCGAAAGTACTTGGGGGCGGTCGCTGCGCGACCTCGTGCGGGGTTCGGGCGCGTTATTAGCAGGGGTGGCCCTAACCTCGTATTAACCCGGGTCGTA